>Ga0272443_10000428_pt1 | contig 78860 bp, 67 predicted proteins | sample SSMAcet12_FD_193581 | JGI IMG/M metagenome (GOLD analysis project Ga0272443, IMG submission 193581) | Marine sediment archaeal communities from Little Sippewissett salt marsh, Falmouth, MA, United States - SSM-Acet-12 | ecosystem: Environmental > Aquatic > Marine > Wetlands > Sediment ...
GTATGTATAGTAACCGTCGGTTACCGCATCGCAGTAGAAGCCGGTTTGTCTTTCCAGATACCATCCAGAGATATTTATAATAACGGTATCCCCGATTTCGTAGATGCTATCCAGCGAATGAGTTATTCCCTTTATTCCCAACAGGGAGTCGTTTGTAATTATCTCTGCGGAGTGAAGAGTACTCATAAAATTATAATATGCTACAATATAAGCAGTATCAGAAACTTCATTTTCGAAATCAAAATAAAATATTGAATCCGGGGTCTGAACAACCGCCTTAATAGTTTCGTTGAAATTGTAGGAGGAAACCGGTATTCCAAAATTGAATCTCAGATTATAATCGACGATATCGAGTTGTCCCATATGGTATGCGGGCGATTCGCGCGGTGTATCGGTAATATCCATCGATTCTGAAAGACAAAGGTCGGTAAACAACAACACTAAAAACGCTATGAAAAGTTTTCTCATCTTCAACTCCTTCTAATAAACAGATTGTTATATTACGATTATGTAAATATTTGCCTTATCAGTCAACATAATATTGACTTAGCCCAGATGAAATAGTATTATTTAGAATGGAGGTAAAAATATGAGTAGAATAATTGCATTTTTAGTATTAGTTATTTGTAGCGGTATTTTCGCTCAAACCGGCGGTGATATCCTTAACGAAGCGCCGTTTTATGAAATTCCCGATGAGATAACCTTCGAGGAATATCGTGATGCTAACCGTCGAATTTCAGTGGGACTTATGCTACTTTCCGTTCCTATTCCCGGAACTATGCATTTTTATGCCGATGAAGATTTCGAAGCGTGGATGTGTGTAGGCACTGCGGGGTTGGGATTAATTTCCATGGCTGCGGGGGCTTTGCTTGCCGATGAGGAACAATGGCCGGAGAGTGATTATCAGATTGTTACAATAGATGGAAATCGCTACGAGAAAATCCCCATTCAAATGACCGGCGAAGAGATAAAATATGAATTAAAACAGCAAATTAAAGAATCCGAATTAAGCGCAGGTGGCGCTGTTTTGTTAGGGTTAGGAGGAATTCTCATCGCCGGGGAAATACTCTACGATTGGATAGATGGAATAAATACTATCGAATATAAACGCGACGCTGTTCGTTATAAATATGGAATAGGCGAATACAATACTTCGATTAAGCCGATTTCCAGAGGCGACGGACGATACGGAATAGCCGTAAATGTTGAATGAAAAAATTTGCTGTAATCTCACTATTACTTTTTCTGATTTCGAGTACATTTAGCCTGGACAGACGAATTAGATGTGGAGTATCTGGAGCAAATTGCCTTAGACTCTACGGAGAAGCTTCGGTTCAGGGCTACGGGAATCGCTCCGAACTAATGGAATTTCATCAAAGATATGCTCTGGGGGCTTATTCTATATTTCGTGAATATCGAGATGACAACCTTGGACTCTATAACTCTACCGCTATCTACGGCGATCTGGGCTCATTGGATATCATACGGGGATTTCTTAGTCTTTCCTTTTCGGCGGGTGCTCATCTAAGCAGGATCGAGGATGGATATAACTGTAGCGAGCTACTGATAGGTGGTGCTACTCATTTCGATTTTACTTTCTGGAAAGACAGGTCAATTGTTTATTCGGATTTTCATTTTCTCTGGGCTTCGAATTTTCTTGTCGGGTGGGGAACGCTCTCATTCAGCCCCTTGGAGAATGTGGAGATTGGTTGTGGATTGCATTACGACGGCGAGCTCGATAATTGGGGCAACGACCTCCCCTTCCTGGAAGACAAATGGAATCGTGGAATCAACTATTTCGCTCTTTTGGGATATAATTTCGATCTATAATTCTAACCAAAGGATTTATGAAGAAAATTAAGGTCAAAGTTGTGGGCGGCGAATGCAATCATAAATCTGTATAAGATTTTCGCTGAATGGGAAATCAAAAAATTCACGCACCACGGAATTTGTACCAGCGCTTTCACCGCAATATTCCAGTTTATATTGACACTTCAATGCGTAAGTAAATTTCCTTTAGAGAAAGACCCCAAAGGTAACAGAGCAATTTACCCTGATAATAAGGGATGGAAATTCGAAATTAGTAAGACTTAGTTTACCCGTTTGTTCGGATCGAGTGGTGGATAATTTTCAGGATGCTCTTCCTGAGGATAATCTGGCGTTCGCTGGATTTCTTCGAAATTGACCTGGAATCGTTTTTTTAGATATGCCTTAACGAATTTCGACACAATCGATCTGGTTAAAGGAATCAATAACAAGAATCCCAGAAGATCTGTGACGATACCGGGAGTCAAAAGAAACGCTCCACCGATGATTATCAATACTCCATGAAGAAGGGTATCCGCCGGGAAAATTCCCGAGCGAAAATCTCTTTTGAATCGAGAAATTGTGGAAATTCCCTGTTGTTTTAATAGCGATCCACCGATAATGCCTGTTAGCACTACGATTCCAATTGTCGGCCACAAACCGATAAGCCTCCCGATTTCTATCAACAGAGCTAATTCGGCGGTGGGAACGACGATAAATAATATTATTAGCTTGAATAACATGTCCCTCATAATATATATTTAAATTGAGTTTCAACAAGCTTTGAAAATTTAATTCAAACGAAAAGACATATTATGAAAAAAACGATTATCTTTTTTGTGATAATTACAACTGTAACCATTATGGGTTTGACTCCCATTCAAACCGGTGTTTACTCCCTGGACGCTTCATGGTTGCCCGACGGTAGAATAGTATTTACCGGACCCAAATATCGTGGTTTGTATATCTATTCAAATCAAAGCGATATCGACACCATTTCTAATATGTGGAAAGCTGGATATAATTTTTCTGTCTCCCCGGATGGCGAGAAAATTGCCTTTTCCGGGAAAAAAGATCCTGACGGTGCAGGCCTGATTCAGGAATATAATTTGAATACGGGTGAGAAAACTACAATTTGTAAATCGCAAAATCCCGGTCCACCTACTTTCGGTACTAATGGATCTCTTTATTTCTACGATGGCTCGCAAACCATTATTGTGGACAAATCGGGCAATATCGATCGTTTTGACTACGGGGCTTATCTTACAGTTCCCGCCGGGGATGGCTTTATCTGGTGTGATAGAGAAGGCAAAGCCAATTTTTTTGATATCGAGAGAAATCAATCTGCTCAAATCGAGTATTCTGGAAATATCAGCAATATTCTTTTTTCTCCAATAAAATCTCCCTATTCGAATCGAGTAATTATGGAAGAGCTTGGTGGCCCGATGATCCTTCTGAATCTGGATAAGATGGAGATTTTCATACTGCCATCCGGAGAATATCCAACATTTACATCGTTGCCTTCGGGGATATTATATCTCGAGATGGCCGATGACGGAATGGAGATAACCCGAAGTTTGTTGAAATTCATTTCTCTCGAAGACGATATAATCGGCGAACCCCGAATTATCTTCGAATCTAACCTTGATAGAATAATCACTCGAGCCGACTACTCTCCAGATTACGGATTGTTATTTGTGACCAAAAACGGCAATGTTTTCAAAGCCGAAACCGAGTTAAAGGAGGAAATCCGATGAAGAATTTTCTCTATATTGCTTTAATCGTTTCCATGGTTTTTTCATATAATGTAATCCTCGATCCTGGTCACGGGGGCTCCGATCCCGGTGCAGTAGGCCCTTCTTATGAAGAGCAGGCAGCTAATCTCGATGTCGCAGAGTATGCGAGAGATTATCTGGAGGATGTTTCCGTGGATGTTGGATTCACGCGCACCGGAGACTATTATGTCAGCCTCGCCGATCGCTGTGCAATTGCCAATGCGGGAGGATACGAAAGATTCATGTCTCAGCATGAAAACGCATACGATGCTACGGTTCAGGGCACCGAGACATATTGCTATTCCAGCGGAAGTTCGAACAGCTTCGATCTAAGAAACTGCGTTCAACCTGAACTAATTTGGGCTCATGGATATTACGATCGCGGAACCAAAACCGCCAGCTATTACGTGCTGGTGAACACTTCTATGCCTGCAATTCTGGGTGAAGGAACGTTTATCGATTACAATGTGGATTGGGATGAATCGTGGCGTTATCTAACAAATTGGAACGACCACGAAGGACGTCAGGGTTATGCATATGCCAAAGGGTATTGCATTCACCGAGGAATCACTCCTCCTGTTTACGGAGATGATCCGTCGGTGGACACTATGTATATTGATGACGGAGATCCGGAATTTACAATATCGGGAAGCTGGAACATCACTACCGGCTCCGGGTGGGAAAGTGATTATCGATGGAACTCGACTACTTTTGAAGGAGATTGGGCCAGATGGACACCCGATTTCACCGACGCTGGCGAATGGGAAGTCGCAATTTATTACCGAGACGGCACTAACAGATGCACGGAATCTGTTTTTATCGTTCACCATTCAGCTGGTGCCGATACTTATCTGGTAGATCAATCTATCGGAGGATACACCTGGCAGGTTTTGGGCACTTTCGATTTCAACGCGGGAACTTCGGGATATATTGAATTAAGCGATGTAGGTACACCATCGTCTCAGGTAGTAATTGCCGATGCGGTTAGATTAATCAATACTGGGACTTTGCCAATTATGGATAATAATTTGCTAAAACCGGATAATATGGAAATTTCAGTCTATCCCAACCCATTCAATTCCACTTGCAGGATTAGTTTAACCAATCCATCATCATATAATTGCTGCGGCGGAATATATACTATCAAAGGTAAAAAAGTAAGAGATTTCGAAATCAATAAAGGGAATACCGCTTTTATCTGGAATGGGACTAACCAATCCGGTGAGAGAGTAAATTCGGGAATCTATTTTTATCGTTTGAAAATAAATGGAAATCGCTACTCGGGTTCAATTATCCTGTTGAAATAGAATCACTTATTATTATATTTGTTATGGTAGGTATTATATGATAGGTAGTTTTGTACATAAGAACAACAAAGGTTTTACACTTATCGAATTAATGATTGTGGTGGTAATTATTGGTGTGCTCGCATCTCTGGCTACACTAAGATATAGAAGAGCTACTGTCAACGCTAAGGTTCGCGAAGCCGCCATAATGCTGGCATATCTCTATGATATACAATACATGTATTATATGGAGCATGGCAATTTTATCTATGATTCTGGTACTGGATTTGGGATAATGGCTTTTGAGTTAAAACTGGGATCCCGTTTTATCGATAAAATGTGGGAAAAGCAACAATCTGAGATTGGGTATGATCCCCCATCGGGTAATTCTCATTTCTGGTATATTAGCGGCAGGTCTATCGACGGAGGTGTAATCACATGGGCATATCCCAAACTATCGACTGATCCATGGCCACACGACCCGGAAGATATTGACGACGGTCTGAGAAATGTAACTGCGGTTATCGACAACGACAGGAGAATTTATATCTATGGTCTTGGCTGGGTAGAAGAACTCTAGGGTAAATTTACATAGCTTGATATCTAAACCGCCTTGACATTCGGCGGTTTTTTTTTATTTTTCAAAAATATCCATTTAAAAAGGGAAATGACATGCATAAACCGTTTTATATTACTACTCCGCTATACTACGTAAATGATAATCCTCATGTGGGACACGCCTACACTACGGTACTGGTGGATAGTATAGCAAGATTTCAGAAGATAAAGGACCGCGAGGTGTTCTTCCTAACCGGCACTGATGAACACGGTCAGAAAGTATTTGAAGCTGCAGGAGCAAAGGATAGGACTCCTCAGGAACATTGCGATCTATATGTGGAAAACTTCAAGAGTTTTTGGGAGAAATTAGGAATCGAGTACGATCATTTCATTCGAACCACCGATGAACATCATTATAATGCGGTTCAACACGCACTGAAATTACTCTGGGATTCCGAAGAGATCTATCAGGATAATTATGTTGGATGGTATTGTACTCCTTGCGAGAGATTCTGGACAGAAAAGGATTTAAAAGATGGCAAATGTCCCGATTGTGGCCGTCCGGTGGAAAAACTTGTCGAGAAAAATTACTTCTTCAGAATGAGCAAATATCAGGATTGGCTAATCGATCATATCAAGAGTAATCCCGATTTTATTCAACCAGAATCTCGCCGAAATGAGATACTCGGATTTCTGAAATCACCTATCAACGATTTGTGTATATCAAGACCAAAAGAAAGATTATCTTGGGGCGTAGAGCTTCCCTTTGATAAGGATTACGTTTGCTATGTCTGGTTCGATGCTCTTCTAAACTATATCAGCGCTCCCGGTTGGCCGGATCATCCCGACCGGTTCGAGCATCTATGGCCAGCGGATTTTCATGTTGTCGGAAAGGATATAATTACTACTCATGCCGTCTATTGGCCTATAATGCTCAAGGCACTCGGAATAGATCCTCCTGAATCAATTTTCGCGCACGGATGGTGGATGGTCGAAGAAGCCAAAATGGGTAAATCCCTGGGCAATGCTGTTCCTATCCCAAAAATTATAAATTTATTTGGAAAAGATGCTTTTAGATACTATCTAATAGCCGAGAAAGTGATGGCTCTCGATACTCAATTCGGTTTTGATTCGATGATACGCAGGATCAATAATGATCTGGCTAACGATCTGGGCAATGCGGTACGTAGAGTTATTGGTTTAATTCATCAGAATTTCAAGGGGATTATTCCTGAACCGGATGATGCAACCGAACTGGAAATCGCACTACGCGAATCCGCTATTGATGCTACAGAAGAAGTGAATAGAGAAGTATCAAATATGCGTTTAAGCAAAGCTATGGAAGTTGCCAATCGACTTGTCAGAGAGATCAATCGTTATCTTGAAAACACAGCTCCCTGGAATCTTGCCAAAGAGGGGAAATACGAGCGATTAGCAACAGTGTTATATAACGCCGCGGAAGCGCTCCGTATAGCTTCGATCTTATATTGGCCGGTAATTCCAGATTCATGCAACGATATAAGATTTCGCCTTGGAATTCAAGAGGATAAAATACTTCTGGCAAATGGTCGTGACTGGGGTATGCTCGAAAGCGGGAATAAAATAGCAACTGGGAAACCTCTTTTCCCGCGCATCGATGAGAAGAAAGTTATCCCTATATTGAAGGGTGAAGATAAAGAGGAAAAAACAGATAAGGGGAAAAATCTGGTTGATATTGAAGATTTCTTTAAGGCAAAACTTGTGGTGGCACAGGTTCTGGAATGCGTTCCAGCAAAGAATGCTGATAAATTGCTTCTTCTGAAAATCGATATTGGCAAAGAAACACGTAAACTCGTAGCAGGCCTGGCAAAATGGTACACTCCAGAAGAGTTAATCGGAAAGAAAATAATCGTCATCGAGAATCTTAAACCCGCAAAGATTCGCGGTCATGTTTCCGAAGGAATGTTATTAGCTGCCGAACATAACGGAAAAGTGAAGGTACTTACTCCGGATGAAGACTTACCGGCCGGCTCAAAAATCAGATAATTATCAGAGTTTATTCTAATAATACACTATCATTATCGTAGATTATATAAGGGGTTACAAATAAGACTAATTCGGAGTTCACTTCCTGTTGCCTTTCAAAACTGAACAATCTCCCTATTACAGGAATATCTTTTAGAACCGGAACTCCACTCATATTCGTTTTATACTCGGTTGAAGTTAAACCGCCTATTACGAGAGCTCCCTTTTCCTCTATGATAATATTCGTCTTCGCGGAACGTGATGTAATACTATACCCACTTGCAGTTGGAGTATAAGAATCTCGAACAATTTCAATATTCATAGCCACTCTATTCTCGCTTGTAATATGCGGAGTAACTTTCAACTCAACTCCAATATCATAAAATTCAGTTATAGCATTTCCCGCTTCATCCTTAGTAGTGATAGGAATCTTAACACCAGATTGAATTTCAGCTAATTGATTATCCAGAGTTACTATTTCCGGATTATCCAATATTTTTCCTCTGTTGTTTGAGATGAGAGCTGCTACCTGAGCATTGATGTTGTAATCTCCTGAGACTATACCCCAGGTGAATTGCCCCATGGGATTTCCAACCTGCTGTCCATTAACATTGGTAGATACATTCTGATTTCCCGGGGCAACACCACTTGCATTCAAACCCCATCCAATACCCAATTCATCAACAAAATCATCGTCTATAGTAACAATTTTAACTGAGACTCTTATCTGAGGAGTTTCAGTATCCAGCGATCTAATTAGACTATCGACAGATGCAAAAGTTTCTCCAACATCATTGACAATTATTGAGTTAGTTCTTGTATCAACAACAATATCTCCACGTTCTGAAAGTATTTTTTCCAAAACTCCCACCATAGTAGCAGCATCAGCATAGCTAAGCGTCCACATTCTCGTCTCCACTGGCACTAATTCACGTTGTCTGTATTCATAAGATCTCAAATCAAGAATTGCCTGACGATAATCCGAAACTTTCTGAATTCTAAAAGTGTTGCCTTCTCTTGTAATAACTAAGTCGAAAGTATTTACGATACTTCTCAAAGCATTATTCCACGTAATATTTTTCAATCTAAAATCAACTGTTCCGGAGACAGGGGGATCGATGATAAAATTAACTTCACCGGTTTCAGCAAAAAATTGGAGTACAGCTCTTAAGTCTGCCCCCTGAAAAACCAATAAGGGAAAAACTTGCGTCCCTTCCGGGGATACTTCTTCGATTCGTACTACATCTGCCATAACATCTTCCGGTCTCTGTGATGACATTATATCGGATTGAGCATTTATACCAATTACTATTATAAATACTATCAAACATATAAGAATTAACCTTTTCATTTTTTCTGAGCCTCCTTCATGAGACCAAGTATTACGGGTCTTGTCATGCCGTATTCTGTTATATCGAATCTTACGGTTGAATCTGATATTTCTCCAACAATCCCATTTACAATTGTATCTCCAATCCCCAAAATATATCCCCATTTTCTATTATCTTCTAAGACCGCTAGAGGTTGGCCCATTACCCCTTTTACTACACCAACTAATTTTAATGCATCCACCGAGGGAACAGCTTCTGAACCAAATTTCCTCTCTGTGGAAGAATGAACGAGAATAAAAGGATCTCGGTTTTCTCTACCGTTGTATTTTATTTCAGGTCTTTTAAATATTGCTTTGGTTGATTCCGCTTGAGCCTGGATTCTTTCTTGAATAGCCAGGCTATCTATTTCCTTATCGATTTCATCCTTAGCGGGTTTCTCAATAATATCTTCTGCCGATTTAGCGGTGTCTGAGATTTCCTTATCTGCTTTCAGAGTTTGTTGCTTCAATTCTTCTCTTTCCTTCGGCTCTTCAGTTACAGTTTCTTCCTTTTTCACTTGCGGTGTTTCTCGACCAATAGACCATGTCTCGAAGTCGGGATATCCCGGAGTAGGAATAATCACTTTACCCGATCTTGGGCCATTTTCGATATTAACTTCCTCTACTTTTTCCGCAAGTACTAATACAATTCTGGTTATAGGTTCAGGTTTAGCCTGGTTTTGCGCAGATCTAAATTCGATAATAATACCCGGTGGAAGAGCTGGATAATCCAGGGTTTTTAACCTGTGAATTCCCCCAATCAAATCGATTAGTAATCTGTCTGGTCGTGTAAGATTACCTGTCTTAATATTTGTTTGCGAAGTGGAAAGAACTTCTACGATCGTATTATCTCCACTTCTTGATATAGACATTCCAACTACATCGTACTCGGCCATTCCATCGATGGCTACTAGTAGTAATATTATGATAAATAACTTTTTCATATTCTTATTGAGTTGGAGGAATCATTCCTCCGCTTAAAGCTGTTGCTGCATCACTCTCTGTTGCTCTCGGTTTATTACCTTCCCCTTCGGTTCCTGTCGCTGTTGGAGTACTTGCTACGTCTAATGGATTCTGTAATCTATCTTTGTTAGGTAAATGATATGAAATAATCGTTAGTGTTATCGAAACTGAACCTCTTCCAGAAGTATTCTCATCGATTCCTACATTTTTACAGGTTACAATGAAAGGCATATTTGCCAGATGTTCCAAAAATCCACCAAAATCGTGATAGTTACATGTAAGCTCAATTCTATAAGGATCTGCGGAATAGAAACCCATCGGTTCTGTAGCATCCACATCGATTCGTTTAACATTGATATTGTTTTCTCGAGCTGCCATATTCAATCTATTAAGGTAATTAGGAACATCTCTTTCCACCGGAAGTAATTCTTCGAGAATTTTGTATCTTAAAAAAGCTTTTTCCATCTCTTTTCTAATCTCGGGCAATTTACTGGCCGACAATTTGACTTTAGAAAGTTTCAAGCTAGCTTGCTCATAAACATCTCTTTTTTCCTCGATAATCGCCTTATTTGGACCATAAAACTGGGTATACCAAACAGCAATAATTATTATTAAGAGAACAACTCCACCGATAAGCTTCTGAATCTTAGGGTCTTTTATGGAAATATCAGACATAGCCATCTTATTTCCCTAGTCCTTTCAACGACTCTTTTGCTTTATCTTTATCGACCCCCAATGCATCCCTCCCTTTAGCAATTAACTTATCGGGTTTTACAATCTCCTCTGCAGTTTCATCGGCGGTTTCAGACACAAATTTACCGGAGAATTCCTCGGCAGCCATAAACAAAAGATCGCCCGATAATTCAAATGAATATACGGGAACATCTCCCATAGCTTTTATTTTCTGTTCTCTTATGTAAGTTAGTCTAATATTATCGAAATAATTCGATTTGATTAATCCTACGATAAAATTGGCTACACCTGTTAAATTATGGCTAGTACCCTTAACAGTTACAACCTTTTCAACTTCGCTAAATCTTGAAACCCAAAGGAACTCTGGAATAATATTAGAAAACTCCTCAATAGTTTTAACCCACATAGGTCTTGTTTTATCGAGATTTTGAATAGCGGATATTCTCTGATTGATTTTATCCTTTAACTCTCTAGCCTGTTCGACAAGTTTAATCTGTTCATTGTATTTCTGGATTTCAGCTTCGACCCGGGCTATTTCCTGATTCAATTGCTGTATTTCATTTTTCTGCTGTTGAGTTACAAAGTATAATCCTACTGTTACTATTCCCAGAATTAGAACAACGTAGATCAAATACTTATCAAAAAATGGTACCTTTTTCTTCTTACGTAATTCAGGTGGGATTAAATTTACTTTGATCATAGATTTAACCCCTTAAAGCCATTCCGATAGCATTTGCGTAAACTGGACCGATCTTATCCGGATCCATTCCGGAAAAAACTCCTTTCGCTGGAGTTAGAGTTTTAAAAGGATTTATACTGATAATTGGTAATGACATCTTAGAAGACAAAGCATCTACAACACCTTCTATAACTGCTCCTCCACCGGCGACATAAGCCTGGTCGATGGTTCGACCGTTGGTGACACTTTCGATATAACCAAATGCTACATCTAAACCGAGTTTTAGTTCTTCGGCAGCGATAAAAGCCGCTTCCTTGTATTCACGAGGATCTTCTATAGGGAACTCTCCCTTTATTAAATCATCCATATCCTCCTGATTCAAACGTAATTCGCTTTGAATTGAATCCCATACAGCTCTCGCTCCACTGGAAACATCTCGAACCGTATAATAACTTCCATCGATAATGACAGTGATATTTGTTAAAGCATGACCAATATTTATTAAAGCTATAACGCCCTCATCTGGAATACCATAATTGACTTCAAAAACATTATACATAGCAAAAAAATCAGTATCCACAATGATTGGATCTAAACCTGCGTCTCTTACAGCTGCGATATAGCTTTCCACAAGCTCTCTTCTAGCGGCAACCAGAATTACATCCTCCATTTTTCCATCGGGAGTTTTGCCCAGAGGATAATAATCCACAGAAATGCCTTCAGTGCCTGTTGGAATTCGCTGTTCTGCTTCCAGCATAACCGCCTCTCCCAACTTCATCTTTTTACCTGTGAGTGCAATCTGTATTCGATCTGTGAAAACTTTATGCCCTGATAAATTAATTATCACATCAGTAATCTCAGGGGCGACTTGTTCAACCAGAGTCTGAATGGTGTATATTACTCCTTCGCTATCGCGTATATCTTTCTCCACAATAGCATTAGGTGGCAATTCTCTCATTCCCATTGCCATAAGGGTTGGATTACCCTTTTCCGGGATAGAAAGCTTGACCAGTTTAACAGCATAAGTACCGATATCGAGTCCTACTGCCGATAAAGTTTTCTTCCCAAATATGGATTTTGAAGCAACCATTTTTCCTCTGTCTAAACTGCGTAACTTATTCTATATCTTGATAATAGTATAGGTAACCTAAAGAGTTTTGTCAAGGGCAAAAGTGAAGTTCAGAATAATAGTACTGTTCTTTAACTAAAACAATTATTTTTGTTCGTTGATAATGATTCCCCATCGCAAGCCACGTTCGGAAACCGTTATTTGATGAGCATTATACAGCCTAAGCAGCTCAAGAAGTATATATGTACCAGCAGGCAATATGTCTGCTCTATTGGGAGCAAATACTATCTTTTTTTTTAGTTGTTGTAAATTATTTTTTTCGAATTGACTGATAACTCTTCCTAAATCTTCCGATTTTATCACAAAATTATGGATTTTTTCAGGAATATATTCATCTAAATCTTGTAAATAAGCAGCAATTGTCGTTATCGTACCCCCTACTCCAATAATTTTCCTTCTTTTACGCTCGAATTTCTTTTCAGATATCGCCTCTAAGATACGTTTTCTCAATAATCTCTTCATTGGGAGACTTAATGGAAGATTTATTGATACTTCTTCGGTTAAATTCACAGCTCCGATGGGAAAGCTTATCGATTTATAAACACCATTTTTATCAATCAATTCGGTGCTTCCCCCACCGATATCTATCACCAGCGGATTATTCTTATCAGCAAGGTCAGATATCGCCCCCATATATGTCATTCGAGCTTCTTCTTCGGCAGATATAATCTTAACGGGCAAACCACAAACTCTGGATATAGTTTGTGAGATCTGCTTCCCATTTTTCGCTTTTCGGAATATTTCAGTACCACAGCATTTTATACTATCTACATTATAATCTTGAGTTATTCTTATATATTTATTTATATATTCGATTGCTTTTTGTACTCTAATATCCGAAATTTCTCCCGTTTTCCCATAACCGTAACCCAATCTTGGCTCATTTACTTCCTCATAAATAGGAGTAATCTTATCTCCCATAATTTGGACTACTAATAGAATCAGGGAATTCGTTCCTATATCAATGCTTGCGATTCGCATATCTCAACACTATTGAAATGACAATAAATGCAATAATAACTCCAGTAAGATCGGCTATCCAATCATAGATATCGGCTTTTCGATTGGCAGCAAAAATCTGAACTATCTCAATTATAGCTCCATATATTATAGGCACTATAATCACCATCATTATATGCTCTATTTTTTTATACTTAATAAAAAAGTATGGGAATGCAAAAAGCACAGATAAAAGCCCAAATGCCCCGAAATGCATCACTTTATCATAATGTGGAAAAGGTGGTATTAATTCTGGTGGTTTTCTCAAGGCAAGAATAAAAATGCTTATAAGCCACAATATAGCCGGAAGCCATAATAATATTTTCTTTTTACCTTTATTGATATTCACATTAATCTATCCCAAGCGCTTTGCGAAGATATATTCCTGTATGACTTCCTCTGAATGCAGCTATTTCCTCCGGAGTGCCTGAAGCAATAACTCTCCCTCCTAAATCCCCACCTTCCGGTCCCAAATCAATAATCTCATCTGCTACTTTTAATACGTCGATGTTGTGCTCGATAACCAATACGGTATTTCCTTTATCGATAAGTTTGTGTAAAACATCGAGCAATATTTTCACATCGTATGCATGAAGCCCAACTGTTGGCTCGTCTAGAATGTAAATTGTATTTCCAGTTGAACGCTTCGATAGCTCTGTTGCTAATTTAACTCTTTGAGCTTCTCCTCCTGACAGAGTTATCGCCGATTGCCCCAGTGTTATATAACCCAAACCTACAGCACTTAATGTGGAAAGCCTTCTTTCGATTGTGTCTACATTTTTGAAAAATTCAGTAGCTTCATCTACAGTCATCTGTAAAACATCCGCAATATTTTTCCCTTTATACCTTATCTGTAATGTCTCACGGTTATATCTTTTTCCACTACACTGATCGCATTTTACATAAACATCGGGCAAAAAATGCATTTCCAGTTTGATTTGCCCACCTCCACCACATTTTTCGCATCTGCCGCCTTTTACATTGAAACTGAACCTTCCCGGTTTGTATCCCCTTGCTCTTGATTCAGGGAGACTGGCAAATAGCTCTCTGATAGGAGTAAATGCTCCCGTATAAGTAGCTGGATTGCTTCGCGGAGTTTTTCCAATCGGAGACTGGTCGATATTTATTACTTTATCAAGATGCTCGAAGCCTTTGATCATTTTATAGGGAAGCGGACGAACGTGCTTTCTGTGATAATATCTGGCAAGCGCGGGATATATGGTTTCATTAACCAGAGTGGATTTACCCGAACCAGAAACGCCCGAAACACAAATAAATTTGTTAAGATCTAATTTAACTGACAGGTTTTTAAGATTATTACCCGTAGCCCCGTTTATTATTAGGCTTTTTCCATTGCCTTTTCGTCTCTTGTCAGGGACCTCTATGTCGAATTTACCAGAGATATATCTACCCGTATGTGAATCGACGCATTCCTCGACCTGTTTGGGAGTTCCTGCACAGACAAGTTCTCCACCATGTCTTCCAGCCCCGGGACCAAGATCCACAAGGTAATCGGCCTGTTCAATAGTCTCTTTATCATGCTCAACAACAATAACCGTGTTACCCAGATCACGCATAGATTTCAAAGTTTTCAGCAATCTCAGATTATCACGTTGGTGAAGACCTATTGAAGGTTCATCCAGAACATACATCACTCCAACCAAACGGCTACCGATCTGTGTAGCAAGATGTATTCTCTGCGATTCTCCTCCTGAAAGTGAGGAAGATTGCCTATTGAGTGTAATATAGCTAACTCCAACATCATTGAGGAAAGTTAATCTCTCGCGTATTTCTTTAAGAATCTGACGTGCGATAAATTTTTCTCTATCGGTTAGCTGATCATCGAGAGTATCGAAAAAATCTTTGGCCTCGCCAATACTCATCGTGGTAACTTCGTGGATTCCTATCCCACCAATTCTGACACTCATGGCCTCTTTTCTCAACCGAGATCCACCACATTCGGGGCATGGCGCTTGACTCATGAAGCTCTGTATCCATGCCCTGATACCAGAGCTGTTCGTTTGTCTGTAGCGTCTTCTCAGATTAGGGATTATACCCTCATAATGCCTTTTCCACTCTCCTTTTGCACGCCCATCCGATGTCTCATAGTGGAATATAAATTCTTTATTGCCACTACCATATAAAACCACTTTTCTAAACTCAGGAGAAAGGTCTTTCCAGGGGGCATAAAGGTCAGCATTGTATTCGGTAGCTACCGTTTTAATAATTCTACCCCAATGACTTCCTGAGGCCTCACCCCAGGTCTTTATTGCGCCATCTAAAATACTTTTGGATTTATCAGGGACAATCAGATCTTCGTCGAATTTTCTTTCTGTTCCCAATCCGCTACATACTGGACATGCACCGTAAGGACTATTAAAACTGAAAGTCCGCGGAGATATATCTTCGTAGGAGATTCCGCAGGTCGGACAGGCATAGTTCTCGCTGAACAGATGATCCTGATCCTCGTCCATATCGTAAACTAATATAACTCCATCACTAAAGCGCAGAGCTGTTTCAATGGACTCTGTCAGGCGGCGAAGGATAGTCGATTGAATAATCAACCTATCCACTACTATCTCGATATGATGCTTTTTATTCTTGTTAAGTTTAATCTCGTTTTCCAGTTGAATTATCTCGCCATCCACTCGAACCCTAACAAATCCATCTTTGGAAATAGTTTCCAGTAAATCGCGATGTTCCCCTTTTCGTCCGCGAATCACCGGAGCCATTATAATTATCTTCTTACCCTCTTCCCATTCCATGATTTTATCGACAATACCTTGAACACTCCATTTGGTGATTTCTTTACCACATTGATAGCAATAAGCTTTGCCTATCCTAGCGTAAAGCAAGCGTAGATAATCATATAGCTCGGTGGAAGTTGCAACAGTCGAGCGTGGATTATGGCTTGCCTTTCGCTGTTCGATTGCCACAGCTGGCGATAAGCCCTCGATGAATTCTACATCGGGTTTTTCCATCAAGCTCAGGAACTGTTTGGCATAAGCAGAGAGAGATTCAACGTAACGCCGCTGACCCTCTGCGAATAGAGTATCGAAAGCGAGTGAACTTTTTCCGCTACCGGAAAGACCGGTAATCACAGTTAATGTATTACGAGGTATTTCTACATCGATATTTTTTAAATTGTGCTCTTTAGCACCATGAATGACTATTTTATCAAGGGTATTCATTTGTACTTCCAGTTTAAGGACAAACCAGAAGAGTATATTTATAATCGATTGTAACGCAACACTCGATGGATTTTATTAGCAGCTTTTTTAGTATCAAGACAACTGATCCATGAGTTCCTGTCTGAGTTCCATCACTTCTTTGACCGCAGTTTCAATGGGGACCTCTGTTTTTTCTTTGTTGTCGCGCCTGAATACCTCAACTACTCCCCTGGAAACTCCTCTTCCTATAGTAATTCTAATAGGAATCCCCAAAAGGTCAGCATCCTTGAATTTAGCGCCGGCCCGCATATCGCGATCATCGAAAAGTACATCGATTTTCTCTTCATTTAAAGCATTATATATGTCTTCGGCTACTTCTCTTATCTTATCATCTCCCATATTCAAAGCGGTAATAATCACATCATAAGGAGAAATACTAATCGGCCAGCAGATGCCGTCCTTATCAGCATAAAGCTCTATAGCTGATGCCAATATTCTACCCACTCCAATACCGTAACTGCCCATGTGAATAGCATCTCCTTTGCCGTTTTCATCGAGAACTTCGGCCCCCATAGCAGCTGAATATTTAGTTCCTAATTTGAAAATATGCCCGATTTCCACAGTTCTAATCATTGAAAGTGGTTTTCCACATTTTTCACAAAAATCACCATCAACAGCCTGACGTAAATCGCAGGTTTCATACTTTTCAATATCTTCGAGTTTGTAACCGGTAATATGATAATCCTGCTCATTGGCTCCGGTAGCGAAGGGCATTTCTGAATCGACAGCCTTATCCACCAGAATCTTTATTTTATTTTTCAATCCTATTGGCCCGATAAAGCCGACCGGGCCTCCAATAAGTTTTATCGCTTCTTCAGGTTCAGCAGGACGGATAGCCTCGCCGATTTTTGCACCAAGTTTATCTTCGGACAGATCATGATCTCCGCGAAGGCATGCCAATACGGGATCTCCTGTTTGTGTAATATAAAGGAGAGATTTCAACATCTGGCCTTCAGGTAAATCCAGGAATTTTGAAACTTCCTCGATCGTCTTCTGTTCTGGAGTGTGGACCTTATTCCTTTCAAGTTCTTTCCAGGCAACTTTCTGGGGTATCGACTTGGCTATTTCCAGATTCTGAGAAAAACCACATTCGCAGGTAACAATAATATCTTCGCCAGATTCAGATGGAACCATAAACTCTTCGGAACCGGTACCTCCCATCAAACCACTGGATGCACCCACAATATGGTATTTCAATCCACATCTCTCGAAAATACGTCGATATGCTTTTCTATGTTGTTTATAGCTTTCGTCAAGCTCTTTTTCGTTGCCGGCAAGAGTATAACTATCTTTCATGATGAATTCTCTTACTCTAAGAAGACCCGATCTTGGTCTGGGTTCATCACGAAATTTAGTCTGAAAATGATACCAAATCTGAGGTAGTTCTTTATAACTACGCAATTCTCCACGAGCTAAATCCGTAATAATCTCTTCGTGTGTAGGCGCGAGACAGAAGTCTTGATTTTTACGGTCTTTGAAATGGAACATGATCTCGCCCATATCTTTATCACGTCCCGTTTCCTGCCAAATGCTGATTGGGTGAATCAAAGGCAAAAGTAATTCCTGAGCGCCAATTGCATTCAATTCTTCACGAATAATCTGTACGGTTTTTAGCATCGATTTCCACCCAAGGGGAAGGAAACTATACACTCCCGAAGCTAATTGTCTGATATATCCAGCTCTGAGCATCAACACATGTGAAGTAATGGTTGCATCAGCAGGGACATCTCTCAATGTAGGTATAAATGATTTTGACCAACGCATAAAAGTCCTTTTATTCTATTGAAATTTAGCTTTAAAGCTATTTTAAGAGTTAAATATTAAATCGCAAGAATTAAATGGTATTCCGGATTATAAAATATCTGTCTTGGAGATTACGATAACAACGCATAACAGAATAATCAAAATTAACCAGAATATAATTGCAGTTCGACTGGCCTTTTTAGCTCGATTCGCTTCCCACCAGCTTCTCGGACGAATACCTCTCGCCCAGAAAGTAACCACACCCGCCAAATTGACCGATATTAAGTTCGTAAGCAATAAGAGGAAAGCACCCCAAGCATAATCAAAATTGCCAGAACCGATAAGTAATCCCAATACAACCAGAGGTGGCAACAACGCCACGGCAACCATCACTCCTACCAATGCAGTGGATATTCCAGTAGTTAAGGCCAGTGCTCCAGCACTTCCTGAGGCCAGAGCTAACGCTATGTCCCCAAAACCTACTTCCGTGCGAGAGAATATCTCATTAATCGATGGATCCACATCGACCAATAACCCGAGAATTACCGAGAATGCAAATCCTATGGCAATTGCAACGATATTACTTAGAAGTGCTTTCTTCCCCAAATCATAATCGGCAAGAGTAGTTGAAAGTGCTAATCCAACATTCGGCCCTAAAAGAGGTGCTATTACCATTGCACCAATAACTACTGCAACGTTGTCTTTTAGAAGTCCCACAGCTGCTACAATCGAGGAAAGCAAAACCAATATGACGAATACCCAGTTCAATTGCATGCGGCTTTTGATATCCTCGTAGAGTTCCTCGCGAGTGATGGTGTTTTTCTTAATTCCTTTTTTCAGCTTGGTCTTCTGAGTTTCATTTTTCTCTTTTTCTTCATCGTCAGCTTGAGGAAGAGAAGCTGAAACTGGAAGGATAATTATTTTGAAACCTTCTACTCCAGAGAAATGTTTCCCCATCAAATCCAGAATGGCCTGACTCTGGTCTGTGGAAGTTAAAATCTGTATATGGAGGATTTCATCCTTGACTGTCTCGCGCCAGATATTTTTTTGATCATGTGCTTCAAGAATATCAGAAACTTTTGCTGAAAAGATTTCGGGAATATATATTTCGATGAGTCTATTGGCCATTGTACTCCTTTAAATTCAATCGAAATATATGATAATAATCCTTTACAGACAAGAGAATTATACCAGCGAAAATAGTATTCCGAAAATCAGGGCCAATATGCTTATGCTTAGTAGATAAAAAGCGAGAACTTTTATCCCAAACTCCTTTTTTAGAACCAAAATTGTTCCCCAACTGGTTACCGGACCAACAATTAGGAATAGCATGGCAGCCCCAATATTCATTCCCTGCGAAACCATAGCATGTACTAAGGGCACACTGGCGGTGGAACAAACGTATATCATTAATCCCAAAACTAGATTGAAAGGATATGCCCAGGAACCATCCAGATGATTCCCTATAAATTCCCCCACGGGTGAGATAGTAGATACCAGTCCTGCTAGAACTAATCCAATAAGCACTTCAAGACCGATATCACGTGGCATCTCGATAAAAGCAAATTTCAAAGACTGGATAATCTTCGTTTTAACCGGAAGTTTAATTGTTAGATCTGTATATTCTTCGGGATTTTCATCGAATTTCTTCTTGCACCTTTCTGAGCAAAAATAAAAGCTTCTTCCCTTAAATAAGGTTTTTATTCCAGAATTTGTCTTTACACTCATCCCACAGACTGGATCTATCTCGGTTTGATGATGCTCGCAGTTCTTACATTCGTTCTTTTTAATCATCTTCTGGTAGCTTTTAGGTTCTATTTTCATCAGATTGGCGAGAGCCCCGATTGCCAGACCGATGAAGATCACCGCGAAGAATATATAAGTTGTGAATTTTATCCCGAGAAGGCTATATGACACAATCAAAGCGGAGATCGATGTAGCGGGAGTGGCTATCAGAAACGCGAGGACCGCGCCAAATTTGGCTCCTTTCCTATGCAGACTTATCGCCACCGGCAATGAACCCATGCAACAAATAGGAAGCAATGTTCCCGCCAATGTTGAATAAACCAATGGAAGAAACCCCGCACGTCCCAGATATTTCTCGACAAATTTCGTTGAGATAAACTCGTGAATAAATCCGCTAATGAGGAAGCCAATTGCCAAAGAGGGCAGTACTTCCCAAAAATAGTGAAGCAAAGTTTTAAAAAATTCCGAAAAGAATTCGAGTAGCATTTCTGACCTCCCAAATTATTACGCCCGACTGGATTTGAACCAGCGACCTACGGCTCCGGAGGCCGTCGCTCTATCCAACTGAGCTACGGGCGCACAAGAACCTAACTGGGAACATTAACTAATTCCCAGTCAACATCTTTATCGTCGATAGTCAGAATTGCATAGCTGCCCGATCTGCTAAAAAGATTTCCGGAGAACGCGCCGGGGTTAAGCATTCTGATTCCCGAGATATCTTGATCAAAGGGCTCATGAGTATGCCCAAAGATTATAATATCAGGTATGGGATTATATTTGTCAAATTTTTTTCTGATTTTCCCGGGCAATCCTATTGGCTGTCCCCATCCATGAATCAAACCTATATTTATTCCCTCGATCTGAAATACAATCTGGTTTTCCAGTCTGGAACTAACTGTTATCTCATCCATGTTACCCCGAACCGCATAATACTTTTCGAGGCTTTCCAATTCCTCCAAAGCATCCAAATTAGAGTGATCTCCCGCATGGATTACTACATCGAAATCTCGAAGCCGGCTGAGGAAATCGAGAGGATAGGCCGATATTCTCTGACCGACGTGGGTATCTGAAATTACGGCAATTCTCGTACTCAATTGGTATTACTTCTTCTTCTTATGACGATTCTTCTTCCTGCGCTTCTTCCTCTTATGAGTAGCGATCTTTGCCCTTTTCTTCTTCTTACCGGAAGGCATATTATCTCCTTTTGGGATCATATTCTTTTTCTACTTCGGTCAATTATATAAGTAGTAAAACTTTATTGCAAGCAATTTTTCATCAAACATGAATTTTATCTGAATTAACCTTTACTTTATAAATGCTTGACATTAGTTTATTGGTTGAATATATTAATAAAATTATGTCGAAGAAGAATCCCAAAATACCAACTGCAGGAGGCCAGGCAGTAATAGAAGGCGTAATGATGCGCTCCGGAAACACTATAGCCACAGCGGTAAGAAGAGCAACTGGAGAGATTGTTACACAAAAAGAGGAAAGGTTACCTCTATCCAAGAAATCAAAACTTTTGGGATTGCCCATTATCAGAGGAGCATTGAATATGATCGATATGCTCAGTGTGGGAATAAAAACTCTCAACTGGTCTGCGGATATTGCTATCCAAGATGAATTAAAGGCCGAAGGTAAAGAACCCAAAAAAAATTCATCATCGGCGGCTAGTGTTGCCCTTGGATTGGTTATCGGAGTAGGGCTTTTTGTTCTTTTGCCCATGCTTATCGGCAAATTCCTTGGCCTGGAGAAGGAAGCTTTCGCATTCAATCTCGCTGCTGGCGGTACTCGAGTTCTGATCTTCTTCATCTATCTAATTTCTATCAGTTTTATCCCCGATGTTAAAAGGCTTTTCCAATATCACGGCGCTGAACATAAATCAATATTTGCTTATGAGGCTGGACAACCATTGACAGTAGCCAATGCACAAAAATACAAGACTCTTCATCCAAGGTGTGGAACGAGTTTCTTGCTAATTGTCGTCCTAATCTCAATTATCTTCTTTGCTATCGCCGATTCTTTGATAGCCATAATTTTTGGTTTCGTTCCAAACATTTTCGCAAGGTTTGGAATCCATCTTCTATTATGGCCCATAGTTATTGGTTTGTGCTATGAATTTCTGAAACTATCAGCCAAGCTATCTGATAAATATAGCTGGGCACGAATCTTAATTTGGCCCGGGCTTATGTTACAGAAGATAACTACTTTAGAACCGACCGATGAAATGGTCGAAGTAGCTTTAACCGCATTAAAAGAAGCGGTGGGCGATTTTAAAGTTAAACAGATAAATAATAATTAAGAAAGAACTACTATGCTTTTGGATAAATTGGAGAAACTAAAAGATAGATATAAGGAACTATCTTTGAAAATGTCTAATCCTGATATTTTATCCGATTCTCGCAAAGCCTCTCGTTTGGGCAGAGAAATGCGCAATCTGGAAGAAACCCTTCCTTTGATCGATGAATATAAAACAGTACTCGATTCTATTAAAGAGATCGAAGGGATTTTAGAGAACGAATCCGATGAGGAATTGTTGGAATTAGCTAATTCTGAACTGCCAGAATTAAAAGAACGTAGTGAAAAACTCGAAGAAAAACTGGTTAAAGCTTTGGTTCCACCGGATCCCGACGAGGGTAAGGACCTGATCGTGGAAATCAGAGCCGGAACCGGCGGCGATGAAGCAGCTCTTTTTGCTGGAAATCTATTCCGGATGTATTCACTACTCGCTGAAAAGCATAGAATTCGTCTGAATACACTGGATACAAATCCTACCAATCTTGGTGGATTTAAGGAAATCGTCTTTGAATTGAACGGCGAGGAAGCATACAGTCTGATGAAATTCGAATCCGGAGTTCATAGAGTCCAGAGAGTTCCGGAAACCGAATCCAGCGGCAGAATACACACAAGTGCTGCATCGGTTGCTGTTCTTCCCGAAGCCGAAGAAGTCGAAATCGAAATCAAGCCTGAAGATCTGAAGATCGATACCTATTGCAGTACCGGCGCTGGTGGTCAGCATGTAAATAGAACTGAAAGCGCAGTTCGTATCACTCATCTCACCAGTGGCCTTGTGGTAACATGCCAGGATGAGAAATCACAGCACAAGAATAAAGACAAAGCGATGAAAGTTCTTCGCAGCAGACTTATGGCTATGGAACAGGAAAAGATCCAGAAGGAAAGAGCACATGCAAGAAGAGTACAGGTGGGCACAGGCGATCGTTCGGCTAAAATCAGGACCTATAATTACCCCCAAAGCAGAATCACAGATCATCGAATTAATTACTCGTCATACAACCTTCAAGAGGTTCTAAACGGAGCTCTGGAAGATCTTATCGAAGCTCTGGAAAAAGCCTATATCGAGGATCAACTTCAGGAAATGGAATAATTACCGTTGCTTTTTAACCAACATTGCTTTTCGAAGTAAACTGGTATCTATTCTAACTACATAAGTTGGTGGAAATGGAGTTTGATAAACAACAGTAAAGCATTTGGGATACCCCTTCATAGCTGGATATAAATAATCCCCAGAATTTGGCCAAAATTGATCAAGAACCACATAGCTGGCCGGAGTATCTAAAATCCAATTCCAGATAGAATCGGGCTCGGTCTGATTTCTGGGGAAAAGAGCTGGTCTATCGGCAATTAGATATGTTAATCGAGTTTCCCACGATATCAATACAGCATCCCGAAAAGTATTTTCAGAACACCATTTCAGGGCGTTGTAATACATCACAAGCGGTGGATATGAAGATGGAGGTATTATCGCTGATATTTTCGGCTGAGTTTTTTTCAGAACTTTTCTGGCTTGTCTAGAATTTTTGATATAATCGAGATAACCCGGAATAGCTGTTGCGCACATGGCAAGAATAACTATGGCTAAAATAATCTTCCGTAATCGTTCAATTTTCAGCCTTTTCATAATCAACTCTAAACCTTTGATGAAAAGGTATATCAATGGTACTGCCAATATAGCTATAAATCTCATACTGGAGAAAAACCAGATCAGATCGATCATTAAAAAGAAAAGTGCAACCAAAGCCATTAATCTTGTCACTCTATTTTTCCAATCGGCAATTGCAGCGTAGATTTCTATTCCTACAATAGTTAATCCTGATATAACACCCAAAACGATATGGGTTTTAATTGCATTTCTGAAAAAGGGCATGAAAAACACCGGGATGTATTCGAAAAGATATACTTTCGAATTAGTCAGGATTCGCCTCAGTATTCCCACCGATATCCCTTGCTGTGCTTGAGCAAGATAGATCAATTTATCGCCAAATAGAATGGGTATAAGCCAAAAACCGAATAAAACCAATGTGGATACACTAATTACGATCGCTTCACGGTATTTTCTGGATATCAATAACCATATAACAATAGCGCCAACAAACGGAAAGGCGGGAAACCTTATATATGGCACAGCCGCACAGAGTAAAGAAATAATGGCGAGAAGACCTATCTTGGGATTTGAGTTATATTTGAATAAAAGGATAAGCAATATCGCGAAGATTAACAAATATACCGATTCTGTTATTACAAGATATGAGAACCAAACAAGGTGAACATTAAAGCAGAGAAAAAGGGCAATTAACCCTGAAAGTACAATTCCAAATTCTGCGTACTTGCGTAAGAAATAATATGTCAGAAGAAGAAACAGCCACAAGCAAATAGCGACGAATATCTTGAAAATCAATATCGGTTCAGGATTGCCACTAATAGCCATTATTCCAGCTAAAATTGCGGAAAAACCCGGAGCAACTCTTGTTTCAACTGGATTCCCCGGAGTATGAAGTTGAACCAATCCTTTGCCGTCGTAGATAGCTCTTGCCAGGTTTATATAGTGTGCGTTATCACCAATAGCATTGAGAATAGGGTTGAAAATCAAAAAGAGAAGAATCGCAGAGACAAATGCACAAATAATTAATTCGATTTTAATGTGAGATAATTTTATTAGGTCGGTTCTGTCATTCATAAGACGGAACACATTCTTAGTATTCGGGGCCTATCTGGAAATGCCATTGCCATCCTGAGACTTCGTTCGTTCCATCTCGTTTATCAAAACCATACGCTGCATCAATCCCCATAATTCCTATCATGGGAACTACCAGTCTAATACCGCCACCAACACTCTTTTTCATTGTACTAAAATCGAGATGATCGAAATCGCGCCAGGTATTTCCGAAATCCGAAAAAATAGATAAATATAATTGATCACGCTGAATTGGAACTCTAAGTTCGGCAGTGAAAAGAGTCATAACTCTTCCACCAGCCCTGAAAGTCTCCGAAGGAGAAACAAGAGGTAAGTTATCTCCAATATCAGGTGTTGAAGATGAATCATACAAAGCTTCGGTAGTATCTATAGGAGAAATCGATCTATCTGTATAGCCTCTAACCTGGCCATCCACAGAGATTCCTCCAAGAAAATATCTTTCTCCAAAAGGAACATCCTCGGGATCATCGCCAAGAGTATTCGTAAGAATTCCAAATCTCCCTTTGGCAACGAGAGTAAGGTATTTATGAATTTTAAAATACCAATCGGAGCGGATATCCTGTTTTTGATATTCGATATCTCCACCCAAATAGTCACCGGCAACTTCAACCGTATAACTACTTCTGGAACCTTCCGTGGCAAACATACGCGAATCTCGAGAATCTCTCTGAATAGATAACCTTAGTGCCGATTCCAGTTGGGGCCATTCCATAGTACGTAAATCGTATGCCGGAGTAGGATTATAAGATGAAGAGAAATCAGTATATTCGAGACTCTCAAGCTTATATCTGCCATAAATACTGAAATAGCTATCCGGCCAATAAAGCCTTCGTCCTAGTCTAATCGCCCCACCGGTTCTAATCTCAGTATAAACTCCACTCCAAAGCCAGGATGTATTATACAAATCAATTCCCACACTGGTTGGAGTATCTAAAAGCCACGGCTCTGTGAAACTGAGTGAAAAATTCTTTAGCTTAGTTCCAAATTCCCACAGGAATTCAGCTTCCCATCCCCTACCCAACATATTCGGCCATCCGATAGAGATATTACCCACAAGGCCATCACGTGAATTTGCAGTAGCACCAATCTGAAAACGTCCAACTGGCTTCTCTTCGACTTCCATAATCAGATCGACATCGCCATCGGGAAGCACTTTGAAATCAGGAACCACATCGCCAAAATAATTCAGATAATAGACATTTCTCACAGAACGCATCAACTTACTACGCTTAAAAGTATCCCCTGGATAAATATTCATTTCTCTGCGAATAACTTTATCATGAGTTCTGGTGTTTCCAGCAATCTCAATCTTGCGTACGTGCGCTTCGATTCCCTCGGTTATTGTAATATCGAGGTTCACCAGACTATCTTCGATAACTCTTTCGTCCTTAAGGTCAGCATAAATATAGCCTTTTTCCTGATAGAGGAAATATACATTAGCTAATGATTCATCCAGAATATCAGCACTAAAAGCATCGCCTTTTTCGAAAGTGAGTTCATCATTAATCTCATCTATTGAATAAATACTATGACCCGAGAAAGCTATTTCCCCGAAATAGTATTTTTCGTTTTCTTCGAGATATATTTCGATATCTATCCATTTCTCCGTTGAATCGATGGTAATAGTATCGCGAATAATCTCCGCCGAAATATATCCTTCGTTTTTATAAAATCGCTCGATTTTGCCCAAATCTTTTAGGTATTCTTCCATAGCAAATTTCCCGGAACGAAAAAGCGATTTTTCTTTTGTCTCCATCTGCCGATGTAGTTTTTTTTCGGAGAATATTTCATTACCGTGAAATTTAATGGACCGTACTTTACGTCTGGAGCTTTCATCGATCTTAAAAGTGACTGAGACCATCCCAGGCGAGGATTCAATTACTTCAGTTTCCACTTCCGCTGAAGGATAACCTTCATCGGAATAGAATGCTTTAATATCTCTGGCTGCATGAAATGCTTTTACCGGTGACAGAAACTCATCGAGTTTAATATCGACTTTTTCCAGGATATCTTTCGATTTGAGTTCTTTATTACCTTCGACCTTTAACTCGGAGACCCTATTCAATTCTATGACTTCAATTTCCAGATCGACCCGATCTCCCGATAATTTACCACGAATATTGACATCGCTGAAAAAACCAAGTGAATACAGCTTCTTAATGGCTTCTTCCAAAAGGGCCGGAGCGAATTGTTCTCCGGGCACCAATCCAGAATTATCCAGAATAAGAGTCTCGGATATTCTGTCCACTCCCACTACTTCAATATTGCCTATTGTGGCAGCATATAGAGGTACTGACATTAAAAATGCCAGAATGAATATTATTTTTATTCTGGATATCAAACTAATAGACTAATTTCTATTCGGAGATAATCTCTTTAACCATCAACTTCGTGTAATTCTGTCTATGGCCCTGTTTCTTGTGATAGCCGGTGCGGCGTTTTTTCTTGAAAACAATCACTTTATCATCTCTGAAATGCTCGATTATTAACGCCTTGACCGATGCGCCCTCGATAATCGGTTTTCCGATTGTCTGATCGCCTTCATTGGAAATCAACATAACTTTATCCACGGTTATTTCATCCCCATCCTTTTTATCGGACATATATGGAACAACCATTTCTTTTCCGGGAACGGCTTTTACCTGTTCGCCGAGTACTTCAACTATAGCATACATCGTTTATCCTCCATATCTAGTAATGCCTTTTACAAACCTTGCAATATAAACCTTTGATGTGTTTTGTCAATCGATTTATCCGGCATTTTTTGTTATAAATCAATTTCAATTACCTAAATTAACCCTATTTTTTTAGATTTTAGGGGAAACTCGCCTTAAGTAAGGAAATGTAAATGCAACTCTCTTGCCATATTCGTTAATAACCCAACGATGAAAAGAGAAAAGGCGATTTTCTAAGAAAAGCTAATTAAAGGCAAGTTCTACTATCTTATTGAAATCGACTTTGTGCATATCTATCTCTTTGCCCTTTTTGGTTTTACGTGTTTTAGGCGTTTCTAGAATGATGGGAATCGATTTCAGTTTTTCGTCGGTCAGGATATTTCTAAAACCTTCAATTCCAATCTCGCCCTTCCCGATATTTTGATGACGATCTTTGTGTTTTCCAAATTCTGCCATGGAATCATTAAGGTGAATAGTACGAAGAAATTTCATCCCAATTTCGCTGTCGAATTCATCCCACATCTTTTTATATGTTGTCTCTGATCTAATATCATACCCCGCAGCGAAACCGTGGCAAGTGTCGTAACACAAACCGAGTTTTTTTGTAAAATTGCTACCCCGCAGAATCTTGCCTATTTCTTCAAAAGTACTGCCAATAGAGGTTCCTTGACCGGCGGTATTTTCAAGAACCAATTGTGTATTATAATCATGATTTGAATAGATTTTATCGATAGCTTCAATTATTCTGTCGATTCCTTCATCTCGAGAACTCGAGGTGTAGTTCCCCGGATGGAAAATCAGATATGGAATACTAAGGCTATCGCATCTTTCCAACTCGAAAGAAATTTCATCCAAAGATTTTTTCCATAGATCATCTTCAGGTGAAGCAAGATTGGGTAGATATGCAGCATGGGCAAAAACGAATATCCCAGTTCGTTCTTTCTCTTTAAGGAATTTATCTATGTCTTCGGATTCGAGTTCTCTTGCTTTCCAACGATGCTGGTTTTTTACGAAAATCTGGATTGCTGTACAGCCATACTTTTCAGCACGTTCAAATCCTTTATAAAGACCTCCAGCAACTGATATATGAACTCCTAAAGGTCTGTCTAAAACCTTTTTTTTATCGGTCATAGAATTTTTCTCAGTTTTCCAGGAGAATATGACGTTGTTCGATTTCTATCTGAGAAAGCCTCTTACTCATAGCCGCGAGTTGATTGGTGTATGCTTTTTCCAGTAACTTTTCATCGGCTTCATATTGTTTTAAAAGCCTTTCAATAACTCTCTCGTATTTCTCTATATCTTCTTTGTTATCCATACGCTGAGCTTTTTCAAGTTGAATCTTTGAACTTAAATACTTCTGATAAGGATGATCGATTTCCATCGTGGAACGCTTTCTCTTAATCGCTTCTTTTTCCTCTTCCAGTTCGATATAGCGTGGATCTTCGTAGTAGGTTTTCTTTTCCTTTTCTTTTTCCTTGCGTTTTCTGTATCGCCAGGTAAAATGAACACCGACAAAAATGACAAACAAAGCGATCGCTATATAAATCGTATATTTCATTTCTCTCCTAGTATCAAAATCCATTTATAGACATAAGAAATCCTCTAACTCATCGAAATTTCAAGGTATAAAAACTCCCAAAACCAGAATGAATTCCAGAATTGCGTTTATTAATAAATGAGTTATTTTTGATATATCAAATTATTTTTTGATTTTCTATTTTATCAATACCATTCGGCGCGTTTCAGACAAGCCATTATCCAAAACTAGCTTAGCGAAATAAATCCCGGCGGGAAGACCTCTGCCGTTGGCATCTTTAGCATCCCACCTGTAAGTATATCTACCCTTTAGCATATCGCCATTTGCAATTTCGGATACTTTTCTGCCGGTCATGTCATAAACCGAGAGGTTCACCAAACCATCACGGGGCAATGCAAAACCTACCGAAACTACCGCGTTAAATGGGTTCGGTCTGGAAGCCAATTGCAAGCTTGATGGTAATTTCTGGTCTCCCAGGACAACCTTGTAAATTCCCGGTTCAAGTTCTATTCCGTTGCCGTCGATTAAGAAAAGCTCTTCGTCGGCGATAACTTTAACTCGATGATTAGAAGCTATTCTCGAATTTTGCTTCAGAACAAATTGCCATTCTAAATCGGTATTTCTAACATCCCTCGATAATCCACAAGGAGTATCATCTCCAATCAAATATGCAAGATTGCGCATTCCTGGCATCGGTGGTGGTTGAAGACGGTCGAACCTACCGTCGAACTCATCCGTAGCCCTGGAGTCAATCCCCAGATAAAGGTGTGTATTTTCGCTACCGTTGTTTACATCCAAAGTGATTTCGATATCCGGATCGCCAAGTAAAATGTCTTTTCGCGAACCTTCCTCATATTCAGCATAAAGAACCGCTTCTTCGTTAGCATAAGCCCAATAAGCAACTCCCGGTTGCAACCATTCTGTGGCGGTATATCCACCATCATCGATTGTATATATGGGACCTACCCAAAGCGAGCTGTCCGGAATCGTAATCAGGGAACTAACGTGAACTTCGCCGGCAGTCGGGCCGCCGATAAGGTTCCATCCCGGATGAATATTATATCGAACCCATTCATTGCGAACACCATGGAAATTATTCATTACAGGTTCGGTTGAGAGCACGAAATATCCTGCTCCTTCTTCGACTTTTTCAGGATTATAGAATCCGCCCAAACTTTCATCGTAACTCCATATGTAGGAGCTGTTTACACCAAATACCTCCGAAGGGGTTTCGCACAAAGGTGACGCAATCGGCGCGGTCATGGTCCAACCTCTGGGAATATCGGATTTGTAATACAATCCTACTCCCGCATTAGGAATAACCGTATGCTCACCCGCTGGCAAATCTAAAGTTGTAGTGGTGTAAAGGTCGATTCCGTCAAACACAATATCGCCTGCTTCCATCCCAGTAGGGACTGTCCATGACAAAGTAGCAGATTCTGTTAATATAAGCCTTACCAATCTGGTTCCGACCGAAGGTGATGTAAAATATGTGGAGTATCCCATGTCTTCCGCGCTACCCGGAGTATCCATAGCGAAATAGGCATGTGGCCCAGAACCGGAAATCACGAAAGGCACATCCAACGCTGGATCGAACCTATCCGTGGCTGTAGAATCCAAGCCGAAAACCAGATCTGTGGATCTTCCAGCCCCAAAATCTACATGAATACTTACCGAATATGATGGACGGCTTCTGGAAGGTGAAATAGCATAGCCGAGATTAACCGTATCAACATAGAAAACACCACCTTCAACCCAGACATCATGATAATCGCGTAATTTGCCATACCACCAGATTTCGTTCCAGGGACCCGGAGGATAATTGATATCGAACCAACTCTCGCCACTTCCCCATGGAACCGGGGGTGGATCTTGACTGTTGTTATTGATTTTAAGAGAATCGTAGCTTCCCGTTTTTCCAAACTTAACCCAATAAGTGATTGTATCTTTATCATCTCCAGGATAGAACTCCGCCGCTTTGAAATTACAATATTTGATTCCGGTTACTCCACCATTGACTGGATTGGAGTAGAGAACAGATTCGGTTTTTAAGGAATCTGTGCAATCTGACGGATAATTTACCCATTTTCTCAAACCAGTATCGAAATCAACTACAACCATTTTGTCTTTATATTTCTTTATCGCTCCCGGTAAAGTCAATCCTGTAGGAATTGATACTCCTTCGAGAGTCGTAGTTGGTGAGCCAAGTGCTCCCATAGTTGAAACAGAAGAGAACACAACAGGGTCTTCGGTATCCCTGGAAATTATCAGGTAATTGTCGAATCTATTTAATCCAAGGACCGTGCCGGTCTCGGAATAATCTAAAACATCTGAAGCAGACATGCTGGAAGGATCGTCGATATCGATTAAATGGACTCCTCCTGTATGGAATCCGGCATAGGCAAAATCATTTTCGGCTATGATAATATCGCATGAAGCCCCACTAACCGCATAAGATCCTGCCGAAGTTAAATTCAGGTTGTATGCTAAAACGCCGGAGTATCCCGCAGCGGCATAAATGATATCTCCGCTAACATCGATATCCATAACCGGTGAAGCAAGGGCAACACTGGAAGGAGTATGGTCGCCCAGTATTGCAATTTTATAAATGCCATATGGAGCATATCCCGCACCAACATAAGCGTAATTTCCTTCAGCGCTAACACACCATGCTCTGGCACCGGATATCGGTTGAGTCCAAAGTTCAGTTGGATGTGCCGGATCGGTTGCTATACTAAAGCAACGTAATCCCGCAGCTCCCATAGCTACGAGGATCATATTGCCGTGTTGAGCCACACCCAAGGCCGCATTACCCGCTCCAGCATCATTAATATAAGTAATTGTTCCACTCACGAGATCGACAGTAACCAAACCAACGGTTTGAACACTAACATAAGCATAATCTCCAAGAACAACCATATCCAACGGATGATCGCCCAAATCCAGAGCAGTACCATCCCAGCTTGCTTCCGGTTGTAAAGTGGCTCCGGTAGATAGATATTGAATTCTACCACCGTTACTATCGCTAACTACGGCATAATGGCCAACCGATACAGTCGAGGTTGCTTTGCCTGTACTATAATTTTCAGTATTTCCAATCGAACGTAGGCTATCGAAGCTATTGCCAATGAAAACCATGGTGCCTTTTTCGCCGCAAGCAGCATATACCTTACCCGAATTCTCACACGCAGAATAACAGTTTCCAGCAGTTCCCATTCTGGTAAAAACGCTAGGAGCTTCAGGATTACTGACATCAATTATATAAAGGCTATCACCCGCTGCCACGAAAGCATAATACCCGGAAATGTTTATACCCCGACAATCGCTAACCGTTGCTAAAGGGGATCCTGCAACTTCAGATGGTAAAGAGGGATTCTGCAAGGAGAAAACCCGGAAACCACCGTCTCCGTCGGCAACAAACATATAAGATCCATAAATCGCGATATCCTGAGCGTTCGTAGTTGCAATACCCGTAGCCCCACCAGACAATCCGTTCTTGACATAAACACCATTAGTGCCTGCAGCAATATACAGATAACCTCCAGCTGCCCCAATAGCTTTCAATTCTGTTGGGGATAAATCGCTATTCGAAGTTGCAGTTAAAACAGCGGAAACATCACCACAATCGACTTTGGTGATAACCCCGTTGTCACTCACAGTATAAGCATAAGAACCGTGAACACAAACGCCCTGTTCATTGGCAGAAGTTACATAACTGTTGATTGGAGCATAAGTCTCAGCATTATGAATGTATAATCCACCTCCAGCTCCACCCGAGTTAGAAGCCGCAGTGAAAATATACTTGCCGTTAGTGGCTACATCGATTGTTTTACCACCAGCTGCTGGATGAGCTACATCTTTCGGGGGAATTCGTCCCGGAGCTCCAAGCGAATCTATATAATTCCAATCTGCTGTGTTATAAATAGTATTGCAATATTGCAGACTACCGAAATCTTCATAATGGTGAAAACTCTGCGTGAAGGCCGAGCTTGCAATAAAAACCATAATGAATAGGAAAAAAACAATTTGCAGCTTTCTCATAATGCACCTTTCATTCGGAAAGTATTTCAAGAGTTCCCGGAGAGTCGGAGAGAATCCAACATCCGTTATAAAACTCGAGAGTATCAACTTCGATGTATTCCGCTTCCTCCGCATTCCAATAATACGGAGAATCCAGAAGTATTCCAGCTGGAATAGTAGAGAAATTCGAGAACATTATATTTCGCGAAGGTCCCCCAATCAGATTCCAACCAGTATTCATGTCTTTATTAATATAACTAAAATTTTCTCCCCATAAACTAAAAAATGTATCCTGCGTGGATAAAACGAAATAACCTTCACCGGCAATGAGGCTTTCCACCTCGCAATATTCCCCCAAAAGCGGGTTGTAAGAATAAACATAAGATGAATAGCCCGGGAAAATATCTTCCACCCTGTTGCTTGAAGGTATAACGGGAAGCGAAACCATATTCCATCCCATATCGAGTGGAATAGTGCTAACTCCCCCCCCGGGAATAACGGTTATCTGCGATGAATCGCATACACCCCCAAGACAGGCTATAACATAACCTCCACCCGGCGATTCCGCACTAAAAATTCCACTGGAATCGATACTACCACCACTACCATTGTATCTCCAATAAGCATTTTTGACCGGTAAAGAATCTCCATCAGGTTGATAAAGATAAAACCGGAATTGTTTTTCTTCACCTATATACAATGTTAGGCTTCGTGGTATAAGAGAATTTCCTTCATAATAATCCGGCTCCATACTCAACTGCCATCGATGAATACCAACCGGAATTGTTGTATTATAGCTTTCGTACTGGAAAAGATTTATCGTATCGTTATCCGGTGAGATAAGAACCGGAAGATAATCTCCGGGAATACTATCAGCGCCTTCCCAGAAAAGAGTGATATTCTTGGGTGAAATTTCAAAGAGTTTGACCACACAATGCCATATTTCAGAATCGCTCAGAGGGGGTCTAACATCCTTGGAATAATCACCAGAATATGGTGAAGGCCAAAAATCCGGTTCCAGAGAGTCTCTATGGGGAAAATAAAAAACTACGTATCTGGTTACCGGAGGGAAGAATTTCTCAATGTCATAAATATCATGCTGGATATCTGCACCAGTTCTTACGCCAGCAAAATTCCAATCGTCGGCTGGGAGTGAATCGCCCCACAAAATACCAAATCTGACCTGCCAGAAATCCTGGCTGGCAAGGGTCTGATTTATTAAAATAAATCCACCAATGAGGAATAGATAAATTATCAGTTTATTTGGTCTAAAAATATCTAACATCTATATTAATATATATATTTAAATATCTATGTTCAACTCTTTGGGTAGTTTATTTGAGGTAAAGCAACTTTTGATAATCCTTTCCCCCAGTGTTTCTAATAAAATAGATTCCTGTTGGCATATATATACCGTTATCATTCGAACCATCCCAGAAATAAGTATTCGAAGGGTTTTCGCCAAATTGCTTTATTACTTTTCCTTCGATATCGTAAATTACAACTGGATTTAGAGAAGTGATTCTACACACCGAGTTAAAGGGATTAGGATAAACTCTAATGGATTTTTCGCGGGGCTTTTTCACTTCATCTATATCGAGAGGAACAGCTCTCCATACTATTGCGTCATAGGCAATGTTTTCGCCGTTAACTCCGGTAGAATCACCAAGATGAACCGAGTTGTCGTCGGTCGAAGTGAAACGGAATCTTCCCAATAAAACCCATTCATCGTAATAAACCGACTGATCGACCACCACCATATCTGTACCTCCCGCGTGATGAATTCGATAGCAAGCATCACCTACCGCATGAGAGGATGGAATAAACGCAAGAACATCGTATTCTCTATCCTCGGTTATCACTGGACGCCATGTTCCATAATTAGTATCTGCAACATCGATGCTGTTTGTCCAATAGAATTTGCTATCATATCCTCCACTTGCAATTCTCCGCCATTGAATTGGCCCTCCCCATCTAAATCCATCGGACATCAACAAAACCAGAGTATCAGGTTCGGGCAAAGGCCCTCTATTACTCCACTTAATAGCATCAAATCCGATTTGTTCACCGGAAAAGCCGGTGCCATCTCCAAGATAAACCTTACTCCCCTGACCAGCTTCGCAGGCGTAAGTCCCAATGCTTACCCATTCGTTATAATAATCTTCCTGGCGAACCGTGTGATAGCTGGAACCCAAATCATGATCTATTCGATAATTTGCACTGGCTACCGAACAATGATCTGGAATGTGTGTAAAAATTTCATAATATCCTCTATCGGGTAGAATAGGAGTCCAGGTTGTCCAGCAGGTATCATCCGAAGGATCAGTTGCAGCTGTTGACCATGTCCACCACATATGACTCTCCCAACCATAACTCTCCTCGTCCCAAAACGATGAACTTCCTCCTTTTTCAAATCCGGTACTCATATCATCCACGATTGTATCCGGATCGGTCGGTCCACTTCCTCCGGTGCCGTGAGCTTGAATAAACCCTCTAACTTCCGGATCATGATGACCGTTGTCGTAACCCATCCAATCATAAACAACATCCGCGCCGTAGTAATCGCGCCATGGAGAAGTGTTAGCATCGCCGTAAGGATCATTAGAGATATAGCTATGGTCGGAATTATAGCCTTTAATTATGGTTATATGGCCATAACTTCCCAAAAAAGTAGAGCTGGTAACGATTATATAACCGCTATTTATCTCGTTCACCAGATCCATCCAGGTCGGTGACCAGTCGATTACGCTGGAGATATTGTGTTGATTGAGCCAATCTCGCATGTTTGCCCACCACGCTCCCCCATCGGGACAAATATAACCATGCGCACCCTGAACCGTAGTACCTCCGGGAGCATCACCCCAACTATCGTAAGTATAGCCGTTGAAAGAATAAAGATTAGGTATATACCATCCATGGCTGCTTGTGTGACTATATGGTGAGGAGCAAGTAATATCGTGAGTTGGAAGAATAGAATATTTCTTTTGCGCCATCATACAACTGGTAGGTCCACATGACCAGCTGCCATCGAACCAGTCCGGTGTATCATAGTTTTGATGTAAATAGGGACAGGGATTGTTGAGCATTGGCTCAAGAGCAGTGGATTTATTGGAATTCGATGTGAAAACATTCGATTCGGCGATTATTCTAATATCGGTTAACGTATTGTTTTTCAGGTGCCCTAACCACAGATCGCCGGAAAGCGGATTCACGAAGGCGATTTTTTGTTCATCTGGTGAAACGCGGAAACGACTCACTGGAAATTCAAGGTTAGAGCTTATACATATCTCTCTTCCATTTTCAACAATCCAAATATCAGAATCGACAAGGTCCTTTCCGTTGGTAATTGGCCTGTAGAACAATACTTTCCCGGACTTCAAAATCTGCGGAGAGAATCCCTTTCCAAGATTTGACCAATCCGAACCATCGAATCTCCACAGGTTGCCATCAATAGCTTTGCCCACGATATAATTCCCTCGAACACGTGGATTCCACATCATAATTGGCGAATCGATACCCTCTATTTGCCAGTGATTCATATCCAATTTTTGAATCTGGCCACAGTCATTCGACCAGATAACAGATTTACCGTCGGTATATAATCTGTGAGGTAATCCCTCGCAGCTAATTCGGTTTTCGGTTTTGAAATCGCTGTTCAGTACAACAAGCTTATTGCCGGAAGCATATATATAATAGCCGTTTGTATAAACCGGCGAACCGGCCGATTGGGCCGGCACTCCAGAATAGAGTATCTTTTGGGTTTTACTACTAACGATTACGGGAAAATGAAGATTATACTCGATCTTTTTAGCTAAAATGTTTTTCTCCTGGAAAGATGACCATTTGCCGCGCAGATTATCGATATCGAGATAAGTGATTTTCCTATCGGAGATATCCAGATGCCAAATTCCAGAGCCATCCGCTGAACTGATTATTATCTGATCGGAGGTTTCGTTCCATTCAATATTCCCGGCACCATTAGAAATTTTAGGAATTCTGGGTTCTTTTGGGGCTATTCCGGCAAATATAGGTAAAGCCGCAATTAGCAGGACTAACCCGATTAATAATACTCTTCTATTTATCATAATTCTCCATAATGATGTTGAACTCAAGACTAATCCATATATTAAATAAGTATAATGAATAAAACTGAAAATAAAACCTTCAATATGAACCCGGTATTACTTTCCGCAATGCTTCCTGGAATGGGGCATTTATCCATGGGAAAAAAGGCTTTGGGTATGCTTTTCCTAATTAGTTCCATTACTTTCGTGGGACTCGGGCTGTTCATGTTTATCAAGGGTTATCTGGCCTATCTGGATCTTGCAGTAAATTTCGATCCTAATGCCGCATTGCCAAAACCCGGGGAAGTTATCAAAATCAAAGAGATGATTATCCTATTTGCCACGGCAATAGTTATTCATTTCACTTCGATAATCCACACTATTCATCTCACAAAAAAAGTTTAGTTTTTACCTGGCCAGATGAATTGTTCCTTTACATACAATCTCGCCTTCAACTTCGACGATGTACAAATAAACACCTTTTGGTGAAAGATTGCCTTGGCTGTCCTTGCCGTCCCAAATATAGCCATGTGTACCATCAAAACTATTTATCTTAAGAACCTCGGTTCCTCGCATATCGAATATGGAGATGGAAAAATCATCGTTGCCCATTCCCGGGAAAGTGAATTTCGCAAGATCATTAATATCATCGAAATTTGGAGAGAATGGATTCGGATGCGCATCGCATTGTGCTTCGATAATACGCATTGTGACACAACCTATATTGTTGCTCTCGTCGGATTCCGTTATATCGTTATCAATATCCATCTCGAGACAAACCAGATAATCGCCTCCATCCAAACCAAGAATTTCATCATCCAAAGTCAGATTACAAACAAGGCTATCCGCCGGTAACCCAAGATAATTACTGTAAATAATGATTTCTCCAATAGTTATCGCCCATTGAAAATTATCGATTTGATATGAATCATCGATATAGCCTATAGCATCGAAAACGGAATATTCGCCTTGCTCCAGAATAGCCGGGATAAGGCTAACCAGACTATCCGCTGTCCACAAATCGGGAAGCAATTCGATTATATAAGTCCAGCATGTATCCATCGAATTGGGCAAGCATAAATCCGGATTATCTGTAATGGAATCGAGACAAACAATGATTGTATCTCCGGCTTCGAATTGCAAACTCGAATCGAGTGACAATTCGTTTCCGTCCCAACTCAAATGACTATGGTCAAGATTATAAATCGAATCGCCCACAGAGATTGTCAATGATGAGTCGAGAATTCCACATCCAGAATCGAATAATTCGATATAAATGTCGCCCAAAGAACTAATCACGCCGGGAATTGGATCGATATTGTCGACTACAGGTGGAGATAAATCGATCAAGAAAGTAATACATTCCCAATCCGTAGTAGGATTGCCCCGAGAATCTTGTGCCCAAACACAAATTGTAATGGTATCCAAATCTTCCCATAAAATGGTAGTTGCGAATTCCAGAGTGTCGTCACAGAATGCCCATGTATCGCTGGTGTCGTCGTTAACTGTAACCAGAATCGAGGACGAATCTATGCCGTTGCTATCTATGATAGTGAAAATCGCCCCCTGATCCAGGCATGCGCTCCACAGCGAATCGGAGGATGGATACACAGCTTCGATTATGGGGCCTTCCCCGACATTGATATAGATTTCCCAACACAAAGAAACTGTATTTGCTCCACAAAGCTGGGCAAGATCGGAACCATATACGCATATATCGATAGTATCGCCAGCAAGCCAGCTCCATCCGCTATCGGCGGTGGCAAAATCGATTGTGTCACCAACGATCGTGATATCAACCGAATTGCCTTCTACAATCATTGTCACACTGCTCCAATCGACACCGGCCAAATTGTCCGTGATAACCAATGAGATTTCGGGAGATAAACTGTCTATTGAAGAATACATTACCGGTTGTATATCGCTAAAAGCAGGTGCTTGACGATCTATATAAAACTCCACGCAAACAGTATCTGTAATATGAACATAGAAGCTATCGCTGGCATCAATCAGGCATAACTCTACTGAATCTCCATCATGCCAGTTCATGGATGGAGTAAACAAAAGCGTATCGCCTGTCAAACTCAATTCGGAACTTGAAATATCGAAAGCGGAAGTATCGTTTAATTCAACCATAATACTGTCTTCGACAATCAAACCATGGAAAAGCCATGCCGCCGCTTGAAGCGAACAGCTCGATATAATACCCATAGGCGGTTCGATTGCCTCGGCCCACAATTCGGATATTTCGACATAGAACTCACAGCATTCATAGGCTTCATTTACGCCATAGCAGAAATCCGGATTATCAATCGAATACCCACAGATCAAGATAGTATCGCCGTCACTCCAGCTAAGTCCCCACAACGCTGGATCGAGAAACATACTATCACCGGAGACAGACAACCCGAGGAAAGTGTCGCTATCGACGCTGATCCAGCTACTCGCCCAATCGACTCCAGCTCCACTATCCGAGAACCTTATAATTATAGGTTCCAGGCTGTCGTGCACCGTAGTCGAACATATCGGGTTTTCGAATACAATTTCCGGTGGAGTGAAATCCATGTATAATTCCACACAAAGCGGAACTTCGATTGGATTACTATGAAAATCGAAAGCGCTATCCAGGCATATGTGATGCCATCCCTCGGGAACAAGGCCGGAGAGGGTATAAATCAATGTATCGTTGTCATATTCCAGCGCAGGAGAAGTTGTATCGTAAACAAGGCCATTATCGCTAACCCAAATCATATTTGGATCTAACCCTATCATAGTGTCAAAGACTGTCCAAATAACCTGTTGACTTGGGCAAGCTGAATATGCGCTGTCAATATCTGGGAAAAGCATTTCGGAGATCACTTCGATTGAATCCCACACGATGAAAGACCAGCAGGTATCCAGAACATTTGCCTCGCAGTGATCCACTATATCTTCGAATTCAAAGCAGATATCGATAGTATCGCCCCAATCATACCCGGCTGTTGGAGAGTATGTCAATGTATCTGCACGCCATATCAGCGATGAACTCCCCGGCGATATATCGATACCGTTTTCCGAGAAAGCAAATGAATCTCTATTAACCAAATACACACTGTCCGAAATCAGCAATTCGATTGTTGGATCGGTAATCCAGCTAAATGGTTCTGGATCGAAGTATTCAATATAGGGAGAACTTATATCCACTAAAAATTGACCATTCGCAATCGAATCAAGTCGGTTTCCGGAACTATCCACCAAACTCATTATCATGCATTCAATTAGATCGGAATCGGCAAAACAAATACTACTATCGACATTCCAGATAAGGGTATCCCAGCTTGCGGATATAGCTCCGCTTGTCCAATTGTAAGTGATTCCATCGACTTCCACCAGAGTGGATTCAGCAATGAGTCCCTCAGAAGACTCTATTGTCCACTTAATGGGTGAACATTCGCACGCGGTTACTGTTGTTCCGTCGGAGTCTCTATCATCAGGATAGATATATTCAGCACGAAGAGTATCTAGCGAAACAGTGAAAGAAAAACAGGTATCCAGGACATTATGACAATAGTCAGGATAATCCATCACATTGTTGTAACAAACCGTAATCAAACCGGTTAAATCGAGTGTATCCGAACCCGGGATCGTGTCTTCAACATGGCCCGCGAAGAGAGTATCACCTTCACAGATAATCATAGCCATTATCGAATCGAAGTAAACCGCAGAGTAATTGTCCCCGAAATAGGCATAGACAAAATCATGCCAAGGGCCTGAAACCATCGCCCCTCCGATGGGATAGCTGGTTCCCATATAGGGCTTAAGATAATCCGCGATAAAATAACCCGACACAACACTGGAAATCGGAACTCCCAGTGTGTCCATCATCTCAAGAAGGATAAAATCTACTATCTGGCTATCTTCCCAACATGGTGGCGATGGAGTAAAGACGAGAAGTGAATCTCCTATCAATTCTAACTCTGGTGAATCGATATCATATTCGATACCCTCCACTCTAAATAATATGCTCGAATCGACAATTCCATCGGTGCTGTTCACTTCCATAATTACTGGTTGACATTCGCATGCGCTGGTAATAGAAGCCGTATCGCCGTAACGTTCAACGGGTTCTACAAGGGTTACATTGGGACCTTCACCAATGGCGAAATAGATCCACCAGCATGTATCCCCAATCGTGTTGGCGGGGCAATAATCGTAATCGGGATTATCTCGAATATTCAGCGCGCAAATTCTCACGCTGTCCTCATCTATAGCTCCCGGTAACATCACAGAAATACCTCCGGAGAAATACATCGGTCCAAAACCTGAATCAGCGCGGAATCTCTCTATGGATATACCATCGGTATAAAAGCCGCTAATCGAGTCATAAAGACCAATATCGAGAGTCAAAGTAACCGAATCAGTATAATAGTATTCTCCAGGTGGGGGATCGAAAAATCCGGTGAGAACCGGCGGGTCGAGATCCACAATGAAAGAGCAACTTACAGGCGATGTCAAAGGACAGCCGCCACTATTGAAGCATTCCACCAGGGTAACCGTAACCGTATCCCAGCTTGAATAAAACATGCTTATAGATTCTGGATCGAATGTAAGACTGTCTCCAACCCAATTCAACGCGCCGGAACCCATCCCAAGTATTGTATCTATAGCCCCGGAAGGCCCTGAAATTTGTATTCGCACCATGAAAGTGCTATCCACGATATCATATACACCGGTGTCTGTTACTATCCAGCTCACTTCCTGATCGTCGCAGCTGGTTATATAACCACAGGACTCAGGATAAACTATTTCAACAACCGGAGCGATATCACAGGTTATCACAGCTAAATACCAACAGCTATCGGAAGAATTTACATTGCAATAATCAGAACAATGATCACTAAAATAAGCGCAAATATTTAGTGTATCGGTATTTAACAATCCACCGACATGTGCTCCATTGATGGAGTATTCGGTTATATCCACGCCAGAAAGAGTGCTGGTAATTGTTAGGCTGTCGTAGATAATCGAACTATCACAAATTGAATCGAAAGCGTTATATTCGATATTTGCAACATGTGAATAGACTATGGAGGATGGAATCGGAGTAATATCGATTATAACGGGTGGAAGTAAATCGACAATGAAATCCCTGCAAACTGGCGAAAGCAAGGAAGCTCCAGAGTTATCCTCGGCGGATATCATACAAAACTCGCAGCTATCGTTCGCTTCCCATAATAAGTCAGTGAGTGGATCCCAGACAAGCGTATCTCCTGAAAGCCATAAATGTGAATCGCTCAGATTATAACCAATTCCGCAGATTTCCACATAGATAGAATCTTCGATAAGCGGGTAATCGTGATTAATGAGCCAGCGAATCTGTTGGTCTTCACAATTGGAGACAATCCGTCCATCACCGTTGATATCAATCGGTTCCAGCACTTCGGCTGACATCTCCCCCACTTCGATATTAAAAATACATGTATCGAAACCGATATTACAAAACGAGTCGGAATAGGAAACTATAAGATTACAATAGCTGCATTCGTAACCGGGCACTATCCACGAAGCGAATGTATCCGCCACAAATATTGTCGTATCTATACCACAGGCCGAATTAAAAATCCGTATTCTGGAGAAATTGTCACCTTCGAATCTGTCATCGATATTCCAATTGAATTCAATCTCTGTTCCACCAAATACTATCGAATCCGGACATTCTATAGTGACTTCCGGAGGATCGGAATCAAGGCAACCATTCATAATTGCTGGATGAGTTATCGAATCGCTTTCCAATATAAGAACAAAATCGCAGCCTTCATGGGCGAAGAGATCATCGGACATATCCCAGGTAAAGCAATGCCATCCCGTATCGGATATCGCTCCCAGGTTTCCCGGCGTATCGTAGAGTGTGAGAAGTGGTACACTCCAGCTCGAACCACCATCGGATGACATGCGTGGATAAATCTCTAAAGCGAGGGGAAGTTCGCATGTGCTACTTAAGTGATAACAAATCTCCACCAGATTGGAATCATTACAATCGGTTTCCTCGACCATCCATGAAGTGTCAATCCACGATGAACAAGGTTCTTCAATATCGAAACTCCAGCAATAATCGAGATAATTTGGTGGGCAGGTGCAATAAAGAGTATCAAAAATCATATCAGGAACATGGATACATGCCTGCACATTATATCCGCCTTCGAAACTGCACGGAATATTCGTTAAACCAAAATATACCAGAGAATCGAAGCCATTGACTACCAGAGTGGTTTGTAGACTATCTAACCAAACACCCGCCAATATATCGTCCACATCGAAAGAAAGTTCAAAATCGGTTGAATCTAATACTACGCCATCAGGAGGAAACACTCCACCCGTAATGTAAGGCTCGGAAAGATCGACCAGAAAACCACAAGATAATTCACCAAATAAAACCGAACTAATCAAAACAAGGAAAAACGATATCGAGAGAGTCAGCTTATTCATTTTCCCCTCCCACATCTTTAGTCTCTTTGATATAAATAATCACTCTTCGATTAATATTCCTTCCTTCCGGAGTATCGTTAGAACCAATTACCACGTTATTCAACTCGCCCTGTTTCCAGATTTCGATATTGTATGGATTTTTATCGGCAAATCCCTGAGTTGAAATCTCTACTCTATTTTTCTCCAGCCAATTTTCGAGGGATTCTCTGGGCTGGAGATTCAATATAACCTGCATATAAGCTGTCAATCTTTCGTAGATAGTTTCTGCTCTCTCCCGAGATAACTCCAGATTTCTCCTTTCACCCCCAATAAAATCTGTATGTCCTTGTAGTTCAGCAACTAAAGCAGTGTTCTCCCTCATCCCAGATTGAATAATCTTTCGCGCGACGTCTTCCAACCTGTCCTGCAAATAGCGTGATTGCGCAGCAGGTGCATCGAAACTAAATTGCACTAAAAGCATTATGTCAGTGCGTTCTTCCAATTCGATAATCTCAGCATCTATTCTATCCGAACTGCAACCGATAGATTTCTGCCCTAGAGAATCTTCTACCTCCAAACAAACTTTATACTCTTCGTCGAATGGAACCAGTCCTCCCTGAGGTCCACACCAATCCCAGAGTATTTCTTTACTAATAACACCCTCACCAGAAGCAATCGACCAGAATCTGTCTCCTTCTTCATCCTGCAAATACATTTCCCAGCGTTTAATTCCCGCTGGCGCATCGACTTTATTCTTTATTAAACATTCTTCCGGTTCTTCGGGTTTGAAATTCAACGCAGAATGTATCTCTCTGGGTTTATAGAGAATCCCTTCTCCGGAAACTCCGACATCCATAAAATTCGGTGGTGCTTCATCGGTTGAACTTGCCAAAACACGATCTGATAGTTCGGAAGGCATACTCCTGATAATTTCCTGCTTTAAAGAATATGCGCGAGATAGCGCTTCATCGAGATTCGTTTCCTTCTCCGAAGCTCTTACAACCAGAACCGCCATGGGGTTCTTTTCTAAATAATCGATTGCTTCTTCGATTGTGTTTTCCAATCTGGATTTATCCATCGCGGAATAGTCGAATGGATAAAAAATATCTGGTTTTTCTACCAATATCTCCACGCGACGGTTCTCTTCATTAATATATTTTTGATATTCTTCGCGTTCGCTAAATTTACTAATTCTTTTTTTGGTGGGTTCACTTACATAAGTTCCAACCTGGTTTTCTATGTGAGGATTGAATTTAACCATTTCGCGCATCACATTTTCCGCTCGATTCAATGCCAATTGCTTCCCGGTTTCACCGCTGGTTGTATCTATATAGCCCACAATATCGAAATTCATATCAGGATTATCGGCTAATCGACCTGAAAGAAGCTTCAGCATGGTCATAAACCTATCTGGTACATCGTCGGAATTTTTATCGAAGAATACCAACGGAACCACCGACTCATCCTGATAAGTATATCTCAGTTCCTGGAGTTGAAGTATTCTCGACTCAAGCTCCACAGATATTTGAGGTTTATCGAAAACGGTGAATTGTGTTTCGGTAGAATTATTGTCCTCGTCGAATTCTTCGATTGTGTTTTCCGGATCTACATCGATTGTTAATTTAATTTCTCCGGAAGATGTCGGTAATATTTTGATTACTCTCTCTACTTTTTGTCCACCTTTTATATCGCCAATTTCTATTGTGTTTTGATTATCTATCAATTCCGCATTATCTCCCATATCGATAGATAGAATAACATCTTTGCTATCTACTTTTTTCGATGATATTCCTACAGATACCTGGATTGTATCATCGATTCCATAGATTAAACGTGAAGATAAAATTTCCGGTTCGAGATCCGGGAATTTTATAACCGGCTTGAATTCACCGTTTATGGCAATCTTATGGCCGCTGGCAACCCTACGCAAATCATTTATTGGATAGCTGAAAATATACTCAAAATTGAGTGGTAAATCGATTGGCAGTTTGAATTTCAAACCGAGAGTGGTTTCATTGTTGGAAAGGCCACCAGTAACTATCAAATTTTCGTGAATTCTATTCGTAGCCAATCCGAAACCATAAAGGAAGCTTTCAACATTGGGAGTTTCAGTATTATAACCGCTATAAGCAAGCAAACTCAGGTGTTTCCATAAGTGATATGTTACATTGATTCCGAATTCTCGGCCATTATTGCTGTTATCGCTGGAACTGAGTGATAGGTCGGGATCAAGAATATTACCAGTATAAAGATCAAAAATAAATTTCTCATATGGTTTCCAGGAAATACCAAAATCTAAAGTGAAATCCATATTGGAATTGCCATCTCCAAAAACTGGATCTTCCCTGATATCATCGTCCACATAATGAAAATTATTCTTTCTGTATGATTCGAAAATCATAATAGGTTTAACCCCAAAAGAGAATTTCCCGAGTTTCTTTGAAAAGGATAATCCAGCAGATCCGCTAATAAACATATCTGTCTGGAAATAATTCAAACTAATCCCCGAAGAAAATGCTCTGAAATGCCTAGAATAAGAAGTATGACCGATGTTAAGAGGATCTCCAATTCCTACATAGGGATCTGAATAGGCCAGGAAATATCTATTATATGGATTCATTGCTATCCGCGAGGGAATATGTTCCTGAGTATGCATCATCGTGCTTATCGCATCTTCGAAGTAACCCAATGAACATATAGACGTTAACAGAGATAATAACAGACAGGATTTTCGCAAAATATTTCTCATAGTAAAATTATATCTGATCATAGCTTTCAATCAATACAATAAAACAATTACTAACTATTTAGTCAAGTTAAAAGCTAATATAGATTTAATCAATTCCCCACGTTTTTTCTATCTTCAAGAAATAATTATATATTTAAACTGAAAAAAGCTATTCTTTTCTCAATTTAAAAAGGTCTTGACCCGAGGCCAATTAGTTTTATTATTAATGGATAGTTTTCTTGAGTGTTAATTTAAGTTGGCCCCCGTAGCTCAGGAGGATAGAGCAACGGTTTCCTAAACCGTAGGTCGCCCGTTCGAGTCGGGCCGGGGGTAGAATGATAACTGTCTATTAAGGAGATATATGTCTAAGAGAAGAGTTAATAAAAGCGAGATGAAAAAGGACAAATTCGTCAGTTCGATAATGCAGGGTGCAGGCTATGCTAAAGAGAATATCCAGAATGTGATTATCGTAGTCGTAGTTCTTGTTATCGCAATTGCCGGAATTGTAATCTGGAGATCTACCGCCGAATCTAATCTGGAAAAAGCAAAAACCAAAATGGGTATTGCTCAAATAGCTTATAGAACAGGTAATTTTGGTGAAGCTCTCGATACACTGAATTCGATAATTACGAATCATTCAAAAAGCGAAGAGAGTAAAGTTGCCATGTTCATGCTTGGACATATATATTTCGCCACAGGAAATGTAGATTCTGCTGATATTATGTGGAAACAATTCCTGGCCACAGAATTCGACGATCCGGATATGGTTGCAGCGGCTGAAGCCGGTTTGGCAGCAGTTCTTTCTGAAAAAGGCAATTATCAGGAAGCGGGAAAGGCTTTTTCTGATTGCTACACAGAACATGAAAAGTATTTTGATAGAAGAAGATGGCTTATCAGATCCGGTGAGAATTACCTTCTCGCTGGGGATCTTCCCAATGCTAAAAAGGTTTTCGAACTTTATCTGGATAAATATCCCGATAAACAGGAAGCTGATATCGTTAAGATGAATTTGGCAGAGTTAAATACGAAATTGGGAAAATAGATGTTTTTCAAGGGCAAATTGGGTTCTATCAAGGATTTTACACTACAAAATCCTTTCGAGGGCAATGAAAGTATTCATTTGGTAAATGAAGAACTGCCCACTTTAGAAGAGATTGAAGAAGGTAGAGCTATGGCCCTTTTAGCTTACGTACCCTTTCTCTGTTTTATTCCTTTTCTGAAAGGGAGAAACAGCAATAATTTCGTATATCAACACGGCAAACAGGGAGTTTTACTTTTTCTCTTCGAGATAATTGTTCTGCTGGGAGCGTTTTTTTGGAAAGCTGCTCTGTTTATTGCCGCTATTCTGGCTATAGTTGGTATAGTCTACGTAATTCAGGGTAAAAAATGGTCAATCCCCTGGATAGGCTCTTTGGCTCAATATCTTGATTATGAGCCAAATGAAAATGAAGAATATCGATCGAAGAAATAAAATGAATTTTACTTTAGGATTAATCGTATTAGCTGTTTTAGGACTCGCGTTTTTTTTAATTATCAGAAAAAGGCGTTGCGAAAATATAAAAATCATTTTCCAGGAATCATGGGATGAATTTTTCGATTTCCTCAATTCAATAATTCTCACGATGGGCTCCGACGAAACCGCCAAAGAGTTATGCAAAATCCGTCTGATATGGAATAATATCAAAGATGTTGAAGATTATATTCCCGCTGTTCAACTTGCAGATGGAATAGCCAGAATAATGTTCTCAGATATTAAAGACCAAATAGAAGAACCATTATATCGGAATTTGACTCACAAATATTCCACTTATAAAAACCGTCTTGTTTGGGCTATCCTCAAAAAGAAAGGAAACACCAAAGGCAAGAATGTTAATCAACCCGGGGAAAAGCCCAAAGATTATTATAGACACGCAGAAAAAAAGCGACTGATGGTACATTATTTTTCTTTAGTCAGAAGATATCCAAGAACCTGGCAAGATAATTAATATGAGCAAGATTGTAGTACTACCCGAATTGGTAACCAATAGAATCGCGGCTGGTGAGGTTATCGAAAGGCCTGCCAGTATAGTTAAGGAATTGGTTGAAAACTCAATCGACGCAGATTCCACCAAAATCGAAATTCAGGTTAAAGCCGGCGGGAAAGATTTTATTTCAATCAGCGACAACGGTATTGGAATTGCTCCTGATGAAATGAAATTAGCTATAAAACGTCATGCCACAAGCAAAATAAGAGAAATTGACGATCTACGTACAATAAACACTTTAGGTTTTCGAGGAGAAGCTCTACCTTCTATCGCATCAATAAGCAAAACCGATATAGTTTCCAGAACAAGAGATAACGAACTTGGTCAGAAATTAGTTATTTCCCACGGCGAGATAATTGAAGACACTGAAACTGGCGCGCCTTATGGTACAACAATCACCATAACAGAGCTTTTCTACAAAATACCTGCACGACGTAAATTTATCAAAACAGCTAATACCGAATTTTCTCACATTCGCGATATTGTTGAGAAAATCGCTTGCGCTTATCCAAAGATTTCTTTTTCTCTTAAACACGATGATAAAGTCTACTTCGATTTACCAACAGTCAATACTTACGAGCAGCGATTAAAAGACCTATGGGATTCCGAATCGGTTGAGAATATGCGTCAGTTTGATAGCGGAGATTACGGAATAGCCGTTTTCGGGTTCGCATCTCCCCCAAATGTTCATAAATCCAATGCCAAAAGAATTCGTTTCGTACTTAATGGCAGACCTATTACGAATAAAACACTTATTGCAGCAGTAAAAAGGGCTTATGAAGGTGCTTTGCCACCGGGAAGATACCCCGAAGCAATTATCTTTCTCGAAGTGGATAGTGAACTGGTGGACTTTAATGTTCATCCGGCTAAACTGGAAGTCCGATTCCGCAGATCGGATGATATATTCAGAGCTGTTAGTCACGCATTAAAGCAGATAATGCAACCCGATGATGAATTGAGCGAAGTTCTTCATAATATCAAAAAGAAAGATTTCAATACTTCCTCAGATAAAAAGGATTACAGTTTCCAGTCGAAACCGAGTTATCCTTCCACTCATAAGATGGAAGATTATACTCCCCAGATGCCAATGATAACCGAGGATCAGATTTATTCCTCCCCCGAATATATTGAAAAGGGAGTTGGCGAAAAATCCGACCAACATAAAAATCCCACTTTCTGGCAAGCTCATCATACATATATTATTGCTGAAATTAAAGGCGGTATTTTACTAATAGATCAACATGCTGCTCATGAGAGAATACTATTTGAAAAGATAAGAGATAGTCTACTCAATCAGCCCGGAGGTGGACAGAGATTGTTATTCCCAATTGCGATACGACTCAGTCCCGAGCAGGAAAACAGTCTTCTAAAATTCAGAGATAAACTAGAACAATTAGGATTTTCATTTGGCCCGATAACTTCCGGGCATACCATTATCGAGTCTATCCCTGGTGAAATAAGCAGTTTTGGTGAAGGTGAAACTTTGCTGGAGATGCTGGACGAATTATCCGAAGGTTTAAAAAGCGGAAATGCAATCGATGAATTTGCGGCGCTTTCCGCATGTCATATGGCTATTAAAGCCGGCGATCAAATGAGTCAGGAAGAAATGGGGTTTCTTTTCGATAGACTTTTTGCTTGTGAAAAACCATACACCTGTCCTCATGGCAGACCGACATTGATTAAAATTAAGTTAGATGAATTAGAAAAAAGGTTTTCAAGAAAATAATTGGAGCATCATGAAGTACAAAATTGCATTCTCATTATGTGCAGTCTCATGCGCAATAGTTGTTATTGGTTGTGGTGTAGGCGGCGGTAATGAACCTGACCCTGACGACAAAGAAACCTATGAAATTTCATTCCCATTAGCGGATAGTGTAAGTTGGACTTACGAGTGCAGTGAAACAAGCCCCGACTGTACTTACACATTGACGAAGTTTATCGACGGGACAAGAGTATTCCCACATGACACTGTCGGATATATCGATCCTTGGTATGTTGAAGGCCTTTATTGGTACAGACAGATCGATCAGGATTCTACATTCTATCTTAACGATGGCGATTACATTTGGATGGGTTTGATAGAATCCAGCATAGCAGGTTTCGGCGCAGATCCATTTGTGCCATTCAGGGCAATTCCTCTCGAATATTCCATGAATGATACTTTTAGTACTCTGGTGCATAAGTCTGTTCTTATCATGGAAGCCGATATTAATTTTTCGCTTCTCGTATCTGATCACGAAGATGTAACCACACCAGCCGGTACTTTTCAGGATTGTCTAAAACTGGAAATGCAGCTAACCAATACTTTCTTTAACGATACTACATTAGCGACTTTCTGGGTTAAAGATGGCATAGGCCTTATTAAACGCCACGATTACTACGAATCCGGCTCAGATCACACTTATTACGAAGAGTTAAGCGGCTACGATATTGACTGAGGACAATCCAAAAAAGGCATTGATAATCGCCGGTGCTACAGGTGTGGGAAAAAGTAATCTCGCATATAGTATATGTAGTGAAATCGGTGGTGAAATAATCTCAGCCGACTCGCGACAGTTGTACAGGGATTTAGTTATCGGTACTGCAAGGCTTACTGATAGCGATATCGAGCAACACCTTGTTGGAATACTTAATTTCGATGAAAGCCCCAACGCTTCATGGTGGGCGGAGGAAGCTGCTAGGATTATGGACAATTTAGCCGAAAGAGGTACAACTCCGGTAATAGTTGGCGGCACAGGGCTTTATATAATGGCTCTCACCGAAGGATTATTCCCCGATTGTGGAAGAGACCAATCGATTCGAGACGGACTTATTCAAAAACAAGAAAATGGAGTCGATTTATTTGAGGAATTAAAAAGGGTAGATCCTCGGGCCGCAACAACAATCGATTCTCAAAATCCAGTAAGAGTTATTAGAGCCCTCGAAGTTTATTACACTACAGGCCAACCGATATCCAGTTTATGGAATAAGGCTAAATCCCCAGCCAGAGGTTGGAAATTCATTTGTTTCAATTTGACAAGAGAGAGAAAAGAACTATACTCGATTATAGAAAAAAGAACTCGAAAGATGTTCTCTTCAGGCTGGATAGACGAAGTTAGGAACCTTATAGACAAAGGTCTTAACGAAAATTCTCCGGCACTTAATTCTATAGGTTACAGGCAAATTTTTGATTATTTAGATGGCAAAAAAAACCTTGAAACAGCAGTTGAAGAAATCATTACCGATACCAGACATTATGCCAAAAGACAGATTACCTGGTTCAAGAAAAGAAAAGGTTTTTATAAAATAAATTTAACTGGAAAAGACCCGGTAAAAACAGTAAATCTAATTATAAAGAGATTTCATGAAGATCACGGCCATTAAGCACATCAAATTAATTATCTCTATTTCGTTTATTATTGCGGCTTTGGCCTTTGCCAATTCCATGGGTGAGCGTATTCCTCCCGCAGCTTTGATGAACTACACCGATGGATTACTGGCAGAGATTAGAGGTGATTTTCAGGCCGCCCTAGATAGCTATCTCATTGCGGAACTTATCACTCCCGAAGAACCGGATTTACTGGAACTGATAGCTGAATTATACATGAAATTGGATTCCCCCCAGGAAGCCCTGGTTAGGTATAAAAAGCTATTAGAACTAGATCCGGAGAATACTGCCTATGTTATTGGTGCAGCGAGAGCTTCTTATTACTCGAGCGAATATGAGCTGGCCAAAGGCTATTATAAATGGCTAAAAAAGCACGATAAAGCCGATTTCCAGCTTAGACTGGAATATTCCACCACATTGCTTCATCTGGAAGACCTGAAATCGGCACTGAATGAATTGGAAGAACTTACCGAAGAATTTCCCGATCAAGCTCGCCCCTATGGGATTATGGGTGAAATTTATATTTTTAGGGGTGAATATGAAAAAGCTCTTCCATATTTTAGAAAGGCCACAGAATTAAACCCAATGCTGGGTAGATCATATTTTGGTATGGCCACCTGCTTCGAAAAGCTAGGAATGCCAGATTCTGCCATGACAGCATATAAGACTTATTATCTTTCCGACCCAAAAAATAAAAAAGTATTTCACAAGCTTCTAAGTCTTCAAATGGAGAGAAAAGATTTTCGGGGTGCATATTCAACAGCTCAAACTTATCTGGAAAACTACCCAGAAGACTGGTTTGTAATGCGAGAGTTGGCTTTTCTATCCTATTCATTGATGAAATACGATGAGGCTACAGATTATTTTATTCAAATACTTGATATCGATCCTACCGATCTGGAAGCAAGAATTTTCTATGGCCGTTCACTCGTCGAATCTGGAAATCTTTCTGGTGGGATTAGTCAACTTTATATTGCCTACGAACAGGAACATACTTCGGAAGTAATAACAAGTCTCGCCTATGCTTTATCATCAGCTGATAGCAACCAACGTGCTATCGATATTCTGGAAGAAGGTGAAACCGAATTTCCATGGGATCCGGAAATCTATTTCTATCATGGGATAATACTCACTCAGATGGAAAAATACAAAGAAAGTATAAAGTATTTCCGGTCAGCTTTGGAAATAGTCCCGGATTATGAGGATGCAATTTTTGCCATGGGCGATGCATACGAAAGAATGGGATATCGAGACTCGGCAATTGTTATATTCGAAAAACTAGTAAAATCAAACCCGGATGATCCTTTAATTTTGAATTATCTGGGCTACATTTTAATCGATTCAGATCAAAGATTGGATTACGCCGAGAACCTTGTTGCCAAAGCCCTGGAATTTGAACCAACTAATTCTGCATTCCTGGATAGCTACGGCTGGCTCAAATATAAACTTGGTGAATATAAAAGAGCTTTGAAATACCTTTTGTTAGCCGAAGAAAACACCATGAACGATGATCCGTTGATTTTCGATCATATAGGTTCGGTTTACGAAAAACTTGAAAACTATAAACTCGCAAAAAAATATTATCAAAAAGCCCTGGAAACTGACCCGGAGATGGAAGATACCAGGGACAAACTGGATCAACTTAAATAATATTTGGAGCTATTACAATGTATAACAAGAAAGTAATGGAACACTTTACAAATCCCAAAAATGTGGGTGAAATAAAGGATGCATCGACCTCGTCAGAGTCCGGGAATCCTATCTGTGGCGATATGATGAGATTATATGTTAAAGTTGAAGATAACAAAATTATCGATATAAAATTTAAAACATTCGGTTGCGGTGCAGCTATTGCATCTTCAAGCGTCCTAACCGAAATAGCCAAAGGCAAAACTCTCGAAGAAGCTTTTGAAATTACCAAGAACGAAGTATCAAATGCACTGGGAGGTTTGCCCGAAAATAAGATGCATTGCAGTGTTCTGGGCGTAGATGCCCTCAGAAAAGCGATATGTAATTACTGGCGAGAGCACAATATGCTGGATAACCATCCCGAATGTAAAAAAATCTACGATATTGAGTGATTTGGTTTAGACTCGTTTTTAATGACTACTACTCCCAGTAATAATATCAGCGGTAACAGTGTTCTGGTGGGCATCTCTGGCGGAGTGGATTCAGCAGTTACTGCATATCTTCTCAAACAGAGAAATTTCAGTGTAACCGGAGTATATTTTCAGATAACCGATAAAATTGATAGAATCGAAACTGCAGAATCTCTCTCCGAATTTCTCGAAATCCCTCTTCATATAATAGATTTAAAGAACGAATTTCAGAAATCTATCGTGAAACCTTTTATCGAAGGCTATGAAAAGGCACTTACTCCCAATCCTTGTATTATCTGTAATCCATCGATCAAATGGAACAACATGCTCAAGCTAGCAGACAAACTGGTTAAACCTTTTGTTGCTACAGGACATTATGCTCGGATAATCGACTCGAGGATTTACCGGGGATCCGATCGCAAGAAAGATCAATCATACTTCTTATATCGGCTTAGTTCACAACAACTTAAACGGACTATTTTTCCCTTGGGGGACAAATCCAAGCGGGAAGTTAGAGATATTGCTCATTCGATAAATTTACCAGGTGGAAGATCGAGAGAATCTCACGAAATTTGTTTTGTGGGAAAAAATGAGCTTCGCCAATTTATGGAAAGAAAAGCAAGAATGGAAATCTCCGAAGGCAAAATTCTCGATACGCAAGGCAATGTTATCGGAAAGCATTCAGGCTGGACGGGATACACTATAGGTCAGCGACGCGGACTCGATGTTTCATCTTCTTCTGGAAGATTATATATATTGGATATCGACCCTATTGCGAATACAATAACATTAGGCCCGCGAGAGTATCTTATGAAGAGAACAATTTCCCTGAAAAATTGCATATTCCATGGAAATCATAAAATCGGTGAAACGGGTCAATTCACTTTTCAGATAAGGCATCAGGGGAAAGCTATCTCCGGGGAAATCACTCGGAAAACCAAATCTACAGCCAGTGTCACACTGGAAGAAACTGTATTCGCCCCGGCTGCAGGTCAATCGGTCGTATTCTATTCCAACGATCTCCTTGAAGGAGGCGGGATAATATCTTAATTACGTGAGTAAATTCTATTTATGATAATTCTGCCCGTGAATAATCGACAGCGCTCGATATATCTGCTCCAGAAGAACAATATATGCTATATCGTGTTGAAAAGTCATTTTGGAAAGAGATAATCTATAATTCGCATTTTTTCTTGTTTCCATTGAATGACCATAAGCACCGGCAATTAGAAAATCGATAGTTCTCGCTTCGAGTTGTAACCGATTGAGAAACTCAGCAAATTGATGTGAAGTAAGATTTTTGCCCTTTTCATCGAGGACAATTCGATATTTATCATCACTCGTTCTCTCGAGAAGCGATTTGCCGTCTTCGACAATTGTCTTTTCAGGAGGTAACCCTTTTGCCTGTTTAACCGCTACCGATTCAATTCTCGCATAATGAGAGATCCTCTTTAAATATTCTTTTTCAAGAGATTCTATCCCTGAAATATTTTTTCCTATATGTAGAATCCTAAGATTCACTTTTGCCGATAATAGTCATAGATTTACTTGCCCCTATTCTGGTTGCACCTGCTTCAAACATTTTCACGGCTGTTTCAAAGTCTCCAATACCTCCGGAGGCCTTAACTCCAAGCTTACGATGAACAGCTTGCGACATTAATTTAATCGCTTCGACAGTAGCCCCACCTGTAGAAAAACCGGTACTTGTTTTAACATAAGCTGCTCCGGCGCTGTGAGCTATAGCCGACGAACGTACAATCTCATTGTCGTCTAAAAGACAGGTTTCCAAAATCACTTTTACAGGTAGAGGATAAACAGAATCTACAACGCTGGCAATATCTGCGTGAACACATTGCCAGTCAGCAGATTTTACCGCGCCAATGTTGATAACCATATCAAACTCCAATGCTCCATCCCCAGCAGCTCGGATAGCTTCTGATGCTTTTACATCAGTAGTATTAGCTCCAAGGGGAAAACCTATTACCGTACAAACCATCGGATCGTAGCTATCCAGTTTCTCCGAAGCAAATTGAACCCAACAAGGGTTTACACACACACTTGCAAAACCATATTCTCGGGCCTGAAAACACAATCTCTCAATATCTTTCTCTACTAAATCGGGTTTCAAGCCGGTGTGATCTATCAACGACGCAAGATTAGAAGCCTGATTTATACTTTTAATACTAAATCTTCTCTGACGTTCCTGAGCTGTCCAAACCCGATAAATCTTGGATGGCCCGGGCATGCCATATTCTTCTTCAACTTCAGCTACAATGCTCTCGATTTTTTCTTTATCCATTAGTACCCCTTTTTTAATCACAGTTTTCTTCTTGATTCCAGATCCCATTTCCAGCAGCAATTGCTTCATCTTCGGCATCTTCGAAAAGTACTTCGTAATCGCTTCTTACGGGAAAACTATCCCAATCTTCACTCCATCCAGCTCTGCAGATTTCTACATTTAGACAACAGCTATCTGGAAGCAAATGTACAAATGCCAAAGTCCTTCCGTATGTATCGAGTGAATCGCCAACAGAAACATTATACACAAGATAGCAATCCTTACCATTAGCAAGTGAATCGGTAAAGTTAGTAGCTTCTATAGCACAAGGTTCCGGTGTGCCTCCGTAGTTCATCTCTGGAGTGTTAATTCCAACCAGACGTACATGTTCATCGCCATCCAAAATAATAGTATCTCCATCGATAATATCGATAATCTGCCTGCTTTCCGGTTGGACACTCGGAGCAGGACCTTCTCTGACAGGCTTGTCGCAGGCATTAATTAATAGCGATAATACACCAGAAATTATAATCGATAATATAAGTTTGATTTTACTTTTCATAGTTCGTTTTTCTATTAGTTAAAAGTCTTTTTTCCTCAGTGTATTAATTGATAAATAAATTAAAATGACGATATAAACCGCTACAGAAAGAATATTTATGGCCACATTAGTAGAATTAAGCTGCGCAAATCCCGAAGATATCCTGCTTGCCAGTGGAATAAGTGATGACGGCAGGAATTCTGTGATACGCGGATTGATAGCCATTAAACGTGTTTTAAGATAACTCTGGGTAAAGATAAAAATAATAGTGATTCCAATCACGAAAGTCCTGTGTTCACTGACTATCCCCAGAAACAAAACAAGGCTGATATAAAAAAGAAAATAAAGAAAAATAATTGCTATACCGGAGATAAGATATCCGATGTTAATTAACTGACCTGTGGCAGCAGCGACCTGCGCAAAGAATAACACAGATTGTAAAACCAGACCTATCAATAATATATTCAGACTATTAGAAACCAGTTTCGCAAGATAATAGGACGTCCTTGAAATTGGTTTGGATAAAACCCACTCGGCGGTTCCATTCTGTTTCTCACTAACGATTGAATCCTGAAGGATGATGATTATACCCAAAGGACCAAAAACACTTAATATACCAAAAAACGGGGTCAATAATTCCGAGCTTTGGAGTGGAAAACCGGGGAACCATATAAAAATGGACAACAATCCATTTATCATAAAAGTCCACAGGATAGTTTGAATAATCCATTTGCGTTTCTTGCCCCACCATACAGAATTTTCGCGATGAAACATGTTTCCGAATCCGGTTTTCCAACCCTTATAAGGAATTCTTTGAAGTGAATTACTTCCCACTTTTTTCCTTTCTAACCAGATCGATAAATACATCTTCGAGATTTGACTGGAAACGTTTATAGCTAATAACATTGGTATCCGGGTTTTCCATAATAATTCGTAAGATATGTTTATCAGCAATTGCAGCATCGCTTACATGGATTCGCCATATATTGGATTCTCTTCCTTCTTTTACTTCGATTTGCTTAACCCAAATCTGAGATTCGAGTTTATTCTGAGTTTTTCTATCAACTCCCGATAGAGTAACTTCGAAAACATCGCTATCTACATTCAGCAGATTATCGATTGAATTCTCCATAATCAGCTGGCCCTTGTCGATCACACCCACAATATCGCTAACTCGCTGAACATCTGAGAGAATATGAGTGGAATAAAATACAGTAATAGTGCCACTGAGTTTGTCGATCAAATCCAAAACCGCGTGTCTTCCCAGAGGATCGAGTGAAGCGGCTGGCTCATCGAGAATAAGCAACTCCGGGTCATTGACCAAAGCCTGTGCAATTCCCACTCGCTGAATTTCTCCACCGGAAAAACCATGAATTGGTCTATTGGCTTTATCCCCCAAATCTATCATCTCGAGAAGTCCATCAATTTTCTCGGAGAGTGCTTGGTCTGAACCTTCGAAATAGAATTTCCCTGTGAAAGCTAGAATCTCGCGCGCGGTCATATCCTCATAATAGATAGGTTTCTGCGGTAGATACCCCACTTTTCTACGTATCTGAATGCTTTCATCGAAAATATCATATCCCAGAATCGATCCCTGACCTGAGTCGGCCATTAACAACCCTAGAAGGATTTTTATTGCAGTGGTTTTTCCAGCACCATTTGGTCCAATAAAACCATAGGTGCAATTCATGGGGACCTGCAAATTCATATTTCGAAGGGCTTTAAGGCCCTTATAGGATTTATTCAGTCCTGAAATATCTATACAAATTTCTTTTTTATCTAACATATCAATCGAATTCCAAAACAATTGGACAATGGTCACTGCCATAGATATCAGAGAGCATATAAGATTTTTTCACTCTTGAAAAGAATGGTTTATCAACCATAAAATAATCGATTCTCCAACCCGCATCTCTCTCACGTGCACGTGTACGATAATCCCACCATGAGTACTTCACTTCTCCTGGATGAATCTCTCTGAAAGTATCCACTAATCCAAAATCCAAATATTTTTCAATCCACTCACGTTCTATATCCATGAAACCGCTCTTTTTCCTATTCGACTCCGGATTGGCCAGATCGATTTCATTGTGGGCTGTGTTAAAATCGCCGGTGATAATAATATGCTTCCCTTCATCCAGAATATTGCGTACAAATTTGAGTAGTTTATCATAATATTCCAGCTTAAACTTAACCCTTTCCGGTCCTCTCCCTCCATTTGGGAAATAGCCATTAATCAGAACAAAATCGCCGAAATCGTGAACCAAAGACCTGCCCTCAGAATCGAAATCATCGATGCCCAATCCGATTTTGACTTTAGGCTGATCACCTTTAACAAATGTGGCTACACCAGAATAGCCTTTTTTCTCGGCATGCGCCCAGTAAGATCTATATTCGAAAGGTTGAAGCAATTCGTCGGGAATCTGTTCATGCTGGAGTTTTGTTTCCTGAACACAGATAACATCCGGAGAGTATTCTTCCATCCACGCAAGGAAGCCCTTTCTCAAAGCGGCTCTTATTCCGTTTACATTCCAACTTATGATATTCATAATTGTGATCTTCTCATGATTGATTATACAATTTAATTTACTAATTACATTTCCACAAGCGAAAAACAACCATTATCAAACCAAATCTGGATCCAATATCTCAATTATTGAGTCGATAACTTTCCTTGAAATAGTGCTAAATTGGCCACTTTTCGAAATTTCATCAAAACTGAATCTGCATTCAATAGTATAAATATATGAACCACGGCTGGAAATTCTACTTATCTTTACATTGTGATTAATTGTACCGAATGTTCGAGCATTTAAAATCTCCGCGAATTTATCCACTAAGGGCCTAAGCTCGAATGAATCTTTTCTGATACTGTGATTCTCTATAAATTCGGTGAAAACGGAAAAGAACAATTCGGAGTCTTTCGATTTGCTTTCAATCCTCTCTCTATTCAGATCGAAATATATCCTTCGCAATCCCCAGTATTTCTCTTTGATATCCTCTTCCGGAATAAATGTTGGACGATTATCCCAATTTGTGTGAAATTTCCAATTGCGTTTCAAAAGGGACTTGCCGGCTTTTCGTATCAATGAATAATAAGCATCGATTATCTGTTCGGTCCTTGAATTTTCATTTGAAAGGCCCTTTACCGCTTCGAAAATGTCAATCGCATTATCGGGAAGTTTATCGGAAGTAAGATATAGATACTTTAAAACCTCATATAGATCCTTCAAGTCGGGATTTTTCTCAATTAACCGCAATACTATCGAAGAAAAATCCCCCCATGTTGGATGCATACCGTTAATAGTAATGAATCTCGAATTCAGATATACATTACCCACCAGATTGTGTTGATCGGGAGTTATATAGGCCAGATAATGGGGAATTCCGGTTTTCCTTTCCATGTTTCGACAGATTCCAAGGTATTTCTCAACCTGATTTTTTCCTTCGGGAGAATCCAGTTTGTGTTCAAACATAATCCTGATTCTTTGCCCAATATCAACGAGCATATCTGGCCGGTTTCTTTGAAAAGACGGGAACAAAGCAACTTTTACGGGATCTTCGATGAATAGATCTCCAAGGAGAAATTTGCACCACGAAGCAACAAGTTCGTGATTAGCTGATAAATAAAAAGCAACAATATTTGTAAGTGTATCTTCGGGGCCAAGTGAGTTTTGAGCCGCTTTAATCGCGGTTAATGAAGGAGATTCTATTCTCGATTTTTGAGAAAAAAAAGTTGAGTTCTCACTCATTATAGAAGATTTCCATAAATCTATCTTTATCGGCCTGAAGTGAGAATTTTTCTTCCAGAATAAATGCATTTTCCGGATCTATCAATCTATCTTTCAGCAATTCTACTACCTTCAGTTTATCCACACTCAACTCGAAAACATCCATCATCCTACCCAATTGTATAGAAGAGAAATACGATCCTTCCGAAATAGAGCTGATAAAATCCAGTTTATCATCGGTGTAATCGTTTTTATTCAACCTTTGCAAAACCGAATGGAAATGGGTGCTATCCATCGGCATTATAATATCTGCGGATACCGGTATGAGATATACCTCCTCAGGGAATAATGATACTAATACAGATAGTTCGTTTATTACCGGCTGAGAAATTCTTCTAAACTCAGGATTATTAGCGGCAAGGGTCTGAAGAGTTTTAATCCTTTGCTGAATATTTTCTACCAGAATGCGAACATTAACATTCTCGGCATCCATATACAACGGGCATTGTCCCTGTTCTCCTCTTACTATTGCATCGGGCGTAACCCCCATAAGGGATAACGTAAGAACTAAAAACGTGATTAATAATAATCTTTGCATAATTAACCTGCAGTTTTCAATTTTGTTTTTTCTGAGCGGCCTCTCTAACCAAAGCCGTAGCAATAACATCGCGCTGGATTTGATTGGTGCCCTCATAAATCTGAGTAATCTTGGCATCGCGCATCATCTTTTCCACCGGATATTCTTTCATATAGCCATATCCACCTAAAATCTGTACAGCATCGGTGGTAACCTGCATACAAGTATCGCTAGCAACCAATTTAGCCATAGCAGAAAATTTACTTATCTTCTTTTCGCCGGAATCCACCATTCTTGCTGTTTGGTAAACCAGCGCTCTTGCCGCTTCTATTTTAGTAGCCATATCAGCCAGCATCCATTTAAGCCCCTGATTGGAAATTATGGGACGCCCAAACTGAACTCTCTGTCTGGCATACTTGATTGCTTCATCCAATGCTCCTTGAGCAATACCTACAGCTTGAGCAGCCACTCCCGGACGGGATTTATCTAGGGTTTTCATTGCTATCATAAAACCCATTCCCTCTTTAGATAATCTGTTTTCTTCAGGAATTTTGCAATCTTCGAATATTAATTCTCGAGTTGCGCTTCCACGAATACCCATCTTGTCTTCCTTTTTACCGAAAGAAAAACCGGGAGTTCCGGCTTCGACTATAAAAGCAGAAGCTCCACGTGTTCCCCTCGATGGATCACTCATGGCGATTACCGTGTAAATCTCGGCCTCGCCCCCATTAGTAATCCATTGCTTGGTACCATTTAGAACATAGCTATCCCCATCTTTAATAGCTGTCGTTCGAATCGCTCCGGCATCAGAACCTGCATCGGATTCAGTGAGAGCGAAAGCTGTGAGTTTCTCGCCGGTGGCAATGAGTGGCAAGTACTTTGCTTTTTGCTGCTCACTTCCTGCAATCATTATAGGCATTGCCCCCAATCCTGTTGCTGCAAAAGAAAGAGCAATTCCACCACAAACTTTTGACAATTCCTCGGTTACAATAGCCATTTCGGTGATCCCACCACCAAATCCACCATATTCTTCGGGAATAAATACGCCAAATAGCTGAGCGTTGCGAATTTCTTCTACAATCTCCCATGGAAATTCGCCCGTTCTGTCATAATGTTCTCTTACCTGAAATATCTTCTCGTTAGCAATTCGTTTTGCAAGATTTTTAATCATTATTTGTTCTTCGGTGAATCCATACATTTTTTCCCCTATAAAAATTCTATCAGGTTTTACTTTTTCTCAAGCTGGTCATGGTGGCTTTAGCGGCTTCCTGTTCAGCATTCTTTTTACTGGTTCCTTCGCCATAACCGAGTTCTTCTTCACCTATGTAAACTTTGACTCCGAAAATCTTATCGTGATCTGGGCCTTCTTCATAAACAACTCTATAAACTGGACGTTTCCCACGGGCCTGACAATATTCCAACAATTCACCTTTATAGTTTATATATTCTTCATTTTTAAGTTGCTTATCTCTATCCTTTAAGTGATATTTTTTTAGCACTTCTCTTACCGCTTTAATTCCCCCATCAAGATAGATTGCTCCAAGTAAAGCCTCATAGGTGTCTGCCATTATAGAAGGCTTAGATTTACCCCCGGTTATCTGTTCGCCGTTAGATAGAAGTAAATAATCACCCAATCCCAGTTTTTCGCCTTTCATAGCTATGAAATCACCGCCAACTAAAATTCTACGCATTTCGGTAAGCTCACCCTCTGCCGATCCCGGGAATTCTTTAATTAAGTGTTCGGCCATTACTAGTCCTAAAACAGCATCCCCTAGAAATTCCAGTCTTTCATTCGATTGAATGCGTTTGCCCGAACCATATTGATTAACGTAACTTACATGGGTAAGTGCTCTGGTTAATAACGTACGGTCTTTAAATCTGTATCCAATTTTCTCTTCGATAGGTGTTGGATATTTCTTCTTTCCGAATATTCCCATTACCTTAACCTTGGGTTATTCTTTCGAATCTAAACACTCGCTATTTATTCTTGAAATCGTTTGAAAACCAGAGTGCTATTATGTCCTCCAAAACCGAAAGAATTGGACATGCTAATATTGACCTCTTTATCGATAATCTCCATCAAGTGATTGACACCAACACATTTTTCATCGATATTATCCAGATTCATTGTAGGAGGTATTTTATTGTCTTGTATTGCCTTTATAGCAACAATCGCCTCGACTGCTGCTGCGGCACCGAGAAGATGACCCATAGCTCCCTTTGTTGAAGAAATAAGAGGGCCATTTTCTCCGAATAGCCTTTTAACGGCTACGCATTCAGAAATATCTCCAACTGGAGTTGAAGTTCCATGAGCATTTATATAGTCAACCTGCTCCGGTTCCAACGATGCTTCATTTAGAGCATTTTTCATAACTCTATATGCACCGTCGCCATCCTCGGGAGGAGCAGTTATATGGAAAGCGTCCGCAGTAGCGCTATATGATAAGAGTTCGGCATATATCTTAGCTCCACGTTGTAAGGCATGTTCAAGTTCTTCAACAATCAGTATTCCCGAACCTTCGCCCATTACAAAACCATCTCTATCTTTATCGAAAGGTCTGCTAGCTTTTAGTGGTTCATTGTTACGAACGGTCATTGCTCGATTTGCGCAAAATCCTGCGATAGATATTGGAATTATTGGAGCCTCTGCACCACCTGTAATACAGATGTCAGCTCTTCCCAGACGTATAGCATCGAAAGCACTTCCAATAGCATGTCCCGCAGATGCACATGCACTCGTTGTAGTGTAATTAATACCCTTAAAACCATATTCGATAGCCAATTGCCCTGCTGCAATATCAGAGATCATCATTGTAATAAAGAACGGAGATACTCTACGCGGACCTCTCTCTAAGAATACTTCCAACTGGTTCTCGAAAGTTCCTATTCCACCAATTCCAGTACCAAGAATAATCCCTGCTTTCTCTGGATCGAAATCATCCTTTTTAAGGCCAGCATCTTTAAATGCTTCATTTGTGGCAAAATGAGCATATTGGGTATATTTATCCATTCGCCGAGCTTGTTTTGGATCGACAACATCGGCTATAGACCAATCATCGGGAATCTCGGCAGCGATTTGTGTGTTGAGATTAGAGGCATCGAATTTTGTAATAGGTCCAATGCCGGAACGGCCCTCCAGGAGGGCCGTCCAAGTCTCTGGAACGTTTGTTCCTAAAGGAGTAAGCGCACCGAGGCCCGTAATAACTACGCGCCTTGACATTAAACTACTCCTTATTAATACCTTTTATGTAATTTACTGCTTTTCCAACAGTTTCAATCTTTTCAGCATCCTCATCGGGGATTTCGATGTCGAATTCTTCTTCAAAAGCCATCACAAGTTCGACTTGATCCAGAGAATCTGCTCCCAGATCCTGAACAAAATGTGCTTCCGAGTTAACCTGATCTCCATTCACACCTAGCTTCTCGATGATAATTTCTCTAACCCTATCTTCTACAGGCATTTTTACCTCCTTAAGATTATTTTCCAGCTCGAGAGAGTTTATAAGTTGGTCACTCCTATTTCCCTTATACCCAACTCATCTTCTCTTAAAATAGTGTTAATTCTCGCTTTTTCTTTGCGAATATCTCTTAACCTCATTGGATTCTTCAAAGTGGTAACAGCAGTCTGCATCCTTAGATTGAAATCTTCTTCTTCAAGTTCTCTTTTTCTCTGAAGGAGTTCGTCCTTGCTCATCTCTCTTAATTGCCAGGTTTTAGTGATACTCATAATATACCTCCCGGACGTCTATCGCGAGTTACCAATCTAACTTTGATGGGTAATTTTCTGGCGGCCAGTTTCAAAGCTTTTCTAGCAACATCTTCTTCAACACCATCTATCTCGAACATTATTCTACCGGGTTTTACTACGGCTACCCAATGATCGGGAACGCCTTTACCCTTACCCATTCTAGTCTCAGCAGCAGTTTTTGTTACAGATTTATGAGGGAAGATGTTAATCCACACTCTTCCAGATCTTTTCATGAATCTGGTCATAGCGACTCTGGCCGCTTCGATCTGATTTCCGGTAATCCAGGCACGTTCGAGTGCTTTCATTCCGTACTCGCCAAAATTTAACTTATTGCCGCGTTGAGCATTACCCCTATTCTTACCACGCTGCATCTTTCTATATTTTGTTCTCTTGGGCATTAACATAGCAGCCTACTCCATACCTTTAAAGCTCTATTCTTTATTACCTTTAGTTTTTCTTCGCCGCGATCCTTTTTTGGATCTCTTAGAAGATTTTCTATTGTTCATCCCCTGTTTACTCTGGTATTTATCTTCTTTGAGATTTTTATCCCAATATTCTCTCATCCCTCCCAAAATCTCATCATGAAATACCCACACTTTAACGCCGACACAACCAGCAACCGTATGTGCAGTAGCTCTCGCAAAGTCCACATCAGCTCTTAAAGTATGTAAAGGGATTCTACCTTCTTTATATTCTTCGGAACGAGCGATTTCATTCCCCCCCAACCTACCTCCCACTTTCACCTTGATACCATTCGCACCCAATCTCATAGCCGATTGAATGGCTCTCTTCATAGCTCTTCTATGAGAGATTCTACCCTCAATCTGCGTAGCTATATTTTTGGCAACTAACTTGGCATCAACTTCTGGCCTGCGAATTTCGAGGACATTCAACTGGATTCCCTTTTCGGTTCTCTTTTCCAGTTTCTTTTTGAAAGCCTCTACTCTTTCACCACCCTGACCAATTACTACACCAGGACGTGCCGTGTAAACATTAATCGTTATCTTCTTGGGGCTCCTGAGGATTTCGATTGTCGATACATCTGCATCTTCAAGTTCTTTGCGAGTGAACTCTCTAATCCTGATATCCTCTAAGAGATTCTCACGATAGGTTTTCCTCCGTGCGAACCACTTGGAATCCCAAGTTCTAATTACGCCTAATCTTAGGCCGGTTGGATGGGTTTTCTGTCCCAAATTATCCTCCGAATATTCCGGTTAAACTACTTAATCTTATCTAATTCTATGTATATATGACTCGTTCTATGCTTAAATGGTTTGACTCTACCCTGAGCGCCTGGTTTAAAGCGCATCATAGTAGGTCCACCATCGACACATATCTTGGAAACATATAAATCTTCTTCGTGAACAACTTCCTCTTCCTGGTCCATTGCATTTGCAACAGCACTTTTCAGAGTTTTGAAGATAAACTTAGCCCCTCTTTTATTCACGAAGGGTAAAAAACTCATTGCTTCTTCAGCGGATTTACCACGCACTATATCAGCAACAATTCTGAGTTTTTTAGGGGATATTCTTACAAATTTTGCACTAGCTTTTGAAATCATAATACTATCTCCCATTATTTAGCGGGAGCTTTATCTTTTACGGATGCTTTTTTACCACCATGGCCACGGAAAACGCGAGTCACAGCAAATTCTCCCAACTTATGACCAACCATGTTCTCAGTTATATAAACGGGAATAAATTTGTGCCCGTTATGTATAGCAATAGTATGTCCTAAAAATTCAGGTACAACAGTGCATCTTCTCGCCCAGGTTCTAACAACTTTTTTCTCACCCTTGTCATTCATCTCATCGATTTTCGCGAGAAGCTTCTCATCCACATAAGGACCCTTTTTAAGTGACCTGCCCATTTATCTCTCCATTACTTTTTTCTACGCTTAATAATTAACTTATCCGATTTATTCTTACCTCTGCGAGTCTTATAACCCTTACAAGGTTGACCCCAGGGTGTTACTGCTTGTTTATATCCTTTAACCCTTCCTTCTCCACCACCGTGCGGATGATCGATAGGATTCATAGCGATACCTCGAACACTCGGTCTCTTACCCTTTCTTCTCATAGCCCCAGCTTTGCCAAGATTAACATTGCTATGATCCAGATTAGCAATCTGCCCCAGAGTTGCATAAACTTTTCTGGGGAATGCTCTAATTTCACCGGAAGGCAATCTTACCAGAACCCGATTGCTTTCTCTGCTAACTATCTGAGCAACAGCTCCGGCGGATCTTACAAGTTGAGCACCTTTACCGGGTTTGAACTCTAGATTGTGAATACGACTACCCACTGGCATTTTTTCCAACGGCATCGCATTTCCCGGCTTGACTTCGGCCATGGGACCACTCATCAAAATATCACCAGGTTTAACACCCAGAGGAGCGATAATATATCTCTTCTCACCATCGGCATAAGCAAGAAGCATAATATTAGCTGATCTATTGGGATCGTATTCTACAGTTTTCACTCTAGCTGGAATCCCATGTTTGTCTCTTTTGAAATCGATTACCCTATAACGCTTCTTGGTTCCTCCACCCCTGTGGCGGGAAGTTATTCTGCCCTTGTTATTTCTGCCACCAGATGATGTTTTCTTCCTGAGTAAAGATTTCTCGGGTTTAACATCGGGAGTAAGATGATCGAATTTAATCGTCTCTTTCCTCCTCATCGATGGAGTAGTCGGTTTATATTTCTTGGTACTCATGATAATTCCTATTTAAAACTGAGTTTATAGTCCTTCGAACACTTCTATAGATTCGCCAGGAGCAAGCTTAATAATTGCTTTTTTCCACGAAGATCTTCTACCCAGGCTTCTGCCACGTCTTTTGGGTTTTCCCAAATAGTTGGCAGTCCTGACATCAACGACATGGACCTTAAAAGTCTTCTCGATACTATCTCTAATTTCCGTTTTGGTCGAGGATTTCGCTACTTTAAATGTGTAGGAATTCTCTCTTTCGACCGCACGATTTATTTTCTCTGTTAAAAGAGGCTTTATTATTACTTTTTTAGGATCGCTCATCTTGTGCAGAGCTCCTCGATTCTGGGGAGAGCGCCTTTAGTTACGAGTATATTATCAGCCAATAACACATCGTAAGTATTAAGCTCTCCAGTGAATGATACTTTTAGTCCGGGAATGTTTTTCCCAGCCCTAACCAGTGATTTTTCCGGTGCATTTGTTACCAATAAAATTTTCCCGGCCTGTAAATCAATATTCTCGATAAGCTTTTTCAGATCCTTAGTTTTGGATATCTTCGAATCTATATCTTCAAAAACATAAATTCTCTGTTCTGAAGCTCTTGCTGACAAAACTGAAGCAAGTGCGAGCTTTTTCATCTTTTTTGGCATCGATTTGCGATAGCTTCTCGGTTCAGGCCCGAAAGTAACACCACCGTGTCTCCAGATAGGAGAATTAATAGTGCCCACTCTGGCTCTACCAGTACCTTTCTGACGCCACGGTTTTCTTCCCCCACCTCTAACTTCGCTTCTATCCTTAACCTTGTGAGTGCCCTGACGTTGATTGGCCAGATATAATTCCAGATATTGATGAACAACACCCTGGGAAGGTTCAATACCGAAAGCGATCTCAGGAAGATCGGTCTCGCCGATATTCTTGCCTTCTCTATTTAGCAATATTCCCTTATTCATTGTACTCACTTTTTCTCCAATATAACATAACCATTTCTGGGACCAACAACTGCACCTTTAATCAGGATCAGGTTATCTTCGGGATTTATCTGTACTATCTCTGCGGCTTTCAATGAGGAAACCTTTCCCCCCATTCTTCCTCCCATCTTAGTACCTTTTAAAACTCTGGATGGATCAGAAGATTGTCCTATCGATCCAGGTGCACGCCATTTATTGGATTGGCCATGAGATTTCGGCCCACCACTGAATTTCCATCTTCTACGTCCACCCTGAAATCCTTTTCCCTTGGAAACGCCTTTAATCGAGACTTTTTCGCCTTTCTGAAATTCCTCGACAGTTATAGACTGTCCAATTTCATATTGCGAAACATCTCGAACTCGGAATTCTTTCAATTTTTTGTAAATCTTAGTTCCGGCCTTCTTGAAATGTCCAAGCAGAGGTTTCGTTATTCTCTTCTGAGTAATATCGAAACCCATTTGAACCGCTGAATATCCATCCTTTTCAGGTGATTTCAGCTGAGTAATCTCACAAGGTCCAGCCTTAACTATAGTAACCGGAATTGCTTCACCAGTTTCTCCAAAGATGGTGGTCATTCCTATTTTTTTGCCTATCAAACCGATCATTATCAATCTCTCCCAGGTACGAAAAACTCGTTTGGTTATACGATGATTTCGATATCGACTCCCGCCGGTAATTCGATTTTCATCATAGCGTCTATGGTTTCCTGCGTTGCTTGAAGGATATCAATTAGACGTTTATGAGTCCTGATTTCAAATTGTTCTCTGCTCTTTTTATCTACATTAGTGCTTCTCAACACCGTGTACAATCTTCTGTGAGTTGGAATAGGTATGGGACCGGATATTGATGCACCGGTTCTCTTGGCTGTCTCAACAATTTCAGCAGCCGACCTATCCAAAATCACATGGTCGTAAGCTTGAAGTTTTATCCTAATCCTTTGAGCCATTTTCTCTCCTTGTAAGGCGTCAATCGCCTAATCGAGCACCGTCTAAAAAATAAAAACAAAACATGTTAATTCCCTGTCTTCTTCCTGTGGTGCTTTAAGGGCGAGCCTCCACTTGTTATATGCTTGGACTCTCAAGCTACCACTTCAGGAAAAAGCTATGTCAACTTATGTTTCAATAGCCCCTATGTCAAGAAGAATTTCAAAAAAAAATCAAAATAATGGCGAATAACTACAATAAATCGCTAGCCAGCTCTGCCAAAGCGCTTCTCTCACCTTTCAGAAGATTAATACTGGCAAACGGTTTCTGCCCCTTCATTCTATCCACAAGAAAAGTTAACCCATTCGACTGGCTATCCAGATAAGGTGTATCTATTTGATAAATATCTCCGGTAAAAGCCAGTTTGGTTCCTGAGGCGGCCCGAGTGATTATAGTCTTCACCTCATGGGGGGTTAGATTCTGGGCTTCATCCACGATGAAAAATACATTCCCCAAACTCCGGCCTCGAATATAAGCCAGAGGTGCAATTGACAATTTTCCCGTCTCCAACATCCTATCTATAGTGTCTGTATGTGATTTCAAAGAGTAGGCATCCTTGATAACACTTAAATTATCCCACAATGGTTCCATATAGGGATCCAGTTTCGATTGAATATCTCCAGGCAAGAAACCCATATCGTGATTGCCCAGCGGAACTATCGGTCTGGCCAGATATACCTGGCGATAATATTTACGCTGATGGAGAGCTGCAGCCAAAGCAAGGAGTGTTTTCCCCGTGCCAGCTTTCCCGGTCAGCGCTACCAATTCGATATCCGGGCGAGTTAGTGCATCCACAGCAAAAATCTGCTCGGCATTACGCGGACTTATTCCAAATACCGATTTCTTATTAACCTTTTCCAGCGACTTTGTCATGGAATTGTTGTATGCCATAGCGCTGGCACTGCCGTTCTTTAAAACAAAATACTGATTGTTCACCGGTTCTTCACGAAAAGGAAATTCATCCACCGGAATAGAAAAAGGTTCCTGATATAACCTATCGATATATTCTTTCGAGCAACCCGTATATGTATTAACTCCGCTATAAAGTTCCTCAACATTGCGAATCTTGCCCGTCTCGTAATCCTCGGCGGGAACTCCAAGAGACCTGGCTTTCATGCGAAGATTGATATCCTTGGAAACCACTATCACCTGACGATTCCGCTTTTTCTCTTTTAGATGGACCGCCAACGCTATAATTCTATGATCAGGTTTGTTTTGAGTGAAAACGTGCTCCAGCGAAGACATGCTGTCGTTTACAACATCCAGATAAAGCTTGCCGCGCCCTTTACCAAGGGATATACCTCGATTAGGCGATTTATTCTCAGTGATTCTATCAAGTTCACGAATAAACTCGCGCGATTCGAAATTGATCGAGCCACTCCCCTTCTTGAATTTATCAAGTTCCTCCAACACAACGATGGGAATTACGATATCGTGTTCTTCGAAATTATATATACAGGTGTGATCGTGAAGAAGGACATTTGTGTCCAGCACGAACAGTTTTTTCTTCTCTTTTTTTGCCGGCATCCTAGATGCATTCCTTTTTATTATATGTTTTTCCACCGGCGGAATTGAATTCAACCTATAATATACAAGCTCCCTCAAGATGTCAAGCCTCAGGAAAAATATAATCGAATTTTAATGGGTTTATTTAGTTGCCAATTATGTTTTTGTTCAAATTGTATTCGTTTATCGCTCTTAAACCATTGATCAGACTCGAATAGACAAAGCTGATTTCACGTTGACAAAAAGTATTTTCATTTGTATTTTTTTAGTATAAATGTAATGTAAATTGTTGTTAAGGGGGGGAATTATTAATAGCTACTTACACTTGTATATTAAACATCTCAATCCAATTCAGACATTTAAACTGGGCTTCGATTTCGACCTTCTCGGTCGTCTTCGTGGTTACGAAACCGACAGCCGCGCGAGCACGTTCAACTACAACGGCAACAAACGCTTCGACGATTACGATGCCGACAATAAAGAAATGGAAGCGCCATCATTGGTACAGATCCAAGTTCCTTGCCTACGAGGACGAGGCGAACACTTATTAGATCATCCCGAACATCAACGGTGGTGTGAAATTAATAATCTCATCCGGCAAGGTGATGAAAAGATAACTAACACAAATTAAGTTAGGTGACAATATGTCGACAAAAAGCGAAATTATAGAACTAAAACAGCGAGTTATAAAACTGGAACGGCAGATTACCTATCTTATGAAACATTTAAGGTTGAACTACTGCGAAAAACCAGAGGAAGCTATATATCCGGAAATTCTGGAGTTAATTCGAAAGGGGAAAAAAATCAGGGCTATAAAACTATACAGGGAAGAAACCGGTGTAGGATTGAAGGAAGCCAAGGAGTACGTTGAATCACTCGAGATGTGAAACACAATAAATTCCTCCCTATTTAAATTCATGATCATTATTCCGTTATCCCTGCGTTAAATGTCTTGGCCAAAGTCGAATAAAAGTGTTCGCAAGATTGATAATACTTTTTATGGGAAGCTTGGTTTTAAAAAGATTTACACCTACTTTTTTAGGTAGCTGGACTTATAAATCAATAAGTAAAATCTTTATGTGAATTGAATTCTTCTTGACAATGCACTTTTACCAGATGATATTTCGATCGTTAGAAGTACAAAAGATCAGGAACCCAATAATGGGCGAAATTCACCCTTAAAAAGTTCAGAGTTTCAAGTGAGTGTAAAAATGAAGTTTTGTAAATTCTTATCAGGATTAGATTACCGAGCAAATCGAAAAAGGCCAAACAGCGTTCTCAATCTAAATCTAATAATCATCCTCATTCCAGTAGTAATACATGCGGCGATTATTGTTTCGACTTCGGGAAGCGATATTTCTGGCGATGGGACATTGGCCAATCCGTATGCCTCTATTCAATATGCCGAGAATTCAAGTTCTCCGGGAGATACCATTATGCTTCGTGGTGGAACATACAATACCGATGAAATAAGAATTGACACCAGCAATTTGACCATACGATCTTATCCCGGTGAGTGGGCTATCGTTCAAGCCAGTGTCGATTATCCTGATACCAGTTGTGTTTTTTGGTACAGACCTTATGATCATTTTCCCGTAATCGGGGGGATTATCGAGCATCTGGAGATAATAGGAGGATATTATTACGCACTCAAAATCGATGGTTCATGGGGCTGGGATACCTGTTATACTAAAGAGCTTATCATTCAGGATTGTATTATCCATGACAGCGGAAGAGATTGTATCAAAATCACTCCCGGTTGCGACGATCTAACTATTCGTAGTTGCGAGATCTATAATTCCGGTATAGGCCCTGCCAATTCTGGATATCATAATGCTGAAGGTATAGACAATGTAAACGGAGACAACTGCGTGGTTCAAAACTGCTATATACATGATATATCCACCAACGGCATATATATCAAAGGCGGAGCTATCGGATGTCTTATCCAGAACAATCTTATCTGGAATTGTGGCTCTGCCGGTGTCTTGCTTGGGTTTTATACTGATTCGGAGTGGTTCGATACATTGGTTAATCCGAATTACTATGAAAACATCGATGGTACAGTAAAAAATAATATAATTATTGAGGCAAACTGGGCGGGAATCGGCGCTTATAGTGCACTTCGTCCAACATTTTACAACAATACTATTATAGCATGTGCCGACACATATCACGCAGCGCTTTTTTTCAACAGAGGTTCTATATGGATCAACGATAGCGTCACTCTGGAACCTCAAAATGTAGATGTCACTGTGCTAAATAATCTATTTATGCAAAAAGCTTCAACAGCTAACCCGATTGTCAGAATACGCCCAGAGGCTCTCACAGGTACGATTGTAATCGATTACAACAGATATTTTACGCCGGGAGGAGCCGAGTTTATGGACGACAATGTAACCTGGGAAAGAATGTCTCTTTCGGCATGGAGTGACAGCACCGGTTTCGATATCAACAGTAGCGAAGGTGATCCCGGATTAGACAGTAATTACCATTTGATATCAACGAGCCCCTGTATAGATTCAGGGTTCACCGTCACTTCGGTAACTCAAGATTATGATGGAGGTACAAGAAGCGGTTTATTAGATATCGGTGCTGATGAGTTCGCGTCGGGGACACCATTGGAAATTCCTCCTCCCTACGGCACAATCGGCACGGGCAATCCAATCATTACCGGTTATACTCATGATTACTACCCCAGTTTTCCAGAAAATATTTCGATTTCCGCCTACCCCAACCCATTCAACTCTGCGGTTTCCATTTCCGTAGAGACGCAAAATCTTGCGTCTCTACAAATCGAGATTTTCGATCTCGCTGGTCGGCGCGTCGCGGAATTGCCCTCACCCTCGGTCCCTCTCCCGGGGGGAGAGGGAGGGGATTCCTTCTCCCATTGGGAGAAGTTGGCCGAAGGCCGGATGAGGGCCTTTACATGGCAACCCGCCCCCGCCCTCCCCTCCGGCGTGTATCTCGTCCGGGCGCGCTTCGCTTCTTCGACAGGCTCAGGACATCCCTCCGCTCAGCGACCTGGGGATGAATCGGTCTCGAAGAGAATTGTGTATTTGAAATAGAATAAGTGAAATCCTGAATTAGCGATCGAGTAGGTTTCGGAAGTGTAAATTCAAGTAAAAGTGCCAGAAAAATGTTATATCGTGCGAAAAATTACCAAGGTTAATTGACAACAACGCAAGGGTATATCATGAAAACCGAAGGGTAATTGACAAAAACTCAAGGGTATACCATAAAAACACATGGGTAGTTGACAATGACACAAGGGTATTTCAACTAAACCGAAGGGCTGGCAATGACAAATCAAGGGTAATTGACGACAATGCAAGGGTATTTCACGAAAATCCAAGGGTATTTGACAATAGCTCAAGGGTATTTCATGCAAGAGCATGGGTAAATGAGTTTTGAACGAGGAAATTCGACATTATTTAGAGGGAATTCAACTTAATGTCGCGGGCGGAAATGGCCGTAGCGAGTGTGAATATGGATGTTTATCGGCTATGAGGCCGAAGGCCGCAGCAATCTCATCGAATCAAGGAGATTGCTTCGTCGGGCATAGCCCTTCTCGCAATGACGGTGTAAGCGAATTTGTCTGGCAACCATCCGAAAATATCACTTCCGGAGTGTATCTTATCCGCGCCCGGATTCACGGCAACAAGGGGTTTTTGCCCCTTGTCCAAACGAAACGAATTGTGTACCTTAAATAAAGCAACCATCGCGCTCTTTAAGTTATTATAAATCCATTTATCACTTACAAAGATCTATATCTCGTTAGCTTATCAAGTTAATAGGAGAATTCATAGCGAATATTTATATATTTATAATGAGTATTTTGTACTAGCAATCTTCTAAATCATAAAAGACATAACCAAAGTAGAAGAGCCTGGAGGTTAAAATGAAGTTATTGGCCATTATGTTTATTCTATTAGCCAATATCGCATATGCCTTACCTATCACCACGCAGGTTTGGAGCGATTCGCTGGGCGCGGAAATCGGGGTCAAGGTTTACGACATCCCCGGAGAACCGCGCTACGAAAGCGGCGCGCCGATATGTATCCACGTTCCGGGAGGATGGTCTTCCTCCGGCTTCTCCCCCCCGACCGTTGACCTGCTGGAAGAAGGGGTCATGCAGGTGACTTTCCTGCTGCCGGGCGACACCATGGAGGGCGTCTCCACCGGCGGGACATACGACCTGCGCGGCCCTAACTGCCTGCACGTCATGAAAGACGTCATCCGCTTCGCCGCGGGAAAAATACCAGATAGTGGCGGAGACTACATTGGCGACCTGTTCCCCTTCGATATCGACACGGGCAACGTCGGCCTGCTCATGGGCTCCAACGGCGGCAATCTGGGGATAGTGACCCTCGGAACATGCGGCGCGGAGCTGGAGGGGTGCGTTCATTGGCTGGTCGGTATGGAGAACCCCAGCTCCCCGCAGACCTGCCTCCCCGACCTGGGAGTCCACGAGATGTTCCCGGACATCGACGGCGACGGCAACGGCATTTTCGGCGACGATTACAAAAACCCCTGGCATCTGGCATACGGCGACACGTTCTGCCCGGTGGATTACACGCACATCGCCTATGACAGCAGTGCTACTACAAGCGGCCTGGGCGCTTTCTACGACGGCGCGGTCTTCCTGGACGGCAACGGAAACGGCCTCTACGACGAGATTATGGTGGACAGCATGTGGACGCCGGATATAAACGGCAACGGCGTCATCGACACCACCGAGGATTACCGCTTCAATTGCCTGGAGCTCGATGGCATGTATTATTTCTCAACTCCCGTCGCGGAGGCGCTATACGCCGCTCTCGGCCCGTCCGATTATCCCGGCGACATCGCGCACCCCGATTCCACGGCGAATTTCTGGTATTACCGCGCGATGGTCTTTCATTTCGAGAATGTCGCCGACCACTTCCCGGAAATCGCCTATATCCCGACCTTCACGTTGGACGATCACGTGCAGGTCACGCGGGACAAGACGCACATTCGGCAGGCTTACAACGGCTTTTCGCGGAATAATCTGTGGGTGCGGCTGAATCCCGACAAATGCTACGCCAACGCCTACTTCACCCCGGATCCGCTCTACCCGGACAACCCCGCCAATCTCGCTCCCCTAAACTGGCTTGCAATAAACGGCTGGTCTTACGCCGAGGAAGCCCCTCACGGCCTGCCCACGGCCTGCGCGGTGCTGGAACTCGCCGACCGCCGCCATTACGACGTCTGGCGCGATCCGAATCTGGATTATGTCCTGGAGCAACGCACGGAGGACTTCCCGCCGATATACTGCAGCGTGGTCAGCCACAGCGAGGAACCGCCGGGCACGCCCGATTACGGCGATAACCCCGCGGTCTTTGAAATCAATCGCGCCGCACTTCTGGAATTCGCCTTAATGCTGGACAGCGCGGGCATCGACCTGAACTGGCAGAGCGAATGGAATTTCGCCCGCGGAGTCGCCATGCACGACGACGGCAGCGGCACCGGCGGGATGAACATCGTGGAGTTCATGCACGATTCGCTGGGCTTCGAAATCGACCCGCACGCGCATCAGTCCGTTTACAATTACGCCGACGTTGCGCATTTCATCGAGGAGCTTGGCGTCACGCCGACCGGGACCGTGGGCGGTTTCGTCGCCTGGCCGGAATCGATGTCCATCCTCGAACAATTCTTCGACACCATCGAAGCCGACTCCTTCCCGGGATATTCGTGGACACCGGAAATACTGTGGGGAGCCGCCACAAGAGGGCATGTCGATGAGGAGACGCTATATATATCCGGCGTATGGAAACCGCGCGATAACTACCATTTCTTCGAGCACGATGAATCCCGGTTACCGCATATCGGAAATTACACCCGCGACTGGTTCGGCGTCCGGCAACTGCTAAACATTTCGCGCACCGGCGATCTTGACGAGGGGAAAATCTACACCTCGGCAATTTTTGTAGGACAGGGCGGGCTAAATTCCGCGGAAACCGATTCTTTCCGGAGGCAAATTGACGCGGTGGAGGAATACGAGAAGACCGACTGGCTAAGGTGGCGCACCCTGGGCGAAATCCACGATATCTGGCTGACCGAATACGACTCGATCCCGAACATGTTCTGGCCGGGCGGCGGCACTTCCGTGGGAGCCGATGAAGCCCCTGCAACGCCCGCCGATTTTGCGATTTCCGCCTACCCCAACCCTTTCAATTCCGCGGTTACGATTAATGTAAAATTCTCCCCCTGTAAAGGGGGAGATGTCCGAAGGACAGAGGGGGTTAATATAGAGATATTCGATGTGAACGGACGTTGTGTTAATGTCATTCCCGACCCCGATCGGGAATCTAGAGGGGCAACGAACCACCTGGATTCCCGTTTTCACGGAAATGACAATATAGTAGGATATGTCTGGCGTCCCGCCCCCGCCCTCCCCTCCGGCGTGTATCTCGTCCGGGCGCGGTTTGGGGGTTGCGTGGTTACGCGAAGATTAGTATATTTAAAATAGAAACATGTTTGCGAAGATGTTTTTCGCGGTTTAATTACATGACGGGAGGCCCCGATGATCAAAAGAATATTTTTGCTGTTTTTCCTCACACTCGCTATATCCGCCCTCGCCGCGCCGGACAGCCTCGGCTGCCGGATGATAGACTGGCTGGACGCGCCGGGGGCGACGTTGAGTTATGGGGCTTATGGACACGGCGAATACGCTTATCCCGGCACGTGGCTATGGGATATGGCCATGGGAGATTCGTTTCTCGTGTGGTGCCCGGGAACGGATTGGTTTTATTTCGTAAATCCGTTTAGCCAGACAGATGTCGAAACTCTTGCAGGATTTGATTACGGTTCAGTAAGCGTAAAAGGTGTAACTAAAAAAGATTCGATCGTTTATCTCGTAGGGGGTGGGGGGGTAAATTCGTTGACTTATGAAGAAACCGAGATTGATTGGATAGGACATCTTCATGTTGATTGGGCTTCCTTCCACTACGCGGTAATACGGGACACGTTTCTCTATACGGCCAGCACGGGAAGCTATGGCCTGCACTGCATTAATATCGCCAATCCGGAGTCGATTTTCGTGGTGTGGAATGCGCCTTCCTTTAGCGGACAGTGCGGCATGACTGTTGTGGGAGATTACGTTTACACGGCTTCTCAGATAGAAGACTTCGTTTCATTTCCCGACGATGGTTGGCGAAGACCTCGCTGGCAAGTTCAGATTGTCAGAATTTCAGGCGATACCATAGGAATAGGTGATTCGTTGCTATTCGTCGATAACGCAAGCCATGGGGATTTTGCGTCAGACGGAGAACACGCCTTATATGTCTATACCGATATGACAGACTGGATTGCCGGAGGGCAAGATTATACTCTCGAAGATAGCCATCTTGAAGCCTGGGGAGAGGATTATTCTTTCACCTGGTCGGATTACGATAGCGAGGGAGTTTTCGGTATCGAAGTCCTCAGCGATACTCTTATCGCGGTTGGCTTCGAGCACGGCTTCAGCATTCTAAATTACACAAACCTCGATTCTATTTATGAGGTTGCTCGTTATCGCGATACGGATAGCGTATTTGCATTCACGCACTTCGCCCGTAAGGACAACCGGATGTATGCCATGGCGCATCCCCACCCGGATACCTGCAGGATGTATATGTTCGAGTTAGATGATAACGTCTGGGCGTCCATCGAAGAATCCCCGAACCCGGTAAAACCATCGGCATTTACGATCTCCGCCCACCCCAACCCCTTCAATTCGGCGGTGTCAATTACCGCCCCGGCGGGCGCGGAAATTGAGGTGTTTGATGTGAACGGAAGAAGGATTTCCGTCATTGCGAGGAGGGCGAATGCCCGACGTGGCAATCTTTCCGATGATGAGATTGCCGCGCTCCCTTCGGTCACTCGCAATGACG
>Ga0272443_10000429_pt1 | contig 78473 bp, 90 predicted proteins | sample SSMAcet12_FD_193581 | JGI IMG/M metagenome (GOLD analysis project Ga0272443, IMG submission 193581) | Marine sediment archaeal communities from Little Sippewissett salt marsh, Falmouth, MA, United States - SSM-Acet-12 | ecosystem: Environmental > Aquatic > Marine > Wetlands > Sediment ...
AAAGATAAATTTTTACTCCATTTAAAAGAATCAGAATTTCGCTGGAATCACAGAAATGATAATATATACAAAGTACTTTTAAAGGAATTTAAAAACAGGCCTTTAAACTCTTAAGTTTACAAGACCCATATTTTTTGAAAGAGAGTGAATACGTTGAAGAAAAAACTATTCTATACATGTATTTTGAAGATGGTTTTATAATCATCAATGAATCAATCTTTTAAGGGATTCTGCTGATGGCAAAATTCCAGATGTGGAGATCCGTGGAAAAAAGTGGAACCATTTCACTACTTGGCTATTCAAATGGAGTGACCAGATTGATCAGAGTGTTTACTTGAGTAGTCTCTTGACAAAAAACAATTATAATTACTCACATATGGGTATGTGATACTATGGTTAGTAACAATTATTTTTTATTTTATTTAATAAAGTGTGAATGTGTGATGGTGACTATTTTAGAAATTTCAACTTTGAAGAATTAGAGTTATTATGATTGTTACTCAATAATCCATTAGTTGCGAGAAAGATCAACTTTTTTATTAGAGTGTAAGTGTTATGACTGAGCAAGTATCAATACCAGATCACCTAAAGACACTTGATGGCGATTTAATTCAATTATTAAGTGAGAGGAGAGACGCCAGGTATAGCCCAAGTTATATTGCTAGAATAATCAATCGTAGTATTACTGACGACTCATATCTGCAGACTTTACCTGCAGGATTTAGAAAAGGGAAAATTATAGATACAGAGAAAATTCTGCACACCTATCAAGAAACAACCTTCTCTATTAGTAGAGAAGGAAAGGTTTTAGAGTATCATAACCTTTCACTACCTACTGGCTATGGACGAGAAATCATGGATGCTCTAGATAAAAAAGTGGCATGTTTAGATTTAGAAAAACTGCCTAAGGATCAAGTTTTAAGATTGGTGGTTTTAGTTATGATTGCTTGCTCTACAGCACATGTTTTTCCAGATGCCAATGGAAGAACTTGTGTTGGATTGGCTGATTATTACTTAAAGCGATGTTTAGGAAAAGGTCTTAAAATTGATTTATTATTGAAACGGAATAAAGAATTAGTTAATGGTTTAATTTTTAGTTCTTTAGGTTTACTTCCTGATGACTATAATCCTCAAGTAAAACTCTTTGAGTTGGAGCAATCTGAGGCTGAAAAAATGGAGATTGAGTTACCATCTTTTAGTACAGCTCGAGAGAAGGATGTTTTAATTTTTATTAGAAACTTTGTTCAAAATGTGATCAAGTTTATTGAAGAATATAGATTAGATGAAAAAATCAACCAGAAGTTTAATTTTGAAGATATTAGTACAGAAGCCTTATTTGCTCTTTTGAGGCAGGTGACATAAATCTAATTTTTTGATTAAAGTAGGGGATAAGAACTTTTTGTGGAGATGAGGGGTAATGAGCCCCTGTCCGTGAACTAGTGATTTAGCAACTTCTACAGACATAGTTTATTTTTGCGTTTAACAAGATGGGTGAATAAACAAACCGTTATCTTGCGGCTATGTCTTAAGTCTTAAATGAACCATGACATAAAATAGTTCACTGTCACACTGACTGGTTTGTCACCTAACAGTCTTCGTCAGTGGGAAAGGGCTGTTAGATGCTCGTTATACCTATACGGTAGCGAGAGTTACAGGTTGTAAAGAAGCTGCAATGGCATTCAGTTGACCTGAAATGCTGTTGACAAGGCTATCTTTAGCTGCAACTATTCTGCTTCTAAGATTGGCAGTTAAATTTTTTGATCTGTTTTATTCTGCAAGCAGAACCCCGAAGGACATCTATGATCAAAGATGGTCTGCAGTTGTTAAAGAACTGTTACGTCTAAGCTATACATCCCCTTTTAAAAAGACGGCTTAAACTATGTTTAAGTGTTTACATATTATAAGATATTTTGCTAAAAATAGCAAGAGCAACTTTGTTTTCTACCAGGCTAAATTTTACTAGCCACACCAACAGCAGTAATTGAGCTGACTGAAGTTTGCTGTAAAATTTTGGCGCATTGGTTGACTGTGCTGCCAGTCGTAATGACATCATCAATTAACAAAATTTTTTTAGCTTTCAAAGTGCTTGTATTTTTTTTATTTAAAGCAAAACACTTTGCTAAATTTTGCTGTCTTTGTTGTTGGTTTAATTGAGCTTGATGTTTAGTTTTCTTTTTTTTGATTAATAATTTGCAACAGGGTTTATTTATTTTTTTAGCTAATGTTTGAGCTATAATTTGCGCTTGATTAAAACCGCGCTCGCAGCGTCGCGAGTAACTAATTGGCACAAAACTGACTAAATCAGCCTCCGGCAAGGCTGGCAAGGGTAGATGCCAGTACAGCATTTCGCCCAACAAAGTGCCTACTGTTTTCACCGACTGATACTTCATCCGGGCGATCAACTGGCTGAGATAACCTTGGTAATGAGCCATGACCAAAATATCATCGACATACCATTCTTGCTGGTCATAAGCTGCTTGCAGCTGTTTTTTCAAACTCTGAGTATAAAATTCTAAACTCTGAAAGCAATCAGAGCATAAATGATAGCCGGATTGATGGCAGTTAACGCAAGTCGGTGGATAAAGTTTAGCTAGTAGTTGTTGCCACTTTTTTATTTTTATACAGGAGGCTGACGAAAAGTGTAATTTTTTTTTAGCTAGTTTTGTTGTAAAATAACATCTCTCTAACTAGAGTTTGATGATGGATCCGTAGCTCAGTTGGTTAGAGCGCTCCGTTCACATCGGAGAGGTCAGCTGTTCGAGTCAGCTCGGGTCCACAATACTAACGATTTTTTCATTCAGATTCTTTTTAAAGCAATTTTGTGTTTATTTTGATATAATAGTTTTATCTACCAATTTTTTTAATAAAATAAATATGTCTAAAGAGCGTTTACAATCTCCACCAACAAGTTTACAGCAATTGATAGAAGCTCTAAAAAAAGCTGATTTTTATCGTGACCATCTCTCTAACTACCATAGAAATAGACCTTCATTAGGTAGAATTGGAGAAGCTTTGCAACAAATGATAGATGAAGGTCAAGGTTCAACAGTAATTGATAAACTTCCAGTTCCAACACTTAATTTTAGTGGCCAGTTAACTTCCGAGACAGGAAGCGGATCAATTGATGCTAGAGATAGATTAAAAATTAAACAAATATTTGGATCTTTGGTTGCTGCTGACTTGGGCCCGCGTTTATTAGAAAAGCTTCTGCAAGCTAGTGTTGCAGCAGTCAGTCCAGAGCAAGTTGAAGCTATTGAGGGAATGGAGGAAACTGAGCAGATGTCACTGGCAGAACCTGGAAATAAAAGTGTGCAAAAATTATTAGTTCGTGCTCTTCAAGGTTTAGCTCATTCCTTTAATAGGTTGGGTGGTAGAAAGGATAGTACGTTAACCACAGCTGATTCATTAGCTGTATTGTCTGATATTAAAGATTTTTCCATTCTTCATTTAGATCCAACTTTAGAAATGGTTTTATCTGCTTACTTAGAGCAAGGACGGGCTGCAGAATTATTACCTTTAGTAGACTATCTTGGTGCTGCAGAGTTTGCTGAATTTCAGGGTTTTAGCTCTGATTTTTTAATTGCTTTGATAGAGCAAGGGCATTTAGGAGACGTTCGAGAATTTTTGCCCTCAGGGATGACGTTAGTGTCTCTTGATGAAAGAGGAGTTTCGATAGCTGATGCGTTTATTGAGGCCGGTCAGATTGATCAATTACTAGCATGGAGTCCTTTACCACACAGGGGAAATTTGGCAGATCTTCAACCTGATCAAAGAAGAATTATTAGAGCTATTCTTAATTACGATCGTGATCACGAAAATGCATCGCATTTGGATGCCATATGCGAAGCCTTTTCTATAGCAGATTGGGAATCCTTAGCTGCTATTAATGAGTTAGATTCTGGGCTTTTTAATTCTTTAATGCAAGTTATAGAACCAGATGTTCTTGTGACATATTTACCAGATACTATCGGAGATAGAGATTTGGCGGCTTATAATTATGCAGTTGTAAGCCTTCTCTTGCGTTTACTCTCTGCTGGTAAAGTTGATAAAGTCATGAATAAGCTACACTTTAAATATGCTTTTTATTTAATTAGGGAACAAACAGAGCCTTTATTTGAAGCAATTTTTGCTTTAGAAGATCCACAGCATGCATTAGCAGTTTTGCCGGAGCAAATTAAGCAAGCAGATTTATTAATTTCAATCCCAGAAAGACGAGCTTGTGGCCTTTTGATAAGGCTGATTAAGCGAGGTCAAGCAGAGGCAATTTTAGACAGACTCACTGGGCAATTTGATTTGCAAGAACGTCCAATTTTTGATTTATTTCAAGCATTACATGCGCAAGGAATTCCACTAGAAAGTTTAGCTCAAGTTGTTGCTCTACCTATACTTAATGATGAAACATTAGCAAATTTGTCTGGTTTGTTACTTCAAATAATTAAGACAATGATTCAATCTGATAGAGCTCGAGAAATTTTTGAGGCTTTGCGAGGAAAGTTTGATCCCATAACTAATAGAAATATAGCAGAAATTTTTACTCAACTGGAGCAAGCTGGGATAGGAGAAGAAGAATTAAAAGGAAAGGTCAAGCCGGAGGCGTTGGCTGAACGAACAATTACATTTAGCATTCCTCCTTTGGATTCACCAGAGAATTTGGCCGAACTGATTGAAAATACAGGAAATCAAACATTAAGTCAAGGAGATTTGGGGACTGGTATGATATTAGCATCGCCGGTAGATCTTGAATTGGGTTCTGAAAATCCTTCTGACCGTGAAGAATAAGATTTCCATGACAATTCAACAGATTTATACTCAATTTTTAATTCCGCAAAATTTACAGCAGCACATGCTGCGCGTGGCTGCTTTAGCGCAAATAATTTTAGAAAATTGGACTGGAAAAAAGCCAGATACAGAAGCTATTGTTATCGCTGCTGCTCTGCACGATATTGCTAAGCCAGTCACTTTTGATCTAGCTAAGCAGGCTGAATATGGTTTATCGCTAAAAGAGATACAAGATTTAGCTAATTTGCAAAAAATGATTAAAACAAAATATAGCTCTCAAGAGCATCAGGCCTTGCTCGGTATAGCACAGGATTTGGGTTATTCTGCTTTGACTGTGGATATCTTGGATAATGATGAATGGGAGTTTATCCCACGCTTGTTGTCTGATCAGCAAATAGAGCCTTTGATTATGATTTATGCTGATATGAGGATAGGCTGGAACGGTATTTTGTCTTTGTCTGAGCGTTTGGCTAAGCTTCAAGCTAGAACTGCGATCGCTAATCTAGAAGTTTATCAAAAAAATGGCCCAAAATTGGAAGAAATGATTCAAGAAAAAACAACAATAGACATAACTCAAATAACTAATCAGGATTTGGAAAGTAGATTTACTTAGATTTTAACCACACAAATCTAACTGTATCTTCATGACCAGACGTGATAAGATCTATTTAATTATTAAATTTTTCAACAAAGGAAATTTATGTCCCTGAAACAACAACTTTTAGAAGAAATGAAAACTGCGATGAAGTCTGGCGATAAGGTGCGCTTAGGTGTGATTCGCATGTTGCGTTCACGCATTAAAAATGTAGAGATTGATGAGGGTGAGCTTGATGATGCTGGGGTGCAAAAGGTCGTGAAGCAGCAGGTAAAACAGTGGAAAGATGCTTTGCAAGATTATATTGATGCTGGTCGTGAGGATCTAGTAGAAGAAACTGAAGCTAAGCTGGCGATTTTGCAAGAGTATATGCCAGAGCAACTTTCTGAAGAAAAAATCAAGGAAATTATTGCTGAAGTGAAGAAAGCTTCAGGTGTTGATCAGGTCGGCCCGTTGATCGGTCAAGTGATGGCTAAGGTCGGGGATAAAGCTGATGGCTCTTTAGTCGCTAAGTTGGTCAGAGAATCTTTGAGCTAAAGTTTGTTTCTGCTGATATAGTTGAATTTTTTTCGATATAATTCCATTATTATGAAATCCAAAACCATTGGAAAGATTCTTCATGAGGAGCGTTTACGCCAGGGCTATTCTTTGGAGGAGTTTGCTCGTTTATCGCAAATAAAACCTAAATTTTTGCGTGCTTTAGAGCATGATGAGTTTGCAAAGCTACCAGCTGCAACTTTTGTTAAAGGTTTTATCAAAGCCTATGCTCGGATTTTGGATTTTGATCACCAGCCATTGTTGGCTTTGTTGCGCCGTGATTATCAGCAAAGTGCAGAAGGCAAGTTAGTAGCGCGTGAGTTTTCTCAATCAGTGATTAAAAAGAAAAGGTTTAGTCAGCCGATTACTTTTGTGGTTTTAGGAGCGGCAAGTTTATTTATAGTTTTATTAAGTTATGTGCTTTTTCAATGGTATTCTTTAAATCGTCCGCCTAAACTGCAAGTTTATGAGCCTGAAGAAGATCAGTTCGTTAGTAGTGAGATTGTGATCAGCGGTCAGACAGAGTTAGAAACCGTGGTAACGGTTAATGCTCAGCCAGTGGCTTTGAAGCCTGATGGAACTTTTCGCACTCAGATTTATTTGCCTAAAGAAGGGATCGCCACGATTACGGTTGAGGCGACTGATAGGCGGGGAAAGAAAAATTTAGAACAGCGGACAGTGTATGTAAAGTTTTAAAGTTCTGCAAGAGTTTTAATCTTCAGTTCTTTAAATTGATGCAGGCGTTGATCGTTGGTCAAGAAAATATCTACTTGTTTAATTAATCCTGTCGCTAAAAATAAAGAATCTGGTGTTTTAAAAGAATATTGAGCTCTAATTCTAGCTGCTTCAACAGCGATTTTTTTATTTATTTCTATAAATTTAAGATTAAAAGGTTTTTGATCTAAACTGGAATATAAACTTAATAGTTGTTTGTGATTTTCCCTAAAAGGAATACAGAGAATTTCTGTCCATAAAATGGTTGGCACAATAATTTGAACTTTACCGTTAACTGCCTGTTGAAAAATTGGTTTTAGTTTAAGAGCTACAGATGGATCTTCAAAAAAATAAATAAAAGCATTAGTATCAAGAGAAATTTTTTTCATTATAAAAAAAGTATTATTGAAAGCTGACAAGAAGTTGAAGTTTAATCTTCCCAATCCTGTCGGTTTTGTTCAATGACTCCTTTAGCCCCCCCATACTTCTTATAAACTTTTTTAGCACTGCCCATTAATTCTTCTACAGGATCAGTTTTTTGTCTATTTAAAGGCACAAGAACTGCTTTACCTTGTTCAATGACCCAGCTTACAACATCACCAGGTTCTAGGTCTAAGGCTTCACGCAAAGCTTTAGGGAGAGTGACTTGATTCTGGGAGCTAATGGTGTTGGTTAATATATTTACTGCCATAATAAATAAATTTAATCAACAAAAAGTAAAGTTGTCAAGTATAAAATAAAGTAAAATGATTAGCAAATTTACTAATTCACAATATCTCATTTGCACTCTGAGTTTTAGCATATAGAATAGACTTATCTTATTAATTTTTTAAAAAAATATGACAGAAATACTCCCCATTATTTTTAGTGTGGCTTTAATTATTATTACTGCTGTTTTTGTGGCAGTTGGTTTGCAGCTGGTTTTAGTGCTGCGTGAACTTAAACGAACTTTGACCACGGTCAATAGTACTGTGGCTGAAGCCGAGCAAAAAATTAATAATATGACTGATTCTTTGCAAAATTTAGGCGGTATCGCTACTGGTTTAAAAACGGGGGTCAAAGTGTTTGAAACCTTTGTTGGTTGGCTGAATAAGAAAAAGGAAGAAAAAAAACAAGAAATTGCAGAAGCTTAGTCTTTATGCCTGATAATAAAAATGAGAATCATCACTCAGGGTTTGTAACTGGTTTACTAGTCGGTATTTTTGCAGGCAGTACTGGTTATTTTCTAGCCAAGACTCAAGAAGGACGAGATTTTAAAGAAAAGTTTAAAGAAAAATGGCAGGAAGCTCAAGCAGATTTGCCAGCAGTTAAAGGTTTGAAATTAGGCGATGTAAAAGTTGAAGATATTTTAGATATTGTTTTCGGTGATAAATCCTGGGCTGATTTAGATGAAGAAGAAAAGCAGCCGTTGTTACAGTCAGTGCGCAGAAGTAAAAAGCGCAAGAAAAAACCTCAGAAGTTTATGGGAGCGTAAAAATTATTAAAATAAGGTAAATTATGACTTTACAACCAGATGTTAAAAAATCAGGAAAGATGGAAAAATATGGGTTGTATCAACCGTTTTTTTATACTGCTGATGAAATTGCTAGACATTTATCAAAAAACGATTCAAGATTACCTTTGTTAGAAGCTAACCCGGGGGGGGTAATTGTTAAAGATGAAAAAGGCAACCATTTTTTTCATCCTGATATGATTCTTTCAAAGGAACAAGCTTTAGAAGAAGTAAGGCAAATTTTAGAAAAGCATGGAGATGGAGCCATTATGTATTATGGTGGGATTTTAAATTTGCCTGATACAGCCGAAGTAATTATTAATAATTTTCAATTCGGGAAAGGACCACATAACTGGGTGGCTTTGCCTACAGAAGTAACACAAAAAAGGAGGCGGCTTATGCAAGCTAAGCGTGCTGAAGAAACGGCTGGTCCTTAAGAAGACTAAGACAATTTTTTTTGATTGTTTAATATCCAAAGTTTTAATTTCTGATCGGGGGTGTTAAAACTAGCAACTAGCCTAATACCTTTTATCTTTAGTGGCATTTCTTGGTATAATCAAGACCTATGTCACTGAACTCGCAACAACTTCGTCAAAAATTTTTAGATTATCAGCAAAAAAATAACCACACTGTGGTGCCTTCGCGGTCTTTGGTACCGGAAAATGATCCGACCACTCTTTTTACTACTGCAGGCATGCAGTGGATGTTGCCTTATCTGCTAGGACAAGAATCGCCTATGGGCACTCGGGTCGCTAACTCGCAAAAATGTTTGCGCGCTGATGATATTGATGAAATTGGAGATAATCGTCATAGCACTTTTTTCGAAATGTTGGGCAATTGGTCTTTTGGTGATTATTTTCGAAAAGAACAATTAACTTGGGTTTTTCATTTTTTAGTTGATGAGGTCGGCTTGGATCCGCAGCGATTATATGTGACTGCCTTCAGAGGTAGTGAAGAATATGACATCCCACAAGATACTGAGGCAATTAAAATTTGGCAAAAATTATTTGCTGAGTATGATATTGATGCTCAAGTTGTGGAAAATCCGGCTGAGCAAGGTATGGTCGAAAACGGAAGAATTTTTCTATATACCTGGGAGAACTGGTGGTCTAGAGCTGGAAAGCCAGATAATATGCCAGTTGGCGAACCGGGTGGTCCTGACAGTGAAATTTTTTATGATTATGGAGCTGAGAGAAAAGATCATCAGCATTCAGAGTTTAAGGATCAAGTTTGTCACTTGAATTGTGATTGTGGTCGCTTTTTAGAGATTGGTAATAATGTTTTTATGCAGTTTAAGAAAACTGCCACTGGTTTTGAGCCTTTAGCCAAGAAAAATATAGATTTTGGCGGTGGCTTGGAAAGAGTTTTGGCAGCTGCTCATGATGAACAAGATATTTTTAAAACAGATTTATTTTGGCCGGTGATTGAGAAAATTCAAGAACAAACACAGACTCAATATCAAGAAAAAACAGCAACACATTTCAGGATTATTACTGATCATGTTAAGGCTGCGGTGATGTTAATCACTGATGGAGTTGAGCCTGGCAATAAAGATCGTAGCTATTTAGTGCGTCGGTTTTTGCGTAGAGCGATTAGGCATGGGAAAAAAATTGGAGCTCAGCCTGGTTTGTTGTCTTCTTTAGTCTCACCAGTAATTGAGATATACAAAGATCATTATCCTGAATTAACTAAGAAAAAAGATTTTATTCAACAGACTATTGATCAAGAAAGTGAGCGTTTTGAGCAAACTATTGAAAAAGGTCTGAAAGAGTTTGCTAAAGCCACAGCTAAAACTAAAAAATTGACTGGTGAATTGGCTTTTATTCTTTATCAAACTTATGGTTTCCCTTTGGAAATGTCAATTGAGGAAGCTAAAGAACAAAAAGTTAAAATTGCTAAAGATTTACAACAAGAGTTTGAGCAGGCAGAAAAAAAACATATTGCTAAATCTCGTTCAGGAGCTGCGCAGAAATTCTCTGGTGGTTTAGCTAATAAAGGTGAGGTAACGACTCAGTATCATACTGCGACCCATTTAATCAATGCAGCTTTACGCCAAGTTCTAGGCAGCGAAGCTGAACAGCGAGGGTCAAATATTACTGATAAACGCTTGCGTTTTGATTTTGCTTACGGAGAAGCTTTGACTGATAAACAAATTCAACAGGTAGAAGATTTGGTAAATGAGTGGATTAAGCAGGATTTGCCAGTTAAAAAAGAAATGATGGAGAAGCAAGCCGCTCTAGATTCAGGTGCCGTAGCAGTTTTTGTTGAGCGTTATCCAGATCAGGTATTTGTTTATTCTATTTGTGATGGAGATCGCGAGATTTCTAAAGAGTTGTGTGGCGGTCCTCACGTGGATGCAACTGGTGAGATTGGTCAAATTGAGATTTTTAAGGAAAAATCTGCTGGAGCTGGGGTGAGAAGAGTGTATGCGAGGAAAGTTAAGTAAAATAGCTCTCCATTTCTAGACATTTTGCTCGAAACAGTCTATCCTATTATTAGGATTGTTGAGCTAGTGTTGTATGTTTTTGATAACACAGAATCAATAATCAATTTAATAAATTTTAATCAAAAAAAATATGCAGCTGCCCAACGTTTTTAAGCATTCCGAGCCCATGGAGCAAATTAAGCTTTTTATATCAATTCTTTTAAGTGATCAGTCAGTCCATTCTGCTCTTTGGACCGTAGCTGATAATCAAATTGTAGTGAGTCATCGCTCTCAAGTGCATTATTATCAGAAAGATGAAGAACGGATCTTAAAGATTGACCAAAGTTTGCAAGATTTGGGCCCTGACTCAGAAAAAACTGATAATGTAGTTTTTGCTTTTGAGCCTAGCTGGGTTAATGATAAGGGTATTTTGGACAGTAAAAAGCAACAATTAAAAGAAATTTCAGATGAATTATCATTAAAACCAGTCGGTTTTGTGGTAGTGACTGAGGCTTTGCAAGAGTCATTGGCTCGGGAAAATCCGATGCTGTCGACTGTGATTCTCTATATTAGTCAGCGTTTTGTTGAATTGTCTTTAATTAAACAAGGCCAGTTAGTGGCTAAACAAATGGTTGGTCGCTCGCAAAACATAGTGGCAGACTTGAAAGAAGCTGTGGCGCGCTTGCAGCAAACCGAAGCGGGCGCTGGGAAACTACCTCCCAATGTGATTTTAAGTTCAGCATTAATAGACTCTTTTAAATTAAATGAGTTTCAACAGCAGCTAGTAGATCAAAACTGGGCTCAAGATTTGAATTTTTTACAAACTCCAGTCATTAAGTTACTAGGGCAAGAAAAAATTTTAGATATTGTGGTAGCTGAGGGTGGGCGAGCCGTAGCTGAAGCTCATGGCTTGATTAAGACTGAATCTGCAACCCAACCTGCTACGCAGAAACCTTCACAAACGCAAACTTCAAGTTTTGGAGTGCCAATTAAGCCTGAGGTGGCAGCTCAAACACAAGCACAACCTACTCCGACACAGCCAGCAGGTCCTCAAACAGCAGTACACCAACCAGTTACAGCAAAAAAAATTGATTCAGCCTTGCCTGACATCAATATCCCAGATAAACCCGTCACTGATCTGGATGATCTTGATGAGAAACCAGCTGCGTTAAAGAAAAAATCTATGAAATCAAAACTACCGATTATTTTAGGCGTTTTAGGAGGTCTGCTAGCCGTGGCTGTCTTAGCTTTTATTTTCCTCAAGCAAGCTTACAAAGTTAGCATTAATTTGGTCCCAAAAACCCAAACAGTATCTCAAGAAGAATCAGTAATCTTAACTGAAGGGGCGGCTGCTGATGCTACTGCCACAGACAGTGCTGAGTTGGCTGTGACTGCTACGGCTACTTACAAAGAAGCCTCAGGAGAAAAAGATAAAGTTACGACTGGTATTAAATTAGTTGGTGAAGAAGCTACTGGTAAAGTGACAATTTTTAATAAAACTGAAGAAGAAAAAACTTTTGATAAAGGGACAGTCTTAACCTCTGATGATGAGGAGTTAGAGTTTGAGCTAACCGAGGAAGTAACGGTAGATCCAGCTGTAGTTGAGGAAGATGTTTCTGGTGAAACTAAAGAATATGGTCAGGCTGAAGCTGAAGTCAAAGCTAAGGATATTGGAGCTGACTATAATTTATTAGAAGAAACTGAATTTCAGATTGAGAGTTATGGGGATGATACTTACGAGGCCAAAGCGATTGATGATTTTTCTGGTGGAGCGAGTCGTGAGATTCGTGTGGTATCTGAAGAGGATCAAACAGCTTTAGAAAATGAGTTGATTCGTGAACTGTTAAAAAAGGCACAGCAAGAATTGGAGGATGAAAATGGCGGTGGTAAATATGCAGCTGCCACTGATGATTATGAGATTTTAGAAAAAGAGTTTAGTGATGAGGTGAGTGATGAAATTGAAACATTAAGTTTAAGTATGAAGTTAAAGGTTAAGGGGTTGAGTTACACCAGTGAAGATTTAAAGCCTTTGGCGCAAAAAGTATTACAGGATCAAGTCCCTGAAGGTTATCAGTTGAGGGATGAAGAACCAAATATTTTATCTCAACCTGCTGAAGAAAATGATGCCGGAGATTTTGTCATTGAGATGAATATCTCTACTGAGGCGGTAGCGGAAGTAAAGCCAGAAGAGATTAAACAACAACTGCTAGGCAAATCTTTGTCTGAGGCTAAGGCAATTTTGAATGAAAATTTGAGTTTAGAAAAAGCCGAGATTATGGTTGAGCCTTGGCTTGCCAGCATGTTGTTTAAACAGATTCCTGCTCAAGCTGATAAATTGCAGCTTAGTTTGCCGGAGTAAACTTAAAACTGCATCAGAATTCTACTGAATTTATATGTCTCTACTACAACAATTAAATATTGATCATCAAGAATTAATTGAACTTTACCGCAAAGCTTTGCTGGAGGGTCATCCTATTATTCAGCTTGAAGAGACAGTGGCTCGCAAAATTCAACGTTTGCAAGTTACAGCTAAGAAAGAACAGGAAAAAGATGAAGCTCAGGCTAAGCAGCTGAAGAAAAAATTGCCTTTAGCTGTGCGCTTAGGTTCGATCATGTTGCCTTTTAGTTTAATCATGGTGGGCTTGGTTTTGCTAGGGAGTGCGGTCATGCCAGTGATTGGTTTTTATGTTAAAAATGTTAGCCAAATGAAGATGGTGCAGCTAACTTCGCCTATTCCCAAAGATAAAATTCTTGACGTGACACCGTTGGTGATAGCCCAAGCGACAGGTGATCCTGAAAATATGGGCGAAAAAATTAATCGGGCAAAAGCAGGCCCAGTAATTGTAGATGCTGAGCTTGATTACACAAATTTGTCTAATTGGTTTGATGATTCAAGTTTGGAAAGCTTGCAAAATCGCACCACAAAGTTGACCGAGCAAACTGGTCAGTACATTTTAGAAATTCCTGAATTAGAGGTTTATAACGCAGTGGTGAAAATTGGTGGCACCAATCTAGATGAAAGTTTAATTCAGTATCCTGGCACATCTTTGCCGGGAAAACCAGGTTCTCCAGTAGTATTTGGGCACTCGGTCTTGCGGTCTTTTTATAATCCGAAAGAATCCAATCCTCGCCGTTATAACTCAATTTTCAGTTACATCATGACTTTAGAAAAAGGTGATAAATTTTATATTAAATACGGTGATGTGAAATATACTTACATGGTGCAAAGTAAAAAAGAAGTTAAGCCTAGCGATACTTATATTTTGAATCAAGATTATAGCCAGCGGCAGTTCAAGATCGTTACTTGTGTGCCAGAGGGGACTTATTTAAGAAGAGGGGTGGTGACAGCGCAGTTGGTGAATGAGTAGGTAACTAGTTGCTTGACGTGGTAAAATTTTTCCTAAGATGAATAAAGATCAAATGACAATTTTAGCTCTTGATTACGGCGATCAGCGTGTGGGCGTGGCCATCAGCCGAGTGGGTCTGGCTGAGCCTTTGTCTGTTTTGCCTAATGATGAGCAGTTGTTTGCCAATATTAGACAAATTTGTGAGCAGGAGAAAGTTGAAGTAGTTTTGCTTGGTTTATCAGAAAAAGAAACAGCAGAGAAAACGAAAAAGTTTGGCCAAAAATTAACTGATTTTTTGACTGGTTTGGATTTGGAGATAATTTATACTGATGAAACTCTTTCTTCAAAACAGGCTCGGATGAAATTAGCTCAGGCTCAGACCAAGCAGTCAAAAAGATTTGGCCCCATTGATCATTATGCTGCAGCGGTTTTTTTGCAGGAGTGGCTGGGGTAGGTCAGGCTAAATGAAAGAAAAGTCAATGCTATTTGTACATATGAATGTACAAATAGTTATAACCAATTATACCCCCGTTGTTATAAAAAAAAATTTCCTCTTTTTCCTTTTTTATGATAGACTAATCAGAGTTGTTGTAAAATAAGAAGATAGCCACTAAGAGTATCCTTTGCGTAATTTAAAAATTTTCTCCTCCTCAAGTACGACAAGCTACTATCGTCGTAGATAAATTGTTAAATTACATCAAATTTTATCTCTAATTGATCTATTTTTATTTTACATCAACTCTGATTTTTATCGCTTTGCCGATCTCTTTTGAATTTTAAAAGAGTTTAATAATAAAAACACTTATATGTCAAAAAAAATAGCTTTTGCCGGTTCCTTAATAGCCGGATTTTTAATTCTAGCGGTTATAGTTGTTGTGACTGCTATGTTTTTTTCTAAACCTGTTGATTCGCAAGATCACAGTGTAGTTAAAGTTATTATCACTAAAGGGGCTAGTGTTGGCTCGATTGGTGATAAACTTCAAGAAAAAAATTTAATCAGACATCCAATTGTTTTTAAGATTTGGAGTCGTTATTTAAATTTAGATAAAAAACTTCAAGCTGGAACTTTTGAGTTATCACCTTCGATGTCAGTTAAAGAGTTAGCCACCCAGTTGACCCAAGGAACAAATGATGTTTGGGTAACCTTGCCTGAGGGTTTAAGAAGAGAAGAAATTGCTGAGAGTTTAGCTACTTATGAATTGCCAGATTATGATCAAGAAGAATTTTTATCTTTGACTATGGGTTTGGAGGGACAGCTTTTCCCGGAAACATACTTATTGCCAAAAATGGTCACCACCCAAGCAGTAGTTAATTTACTCACTCAGACATTTGAAGATAAAATAGCTGATCTGAAACCTCAGATAGAAAACTCAGAATATACTTTTAATGAAATTTTGACCATGGCTTCAATTATTGAGCGTGAAGCACGCGGTTATGAGCAGATGCGCCAAGTAGCTGGAGTTTTATATAAGAGGTTAGATATGGGCATGGCTTTACAAGCCGACGCAACCTTGCAATATGCTACTGGGTATAATGAAGTAATGCAAGGCTGGTGGACGCCGCCTTCAGCAGCGGACAAAGAGGTCGTCTCAGAATTTAATACTTACTTAAAACCTGGCTTGCCTCCAAGACCAATCTGTAATCCTGGTCTAGATGCAATTAAAGCTAGTTTAAACCCAATCAATTCTGGGAATCTTTATTATATTCACGATAATAAGGGAGAAATTCATTTTGCTCGTGATCTTCAAGGCCATAATGCTAATATAAATCAGTACTTGCGCTGATATTCTAAAATTGATAAAATACTCATTTATGTAATAAGACCTAAAGCTCAGGTCTTTATTGCGCTCACAGTTGTAGTCAAAAAAAGGTTGAAGAGCAAGCAATTTTTTTGTTATTCAATCTGAAAAATCCTAAACTCACCGGTGCAGGATAATTAATAAGATATTATTTATATTAGTGATTTTTCAAAATTAATTCCAGCCAGATTTTTACAAGAGACAGACCAAGGTCTCTATATTTTTTTTGGCCTGAAAAAACACTGAAAAATCATTATTATTTTTTATCAAAAATAACGGTGGGGCAAAAATAATAGTATATTAATGCCTCAACTCGCTATTTTTTTAGTAAAACTTAATTAAAAATTAATTAAAATTTAGTTGCTATAAGCAAAACTAATTAGCAATATTAGCCATAATTAGTTTCACGCTTTAGCTTATTAGAAACATTAAAAGGAGTCTGCATGCCACAAGTTAAGCGCCAAAACTGGGGTCAAGAACACAAAGTTTTACCTGAATTAGATTTAATTGCTTTACAAAGACAAAGTTATGATTGGTTTTTAAAAGAAGGAGTTGTAGAAGCCCTGCAACAAGTAAACGGAGAAAGAGGAATTGAAGACTATACTGGTAAAAACTGGGTTTTGACTTTTGGCGAGCACAAACTTGGGGAACCTAAGATTACTCCAACAGAAGCTAAGGAAAAGAATTTAACTTATGATGTGCCTCTTTATGTTGAGGCAACTCTCACCAACAAGCGCACTGGTGAGCGTCGTACCCAAGATGTTTTTATGGGTGATTTACCAAAAATGACTCCAGTTAGTACTTTTATTATTAATGGTATTGAACGAGGAATTGTGACTCAGTTAGTACGCTCTCCGGGCGTATTTTTTTCTTCGGAAAAACATAAAGCCAGTGGTGAAATTTATCACATGGCTGAGCTTCGTCCACTTCGTGGCTCTTGGATTGTGATTGAAGTTAGCCGGAGAAATGTGATTACTGTTAAGATTGACCGCCGGCGCAAAATGCCGGTTACTGTTTTACTTAGAGCTCTTGGTTATGAAACCGATGAAGAGATTTTAGATTTATATAAAGACAGTGTTGGTGAAGATGAGTATGATTTATTGGTCACCACTTTAGAAAAAGATGATACTTCTACTCAGGACCAAGCTTTTATTGAGATTTATGAAAAATTAAGACCAGGTGAACCAGCTACTGTGGAAACCGCTCGTGAGTATTTTAGAACTCATTTTTTTGATGAAAGAAGATACAACTTAGGTGAAGTGGGACGTTACAAATTGAACCGCAGATTAAAGATTAAAGTTGACTCAAAAAAAACTGTCTTAACTGCTGAAGATATTGTTTCTACTGTTGGTTATTTGATTAATTTGCAAAATGGCCGAGGTAAAGTTGATGATATTGATCATTTGAGCAACCGCCGGGTAAGAAGAATTGGCGAGTTAGTTAAAGATACTGCTTTTAGAATTGGTTTAATTCGTTTAGAGCGGTCTATCAGGGAAAAAATGTCTTTAACCAAGACTGATTCTAGCTTAACTCCTTCTGCTTTAGTTAATGCTCGTCCGTTAATTGCAACTGTTTCTCAGTTTTTCCGTAGAAATAGATTATCTGCTATTTTAGATCAGACCAATCCATTGGCTGAGGTGGATAACCTCCGCCGTTTATCAGTGTTGGGAGCCGGTGGTGTGACCAGAGAAAGAGCTTCTTTCTCTATGCGTGATATCAATGCTTCTCAGTATTCAAGAATTTGTCCAGTTCGTTCTCCTGAGGGACCGAACATTGGTTTGGTGACTTATTTAGCTTTGTACACTAAAGTTAATGATTTTGGCTTTTTAGAAGCTCCTTATCGTAAAGTTAAGGAAGTTGATGGCCGCATGCAACTCACTGATGAGATTGTTTATATGGCTGCTGATGAAGAAGAAGATTACAAAATCTCTCACGCTGAAGTTGAAGTTGATAAAGATGGTTTTATTGAAGATAACTGGGTCGCTTACCGCTATGACAATCAGTTTTTAGAAGGTCCTGTGAGTGATATTGAGTTAATTGATGTGGTGCCAAGACAGGTGGTTGGTACTTCTGCTTCTTTGATTCCATTTATTGGTAATGACGAAGCTAACCGTGCTTTGATGGGTAGCCACATGCAATGTCAGGCTGTACCTTTAGTGAAACCTCAGTCTCCAATTGTAGGAACGGGTATGGAAAGTGTAGTGAGTGCAGCTATGGGTAGAACTATGACTGCTCGCCATGGTGGTGTGGTTGAGTATGTTGATGCTGATAAAGTAGTAGTTAAAGTTAATAAGTCTGAAGTTAAAGATGCTGAAACTGCTGAAGATTTGCTTGAACATGAGAGTGTTGAGTTCAAAGATGGTAAAGAAATTTATCACATTAACAAGTTTGAAAGAACTTCACAAAGCACTTGTTACTCTCAGCGCCCAGTAGTGAATAGTGGCGATAGAGTTAAACAAGGTGATTTATTAATTGATGGTCCAGCTACAGATGAAGGTGAACTATCACTAGGTTCTAACTTGTTAATTGCTTATGCTTCTTTTGATGGTCTAGGTTTTGAGGATGCGATTGTTATTTCTGATCGCGTTGTTAGAGAAGATTTGCTTACTTCTATTTATATTAGTGAGCATAAAGCCCAAATTATGGATACCAGACTTGGGCCTGAAGATTTAACCAATGACATTCCTAATGTTTCTGAAACTTATTTAGCTAACTTGACTGAAGATGGAATAGTTAGAGTTGGCAGTGAAGTCGAATCTGGTGATATTTTGGTCGGTAAGGTTGCTCCTAAAGGAGAAACAGAACTTAGCCCTGAGGAAAGATTGCTGAGAGCTATTTTTGGTGAAAAATCAAAAGAAGTCCGTGATACTTCTTTAAGATTGCCTAATGGAGAGCGTGGGACTGTGATTGAAGTGCAGATTTTAGATAGAGAAAAAGGTGATGAGCTTGATCCAGGCGTGTTAAAGCAAGTGACAGTGAGAGTGGCTGAAAAACGCAAGATTAAAGTCGGTGATAAGCTAGCTGGGCGCCATGGTAACAAAGGTGTTATCTCTAAGATTGTGCCTGCAGCTGATATGCCACATTTAGAAGACGGTACTCCAATGGACATTATCATTTCTCCATTGTCTGTGTTAGCTCGTATGAACTTGGGTCAGCTTTTAGAGGCTCACTTAGGTTGGGCTGCCAAAGAGTTAGGCTATAAAGTGGCTTTGCCAGTTTTTGAAAGAATTAACGAGGATAAGATTTGGCAAGAGCTTGAAAGAGCTGGTTTGCCTAAGACAGGTAAAGTTCAGCTTTATGATGGCAGAACAGGCGAACCATATCAAGAAAAGACAGCCGTGGGTATTTCTTATATTTTGAAATTAGTGCATATGGTGGATGATAAGGTTCACGCTCGCTCAACTGGTCCTTACTCCTTAGTCACGCAACAGCCTTTGGGTGGTAAAGCTCAAATGGGTGGTCAGCGCTTGGGAGAGATGGAGGTTTGGGCTTTAGAATCTCATCGTGCTGCTTATGTGCTGCAAGAAATGTTAACTCTAAAATCAGATGATATTCGCGGTCGTTCAAAAGCTTTTAAAGCGATGGTTAAGGGGTTGGAAATTCCAGCGCCAAACGTACCAGAGTCTTTCAAGGTTTTGGTGAGAGAGCTTAATTCTTTAGGTTTAGATGTCACAGCTTTAGATTTAGAAGAGATCGAAGAAGAAGAGGAAGATGATGAAATAAAGGCAACTGATGCAGATCAAACAGCTGATGACCAAGTGACTGATGATCAAAATTCTGATGATCAGAGTGATGATGACGATGATCAGGATGCTGAAGAAGAAGAGGAGGATACAGAAATTGACAAAGAAAGTACAGAAAATGATGAGGAAGAAAAGGAGGAACAAGCATAGAATTTTTAGTAACCAGCATAAATTTATCAAGAACTTAGCTTAAACAAACATATGAAAAACATCATCGACTTCTCAGCATTACAAATTAAGATCGCTTCTACTGATCAAATCATGGAATGGTCACACGGTGAGATTAAAGAGCCAGAAACCATTAATTACCGTTCCTTAAAACCAGAAAAAGATGGTTTATTTGATGAACGCATTTTTGGTCCGGTTAAGGATTACGAATGTCACTGTGGAAAATACAAGAGAAAACGCTATAAAGGAATCATTTGTGATAAATGTGGCGTGGAGGTCACCCACTCTCGTGTTCGAAGAGAGCGAATGGGTCATATTAAGCTAGCTTCTCCGGTAGCTCACGTTTGGTATTTCCGTGGGGCTCCTTCCAAGCTGTCACGCTTACTCGCTATCTCTCCAAGAGATATGAGTTCGGTCATGTATTTCTCTCAGTATATTGTGTTGTCTGTTGATGAATCTAAGAGAGCTGGAATTTTGGATAATCTTGATATTGAGCTAGTTAAATCGGAAGAGGATTTGCGTCAGAAAGCCCAAGAACAGATTAAAGAGATCAAAGAACAGCTTAAAGCAGATAAAGCTTCTTTAGAAGAGAAAATTAAAGATAAAGAAACTTTGCAAATTAAAGTTGAAGAAATAGAGCTTAAAGCTAAGCGTGAAATTGTTAAGACTAAGAAATTACTTGATGAGCAAGTTGATCAAAATAAAGAGATTTACACCACCATCAAGTCGATGGTGAAACGCATTAACAAAAAATCAATTTTGACTGAAGATGAGTTTATTAAACTAATGGACTACCAGGCAGATAGTTTTATCGAAGTCGGCATGGGTGCTGAAAGCATCTTGCGTTTAGTTAAAGAAATTAACTTAGAAGCTTTGGAAACTAAGCTTAGAACTCAACTTGAGGAAACTAGTGCTGTTACAAAAACTGCTAACTACATAAAACGTTTAAAAGTAGTAGAAGGTTTCCGCAAAGCTGGCATTGATCCAACAGCGATGTTTTTAACAGTTTTGCCAGTTTTGCCTGCAGATTTAAGACCAATGGTCCAGTTATCAGGTGGAAGATTTGCTGCTTCTGATTTAAATGATTTGTACCGCCGTGTTATCAACCGTAACAATCGTCTTCGCCACTTAATTGAGTTAGGTGCTCCAGAGATTATTTTGCGCAATGAAAAACGGATGTTGCAAGAAGCTGTGGATTCTTTGATTGATACTCAGGCTACTCGCCGTCGCCAATCAAATCGCCGTGAGCTGAAATCTTTATCAGACATGCTCAAGGGTAAGAAGGGTCGTTTCCGCCGTAACTTGTTAGGTAAACGTGTTGACTATTCTGGCCGGAGTGTGATTGTAGTTGGTCCAGAGTTGAAGTTGAATGAATGTGGTTTGCCTAAAGATATGGCTTTAGAAATGTTCAAACCTTATGTTTATCATGAGCTGATTCTAAGAGGCATTGCTCCAAACGTGAAGAGTGCCCGCAACTTAGTGGATCGCAAGCTTCCTGAAGTTTACGATGTTTTAGAAAAAGTGATTACTAATCACCCAGTTCTATTGAACCGTGCTCCAACTTTGCATAAGTTAGGTATTCAGGCTTTCTTTCCTAAATTAGTTGACGGAAGTGCTATACAAGTTCACCCTTGTGTGTGTGCTGGATATAATGCTGACTTTGATGGCGACCAGATGGCTGTTCATTTACCATTAACCAAGGTAGCTCAGCAAGAAGCTATTGATCTGATGATGTCTACTAAAAACTTATTAAAGCCTGCTGATAGTCAACCTATCACTGTGCCTAATAAGGGAATTGCTATGGGTGTTTATTATCACACCATTTTTGATAAAAATTTAGCAGAATACTCTCAAGTTTTTGCTGACAAAGATGAAGCTTATCATGCTTATCAAGTAGGAGTCATTAAACTTCGTCAGCCAATTAAAGTTCGTTTGACTAGAGGCGGACATTCACAAATTATTAAAACTACTCTTGGCAGAATTGAGTTCAATGATATCTTCCCTGAAGAAGTTGAGTTCATGAATGAGGCGATTAATTCAGGCAGAATTAAAGAAATTGTGACTGATGCGATTGAAGCTTTAGATGCAGAAGTAGTGGTTGATATTATTGATAAGATTAAAGATCTTGGATTTAGAGCAGCGACTCTCTCTGGTATCTCTGTAGGTGTGACTGACTGTAAGATTGTTGATGACAAAGATGACATTATTGAAGAGGCTAATAAAAAATCAGCAAAAGTGCATCGTAGTTACCAGACGGGTTTAATTACTCTTGATGAAAGAAAGAAAAAGAACTTTGATATTTGGATGGACACCACTCAGGAAGTGGCAGACAAGACTTGGGAATCTTATGATGATGCTAATGCAGTGAAAGTGATTATTAATTCTGGAGGTACTCGTGCTTCTAAAGACCAGGTGAAACAGCTAGCTGCTATGAGAGGTTTAGTGGTTGATCCACTCGGTAATATTGTGGAAATGCCGACTAAGTCTAACTTCCGCCAGGGTTTAACCATTTTCGAATATGTTAACTCTGCTAGAGGTTCTCGTAAGGGTTTAACTGATTCAGCTTTAAAAACAGCTGATGCTGGTTATTTGACTCGTCGTTTAGTGGATGTTTCTCACGATGTGATTATCCGCACTGAAGATTGTGGCACTACTAAAGGAATCGAAATTACTAAAGACGTTCGCCCAGATGTATTTGCCAAGAGAATTAAAGGTAGAATTACTTTAGAAGACATTAAGCATGATGGCCAAGTTTTTGTTGAAGCTGGTGAAATGATTACCCCAAAGATGGCTGAACAGTTAGATGAGATTGGAGTAACTAAAGTTAAAGTTCGTTCTCCACTTACTTGTCAAGCTCGCAAAGGCATGTGTGCTAAATGCTATGGCCGTGATTTCTCTAGTAGAGAAATCGTAAATCTTGGCACTCCAGTTGGAGTTGTGGCTGCTCAATCTATTGGTGAGCCTGGTACACAGTTAACTATGAGAACCAAGCACTCTGCTGGTATCGTTGGTTTAGACGTGACCCAGGGTTTACCTCGTGTAGAAGAATTATTTGAAACTAGAAATCCAAAATCCAAAGCTGTAATTACCATTATCTCAGGTAAAGCTAAGCTTAAGGAAGAAAAAGGCCGTAATGTAGTTGAAGTTAGTTCTACTACTAGTGACGAGCAAGAAACATATAAGCTGCCTAAGAATGCTAAGTTGGCAATTGAAGATGGTGATTTAGTTTACGCCGGTCAAAAATTGACCATGGGTTCAGTGGATAACAATGAGTTACTGCAGGTCAAAGGCTTGTTAGATACACAGCTAAATATTGTTCATGAGTTACAAGCAGTTTATGAGTCTCAGGGCATCAGCATTAATGACCGTCACTTTGAGGTCATTGTGCGTAAGATGGGAGATAAGGTTAAGATTAAAGATTCTGGAGACACAGACTTTTTAACTGGTCAAGTTATTGAACGCAGTTCTTTCATGGATGAAAATGATAATGTTCTAGCTGCCGGTGGTGAACCTGCTACAGCTGAAGTGTTATTGCTGGGTATTACTAGAAGTGCTTTATACACTGAGTCCTGGCTATCTGCTGCTTCATTCCAGCATACTAAGAGAGTTTTGACTGATGCAGCCGCAGCAGGCAAGATTGATTACTTAGAAGGATTGAAGGAGAATGTGATTATTGGACGGTTGATTCCGACCACGGCAGAAAGAGCTCAGTTAAGTTAGTAATTATTGTATATTTGATTGAGCGCGGAGCTGTGCTCCGCGCTTGAGAAATTGCTACTGTAAAATCAAGTAAAAAGTGGTATACTTTGAATTCTGTAAAGAGGTTTAAGCCTGGATTGCAGAAATAATCATCAATGATATCAAAGATTAAAAAGATTAGAAAAATAAAATATTTATTTTGATTATTCTCCGTCAGTTTACTGCGGAAGATAATCAAAATGAGGGCTCAAAGGGGGACTCCCCCTTGTGTGACTCAATAATTTTTTAATTATGTAGTCACAGGGGAGCAGGCTTTGTCTTCTTTAGAAGACAAAACGCTGAGGGGCTTGCCCCTCAGAAATGAGGAAACTAAAAAATACATTATCAATAATTTGTTTACGATATTTATGCCAACCATAAACCAATTAGTCCGCAAGGGCCGCAAGAACAAGAAAAAGAGAGTTAAAACCACTGCTTTACGCAAGAATTATAATTCTGTGACTGGAAATAAATCAAACGCTTGTAATCCTTTTAAGCGCGGTGTCTGTACTATGGTTTCTACTATGACCCCGAAAAAGCCAAACTCTGCTTTGCGGAAAATTGCTAGGGTGAGGCTTTCTAATAAGGTTGAGGTGACAGCTTATATTCCTGGTGAGGGACATAATTTAGCAGAGCACAGCATTGTGTTGGTTCGCGGTGGTAGGGTGAAAGATTTGCCAGGTGTGAAATACACGATTGTCCGTGGTCCTTATGATTGTGGTGGAGTTGAGAATCGTAAAACCAGCCGTAGTAAATATGGTGCTAAGAGAGCCTAATATAGAAATTTATTTTATTAAAGACTGATATGAGAACTAAAAAAAACTACAAAAGAACTATTGAGCCAGATCCAAAACACAACTCTGTTTTAGTGGCTCGTTTAATCAACAGATCCATGATTAGCGGTAAAAAAACTATTGCTCAAAAACATGTTTATTCTGCTTTAGCAGAAGTGACTAAGAAAGCTAAGATGGATTCTGAAGAGTTAATGGAAGCTTTAGTAGAAAAAGTAGCTCCTAAAAAAGAGGTTCGTTCTAGACGCGTTGGCGGAGCTTCTTATCAGGTTCCAACCCCAGTTTCTCATCGCAGAGCTACATCTTTAGCTATTCGCTGGTTAGTAACTGAAGCTAATAAACGTCCAAACAAGAAATATCACACTTTTGCAGAAAAATTAGCTGCAGAGATGCTTGATGCTCTTGAAGAGCAAGGCGGAGCAATTAGCAAACGTGATACAGCTCATCGCATGGCTGAAGCCAACAAAGCCTTTGCTCACTTTAGATGGTAAATCACACAATTTAAAGGAAATCACCTATTTATTAGGTGATTTTTTAATAGGTTAGACAACTGCTCAGATTTTGAAGACATTAACTGCAAAAAAAATTTTTAAAACATATACTTACAAATAGGAAATCATGGCAACAAAAAGTTATCATAAACAAGTCCCATTAGCTAGAACCCGTAACATCGGTATTATTGCTCATATTGATGCTGGTAAAACCACCACTACTGAGCGTATTTTGTTTTACACTGGTCGTAACTACAAGATTGGTGAGGTTCACGAAGGTGAAGCTACTATGGATTGGATGGAGCAAGAGCAGGAAAGAGGCATTACTATTCAGTCTGCTGCTACTACTACTTTTTGGAGCCCTTATTTTGAAACTCGTTTACCAAAAGCTGACTACCGCATCAACATTATTGATACACCAGGGCACGTGGACTTCACCGCTGAGGTGGAACGTTCTTTACGTGTTTTAGATGGAGGTATTACTGTTTTAGATGCTAGTGAAGGTGTTCAATCTCAATCTGAAACTGTTTGGCGTCAAGCTGATAAATATGATGTCCCACGTATTTGTTGGGTTAACAAAATGGATAAACTTGGGGCAGATTTTGAGATGACAGTTCAGGATATTATTGATAAGTTTGGCATCCAACCAGCTGTCATGGTTTGTCCAATGGGTGCTGAAAATGATTTTCGTGGAGTAATTCAGCTTTTAGAAAGAAAAGCTTTATTCTGGGAAGACAAAGAAGCTGCGACTGAACCAACTGAAGGTGAAATTCCAGAAGAGTATAAGGAAAAAGTTGAACAAATGCGCAAACAATTAGTTGAGCATATTGCGGAAACTGATGAAGAATTAATGGAAAAATTCCTCATGGAAGAAGAAATTTCTGTTAATGAACTTAAAGAAGGTTTAAGAAAAGCTACTATTAATTATGAGTTGGTTCCAATTTTTGCTGGCTCTTCATTGAAAAACACAGGAGTTCAAGTTTTATTAGATGGAGTTATTGAGTATCTGCCTTCTCCTTTAGATATTGATAATATTAAAGGTCATCATCCAGATGACAAAGAACAAGAAGAAGTTCGCAAGTTAGTCCCAGAAGAAAGTTTCTGCGGTTTAGCTTTTAAGATACAGACTGATCCTCATGTGGGTAGATTAACTTATGTCCGTGTTTATTCAGGTGTATTAAAAGCAGGTAGCTACACTTACAACTCCAGCAGTGGAGAAAAAGAACGTGTTGGCCGTTTATTGTTAATGCATGCTAACGAACGTGAAGAGATTGATGAGGCTCGCGCTGGGGAGATTGTGGGTATTATTGGATTGAAAGATACTAGTACTGGTGATACTTTGTGTGATGAGGAAAATCCTATTGAGTTAGAAAGAATTACTTTTGCTGAACCAGTTATTTATTTGGCTATTGAACCTAAGACTAAAGCTGACCAACAAAAAATGGGTATGGCTTTAAATAAACTTAGTGACGAAGATCCAACTTTTGAAATTAAAGTTGATCAAGAAACAGGACAGACAGTAATCGGAGGTATGGGAGAATTGCATTTAGAAGTTTTAGTTGAGAGAATGCGCCGTGAATTCAATGTTGACGCTGATACAGGTAAACCTCAGGTTGCTTATCGTGAGACTATTCTCGCTCCTTCTGAAGGTGAAGGTAAATACATTAAGCAGTCTGGTGGTCGTGGTCAGTATGGTCATGCTTTGATTCGCATTGAACCTAAAGATCGTGGTGAAGGCTATGAGTTTGTTAATGATATTAAAGGTGGTGCTATTCCTCGTGAATTCATTAATCCAACTGATGCTGGTATCCAAGAGCAAATGGCTCGTGGCTATTTAGCTGATTACCCAATGGTAGATATGCAGGTCAGTTTGTATGATGGATCTTTCCACGAAGTTGATTCTAGTGAAATCGCTTTTAAAATGGCTGGTGCTAAAGCATTGAGAGATGCTTTAAGCAAAACTAAAGTTGTCTTAATTGAGCCGATGATGAAGGTCGAGGTGACTGCTCCTGAAGAATATATGGGAGATGTGATCGGAGATATTGGTCGTCGCAGAGCTCAAATTAAAGGTACTAAAAATAGAGGTCCTGTTGTAATTATTACAGCCTTGGTTCCTTTATCTGAGATGAGAGGTTATGTAACTATTCTTAGAAGTATGACTCAAGGTCGTGCCTCTAGTGTGATGTTGCCTTCTCACTATGATGTAGTGCCTGATAACATTACGGCAGAGATTATTGAAGAAAGAAAAGGGCAAAAATAAATTTAAATTAATAATTTACTCTTGATTCTCGAGGAAGAAGTTGGTATCTTGCACTAAGGCTGGATAAGCACCTGACAAGACAGAGAAATTAAGATAAAATATTAATTCAATTAAGCAGAGCTTAATTAAGGAAAATTTTTTAACAGTTTATTTATAAATTAGTAATTAAATATCAACAGCATAAGGAGAAACTATGGCTGACAAACAAACGTTCGCAAGAACAAAACCTCACGTTAATGTCGGAACCATTGGCCACGTTGATCACGGCAAGACGACTTTGACCGCTGCCATGACTCAAGTTTTGTCCAAAAAAGTTCCAGGTGACATTAATAAACCTTTAAGTTATGCCGATGTCGAGACCTCAGAAGAAGAGGTGTCCAGAGGTATTACTATTAATATTAAACATATTGAGTATGAGACGGAAAACCGTCACTATGCTCACATCGATGCCCCAGGTCACGAAGACTACATCAAAAACATGATCACTGGTGCTGCTCAGATGGATGGCGCTATTCTCGTGGTAGCTGCTACTGATGGTCCAATGCCTCAGACTAGAGAACACATTTTACTTGCTAAGCAAGTTAACGTTCCTCATATCATTGTTGCTTTAAACAAGATTGACATGGTTGATGACGAAGAGTTACTTGATTTAGTGGAAATGGAAGTGAGAGAACTCTTAACCAAATATGGTTATGATGGTGATAACACTCCAGTAGTTCGTGTTTCAGCTTTAAAAGCTCTTGAAGGAGATGCTGAAGCTGAAGATCAAGTTATGGAATTAATCAATACTATTGATGAACACATTCCACAGCCAGAAAGAGATTTAGATAAACCTTTCCTAATGCCTGTTGAGGATGTTTTTTCAATTAAAGGTCGTGGAACTGTTGTAACAGGTCGTATCGCTTCTGGTGTATGTAAAGTTGGCGAAACAGTGGCTATTGTTGGAATGGACGATGACAAAGAAACAACCATCACTGGTGTCGAAATGTTCCGCAAAATGCTTGATGAAGGTCAAGCTGGCGACAATGTCGGTCTTTTACTTCGTGGTGTGAAGAAAGATGACGTTCAACGTGGACAAGTTATTGCTAAACCAGGCAGCATTACTCCTCACTCTAAGTTTGAAGCTGAGGTTTACATTCTTAAAAAAGAAGAAGGTGGCCGTCATAAGCCTTTCTTCAGTGGCTATAAGCCTCAGTTCTATATTAGAACTACAGATGTAACAGGTGAGATTAAACTCCCTGAAGGTGTTGAAATGGTTATGCCAGGAGATAACGCTAAGATGATTGTAGAGTTAATCACTCCAGTAGCATTAAATGAAGGACTCCGCTTTGCTATTCGTGAAGGTGGAATTACCGTTGGTGCTGGTGCAATTACCAAAGTCATCGAGTAAAAAAGAATTTGACTTAACAGCCCCGCCGAAATCGGCGGGGCTGTTATTTTCTTAAGCGTTTAACTGAGTTTTCTTAAAAAAAGACGATTCAGTCAAGCAAAATTAAGATTAGAAATTAAAAAATAATAGGAGTGATACAGAAAGATTTAATAAAAAAGAATTTCCTCTGTACAAAAAACGAAAAATCTAATATAATCGCCTCCTGTCACATTAAAAATTGTGAATGATTAAAAAAGTAAGATTTAACAAAAAAAATGGCAAAGAAAAACGCAGATTACCAAAACAAGATTAGAGTTAGACTAAAGTCATACGATCACAGGGTGATTGATGAGGCTAGTCGTAAGATTTTGCAAACTGCTTTATCTACAGGAGCTGAAGTTGTTGGCCCAGTGCCTTTGCCTACAAAAATTAAAGAGTTCACGGTTTTGATCTCTCCTAATGCTGATAAAGATGCTCAAGAGCATTATGACATTAGGACTCATAAGCGTTTGATCGATATCATTGATCCAACCAACAAAACCATTGATTCTTTAATGCATTTAGAATTACCAGCTGGTGTCGATATTCAAATTAAGATGTAATTGGAAAATATTAAATATATAAATTAATTTTAGATCAGGTGTTAATCACAATCAGACAATTAAGAAAGCACAGCGATGATAAACACGATTTTTGCGACCAAGAGAGACATGACCCAAGCCTGGACCAATACAGGAAAACGTTTGCCGATTACCAAATGTGTGGTCGACGAGAATATTGTGGTGGGCAAGCAAAAAACTTCAGTTAAACCACAAAATGGTAAACCTTTTGATCGTCAAGATTGCCTTATTTTTGAAATTGGATATGGCCGTAAAAAATTAAAAAACATGACTAAGCCGCTCAGAGAAAAAATTAAACAGAGCGGTTTTTCTTTTGGCGTAAAAAAGATTAAAGGAATTAGAGTTACTGATCTTGAAAACATTGATGAAGAAAAGTTGAGCATTGGTCGTACCATTGAGCTAGAACAGGTTTTAGAAGTTGGTGATGTCGTTAAAGTGATTGGCACCAGCAAAGGTAAAGGTTTCGCTGGCGTAGTGAAAAAATATGGTTTTGCTGGTGGTCCTAGAACTCATGGACAAAGAGACCGTGAGCGTTCACCAGGTTCTATCGGTGCTATGACTGATCCAGGACGTGTTTGGAAAGGCAAAAAAATGCCTGGAAGAATGGGTGGAGTACAAAGAACTTTAACTAATTTAACAGTAGTTTACATTGATCCAGAAACGAAAGAAGTTTGGCTAAGTGGGCCAGTCCCAGGACATATGAACTCTATTATTCAAATCATTAAAACTGGCAAGAAAAAAGAAATAGAACTTGATAAGCAAGCTTCAGGCTTAGCAGAAAGAGAAGCTGCTAGCAAAGCTGCAGCAGAAGTTGAACAAAAAGCTAAAGAGGAAAAGAAAAAAGCTGTTGAGACAGAAGAAAAAGTAAAAGAAGAGGCTGAAAAAAAGTCTAAAAAAGAAGAAAAGTCTGAAAAAAAAGCTGAAAGTAAAGAATCAGCTAAAAAAGAAGACAAGAAATCAGAAAAAACTGAAGAAAAATCAGAAAAAAAAGAAACTAAAGAAGAGAAATAAGTCATGAAACTAAAGTTAGTCACAACTACCAGTAAAGACAGCTCAATGACAGTAGCTGACGAGGTCTTTGCTCAAGAGAATAATGTTCTTTTAGCTCAAGCTGTCAGAGTTTATATGTCTAATCAGCGTCAAGGTACTAGTAAGACTCAACGCCGAGGGGATGTTAATCGCACTACTAAAAAATGGTATAGACAAAAAGGTACTGGTAATGCTCGCCATGGTGCTCAAGATGCACCTATTTTTGTTGGCGGTGCAGTTGCTCATGGTCCTACAGGTATTGAAAATTGGAAAAAATCATTAACAAAAAAACAAGTTAAAAAATCTCTGGCTGCTGCCTTAACTGCTCAGGCTGATAACATCGTAGTTTGTGATGAGGTGGCTGAATTAAAAGCTAAAACTAAAGATGCAGTTGAGTTATTAACAAAAGTAGTTAGTAAGATTGATAAAGCTGAGTTTGAACAAGAAAAAGTTTTAATTATTTTTGCACAAAAGCAGCCACAGGCTGAGCTAGCAGTTCGCAATTTAACCAATGTTGTAACAGCTCAAGCCAGACAATTAAATGCTCTACGCGTGGCTCAAGCTGACAGAATTATTTTAACCAGTAAAGCCGTTGAAGTTTTAACTAACAGAATAAAGAAATAACATGAATCCGCATATTTTAAAACAACCAGTAGTTACAGAAAAATCATTGCAGTTAGCTAATAATGAAAATACTTATACTTTCATTGTTGACTATAAAGCTAACAAAGCACAGATTAAAGCTGCTGTTGAAGAAATGTTTGAAGTTGAAGTTTTAAGAGTTAATACTGTTGTTACTCCAAGTAAACGTCGTCGAACTGGGCGTAAGAGAATGCCTAAGTTAGAAACAGTCAAGAAAAAAGCTTTAGTCAAGATTGCTGAAGGACAGACTATTGAATTATTTGATCTGGGAGGCAATTAATCAGACAATCAATATTTTAAAGTTTAATTGAAATAATTTTATGTTAAAGAAAAGAAAACCAACCACACCAGGACAAAGACACCGTATTGATGTGCAAAATGAAGAATTGCATAAAGGTAAACCAGAAAAGGCTTTACTGAAAAAGGGTCATAAAAAGCGTCAAGGTAGAGGCTATAAAGGTCATGTTACGATGCGTCATCGTGGTGGTGGTGTAAAAAAGAAGCTGAGAATAATTGATTTTAAAAGAAACAAGCATGAAGTTACTGGTATTGTTAAAAGAATTGAATATGATCCAATGCGTAGTGCTAACATTGCTTTGATTTTTTACAAAGATGGAGAAAAAAGATATATTTTAGCTCCAGAAGGATTAGCTGTTGGCGATGAGATTATGGCTGGAGAGCAAGCTGAGATTAAAGTAGGTAATGCTGTTCCTTTATCAAAAGTGCCAATTGGTATGGCTATTCATAATATAGAATTGCTAATTGGTAAAGGCGGACAAATTGTTCGTGGGGCCGGAACCGCTGCTCAGGTGTTATCTAAAGAAGGAAAATATGCTACAGTTTTATTGCCTTCTAAAGAACATCGATTGATTAATCTTAAGTGTTTCGCTACAATCGGCCAAGTCGGAAATAAAGATTGGAAAAACAGAAAGATTGGAAAAGCTGGTAGAAAACGTTTAATGGGTATTAGACCAACCGTCCGCGGTGTGGCCCAAAATCCAGGCAGTCACCCACATGGTGGTGGTGAAGGCAGAACTGGTGTTGGTTTGAAGTATGCTAAGACCCCATGGGGCAAGTGTGCTTCACCTGGTAAGAAGACTCGTCGCAGCAATAGAAGTAATAAATGGATTGTTAAAGATCGTAGAGTTAAAAAAGCTTAATTGTTAATTTGAATATTTAAAAATAAATTAAAGACTGAAAAATAAACAAATTTATGTCAAGAAGTAGTAAAAAAGGACCATACGTAGATCAAGTGCTCTTAGAAAAAATTATGGAGCAAAAAAGAACTGGTGATAAAAAAGCAGTTAAGACTTGGAGTAGATCTTCACAAGTTCCTCCGGAATTTGTTGGTCATAAGATAGCTGTTCACAAAGGAAATGGTTTTACTGAAGTTTTAATCAGCGAAAACATGGTTGGGCATCGTTTAGGCGAGTTTGCTCCAACTAGAACTTTCAGAGGTCATGGTCGCATGGTGAAGAGAATTATTTCTAAGACATAAATTTAAATAGAGAAATTGGTATTAATATGCAATTTAGAGCTGAACAAAAAAACTGTAGACAAACACCACGTAAAGTTAATTTAGTGGCTAGTCAAGTCAGAGGATTGTCTTTAACTCAAGCTTTTGAGCAATTAGCTTTGATAAACAAAAAAGCTTCAATTGTTTTACTAAAAGTTATGAGACAGGCTGTGGCTAATGCCATGAATAATCATGGCTTAGGCATTGATCAGTTGGAGATTGACCAAATTTTAGTTAAAACAGGTCCAACCTATAAAAGATTTAGAGCTGTTAGCCGTGGACGTGCTCACAGAATTTTAAAGAGAACCTGTCACGTAGAAGTAATTTTAAAATCAAAACAAGAATCTAAAAAAGCTGTAAAGAAAACTGAGAAAAAAGTTGAGCAGAAGAAAGAAGAAAAAGCTAGGAAAGCTGAAAAAGTTTCTGCCAGTAAAAAGAATAAGAATACTAAAAAAACTGCCAAAAAAATTAAAAATACAAAAGAGTCTAAAAAAGACACAAAAGAAAATAAAAACAAGAAGAAAAAGGAAAGTTAATTAAACAATTGCCATGGGACAAAAAGTTAATCCAACACTATATCGTTTAAACTCCATATTTTCGTGCAAATCACGATGGTATGCAAACAAACATAATTACGCTGATCTTTTAGAAGAAGACCAAAAGATCCGCCATTATTTGAATGAAAAGCTCGAGAATGCTGGTTTAGATGAAATTGAGATAGAACGTTCTTTAGCAGTAATGAAGATTATTCTTCACGTTAGCCGCCCAGGAGTCGTGATCGGTAAGGGTGGTAGTAATTTAAAAGAGATTAAAGAAGCATTAGAAAAAATTGTTGACCAGCCTGAGAAAAATAAAAAGGTTAGAATTAATATCAGAGTTGAGGAGTTAAAAAAGCCTGATCTGAGTGCTAAATTAATTTGCGAGACTATTGCCAGACAATTAGCTGGTCGTTATCCTCACCGCCGGGCTGTACAGCAGGCTTTAAGTAAGGTGATGGCAGCTGGAGCAAAAGGTGTTAAAATACAGCTTTCAGGTAGAATCGGTGGAACAGAGATTGGTCGAACTGAGAAATACTCTGAAGGTAGTGTCCCGACTCAGACTTTAAGAGCTAATATTGACTATTACGAAGCTCCGGCAGCAACTCGTAGTGGATATGTGGGGCTCAAAGTCTGGATTTATAAAGAAGATGTTATGGAATAAAAAAAATGGAGCTAAGCTATGTTACAACCTAAAAGAAGAAAATATCGCAAAGAATTCACTGGCAAAAACAGAGGCTTAGCATACAGAGGATCTGAAATTGCTTTTGGTGAGTATGCTTTAAAAGCAATGGAAACAGGTAGACTTTCAGCTAGAGAGATTGAAGCTGCCCGTAAAAAAATTACTTATATGACCAAAAGAGCTGGTAAGTACTGGATCAGAGTATTCCCGCACAAACCAGTTACTAAAAAACCTTTAGGTGTAAAAATGGGATCTGGTAAAGGCGCAGTTGAGTATTACGAAGCTAGAGTTAAGCCAGGAAGAATTTTATTTGAGTTAGATGGTGTAGATGAAGCTACAGCCAGAGAAGCTTTTAGAAAAGCCTCTCATAAGTTATCTGTAAAAACTAAGTTCATTAAGAAATAAGATTAAGCAAGAATCAAAAACATGAAAAGAAACGATATTAAAATATTACACGATAAATCTGTTACAGAGCTTCAAGCTCAGTTGCGTGATTTACAAAAACAATTAAATCAAGCCAAGCTGGAAGCAGTTGTGGATAAACTGGCAGATGTGAATGTTCCAGCGAAGTTAAGAGATGATATCGCTCGTATTAAAACAGTGTTAAGAAATAAACAACTTTTAGCTGAAGCTGAACAAAAGAAACAAGCTCAAGCAGTAGAGGCAAAAGAAGATAAAAATAATAAGGATCAAACAGAATAATGAAAACACTAAAAGGCATTGTTACATCAGTTGCAAGAGAAAAAACAGTTACTGTCAAAGTTAAGACACAATGGCAGCACCCTGTTTATAAAAAGACTGTGGAAAGAAGCAAAAAATATTCTTGCCACAATGAAAAGTTAGATCTAGAAATTGGTGATAAAGTCATGATTCAGGAATGCCGCCCAATGAGTAAAACTAAACATTTTAAAGTAGTGGAAAAAATAAAATAACTTAGGAATTTAGGTAAAAATTAATTATGATACAACTCAGAAGTGTCCTCAAAGTTGCAGATAACAGCGGCGCCAAGAAAATTAGGGTAATTCAAGTTTATGGTGGCTCAAGGAGAAGATTTGGCTACGTAGGCGATATGCTTATTGGCTCTGTGATTGAGGCGGAAAAGAACTCAAATATAAAAAAGGGTGAAAAAGTTAGAGCAGTTATTGTGAGAACCAGAAAAGAACATCGCCGTCCCAATGGGGAGTATATCCGTTTTGACGACAACGCAGCTGTAGTTATTGAATCAAGAACCAGAAATTTACCAATTGGCACTCGCGTTTTCGGGCCAATTGCTAGAGAAGTTAAAAATCGTGGTTACAGTAAAATAGCCAGTTTAGCACCGGAGGTATTATGAAATTTAAAGTCGGAGATAAAGTCATAGTTACAAGTGGTAAGTATAAAGGCCAAAAAAGTGAGATTGTGACTGTTTACCCACAAGATAATAAAGTTTTAGTTAAAGGGGTGAATCTCTATACTAAACACGTTAAAGCTATGCCAGCTTTTAACCGCCCTGGTGAGAAGATTGTTAGAGAAAGACCAATGAATGTAGCTAAGATTGCTATTTTAAATGATAAAGGTGAAGCTGATAGGATTGGTTATCAAATTAATAAAGATGGCAGTAAAGTCAGAGTTTTTAAGAAATCTGGCGCTGTCATAAAAGCTACTGCTCCTAAAGAAGCAGAAAAAGAAGAGAAATAAATCTAATTTTTAATGAGTTAAATTATGAATAGACTAAACAAAAAATACCAGGAAGAGATCGTGGCCAAGCTACAAAAAGAGTTTAAGCTTGATAATGTCATGGCTGTGCCAAAAATTGAAAAAATTGCAATCAATATGGGGGTCTCTGATCCTCAAGATCCAAGAGACAGAGCTAGAGCTTTAGAAAAAATTGCTAAACAGTTTGAAATTATTGCTGGTCAGAAACCACAAATCACTAAAGCTAGAAAATCAATTGCAAACTTTGCTTTACGTGAAGGTGATCCGGTTGGCTTAATGGTGTGCTTACGTGGTGAAAGAATGTGGCAGTTTTTAGATAAACTTATCTCAATCGTTTTGCCAAGAGTGAAGGATTTTAGAGGAGTTTCTAGAACTGCTTTTGATGGACATGGGAACTATAGCATGGGTTTGGAAGAACAGATTATTTTTCCAGAGATTAAGTATGATGATATTGAGCAAGTTAGAAGTCTACAAGTAAATTTTGTTACTTCTACTGAAAGCAATGAACAAGCTTTCAGATTATTAGAACTGCTTGGTATTCCTTTTGCTAAAGAAGAAGAAGGTAACAACTAATAAAGTAATTAAAAAGATTATGGCTAAAACAGCAAAGATTATTAAATCCAAAAGATTGAGAGCAAAAAGACTTAAATATTTTAAGAAATATCTAAGTAAAGGTAAGAGTAAGGAAAATAAGGTCTCGACTAGAGGCGTAAATCGGTGTAGAATAACAGGCCGTGCTAGAGGTTACATTGGTTTCTTTGGTTTAAGCCGTTTAACTTTTAGAGAATTAGCTTCTAAAGGCGAATTGCCAGGAGTTAAAAAAGCAAGTAAATAAATAATTAAAAAAATAGAGAAATTAAGAAATAAGAAAATATGTTGATTACTGATCCTATCGGAGACATGCTCGCCAGAATTAAGAATGCTCAGTTAGCTAAACATGAGCAAGTTAATCTGCCTCATTCAAAAATTAAAGAGGCCTTAGCTAAAATTCTTAAAGAAAATAACTATATTGAGGATTATGAAGTTAAAGAGTTGAGTCCACAAAATGATTTAGTAATCAAGGTTAAATATGTAGAAGGTTTACCAGGTATCACAGGTGCAAGCCGAGTTTCCAAACCAGGCTGTCGCTTATATGCTAAGTCTTCTTCTATTCCAGCTACATTAAATGGATACGGCATTACTATCATCAGTACCAGTAAAGGGGTCATGACTGATAAAGAAGCCCGCCAGCAAAATGTCGGTGGTGAATTACTATGTAAAATTTGGTAAGAAAAATGTCTAAAATTGGAAAAACACCTATCACTATTCCGGAAAAAGTTGAGATCAAAATTGAAGGTCAAGAAGTTAAAGTTAAAGGACCTAAAGGTCAATTAACTGCTCCGATTAAACCTGGAATTAGAGTTGTCTTAGAAGATGGTTTGATTAAGGTTGAACGAGAGAATGATAAGTTGCAAACACGTGCTTACCACGGTTTGGTCAGAAGTTTGATTCAGAATCAAATTGAAGGTGTGACTGACGGTTATCAAAAAACCTTAAAATTAGTAGGCACAGGTTATCGCGTTTCTAAAAAAGGTGCAGGTTTAGAAGTCACAGTTGGATACTCTCACCCAGTTGCTATTGATCCTGTTAAAGATGTTGAGTTAAGTATTGAAGGAAACGATACGATTATTGTTAAGGGAATGGATAAACAAAAAGTTGGACAAGTTGCAGCTGATATTAGAGCAATTAGAAAACCAGAACCTTATAAAGGTAAAGGTATTCGCTACGCTGATGAAGTCGTTAAGATTAAACCAGGAAAGGCAGCTACTGAGTAAAAGTTAACTTAAGCTGGAAATATATGACACAAGTACAACATTTATCAAACACAGAAAAAAGAAAAAAGGCAGTCCGCTCAAAGCTTCATGGTACTGCTGACAGACCAAGATTGACTGTCTATCGTTCTAATGAACATATTTATCTACAGGCAATTGATGATGACAAAGCTGAGACAATTGTTGCTGCTTCTGATAAAGAAAAGGATTTTAAAGCTAAAGGTACAAAAACTGAAGTTGCCCAAAAAGTTGCTAAGAATATGGCTGCTAAATTAAAAAAAGCTCAAGTAAAAAAAATCGTTTTCGACCGTGGAGCTTATGCTTATCATGGTCGAGTCAAAGCAATTGCTGAGACATTAAGAGAACAAGGTTTGGATTTTTAATAAAAAATGAAATAAAGAAAAAAATATAAGTATGAAACATAATCATAAGCAAGATCAGTTCGAAGAAAAGGTGGTCAGAATTAACCGCGTTTCCACTAAGAAAAAAGGTGGAGACACTTTTGGTTTTTCTGTGTTGATGGTAGTTGGTGATCGTAAAGGTCAAGTTGGTGTGGGCTTAGGTAAAGCTCATGATGTATTGTCAGCCATTAAAAAAGGTGTAAAAAAAGCTAAAAAGAATATGATTGAAGTTCCAATTAAAGGAACAACAATTCCTTTTTCAATTAGAGCTAAATCTGGGGCTGGATATGTTTTACTCAAACCTGCAGTTAAAGGTACTGGAGTTATTGCTGGTGGCCCAGTTCGCGCTGTGGTCGAAGCTGCTGGAATCAAAGATATTGTGGCTAAAATTTTAGGTAGCGATAATCAGAGTTCTAGTGTCGAAGCTACTATGGCTGCTTTAAAACAAATTAACAAAATTATTAAAGTTAGAGGCATTAAAGTTGAGGCTGAAAAAGAAGAAGTTAAAGAAGAAAATCAAGAAGAAGAGAAAAAGAGTAAAAAAGCTTCTAAGAAAGATAGCAAGAAAAAAACAACTAAAAAAGCTAGCAAGAAAAAAGATACTAAGAAAACTGATGAGAAAAAAGTAGCTAAGAAAAAAGCTGAAAAAGAACAAGATAAAAAAGAAGCTGAAGTTAAAGAAACAGAGAAAAAAGCTAGTAAGAAAACTGCTAAAAAGGCAAGCAAAAAAACTAAAGAAACTAAAAAGTCAGACACTAAAAAAGAGAAAAAAGAAGAAAAAAAGTCTGAAAAAAAAGAAAAAGAAACTAAAAAGAAATAATTAAGCCGAGATCATAGACATGTCATTATTGAACAAACTTTTACCTATTACTACAAAGAAAAAGAAAAGATTAGGTCGTGGTTACGCTTCTGGTAAGGGTGGACACACTTCTTCTAGAGGACAAAAAGGCCAATTATCCCGTGTGGGAGCAAAAGTGCCTCTCTGGTTTGAAGGTGGTCAATTGCCTCTAACTAAAAGAGTTCCCTTTTTAAGAGGTAAGGGTAGATTTAAGGATGTTAATCTGTGTGCTGAAATTACTTTTATTGATATTAATAAGTTTGATTTTGATGTGATTAGCTTAGATTCTCTGAAAGCTAATAAGATTATTGATTCAAGATTTAAACGAGCCAAGATTATTAAAAAAGGAAAACTAGAGAAAAAGATTACTGTTAAAGGATTAAAGGTTTCTCAAGGTGCTGCTAAGGAAATTGAAGCCATGGGTGGCAGCATCGAACCACAAACTAAAAATAAAAAATAATTTGGCTTCTCAATTTTAATCAGTGTTTGATCAAATCATTACCCAAACCAAAAAGGTTTTTGCTCATAAAAAGGTCAGAAAAAAAATCCTCTTTACTGCGGGTATATTTTTCATTTTTAGAGTTTTAGCTCATATTCCAGTCCCAATTGTGGACGTCACAAAAATTCAATCTTTATTTGATAGTAGTCAATTTTTAAGTTTATTAAACATTTTTTCAGGCGGAACTTTAATTCGTTTCTCTATCGCTGCAGTAGGAATTAATCCTTACATTACTGCATCCATTATCATGCAGTTAGCAGCTATGGTTTTTCCGAAATTAAAAGAATTACAAAAAGAAGGCGAAGCTGGTCAAGCTCAAGTTAATCAGTACACTCGTTTAATCTCAGTGCCTTTAGCGATTGTCCAAAGTATTTCAGTAATAGCCCTACTTCGTTCCCAGCAATTATTAACAGAACAAACTCCATTAATGATTGTGGCTGTAGTGGCGACTTTGGTCGCTGGTTCGATGATAACTTTATGGTTAGGAGAGTTAGTTTCTGAATATGGGATTGGCAATGGTATTTCTATGATTATGTTTGCTGGTATTGCCAGCCAGTTGCCAGTAGCATTTGCTCAAACTGTGACTGTAGCAAAAAATCAGCAAATTTTTCAATTTATTATTTTTGCTGTGGTTTTTATAGCTATTATGGGCTTAGTGGTTTTTATGAATGAAGCAGTGCGCAAAGTTAGGGTTCAATATGCAAAACGAGTGCGTGGGAGCAAAATGGTCGGTGGTCAAAAGACTCATTTACCTATTAAAGTAAATGTGGCCGGAGTGATGCCCATTATTTTTTCTTTATCGATTATGTTAGTTCCTTCTTTTGTAGCTAGAATTTTACAATCTACGGATGATGAGTCTTTAGTTAATATTGGTGATAAGTTGACAGTTTGGTTCCAGCAAACTTCACCTGTTTATATGATTTTATATTTTTTAATGGTTGTGACTTTTAGTTTTTTCTCGGCAATAGTTTTTTTCAATGCAGAAGATTTGTCTCAGGAATTAAAAAAAAGCGGAGCTTTTGTCCCTGGAATTAGGCCCGGCGAGGCAACTAAGAAATTTTTAGAATACGTTGTAATTAGAGTTACTTTTGTTGGAGCATTATTTTTGGGATTTATTGCTTTGTTGCCAACTTTGGCTCAGGTTTTGACTGGGGTGCAGTCTTTGGCTATTGGTGGAACAAGTGTATTGATTGTAGTATCGGTTATTTTGGAGACAGCAAAACAGGTGGATAGTTTAATGATTGGTCAAGATTATGAGCGTTATAAGTAGTTTTTAATAGTTTTTAAGAAATTTATCTTGAAATTAAGGTTAAAAAGGGGTAAATTATGCTTTTGGCCTGTTAATTAAAAACTTAGGCAATTAATAAATAAAAAACATGAAAAAAAGAACCAAAATTGTATTAGTCGGTGTTCAAGGCGCTGGCAAATCAACTCAAGGCAAGTTGCTTTCTGAAAAATTAAATTTGCCCTATCTTTCATCTGGACACATTTTTCGTCAGATGGCAAAGAGAAAATCTAAATTAGGTCGTTGGCTTAAGGAAACTCTGAATGCTGGAGTTTTAGTGCCCGACGACATGACCATTAAAATTGTTTTAGAATATTTGAATAGACCAGAGTATGATAATGGCTTTATCATCGATGGCTTCCCGCGTACGGTACAGCAGGCTGAAGTTTTTGCTGATTTGCCAGGAGATTCAGTGGTGGTTTTTATTGATGTTTCAGACAAAGAAGCTCTGTGGAGGATTTCAGGTAGAGTTAGTGATCGTGAAGACGAAACTCTAACAGCTATCAGACAGAGAATTGAACTTTTTCATGAAGTAACTTTGCCTGTCTTAGAGTTTTTTCAAAAAAGAAATCAAGTAGCTAAGATTAATGGAGAACAGGAAGTAGAAGAAGTTTTTGCCGAGATTGTAGAAAAACTTGAGAAAAGAGATATCAAACCAGTTAAAAAGAAGTAAACAAAAGAAAAAGGTCTTTACCTCTGGAAAAAATATTCAGATTTGGTATAATCTGTATTCTGAATTTAATCGGATTTCTACCAGAGGAAATAGAGAAAATTAAGAAAAATTATTTGTAAGCAAATTAAAAAGTATTAAAAAACATGGGTAAAGTTCAACAACATAAAAGAGCTGCTAAAGAGAGACGACAAGTTCACGATAAAAGTGAAAAGCAAAAAACTAAAGATAAGTTTAATATTTATGGTGAGGTGGAGCAGTGCCTCCCAAATACCATGTTTAAAATTAAGGTGACTGATAGTGAAGTCCCAGCTATGGTTGGTAAAGAACTATTAGGTACTTTATCAGGCAAGATGCGCTTATATAGAATTCGCGTCATGCCAGGAGATATAGTGAAAGCTTATGTTTCCAAATATGACTTAGGCAAGTGCAAGATCACTTACCGATCAACAAATAAAAATGTAAAAAAAGAATTTTAGAAATTAAATAGGATTAATAACATGAAAGTCAGTTCTTCAGTCAAACGCCGATGTGCCAAATGCAAGATTATCAGACGCCATGGTAAGGTGCGTGTTATTTGTGAAAATCCTAGACATAAACAAGTACAAGGTTAATAGAAATATAAAGGATAAAAGATATGCCACGTATAGCAGGTCAAGACATTCCAGGACATAAAAAAGTAGCTTTTGCTTTACGCTACATTTTTGGTATTGGACACCACCGAGCCAATCAAATTGTGAAGCAAGCTAATATTGATCCTGATAAGAGAGCTCGTGATTTAACTGGTAAAGAAATCAATAAAATTCAGAAGATTTTAGAACAGTATGAAGTTGAAGGTGATTTGCGTAAAAGAATTAGCGACAACATTAATCGTTTAAAAAGAATTAAATCTTATCGTGGCATTAGACATATTATGGGCTTGCCAGCTAGAGGTCAGCGTACCAAAACTAATGCCCGTACCAGAAAAGGTAAGAAAAAGACTGTTGGTGCTATGAGTAAAGAGATGGCTACTAAATTAGAAGCAGCTAAAAAAGCAAGTAATTAATGGAAGCTAGATAACTATGGCAAAATATAATAAGAAAAAAAAGACCAGTAAAAAAGTAGTGCAAAAAGCCCGCATTTATGTGACTTCTACTTTTAATAATACCATTGTGACAGTGACTGATACTAATGGTGGCGTTGTTGCTTGGGCTTCAACTGGAAGCGCTGGTTTTAAAGGTTCAAAAAAATCTACTACTTTTGCTGCTAACAGTGCTGCTGAACATGCTATTAATAAAGCTTTAAGCTTAGGCATGAAAGAAGCAGAAGTTTATATAAAAGGTCCAGGACCAGGTAGAAGCTCGGTCATGAGAATTTTACGCGGGAAAGGCATTCCTATGTCTTTGATTGCTGACATGACTCCAATGCCTCACAATGGGACTCGTCCAAGAAAATCAAGAAATTAATCTAAATTAACAAGAAATTTAAAAGACAGAATATGGCTAGATATACAGGACCAAAACAACGTTTACAAAGACAAATCGGTGAAGATCTTGGTTTAAAGACTAATGCTTTACGTACTGCTAAACGCATCAATGTCAGACCAGGACAGCATGGGGCTAAACGCCGCCGCCGCTTGTCTGATTATGGTGTACAGTTGAAGGAAAAGCAGAAACTTAAGTATATTTACGGAATTTTAGAAAAACAATTAAAAAAACTTTACGAAAAAGCTGAAGTTAGTGATCTTGGTACAGGAAGTGCTTTGATTGTTTATTTAGAGCGTCGTTTGGATAATGTTGTTTACCGTTTAGGCTGGGCTCCTACTAGAGCTGCTGCTAGACAATTAGTGGCTCATGGTCATATTAAAGTTAATAATAAGAAAATGAATGCCCCTTCTTATTCTGTGAAAAAAGGTGATGTGATTAAGCTTTCTAAAAAAGCTATGAGCATTCCTGCAGTTAGTGAAGGTTTAGGTGATGAATCTTATGCTGTACCTGAATGGTTAGAACGTAAACAAAATCTTGCTTCAGTGCAAGAGATGCCAGTAAGAGATAAAGTTGAAGAAAAGATTGATGTTCAATTAATTGTAGAGTATTACAGTCGATAAAAAATTAAAAATTATTAAAAAATCTCAGAAATGAGGTTTTTATCCAGTTAACAGATTTTCCCTAGCGGGAAGAGGAGAAACAAGGAGAAAAAAATATGAGTCACAATTTAACCAAGTACCCACACATGAATCCGACTTTTATCATGGAAGAAGAAAAGCAAGCTGCTAATCATTCCATTGTGCACATTAAGCCTTTAGAAAATGGCTACGGTCATACTGTAGGTAATGCTTTACGTAGAGTCTTATTATCCTCTTTACCAGGAGCTGCTATTACTAAGGCTAAGTTTGAAGGAGCTGATCATCAATTTGCCACTATTAAAGGGGTTAAAGAAGATATTATTGAAATTATCTTAAATTTAAAGTTAGTTAGAGTTAAAGCTGATGCTGATGAACCAGGTATCATTCGGGTGGTTAAAAAAGGACCAGGTGAAGTTACTGCTGCAGATTTTGATTGTGAAGCTGGATTTGCTGTGGTTAATCCTGAGCAACACATTGCTTCTTTAGAAGATGATGTTGAGTTCGAATTAGAACTAACAGTTGAATCAGGAGTGGGTTATTCTGTGGGAGAAGAGATAGAAGATAAAGCTATTGGCGAGATTGTGGTCGATGCTTTATTTTCACCAGTAGTAAAGGTTTCTTATAAAGTTCAATCTACTCGTGTTGGTCGTCGTACTGACTATGATGAGTTAGTTTTAGATATTAAAACTGATGGAACTATTACTCCTAAAGCTGCAATTGAAGAGGCAGCAAAAATTTTAGCTCAACAATTTACTCAATTATTTAACCCAGTCATTGTAGAGGAAAAAGTTGAAGAACCTCAGCTTTCTCCAGAAGAGGCTGAAATTTTGAGATTAACTGTGGAAGAGTTAGACTTGCCAACTAGAATTGCTAATGCTTTACGCAGGGGCGGTTATAAAACTGTTGGTGATTTAGTTGAAGCTACTAGGACTGATATCAGTAAAGTTAAGAACATTGGTGAAAAAAGTATTGATTTAGTTGCTAATGCTTTAGAGCAGAAAGAGGTAAGTTTAAAATCGTAACTTATAAAGCCGTCTTCAGCTTAAATAAAGCTGAAGAAAATGAGGCGCAGAGAGGAAATGTATGAGACATAGAGTTAAAAAGAAAACATTTGGCAAGTTAACTAAACATCGTGCTCACATGCTGAAAAACATGTTAGTGTCTTTGTTTGAACACGGCCATATCACCACTACTAAACCAAGAGCTAAAGAAGTGAAGCGCTTGGCTGATAAGCTAATTGGTAAAGCTCAAGACAGCAGCGTAGCTACTAGAAGAGAATTACACAAGGTTTTTGGTAAGCGTCAAGTGGTCAACAGATTGGTTGATGAAGTAGCTCCAGCTATGTCAGATAGAAAGTCTGGTTACAGCAGAGTGATTGATCAAGGTCGTCGCCGTGGAGATAATACTGAAATGGCTATGCTTGAATTAATCAAGAAACCAGAAGAAAAAAAACCAGCTAAAAAAACTCAGAAATAATAGTTTAAGGAGAGACAAGAGTCATGCAGAATCACAAAACATATATGCAAAAACCAGCTGAAGTTGAACGCCAATGGCAGGTGGTTGACGTTAAAGGCAAAATTTTAGGCCATGTGGCTACAGAAATTGCTGAAAAATTAATGGGCAAAAATAAACCTACTTATACTCCTCACGTTGATGCTGGAGATTACGTAGTAGTGATTAATGCTGCTCAGGTAGAATTGAGTCGTAATAAAGCTGAGAAAAAAGTTTATCGTTGGCATACAGGTTATCCTGGTGGTTTAAAAGAGAGATCTTTTAAGGAAATGATGGAGATTAATCCTGCTGAAGTGATTCGTCACGCAGTCAATAATATGCTACCTAAGAATAAACAAAGATCACGCCGTTTGGCTCGACTAAAGATTTACGCAGATGATCAACATGCTCATCAATCACAAATTAACGCTACAAAAAAATAGAAATAAAATATTACACACTTACGCAAAGGCTAAAAACTAGCGAAGAGAATTAACTAATGAAAAATAAGAGACGCATTAACAAAGTTGTTAACCAGATAAAAAAAGCTGAAAAAAAAGCTGGCCAACAGCCAGTAAACAGCAAAAAATCTAATTTAAATTATCCTTCTGGACAATATACTGAGGGTTTAGGTCGCCGTAAGGTGGCAACTGCTCGTGTCCGTATTTACGAGAGCAAGGGTGATAATATTGTTAATGATCAATTAGTAGATAATTATTTTGCTGATGTTGATTTTGCTGCTGAAAAATATAATTTACCTTTTAAACTTACTAAGACTGAAGGTGATTTTTCTTTTACAGTCAAAGTTGAAGGTTCAGGAAAAAAAGCGCAGCTTGGCGCTGTTATCCATGGTTTATCCCGCGCTTTAGCTGCTTATAATCCTAAATTACGTCCTTTCTTAAAAGAAGAAGGCTTACTAACCCGTGATGCTCGTATGAAAGAGACCAGAAAACCTGGTTGCGGTGGTAAGGCTCGAAGAAAGAGACAGTCACCAAAGAGGTAAAGAGATGAGTCTCAAAAGTTTTGTGGATGGACAAAAGCCTGATCCATATCATAGGCAAAGAGCTAAAGTTTGGGGTGATTGTAAGCAACAAATTCTAGGTGAATCTCTTAGTCCAGAATTGAGGGCAAATGCTAAAAAACATGGAGATTATAATTGTGATAATTTGATTAAAAAAGTGTTAGCCGGTAAGTCGATAGATATAACTTGTCATAAGCACAGAGATCCCCCTGAGAAATGCCCGTATGGAAATTAGCTGTTTTGGTTGTGGAAATATTTATTTTTTAGTCATTTTTTTGAGGGAGTGAGAGAAAAAGATGCAAATTGTTTTTTTTTGTATTTAAAGATTTTACAGAAGATAAATTTTAGATAGAGTTATATAGCTACTCAAGTTGGTTGATTAACAGATTAATAGCGTAAGTATTATCCGTCTTTGAGCTTCTTAAAGTGTATAAATTTCTTAACACAACGTGTATTGATACACCCTGATTAGCGATTTCTTTTAATTGAGCGACTGCTTCATCAAGTGATATCCCATCACCACTTTGAAGGCTTTCTTGAAAATCTTGAGCTATTTGTGCAATCCGTTCGTAAGACATATCAAAAAAATAATGTAATTTCAGTTTTTTAGTTTTATGTTAATTATATAAAATTTATAAAAAAAAAGAGGCGACTCTCCCAGAAAAATCGCAGACAAATAAATTTTTATTATAGTAGTTTTATAAATTGGTTTTAATAATAGATTGCAAGATTTTTCGGAAACAAATATTTATTTACTTCCCCGCTTGTTTAATCAATTCATCCAAGTAAAAATAATAACACGGCGCTAATATTTTTCTTAAATAAATTAAGTCTATATTATCTCTTCCTAACGTTTTGATTATTGCAGGTTCGGCAGAATAAGCTGGTTCATGCCCTTCGGCGATGGAGATTATTTTTCTTGCTAGTGTACGAATTCCCGAGTCCTTCATTATTTTGCTTGTTTTATTTGCTAGTTTTTATTGTAAACTAAACTAGAAAAATAAAACACATATCAAACCTTTTTATGTCGAGTAAAGGAGAGTGTTACTGCAGAATGACAGCAGAGGAGGCTCCTCATTTAGCTACCTTTTTTAAAGGTGTTGTTATTGAAGATGGAGAAAAGGGACGTTTAGCTGAATTGGATCACCAGACCGGTTTTTCTATTTGTAGTCTTCTAATTCCGCAAATATTAGATTCGGTAAATGGCCAAAGTGTAGATTGTGTGGGTCGTGATAACTCAGCTTGTCCTCTGAATAAGAAACATTAAGAAGCTAGTACACAAAAAAGCCTGATTAAGGAATTAATCAGGCTTTTTAATTTTATCTAAAAGTTTGATTTACCAAACTTTTTTGCGAAGTGGTTTTCCAACTCTGAAATTAATTACTCTGTGGCTTTTGACCACTTGGCGGTTGTCTTCATTGCCAAAAGGCACAACAACTTTGTCATCAACTTTGTTGATGTAAAAAGTACCAAAACCGGAAATAACGACCTTGTCGCCTTTAACTAGACTGCGTTCTACTTCTTCAAATAAAGCTTCGACTGCGTCTTTAGCTGCTTTCTTGGTTAAATGAGCCTTTTTTGCGACCACATTGATCAATTGTGATTTTGTCATATTACATGACCTTTCTAATAAATTAATAATATTTTTTTAGATTAAAGGTTATACCTTTACGAAAGTAGCTTAAACTTGGGTTTGAACTTGGTTTAGCTAATTACGTAACAAGTATAAATGAAGCTTGAGTGTAATTTTAGCGTGCTTCTTAGTGTAATGGATTGATATATCGAGTCAAGTATCAGTCAGTATGTATATTAGTGAAATTTACTGTTGATACTCTGTTTTGATTCCTAATCCAGAATTGTTAAATATACCTGAATTGATGCAGAATTACAAGCCAAGTTCCTAAAACATCATAGCCAACATCTCTAATTGTAGCAGAACGTCCAGGAACTAGAGACTGGTGAAACTCGTCAGAAAAAGCATAAACAAGGCAAATGAAAAAAGCCACGTACCATTTTTGTTTTTGTTTAATTTTGATGTGGCTCAAGCCATGGTAAAGTAAATAATATAAAACTGCATAGACAAACATATGAGCATTTTTTTTAAGCAAAAAATCCATGGTAGATAAGGTGAACCCTGGCAGAACTTCCTGACTGGAAAATAAAAAAATTACTCCTGCCCAGATAACAGAAGGTCCAAAGGCTAAAACATAGTTTTTAAGTTTTATTTTTTTCATAAAGTAAATATGCAGCTGTTAACCACATCATTCCTCCGATTATAACACTGAAAATAGCAGGCTTGGAATATTGTTTTTGCTGAAAATTAGCCTTAAAGTTTTTTTTAGGCCTGGCACTAATAGAGCTATAATGCCTAGTTTGTTGCTGAAAATTTTCTTGTAGTTTTTGTTGTAAATTTAAGTGCTTTTTTTGTATAGATTTAGTTTTCTGATCGACAGGGGGATCGGAAGTTGGTGAAATTTTCTGTAAAATTTTAGGTTCGTTAGTAATTATTGTAGTACAAGTGGTTGTTGGTGGCTGAGTCGGAGTTTTAGTAGGAGTAGGAGTGACTGTTAAGCTGGGCTCTGGATTGAGTTGGTTGGGTGAGGGATCGGAAAGAAAAAATTCTCCGCTAAAATTTGGTACTCTGGCCCAGGTTTGCTCTTTATTTGATTTTTCATAGGTAAAACTATCAATCACTGCTGGACCTAATCGTAGCTCAATAGAATCCCCACTGTTGTTTAGATCTTTGACTTCAATCAAAAATAAATCACCTGGTAAAAGATTTTCAGAAATAAAACTGCCTATTTCGCTTTTAGCATCAAAGATTTGCCATTTTTCTGGCTCTTGGCTGGGAGCTAAAGTAGGAAAGATTGTTTCAGGAAGGACATAAAGTTCCACCCATTCTGAACCAGAGTTAGGATTAGGCTCAAACTCATTGATGATGATTTGCGCTTGAGCTTTAGTTGTTGATATTAGAAAAAGAAGAATAAACCACAGCATTTTTATTAATTTATAAATGGAATCTGACTAAAAACTTACATAATTGTTTTTGTCATAGTTTGAGTGATTTTTGGTAGTATGTCAATACATTTTGTGCAATTAGTTGATTTTTTATTTTTGTTTTTTTTCACTTGGCTTCCTTTTTTTTATTGATGATTGTTTTAACTGTTTAATTCTAGATTGAGCCGCCAATGCCTTTAATAGGCTATAAACTTGTTTTCTTACTAGAAAATTACGTGCAGAGATATACAGGCGATTTAATTTGGGATTATTTCTTCGCTCTTCTTCACTTGTTAATAAAATTGCACAAAATGTATTATAGGTTCTACGGTTTGAGTGATTTTTTTGGTTGACTTTTTCCTCGAGCCGCGTTACATTGTAATCTCTGGTGGTTTGCATCATGTGTTTTAAATCACCTTTTTTTTGTGGCAATTTATTATTAATTAATTAGAGAGACAATTTATGTCCGACAAATCCCAACCAAGTTTTAATTGGAAAATCGCCGGTGAGGCAGGTCATGGCGTCATGTTAGCTTCAAAGCTCATGGCTAAGGCCGCCAAAAGACACGGCATGAAATCATTTAACTATTTGGAATACCCTTCTTTAATAAGAGGAGGTCACCAAACAGGCCAAGTTTATGCTGATTTTAAAAATGCTTCTTGTCAGCATCGCGAACTTGATTTGATCGTGATCTACACTCAAGAAGGATTCAAAATCCACGAAGATGAAATGACCGCTGAGACGGTCATTATTTATAACTCAGATTTTGGTGAACTCGAAGCAGAGCACACTGAAAAATGGGGTGATCAAGTAGTTGAATTACCTTTATCTACTTGGGCCAAAGAAACAGCTGGCACTAGTTTAGCTGCTAACGTAGTTTCCTTAGGAGCTTCAGCTTATGTCTTAGGCATGGATTTAGATATTTTCAAGGAAATGATTGCTGATGAGTTTGCTGCCAGACCAAAATTAATTGATAAAAATAAAGCTGCTTTAGATAAAGGCTATAAAGGAGCGGAAGAAAAAACAGATGTTTTAATGGAAGTTAATGCTCAAGAAGATGACATGATTCTCCTGAATGGTAATGAAGCCGTAGGCATGGGCGCTATCGCAGCTGGGATCCAATATTATAGTGCTTATCCAATGACTCCAGCCACAGGATTGCTTCATTTTATGAATGAACATAAACATGAATATCCAATGGTAGTTAAGCAAGTGGAAGATGAAATTGGCGCTATCAATGAGGCTATTGGAGCTTCAATCGCTGGTGTGAGAGCTGCTACAGGTAGTTCTGGTGGTGGCTTTGCCCTCATGGTTGAGGCAGTATCCTTTGCTGGCACTGCAGAGGTCCCCTTGGTGATTTTAGAAGCTCAACGTACAGGTCCAGCCAGTGGTGTTCCAACTTGGACAGCTCAAGCTGATTTACAGTTTGTTTTAACAGCTGGTCATGGAGATTTCCCTCGAGTGATTTTAACTCCAGGTACTGTGGAAGAGCATTTTGAATTAGGTAAAAAAGCCTTTTATTTAGCAGAAAAATATCAATTGCCAGTCATTATTTTATCTGATAAATATATTTTAGAATCTCATCAGACCATGACAACTCCTGATTCAGTTCATGAAAATGAACGTCAGAGCATGATCACTGATGCTAAAGAATTGCCAAGTGACGGTAGTTACTTACGCTATAAAGATACGGAAAATGGTATTACTAAGCGTAGCATCCCAGGACAAGAATGGGGTACTCACTTAGCTAATTCTTACGAGCATGATGAATGGGGTTTTGCTACAGAAGAAGCAGAAGTCATTAATCAAGCTGTGGAAAAAAGAGCCAGAAAAATGGAGGCAATTATGGAAGAGATCCCTCAGCCTCAATTACTTGGTCCTGAATCAGCTGATGTAACTTTTGTTGGTTGGGGGTCAACCGTGAACGTGTTAATGGAAGCCATTAATCAAGCTCCTGAGGGGAGTGTGAACGCTATTCATATTCCTTGTATGTATCCTTTCCCAGCTGAGGCTTTTGCTAAGTTAGCAGAAAAAGCTAAAAAGTTGGTGATGGTTGAAGGAAATGCTAATGCACAGGCTGCAAATTGGATTCGTCAACAAACTTGCATTGAAATGGATGACACTTTGCTTCGTTATGATGGCAGACCATTCTATGCTGAGGATTTAATTGAATATGCAACTAAAAAGTAAACTCAGTGGAGAAAGGAAAAGAAGATTAATTAAAAATTAATTACATTCAAATATATGCCTAAAATAACAAAACAAAATATTAAATCACCAATTAAACCAACCTGGTGCGCAGGTTGTGGCAACTTTGGGATTCTTCGTGCGCTTTACGCAGCTCTAGAAGAACTAGAGTTGAACCGAGCTGATGTAGTAACCAGCTATGGAGTCGGTTGCTGTGATAACGGAGCTGATTTTAGCGCGAACTATGCTATTCATGGTTTGCATGGCCGCTCAGTGCCTCCAACCATTGGTGTAAAACTGGCTAATCATGAATTAAAAGTAATTTCTGTCAGTGGAGATGGTGGCCAATATGGTGAAGGATTAAATCACCTTATGTTTGCTGCTCGCGGTAATCATAATATTACCATGTTGGTGCATAATAATAACCGTTATAGTTTGACCACTGGTCAGGCTTCACCAACCACCCCTAAGGGAACTAAGACCAAGACTACTCCTGAAGGATTGATTGAAGAACCTTTTAATCCTTTGCACACAGCTTTAAGTGCTCATGCAAGTTTTGTCGCCCGTGGTTATGCTAATGATTTTAAACAATTAAAAGAAATCATTAAATCAGCCATTACTCACAGAGGTTTTGCTTTAGTTGATATTTTGCAAGCCTGTGTCACTTTTAACAAAGATTATGATTTTAAATGGTATAAAGATCACGTAGAACATTTGTCAGAAGATCATGACAGTAGTGATTGGAATCAAGCTATTGAAGTGGCAACTAAGCCAGCAGGTAAATTATTCACTGGTGTTTATTATCAGGACGAGGATCGTCCTGCTTATCATGAAAGTTTAGATGTACTTAATGAGAAACCATTAGTGAAACAATGGCAAGCTGAGAGAGATATCTCCCCTGTGATTAAGCATTATGCTTAAATTGTAGCTGTGTACAGCAAGATTTGAAGCTCCCTGGGTAAAAACAGGGAGCTTTTTTGACTATTTATATCGAGAATAAACTACATAACCTTCTAAAAGATCAAAGCCATTAATGTGAGGATCGAGAATTCGTTCATCTGTGTTGTAACATCTGTAAGGACGCAGTTCATCAGAATCAGTGCTGAGGATGCGGGTTTCCATAATGGTTGAAAGTTCGTCATTATCTAAGTATTTACGCAAAACATCATCTAAGAAATCGATTTGTGTAAAAACATTAGATTTATTAACCCAGTCAGCTGCCATCACAATCGCTGTAGAAGCGATCAGGTCATCTAAAGTTAATACGGCAAAAAAGGCTATAGGCCCTCTTTTTTTCTCAATATACTGGACGATTTTTTTGTAAGTTTTTACCATAGCTTTTTTATTTTTGTTAGTATAACAGATAAAGCTGACATCATTGCCTGTATTTCAGTTTCTGACCATTTGTTAGCTGGCATATAGCGAATATCAGGCCAGTTTTTAGTTGGGAAAATTGAAATAAATTTTTTCCATTTTTTTGATAACTGGTTGGTATTAGTTAATTCTTGGTTAAGTCCAGCCAGTAAAGCTAAATTTCTTAAGTTATGGGTTTTAAAAAAATGTTGCACGGTGTTATCTCGATGATGATCTGGGTACTTTGTTAAATTTAACTTTTTGCAAATTAAAGCTTTCAGAGCGATCTCTAAAGTCATGGCCATCATATAAGCCGCCATTTGCCAGTCTTTAGCTTTAATTAGAATTCTAACGGTTTTTAGTCTAGAGTTGGCGATAATTTTTAGTTGAGACCGAGAAGGCATATATTAGGTAATTTAAAGTTTTATAATAAAGACTATGAAATTATTAATCCATACCTGTTGTGCTGATTGTGCTTTGAAAATGGAACAGTCTTTTTTTCAGGCTGTAAATAAACATGATCTAAACTTAGCTAAACAATCTGAAGATAAGCTGACGAATCAAGATGAAATGTTGAAGCAGCAGAAAACTGACATAGAAAGCCCAAACCGAAAGTTTGCTGACATAAAAAACCCAAATTTTGTAAAAATGCCGGGGGAGATGCTTTTTTACTTTGCTAATGATAATATTCATCCTCGTTCTGAGTGGCTCAGCCGTTATCGAGCTTTAAAAAAAATTGCTAAAGAACGAAATTGGAAAATTGCTGTAAAAAATTATAGGCCTAGTGATTATTTTGAACACATTTTGTCTTTGGGTAATTTCCCTGAAGAAAGTCAGCGTTGCCCTGTGTGTTGGCGGCTGCGGCTGAAAAATAGCTTTAATTATGCAGCTGCTCATGAGTTTGATTTAGTGACAACTACTCTGCTGTCAAGTCATTACCAGGCAAGTAAAATTATTACTCGTATTGCTGAAGATATTGCTCAGCAATACCCGCAAGTAGATTTCTGGCAGCCGCCACAAATCAACAAAGATTCAGAATTCAAAGGCTTTTATAAGCAAAATTATTGTGGTTGTGCTTTTAGCTTGGTGGAAAGAATGCGTGAGAAATATAAAAAATAATTGAAGTATTTAACTACTCATTAATTCTTTGACACTTTCTAAGCTTGGTAGATTTGTTTGTGAAATTTTTACTGCAGCGGTAGCATTGGCAAATTTTAAAGATTGTTCTAAATCATACCCAAGAGTTTGTGCCCTGATAAATCCAGCATTAAAGCTATCTCCTGCTCCGACAGTGTTAATAGGTTCTACTTTAAAGGCTGGGACTGTGATTGGTTTTCCCTTTGTTTCACAACCGATAGCGCCTTTTTCCGCCATTTTGACAGCAATAACTGCTTGAGTCTGCGCACATGCGGTTTGTATAGCAGCTTCAACATTTTTAGCTTGCCAAACAGCGAGCAGTTCATCCTCACTGGGAAAATAATAATCAGCTAAAGCAACTAATTTTTTTACTAGCTGAAGTTGTTCTGTACTAGTATCGTTAGTGACCCGTCCATGATCTAGAATGATCTTGGTTCCAGCTTCTTTAGCTTCTTGCGCTAGTTCAAGAATAACTTGTTGGAATTTTTTTAGCTTTAAAAATCCACCTAAATAAAGATATTCAACATCGTCTATTATTTTTTTAATTTCTTCTTGAACTTCCTCTGGTGTTAAAGATTTATTAGCATCTCCCACTACAGCCTGAATATTTTTTCCATCTGAAGAGATAAAATTAAGTCCTAGATTAGTTTGTGCCTCTGGACTCATAATTAGAGCTGATTTGATACCTCTTTTTTCTAATAGTTTTGATACCTCTTGTCCGAAGACATCTTTGCCCACTTTGCCTATGAAAGTTGCTGGTAAGCCTAGAGCAGCCATGATTTTTGCAGCATTAACTGCCGATCCCCCCAGTTCAGCCTGATATCCTTTGCCGACTGTTTCAGTTTCAGGTAGCAAGCCATCACCAAAAGGAAAATTAGGACAGTTTATATCTAAATAAATTGATCCAAAGGAAAGAATACTTTCTTTTCTCATATTTTTTTAAGTTTTTATTAATATGGCCACATTATAGCAAAAAAACAAAAACCCCGCTTTTTACAGCGGGGTTTGTTAAATTTTCAATTTAAATGAAAAATTTATTCAGCTGGATCTTCTGGGACTTCCATTTCTTCGGTCATCTCTTCAGTTTCTTCAACTGCAGCTTCGTCTTCGTCAGATAAACGTCTGACTTCAACAGCGCTTGGTCCTTTAGGACCTTCAGCTATTCTAAACTCAACACGATCATCGTCGTTTAAGCTAGGTCTCATATCATTGCTGATGATGCTGCTGGCGTGAACAAAGATATCTTTGCCATTTTCAGTACCGTCATCTGGAGCAATGAAACCAAAACCTTTAGTGTGGTTAAACCACTTAACGGTGCCTGTTTGTTTAGGAGCTTGATTGGTTTGCATGTTTGTGTCGTTCATGATTGCCTTTCATACTAATTTATAATCTAGGATTCCAATGAAGCTAATTTTTTTAGATTTAACTCTAAAAAGTTTTAGTGCCATGTATCCTTAATATGAAAATCTAATATAAAATTCACAAATTAAAAATAAATGAAAAATTAGGGGGTGTTGGGGGAAATGTTTGACTTGGCTTGCGCCTGTTACTCAATAGTACTTTGTCTTCTAATGATTAATATAATTTTATTATAGCATGGGTTAATGGAAATAGATAGTAGCATAGGTTACAAGGTTTGATAATTAAAATGAATGTAAAAAAGTAAAAACCCGTTATTTCTAACGGGCTTTTATTTTTTGCGATGAATGAGAGGTAAACTTCGGCTTAATTTGAGTTAAGCCTAAACCTTTCATTTGAAATTAATCTTCATTTATTAATTTAACATCTGCGGCATTTTGGCCTTTAGGGCCTTGTTTGATGACAAAAGAGACACGGTCACCTTCTTGTAAGCGGTCTTGAGTATCTTTAGTATGTACAAACACATCTTTATTTCCTTTATCAGGAGCAATAAAACCGTAGCCTTTATTCATTCCGTCAAACCACTTTACAGTGCCATTGACTCTTTTTTGGTCTTCGGTTGATTGATTTTGATTATTGTCGTTCATTTCTGGATCCTTTCCTTGGTGATAATTAATAATGCGGCTGTTCTAAGCCTTTAGGGATAACAAATTAGATAACAACTAGATACCAACAGGTTGCTCTTATGACATGTATCCTAGGGAAAATTTAAAAATTAGCGATAAAAATACTTTTAAGTATTTATATCGGGCTTTGAGGTAATGTTAGCTTGCCGTGAGGCTGAAAATATTTTTATCCTATAAAAATTAATATAAAGGTATTATAACAGTTAATTAAAAATAAGATAGGGGGATTAATTAAAGGTTATTAATTTAGGCTTAATTTATAAAGTTGAGATTTGTAAATCGCCGTTGATTTTAAGATTGTCTTTATCTTTTTCAGTCCAGTTAAATTCAACTTTTTTCTCTAATTCATCAAGCTTCACCACAATATTTTTTTGCATTTTTTCCATTGATGGTATCGTTATAAACAAATCTGGCTGCTCAGGATAACTAAATACTCCTTCAAAATTAAATAAGATTTTTTTATCTTGAATAGTAGCTAATAAAGTAGCTTTTTTATTTAACTCTGTTTCAACAGAGCCTTTTTTGTTTGAAACTTTAAGTGTTTTTGTTTTTATACTTTTCACTACTCCCACTGCTCGAGGCTGCCCAAGTTGTTCCATAACGGCAGCTTTATCATCGCCCAGGTCAACATCAAGTCCATCTAACAAAGAACTGAGGTTTCCCATTGAAGATTCAGCAGCTTGTAGCACAGGATCAAGTTCAATTTCAAAAACTATTTGGCTGTCAACTTCGTACTCATGACCTTCAACTGAAGCTTTAAGTTGAATATTAACGGTGATTTCATGATCAGGATTCATGTCTTGAGCGACTTGTTCTCCAGCCTGGTTCATGGCTGAAGTTCCTGATTCATAAGCATCTTGCATTTGTTGGGCGAGATCCCCTAAGGATCCCAGGTTGGATAGATCAAACATAAAAGATATTATAGCGGTTTTTTAGAATTAAAGGAGGTTAATTTTTAATTGGATGATAAAATAGACGGAGGCTATGCAAAAGAAAAACCAATCAAGTCAATCAATTATTATTTTTCTAAGTATTTTTTTCTTATTTTTTATTTATGAGTATGGCTCTCCGATTTGGCAGTTTTATCAGGCTGCACAACAACATGGAGTTGATTTTATTTTGATGTTGGAACAGCGGCAAGTTTTAAAGCATGTCCTGAGATTTCCTTTTTATTTAGCAGTTTATGTGGCCTTATTTTTAAATTTTTTTCAAAAAAAATCTAAAAAAGCATATTGGTTGCTTAATTTTTTGTTTATTACCAGGATGATTTTAAAGCCATTACTGATAATTTACGGCTGGTATATGTTGAGTAAAATGGAAAATTTTTCGCTGGAGTTGAATATTAGTCAATTGATTTTTGGCATTGGTATGCTGTGGATAGTTTATAGCTATTTTCTAGCTTTTATCAGAAATTGGTGGCAAAATAAGAAAAAATCTAAGAATTAGTTTTCTTTTTTTTATTAAATTTTGTTTTAATTTTTGGCCAAATATTTTTAACAAAATAACAGATTAAAAAGCCTAATATTATTTTTATAAATATTTTTCTACTATAGCAAAATAATCATTATTCCCTTGTTCAGCTTGCCATTGCCAGTACTCAAAACCCCAAAGATGGATTTCAGCAAAAGGAAATTTTTGTGCCCAAATAATATTTTTTTCTAATTGCTCAGGACTGATACTGCCTGGATTTTTTGACAAATATCCTTGATGATTTTTTTCCCAAGGTTCAGCTTGCAACTCTGTTAGCCATAGGGGTTGAGGACTAGTTTTTAAAATTTTTATTAATTCAGAGTCTGATTGGTGAGGTCCACGATAAAAAGATTTTCCAAGAAATTTGAGTAAAAATTGTTTAGGATAAAGTTCTAGGCCTATTATGTCTGCTATTTGGATAGCTTTAGGGAAAAGCTGACGTTTTTTTAATTCGTTTCCCCAGAGATTAATGATCACTGGACGATCATCTAGTTGGCGCACTACTTCAACTTCTTTTTGCAAAAAAGAAAAAGGAATTTTTTTATCTAAAGGTCCGCTAGGATCTAAAGGCTCATTTTCTACCTGCCAGTGAGTAATACACTGATATTTTTTTAAAGTTTGCACACTTTTTTTAACTAAAGCTAAAATTTTATTTTGAGTCTCAGGGCAATCCGCATGTTGCTCTAACTCAGGGATGTGATCAGGCCAGTAAAACTCAGGCCAGCGTGGGGCTTTTACTCCCACTGTTACTACCACAGGTTGTTTTTCAACCTCACATTTTTTTAGTATTTTCTCTAATTCAGAAAAAGTATAATTCCCAGCAGTTTTTTCCACTTCACTCCAGTAAACACCTAAGCGGATATGAGCAAAATTTATGCTCAAGGCTTTATTTAGAGCTTGATTAACATCAAGATCAAGGAATTTTAAGTGTGGATGACTAAAAGTGATGCCAAGTTTCATATGTTTGTTTATGAATTTATTGATTTTATGTTGGAGGCGCCTCATTTATATGAAAAAATATTGCAAAATTATTTTATTGCTGCTGATTTTGGCGTTAGTTTGGCTTTTTTAGGGCTATCAAAGCTTAAACTGGCAGTTTAGCCAGCAAAAGTGTCAATCTAGTTTAAAAATTGAGATTAATTTTTTTGTTTAAAAGTGATTTTAGTTTATTTTTTTCTTGCCAAATAGTTGCCCCCATTATCCAGCTATAACCAAAAATAAGATCACTCAATAAGGTGTTTTTATAAAAGGGTACGGCTAATAAATAGCATTGCCCTAGGTTAGCTAGATTGTGCTCGTACCAAAACAGCCACACTCCAAAATTAGAGATCAGGAAAAATAAGAATGATGCCAAAGGTAAAAGTATAAGTTGTTGTTTACGTGTACGAGCGAGTTTCCCCAGTAGCCAGTAGCTGGCAAATCCAAGATAGTTAAAAATAAAACCCTGATAAAAACCACCCACTAACCAATCAAACAAAATAATATTAGCAAAAAACAGCAAAAAATTTTGACTAAAAAAACCGAAACTGCCTAATAAACTAAAATTAGGGGCAATTTTGATTACTCGTGAGATCATGACTACAATAGCTCCAACTATTGTTTTTTGGTCTGTATAGATTTTTTTATTGAGCTCGAATTTTTTCATAGCGGAATTCTACCTCATCTCCTTGTTTAAGAACAGTCTGTTTTGCTCCTTGCTGAGCGTATTCTCCATTGACATATAAAGCCCAGTAATAATCATTATTACTGGCTAGCTGGTTTATTGCTTGAATCATAATACCAAAATCATATTCGTCATACTCAACTTCAGCATTTTTTTGCAAAAGTTCAAAAGCTGTTTGCTCGTTTTTTTCTGCAGTAAATTTATAACTATGTTGTTCATTTTCAGCTGTAGTGGGCTTTATAGTCGGGATGATTGAGGGTTGAAGATGATTTGGGGAGTTTGATATTTCTGCTTGTTGTTTAAACGAAATTGCAAAGCCAATTCCGATGGCGATAATGGCTAAAATAACGATTGCTTTTTTCATATTTAAATATCTTACATTGTTTTATACATCAGGATATGGTCCCTATAACCTTTTTCAAGCTTTACTCCATTAGGCAATAATCCATACTCTTTAAAACCAAATTTTTTATACATTTTTCGAGCAATTTTATTTGGTTTTTGTACGGTCAGTTCTACTATTTCAATACCTGGGAGTTGTGTGCTTGCTTGTTTCAAAACTGTTTTCATTAATAAGCTGCCAATGCCTTGCCCTCGATAGTTTTTTCTCACTGAAATGCCTAGACTACCAATATGTCTTTGAGTAAGTTTGCCTAGCTCTATACCTACATTTCCAATTAAAGATTGATCAGCAAAGGCTAAAATATGTAAATTCTTTTTTTGTTTAATTTTTTTCAAGATATGATCTAGATACTCTTTTTCTTTTTCCAAACTCATAATTTCACTTTGTTTAGAGACAAATGTTTTTTCTTGAGAAAGAGTGTTGATGTAGTCTAGCAAAGCCTCAACATCATTTTTTTTAGGAGAGCGCAAAGTAAGATTAAAATCTTGATAAGTTTTTTGTAAAAATATGCTCATTCTTCTGTATTATTAGGTTTTATTATAAAATAGTGTTCACTGAAAAATAAAAAATGTTAGATGAAAACTTGAGCATTTTCACTCAATTCAATCAAGAGCAGAAAATCCGAGTGATCAAATTCTAACATTTTTCAGTGAATTCTATATATAGCAAATTCAAAACGAGGTGATGGTTGCCCTCTCATTAAGTTACAAGGCTAAAGTTCATAAATCTGCTATTTGGGTTTGAATCGGCTAAACTTTAAGAGTTTAACTATTTGTATTTTTATGTTGAATAAAAGAATAGACAAGAAAACAACTAGTTCTGAAATTCCACTTAAGCAACTTGAACAGTTTAAGCATCATAAGCAACAGCAGCAGATAAAAATTTCCGCGATTATTCCTATTTTTAATGAAGAAAAAGGGCTCTCTTCAGTCATCGATTTTTTGTTTAATTGTGATGTGGTTGATGAAATTATTTGTGTTAATGATGGTTCAAAAGATCACAGTCTGATGATTTTACAGAGTTATGCAGAGCAGATTAAATTAGTCAATTTTGAGCAGAATCAAGGTAAAGGTGCTGCGTTAGCAGCTGGCATAGAGATTGCTCAAGGAGAGATTGTTTTATTTTTGGATGCTGATTTGCTAAATTTGAAAGTGACTCATATTGTTGATTTAATTCATCCTTTATTGGCTCAAGAATGTCGAGGCACATTAGGTATTATGGATGATTTAACTGGTGATCTGCTGCCAAATCCGTTTATGTATTTTACTGGCCAGCGGTCTTATTTCAGACAAGACTTGCTTCCTTATTTAGCAGAGATAAGGCAAGCGCGCTTTGGAGTCGAAGTTTTTTTGAATGAGTTATTTCCTCGGGAGCAAATACAAATGGTAGCTGTTCCGGGTTTAGGACAAATTTTTAAATCTGAAAAAACGGGATATCTGGGCGCTTTTCGTGGATATCTAGTAGAGGGAATGGAGATTGCTCAAGAGATTGGCCGTAGAAAAGGTTTTCTGCCTGAGGATAGAATGATTATTTCCCGTTTAAAAAATGTAGCCAGCCTCGAGGAATTTCAAAAACAGATTAAAAAAATTCATAATCTAACTGTAAGACAATTTTTACATGAATATGTCCTAAAATATTTGAAAATGATTAAGTTTGAGTAGGCTTATCACAACAACTTTAATCAATAAAATAAGGCGAATTTATTGTATTATAATATGCTTTATATGCTTTATGAAAAAATTTTTTGTAATTACATTGATAACTTTTGTAGCTAATTTAGTCAGTGTTTCTGCAATAAATGCTGAATCACCTCCCTACCCAGAGCCACCTTCTGATGAACAAAAAGCTAAGTGGAAAGAGTTGGGCGATGAAAATTTGGAAAAATATGGAAGCGGGACCAGTCAGCCAGTAGGTAATACTCAGGCTGTCCAGCCCACACTTGCACCAACTACTTTGCCTACAGCTACCACCACGCCTACTCTTGAGCCTACTAAGCAACTTACAGAGCCTCCGACAATTATCCCAGTACAAGATTCTAATACTGATAATCAACAATCCTCGTCTTTGTGGCAGAGTATTCTTAATTGGTGGAAAAATTTATTTAATTTTGGCGGTTAAATTTTCGCAGATTTCTCTTTTTCCTTAAAATTATTTTTCAGGGAAACGTTCCTTGTGATAACTTTTCATTTCTCTTAAATGTTCTTTGAAATGATTGATGTCTGGGTGGTTGGGAAAATTGTCTACAGTAAATTGAACTTTATCAATTCCCTGTTGGTGCATTTCAGCACTGTTAATATCCAAAGATTGAATGGAATAGAGCAAGCCTTGGTTAAAAGGTGCGTAAGCCCAGTTTGGATCTATTTTTTGTGCTTTTTCTAGATATTCATGAGCAAGGTCATATTTTTTATAAAAGGCACCTTGGATAAAGCCATAAGAGCTAAGAGCTGGGGCAAAGTCAGGATCAATGTCTAAAGCTTGTTGGTAATAGCCAGCTGCTTTTTCATAATCTTTTGTCTGAACCCAAATGGAAAAACCTTGGTTGTAATAATACCAGGGATCGTTTTTTGACTCTGGCTGTTGGAGGGCTGTTGCAGGAGTAGGAGTGGGAGCTTTGGTTGCTGAGATGAGTTTTTGTGCAGGTGATATTTTAGGAGGCTGGTCAATTTCTTCTAGTTCAATGCGATCTTGCATCTTTTGTTCAAATTCTTGTTGTGCTTCTAGATGTTTTAAGGCAACTTCTCTAGCTCGTTGCTGGGTCTTGCTAATACCGCTAACTATTAAAGAAATAATGATAAAGAAAATGGAAAAGAAATTCATAAAGATTAGTTTGTTTATTTTGTATTGTTAATAACAATCCCAATTATACAATACTTGGCTGAAATTTAATTTTGTAAGATCACTAGGCTTGATAAAAAAATTGGCTACGCCACAATCACCCCACATAATATTTCCAACAGAATCCATTTGAAATAAGAGTTGATATGGTTCTTTGTCTATTTTTTGTTCGGCAATCTTTTTTTGCAAGTGTTCTCGAGGGTCCCACTGGGTAAAATGGGGGTAGCCTCCAATTTTGCAGCCAGTTCCATCTAAAGAACGATTAAGTATCATTTTTAGAGCATCTAGATCGTATTCAGTTTCATCAAATAATTCCTTCATTTTTTTAGAATGAGTATGATCACCTAATGATTTAACTTGATGGTCTTCTTCAAAATTAATTGCAGTTTCTTTTTGCACTGGGAACCAGTCTGTGTTAGGAACAAAAGAAAAATCAGTAATCAATTCTTCTTTATTTTTAATAATTTTTTTATGGTAGACCACTTGCGCGGTATCTGAGCCAATGTTTGCCGGAGAGGTACTAGGTTGGACTTTCAAACCGCAGGTATCATCAGCAGCAATAAAAAATTGTAAAATGCCTTGTTCAGGCAAATACTGGTTATGAGGTAAATCACTAAGTTTAAATTGAGCTAAGAGTCTAAGCGGAATTTTTTGCTCGTTTTTGGGGTATGGTTGGGTTTTTGGCCAATAAGGATTTCCTCCAAATTTACTGTCAGTTAGTTCTAGTGGTTTTTCTTCTCCAGCACTAATTCTGATTACTTGTTTTTCAGTAGCTACAAGTTCATCATAAAGTTCATCAGCTAGGTCAAGAGCACGATGAGAAAATGTGGGGATGATTGGTTTTTTAGGAAAAAGTTTAAAGTTGGGAAAAAGTTTGTGCCAAATTTTTCTCAGAATCGTTTGTATAATTATTGTGAATAAAGCACTAAAAAAAGTAACACTAAAAATCATAATCCACAGAGCTATAACCGTGAAAATTCGATCCCAAAAAATAGGCTCATCACTTTCAAGAAAACCAAAAAAGGCTATGATTGAAGCTATTACCCGTCCGAATTCAATAGGTAGCTCCAGTAAATCCTTACAAAGCTGGCGGAAATTGTATAAGTGTGACATAGATAAATTTTTAACCTAAATTATAAATGAATTGGTAATTCTGATTATACCTCGCCAGCTTGCTACGGGGAAACAAACCAGAATATGGTTTTACCTGAATTTGTTATTAATTTATAGTTCATAATTAATTTTAAAGCTTGCCCTTATTTTCCTAGATGCTATAGTGAAAATATAGTTCTTATTATCCATTGTCTCCATTCCATGCTGCAAAAATTTTTTAAAAAGCATAAAAAAAATTCTCTAACTTTTTTAGTTTTAGTGATTTTTATTTTTTCTTTACTAATGTGTTTTACACGGACTAATTTTTTCGGTTTTAATAATAGAGTTGGCGCCTGGACCGCTGAGCAGTATGTGATGGACACTTTTACTGCTTCAAGCTACGAATTAGACGAAACTGGTGTGACTTATGAGTGGAGCTTTACGGCCCCGGCGAGAATTGATTCTACAGAAATTTTTGAAATTACTTTAGCTGAACCAGGTTTTTTAGCAGCTGTACCTGATTTTTATAATGCTAATATGCCAACAATATCAGTAGAGAGAGCTATCGGTGGAGAAACCGTAGAAATGGATGTAGAGTGGCATCCTAATGATGATGAGTACTGTACAGAAGAAGACTGTAGCTGGCGCATGATTGCCATGACTCATGGTTCTATTTATGAAAACGACGTCGTTACAGTTACCATGACGAATGTGACAAATCCAACTAATGGTGGTTTATTCTATTTAAATTTTGCTTGGGTCGATAATGAAGAAAGTATCCGTTACAATGCCTTGTCTGGCGATTCTCCTAGAAGACTGTTTGATGACTCAGAAAATCCTAGTTTATTATTAAAGATTAAAGTGGTTCAGCCAGATGAAGAAACAGCTGTAGAGAATGCTCCTATTTGGATTCACACAGCTAATCATTTTATCACTGCTAGTAGTCGTACAGATAGTGAAGGGGTAGCTTATTTTTTTTCTGGGAATTTTAGTGGTTTAAGTGATGATGATCCAGCTCAAGACTTTATCATAGAAGTTAGTGCGCCTTACGATAGCAACTACACTGATCCGCTTAATAAACCGACTGTGAGTATTGTCCAAGGGGCTACCAATGCTGATTATTTCACTGGTGGCGACCCTGGGTTTATTGCTTTAACCACTCCGCAATTAAGAGGGAAGATAGTTGTTCCTGAAGGTTGTACTACCTGTGCCGATTCTGTTTCTGCTGGTGACGGGATTGCGGGAGTGAATATTGATGTGAATGATGCTTACTGGGATCCGGAAAAATCAAAATATACAATTACTGATGAAGCAGGAAATTTCCAAATCGGTGGCTTAAGTGAAGGTACTTATAGCTTAGAGATACGGTCTCCTTATGATGCTAGTGATTACACTGGTTTGATGACCCCAGATGTGATTATTGGGATAGAAGTTGATAGTAATGGAAAAGTGACTTACGGAGAAACTGAAGAAGCCTCCCAAATAGATTTTGGTTCAATTGAGTTTTTATTAGCTACTAAAACAGTAACTGGGCGAGTAACTAAAGCAGATGGGAGCGCTGTTTCTACGGCCGTAATTCGCGCTTTTAGTATGAACGGGATTGGTTTTGCTGAGGCTACTACTGATGATAATGGCGATTACACTTTGTCTTTAGGTGGAGGTAACTGGCATATTATGCCTGATATAGATTATTCGCCAAATTATGATGATAATCCTGATAATGATGTGACCGCGGAATGGATTTATTGTGGCATGGGGAGAACAGTTAGTTTTGTTAAAGATCAGACAGAAGAAAGTAAAACAGGGAATTTTGAAGTTCAAGATGTAAATGCGACTATTACTGGAGAAGTTGAGTATCCTGACGGAAGCCCTGTAACAAATTCCGCTTCAGTTAATATTTTTTCTAAAAATGGTTGTGGTAGCTATGCCGAATTAGATTGGAATACAGGTGAATTTTCAGCGGCAGTTCCTGCAGGTTCTTATAGTGTTTCTGTAGATAGCTGGAATGAAGATTATAGCTCTCCTGCTTCTAAACAAGTAACTATTTCTAGCGGAACAACTGATGTTGGGACTTTAACTTTAGTGGAAAAACAAGCGCAGATTTCAGGAAGACTATGGGCGGATGGCAATGGGAATGATCAATATGATGCTGGTGAAGGAATAGAATATGTCTCTGTTGAGGGCTTTAAAGTAAATCGCAAATTTGATCAACATGCCGGCCCAGAAGGACCTGGTATGGGTGGCTCGCAAATGGGTTTTACTCATGATGATAGTGGAGAAAATGGTGAGTTTACTTTAAAAGTGACCCGAGGCACGTGGATGGTAAATGTCATGGCTGATAAAGGCATGATGGGTGGTGGTTATTCTTCTGATAGTACTAATTATATTTATACAGGCGCACCGGTTCAGGTGGCGATTGAGACTGATGACGCTATTAGCAATGATCATAATTTCCAACTATCAGTGGCTGATGCTACTATCAATGGTCGCCTTTATTCAGATACTAATGGTAATGATGAGTTTGATTCTGGCGAGGCGGTGAATGGCATTTATGGTTATTCTTTTGCTGAGCCGGCCGGTTCTTTTAATCAAGGGCCGATGATGGGGGCTGGTATGGGGGCGCCGATTTCTAATGGTATTTTTGAAATCAAGGTGCCGGCTGGCCAATATCGAATTGGAGTTGATTTTCCTCCGGAAAGTTCGAGCTATACACCTTCTAGTACCGCATCCATTAACATTGAATCTGGTGAATCAGTGACTGCTAATGTAAAGGTTTTGCCTAATAATGCAACAGTGAGAATTGGCTTTAAGGATGCTAATGGTTCAGCAGTGACTACTCTGGAACATGCAGAGATATTTTTGGATAATTCTGGAGGTGGTCACCAGTACCATCGTCTAACCTCGGAAGAGCTGGAATCTGGTTATGCTGATGTCTTAGTTTCGGCTGGCAACTGGCGGGTGGGCTACTTTATTGATCCTACAGAAAATGATTATATGAGCACGCCAACAACTGATAATTTAGTTACAGCTGTGGCTAATCAGACTGTAAGTAAAAATATTATTTTGCAAGAAGCCAACTCTACCATTGCTGGCACAGTTAAAGACCCTGACGGCAATGCTTTATCTGGAGTTTATGTTTTGGTTGATAATCGAAAACTTGATAGTTTTGACCCAATGGGCGGGATGATGATGTCAAATGGTCAAGTTACTGGTGCTGACGGGAGTTATTCTCTGAATTTACCTGCAGGTACTTATAAAGTGCAGGCCTTTTTTCCCCCAGAGGCTGTTGTGGGAGGTCAGACGGTTAATTATTTAAACCCTGAGCCTCGTGAAGTGACAGCTACTGCTAACAGTACTACTACGGCTAATTTCCGTTTTAAAGAATCGAATGCTACTTTATCAGGTACAGTAACTTTGAATGGGTCTAGTCAGGGAGCTTTTGTGTCTGCTTATTCTAATAATGGTGGCTACAACGATACCACTAGTTCTACTGGGAATTATTCTTTGAACGTGACGCAAGGAGATACTTGGTATGTACGCGCTTTTTATGAAGATAATAATACAGTTTACTTTTCTGATGTGACTGCAGTCACAATTGATGCTAGTCAGAATACTCAAAATTTAGCTTTGGAAGAAGCTCCTTTTACTGTCCCTGATGCAGTTTCAACTACGTTCAATTGTGCTAATGCCAAAAAGATTACTTTGTCTAATGGAACTGAAATTTCCATTCCGGCTAATGCAATAAAGCCGGCTTCAGTTGAATCATGTGATGCTTCAAGTTCAGATAGCAATATCACGATCACAATTAGTCCGACCACGCAAATGTCTTTGCAAAATAAGTCGGTGCCAATTGGTGTAGGTTATGAAATTACGGCTGTTGATAGTAATGGAGTCGAAATTTCCAATACTTTTAATTCTAATGTCACCATTACTATTCCTTATAGTGATGAGGAAATTTCTACAGCAGTTGGTTCATCTGTGGATGAGTCCTTGTTGGGAAATGGTTACTGGGACACCTCGACTTCGGCTTGGCGTAATGTTAATAGTGAGGTTTTAGATACTGTAAATAACACATTAAGTATCTCTACAAATCACTTTACGTTATTTGGTGTTTTAGCTAATACTGATCCGGATACAACAGCTGGTAATGGTTCAGATTCAAGTAGCTCTAGCACAAGTTCTTCTACGCCTCAGCCAGTTGATTGTGATCAAGCTCCACCTTTAGGCAAGAATCCGCGTTTGTATGCAGTTTTGCCTGAAAGTAGTACGAGTTTGCGTTTGTATTTCACTGATGCTGATGGACCTTTGGATCGTTATGTTTTGGCTTACGGTCTAGAAAGTAATAATTATATTTATGGTTCAGGAAATATTGGTGGCCCTGGTACTCGGACTTACGTTGTCAATGATTTGCAGCCTAATACTACTTATTATTTTAAATTAAGAGCGGGGAATGGTTGTGCTCCAGGTGGTTGGTCTAATGAAATGTCTGGGACTACTTATGGTAATTGGTTAAGTTCGAGTGTGACTGATGTAGATTTAACCGCTGATGATGGAACCGTTAACCTTGATTTAGATTTGCCTAAGGATGAGGAAAATTGTGAGATCTATGAAGTTAAAGCTGGAGATAGTCTCTGGTCAATTGCTCAGAAAGTTTATGGCGATGGCGATAAATATCAGGATTTGATTGAGTTAAATAAAGAGCAATATCCAATTTTAGCTGAGTCTCAGCAAGTAGATGTGGGCTGGAAGTTAAAAGTGAAATGTTCACCAGTGGAAGCTGGAAAAGGAGATCAAGCTGCTGATGAGGTTCAAGAGCGAGATGGTGCGGTTCAGGCGGATCAAGATGAACAAAAGCAAGCTGAGCAAGCGTTGCCAACTCAATCTAGGAAAAATGTATGGTTAATTTTGGCTGGTTTGATTTTGGCTAGTCTGTTTGGAGGTTATATAATCGTACGCAGGGAATAGTTATTTCCTGCTTTTATGAAAGAAAAGATTATTAATTTAAGTGCTAAAAATAGGCCTTATTCTTCTTTTTTTGGCCCTATTCATAAGTTTTTGGTAGAAAAATATACGCCTCTTGTGTCTCAATACACTGAGACTTATGTTTTGACTGGCTTGACTTTAGTTTGGAGTGGATTGGTATTTTTAACAGGCTTGTTGGTTACAAATAGGGCGGGTTTTTTTATTGCTTTAGCCAGTTTGATTTTTTTACAGTTTATTACTGATATTTTTGATGGTGCTGTTGGTCGTTTCAAAAATACAGGCTTGATTAAGTGGGGATTTTATGCTGATCATTTTTTAGATTTTATTTTTTGTGTTAGTTTAATTTTTGCTTACACTAGTTTTTTAGCTATAAATAAGGCGAATTTATTTTTGATATTTACCTTAACTTTACTGTTCATAGCTTATGAATTGTTGATGTGTCTTTTAAATGATGGTAATTTGAACGCTAATGGTTATTATGGTTTTGGTACGATTGAGATGCGATTTTTGTTTATTTTAATGAATTTAGGTCTAATTTTTATTGAACTACCTAATATAAATAAAATAATCCCTTTTTTATTAGCTCCAGGATTTTTATTCCTCTTTTTTCAAGTTTGGCGTACTCAGCGCCAGTTGTGGCAGGAAGAGCTCAAAAGAAAATAAGTTTTTTCCCGAAAATATTTTTGAATTTAAACTTGACTTTTAAAAGTATGATAAAGTATGATGAATTTTAGTTGCAAATAAATTCACGAATTAGTAATAACCATAAGAGTTTATTGACCTTAAATTATTCTTTTATATGAAGCTAATTTCTTTAGATGAAAAACAGTTAATCAATAAGACTGTTTTAGTGCGAGTGGATTATAATGTGCCTCTTAAAAATCAAAAAATTGTTGATGATAGCAGGATTAAAACTTCTTTACCAACATTAAAATTATTACAAAAACTAGACTGCAAAATTATCTTACTTTCTCATCTTGGGCGTCCAGAAGGAAAAAAAGATACGAACTTAAGTTTAGAACCAGTAGCTCAGCATTTAGCTAAACTTTTGCAAACAAGAGTTGAGTTTGTTAACGACTGTGTTGGCTCTAAAGTGGAAAAAAATGTAGCCAAGCTGAAGTCTAAAGAAGTTTTAGTTTTAGAAAATGTCCGTTTTTATGCAGAAGAAAAGAAAAATACGGCTAAGTTTGCTCAGAAGTTATCCGTTTTAGCTGATGTTTATGTAAATGAAGCTTTTTCTGCTTGTCACCGCAGCCATGCTTCGATCGTTGGTATTCCTCAGTTTTTGCCTAGTTATGCCGGTTTAGCTTTAGTCAAAGAAGTTGAGGCTTTATCTAAATTAATGAAAAATCCAGCCCGACCTTTTGTCATGGTCGTTGGTGGAGCTAAAATTTCTGACAAGATTGATGCTGTGACTAATTTGAGTCAGATTGCCGATGCAGTTTTAGTCGGTGGTGGCGTAGCCAATAATTTTCTTAAGGCTGATGGCTATGAGATTGCTAATTCTTATTTACAGGATGTGCCAGCTGATTTAAAAAAACAAAATGTGAGTTATGTTGCTGTGGCCAAAAAGATCATTGATGACAACAAAACTCAGCGTTTATTAAAAGATGATTATATTCCTTTGCCTAAAATTCTTTATCCTATTGATGTGGTTACAGCTAAGTCAATTAACAGTCAAAAAACTAAAGAGATTTGTTTAGCCAACGGAGAAAAGAAAAAAGTAACTCAGGATTTGATGTATTTAGATATTGGTGAAAAAACAACGCGTCTTTATCAAGAAATAATTTTACAAGCCAAAACCATTTTTTGGAATGGGCCCATGGGTGTTTTTGAGCAACCACAATTCTCACGAGGGACAAAAGAAATTGCCAGGACTATTGCTAAAGCTGGCGCTATGAGCATTGTGGGTGGAGGTGATACGATTTGTGCGATTAATAAGTTTGGTTTGCAGTCCCGTTATGATTATGTCAGTGCTGCAGGGGGAGCCAGTCTAGAGTTTTTATCTGGAAAAGAATTACCAGGCTTAAAAGTTTTAGAAAATTAGAAATAGTAGAGTCAGTTAAATTTTTACTAGTTTGCGCATTTATTACAAATTAGCTCTTAAAGGAGCCCCTATGACTTCTCAACAATTAGATCAGCTGGTTTATCAAGCTGTTTTTGCTAAAAATCCGCAGAAAAAAGCCGAGGCTAGATATAAAATTTATCAAGAGGCTCTAGCTCGGGATATTGTTCCAGCTTCAATTCATGATTTTTATATGGCCCGCGGGCAAGAAAAAATTCCTTTAAATCTCACTGTTCCTGCTATTAATGTCCGTGGTATGGCCTACAATACAGCTCGGGCTATTTTTGCTGCAGCTAAAAAACATCATGTTAGAGCAGTTATTTTTGAAATTGCACGGTCTGAAATTGGTTACACAGATCAGTCTCCGGCCGAGTACACTACTGTTATTAGCGCAGCTGCTCTTCGAGAAGATTGGTCCGGTCCTTTGTTTATACAGGGAGATCATTTTCAAGCTAAAGCAGCTGATCCTGGTCAACCAAAGCCAGGTGAAATTAAGGCAATTAAAGATTTGATTAAAAAAGCGATCGAGGCTGGTTTTTTCAATATTGATATTGATATGTCTACTTTAGTAGATCTTGGTCAGGAGACTGAGTTAGATCAACAGGAACCTAATGCCCGTTACTCAGCTGAAATCACTAAGTGGATTCGGTCTTTAGAACCTCAGGGTGTGACTGTGTCAGTTGGTGGGGAAATTGGACATATTGGCGGGAAAAATAGTACGATTGCAGATTTTACTGCTTTCATTGACCAGTACAGAGAAAAATTGGGTTCAGCTTTAACTGGAATGAGTAAGGTAAGTGTGCAAACAGGCACGCATCATGGCGGAGTAGTTTTGCCAAATGGTGAACTAGCTGATATTAGTGTGGATTTTTCTATTCTGTCTAAAATTTCTAAGATTGCTCGAGATAAATATCAGATTGCCGGTACAGTTCAGCACGGAGCTTCCACTCTGCCTGATGAGTATTTTGCTCAGTTTGCTGATGCAGAAGCCACTGAGGTTCATCTAGCGACTGGCTTTCAAAATATTATTTTGGATCATCCGGAGTTTCCTCAGGATTTACTAGAAAAAATGTATTCTTGGCTGGATGAGCATAAACAAGATGAAAAAAAGCCTGATCAAACTGAGGAGCAATTTCATTACAAATTGCGTAAAAAGGCTTTTGGTGAGTTCAAGCAAGAGTGCTGGGATATTGAACAGTCACGACAAGATGCCATTCGTCAAGCTTTAGCTGATCGCTTTGAGTTTATGTTTAAGCAGTTAAATGTGCTGGATTCTCATGATTTAGTTAATAAATTTGTCAAGCCAGTTAAGATTGAAAAATCACAACAGGATTTTTTTGCCGCAAGAAAGTAAACAGCAAGATGTTAAAGGTTTAGCTGATTAAAAATTTGCAAAAAAAATCGCCATCAAATTTATTAATTAGGAAAAAATTATGCCAAATGTTATTAATCTGACCCGTCAACTTCTTGAACAAAATACTTATACTCAGGAAAGTCTAGAATTAGCTAATGTGATTAACCAGCTGGCCTTGGCGGCTAAGCTGGTTTCTCGCGAGGTGACTAAAGCTGGGCTGGTAGATATTTTGGGCGCGACTGGAGAAACTAATTGCCAACAAGAGAAAGTGCAAAAACTAGATGTATTTGCTAATCAAACTTTTGTTGAATTATTAAAGCAGTCTCCTTATGTTAAGGCTGTTGGTTCAGAAGAGGTGAAAAAAATTATTAAGTTCAATGAGTTTTATCACGAAAAGAGTAAGTATATTGTGCACTTGGACCCTTTGGATGGTAGTTCTAATATTGATGTTAATGTAAGTGTGGGGACAAATTTTGTTATTTTCAAAAAGCAATCTCCAGGACAGAAACTAGGCAAAAAAGATTATTTGCAACCAGGAAGAAATGCTGTTTGTGCTGGTTATGTGGTTTACGGCTCCAGCACCATGTTGGTTTATTCTAGTGGTCAGGGCGTGCATGGTTTCACTTTGGATCCTTCGATTGGTGAGTTTTTGCTTTCTCATGAAAATATGAGTTTGCCTCAGGCTTCAACCATTTACAGTATTAATGAAAGTTATGCCCCTAAATGGCAGAAAAAGTTTAGACAGCATGTGGCAGATTATAAAAAAGACAAAAACAGTAAGGGAAAAGTCAGAACAGCGCGTTATATTGGCTCTTTAGTAGCGGATTTTCATCGAAATTTATTAAAAGGAGGTGTTTTTCTTTATCCAGCTGATAAAAAACATCCGCAGGGCAAACTCCGTTTATTGTATGAAGGAATTCCCTTTGCTTATTTAATTGAGCAAGCTGGAGGAGCAGCCAGTGATGGTCAGCAGGCTGTGTTAGATATTGAACCTGAAGAATTGCACCAACGTATTCCTTTGTTTATTGGGAATAAAGAGGATGTGGAAGCGATTGAAAAAGTGTTGCAGTGAAAGTTTTTGGGGTTTTTATTTAAGAAAGTTGTTTTGAATTTTTTTAAAAAGGGTTGCTTTATTTTGATTTTTTTTTATAGTTATCATATGGCTGTTAAAGAATTGATTGGTCAAGAGACCTTATTAAAACTTAAAAGAGATTGCCCTGTCTTGGTCGTTATTCCAAATGATTATGGCCAAAAATTGGTTGCAGCAGATTTACCGCCAAAGCTGCTTAGTTATGAATTTAGTAGATTAAACTCTTTGTTCAGATTTACCGAGTCTGAGCAACAGGTATTTGTAAATTATTTTTTGGAATCTGATTTATTTTATTTTAATTTGGATGAGTTGTTCCCAGTACAACGATCTAAGGTGATCGAAACTGCTATAGAAAGAAAAAAATGGCAATTTTTATCTAATTGTTTTCAAGATGTCGACGATCGTTATCATCCTGGTATTATTGATAGTCTTATAGAAGAGAATAGAACTTACGAATTAATGCATTGTATTGGATTTTTATCAATAGGATTACAGAAGAAAATAATTACTACATTAATTACACGAGGACAAGTAGATAAGTTAATTCCTTACTTAGAAAAGATAGCTGTAGAATTACATGGACAAATTTTTCAAGCTTCTTTTTCTGATCACATCGTTGAATTAGTTGGTAATATAGGAAAAATTGACTCAATTTATCATGGGCAAATTATTGAGAGAGCGATAACAAGTACACAAGCTTCGAAGTTAGCCTCTCAACTAGCTAATTTAGATGTTTCTTATCATGAAATGATAATTCAAAGAATAATTGAACAAAACAATCTGCTTGACTTACGACGAGTAATAGATCAAATTAATCTGTTAAATTATTCTTTACAAAAGAAAGTGGTTGAAGCAAGTATAGAAGCAAGATTATTTGATCCCTTAGTAAAGAGTTTACCTGAGATAGATGAGGAATTGCATACATCTATAGTTGATGCGATGCTTAATTCAGGTTCTGCAAATATTATTTTTTATAGGTTTGGTTATTTGGACGAAGTTCAAAAACGAAAAGTTTTGGAACATGCACAAGATGAAGATATGTTTCAATCTTTAATTACATATTTGATTAGGCATAGTCAAATTTTTACTGATAGTATGTTATTGAATATTGGTAAAAGAATTGAAAAAATGGGAGGAGATGCTACACTTTTACGAAATTATATAAAAGAAAAGTGGAGTAGCCACTTAAGATCTGAAATATCTGAGTTAGAAGTTCAAGAATTATTATCTAGAGAAGAATATCGGGAATTACTCCCTTTTGTAGATCAAATACCTGTAAAATATCATTTAAGAATTGTTGAGCTAGCCTTAGATAATTATGATCATGAATTAATTATTGCTAAATTAGATAAATTAGACTGTAGTGTACATTCTTGTATAGTGACACTAGCTATAGAAAAGGGATACCTTGTTGGTGATGTTATTAAAAATATCAGAGCACTTAGTGAAAAATTGAGACAAAAGCTAATCCAATCATTGGATTTTTCGAGTATTAAGATAATTTTTTCTGAGAATTTGTATCCACGTCATTATTATGCTGAAATGATTGAAATTATTTGCAATCATCCTGAGCGAAAAAAAATAATTAAATGGTTAAAAAATAAAGTTTTTTTATCTGATCTTCAATTTAGATTTCTAGAATTAGATAAATATCATTTAAATGCGTTTAAACAGGATTTAATAGATTTGTGTGATCTTTTAGACATTAAACTAGAAATAGACCAAGAAACTGAACAAGAAGAGTTACCTGTTTTAGTTTCAAGACCAAAATCTAGAGAGCATTTTGCATACGTTGATTTAATTCCAGAAATATTTGAGTTTGAATTAAACAAGTATTTATCTGTAAGATTGTTTCAAATGGCCAATCGTTATTATAGATATGTTGCAGATATAGATAATTTCCACGATCGTTTGGAATTTTTTGCAGTAAGAGACAGGGCAGCATTTTTAAGAATACAGAAAAGAGTTAGGGAAAATGTAAGGAAATTATATCTAGTGTTGAAAGAGTATTTGTTGAATAGAATTATTACAGAATTAAGTTTTATAGAGAAGACTTTACATGAAGACTCAAGCCTTTATAGAAATGGCTCAAGAGAAGAAATTAAAGACTATCTTTTTAGAGCTAGAAGTATTTTTACTTCAGATTTGAAGTTGGGAGTTAGTGCAATGCAATGGGTTAGAATATCTGAGCTTTCTTTAGAAATGTGGGAGATTGAAGAGCCTAGCTTGAACTCAATGATTGGCTTCATTGATAGATGTATCCAAATACAGCATGATAAGGGATTATTGTTTGATGGAGAATCACGTATGCATGTAATTCGGGGTTATGATATAGAACTATTTTTAGATTTTAGAAGGAAACATGAAGATTTTGATTCTGTGTTGAAATTCGGAGAAAAAATGGGTTTTGATCAACAAATTGTGATTCAATATAAAAAGATGCATCAAACATTAGAGAGGTTAAGAAATAGTGATTTAGCTCCAACTCGTCCATTAGGAAGTGAGTAGTTTAAGTAGCTAATTACTTCATAACGCAAGTTCGCAATTAGGCATGAGTCTGTCCAAAAGATTTAGAAGAAAAGATTTAATTTTACGTTTGCGAATTTGGCAGCGGATAAACTTAATCATCCTTAGTTGTTGAGGATTTTTGTTATCAAAAAGTTTAAGAGCTTGCTCAGCTTCTGTAATAGAAATTTGTTCGCGGAAAAATAATTGATCAAGTAGCGCTAAGGCGATTAGAATTTGATTTTTATTTTTAATAATTTCAGGTATGTATTCATAAGCTGAGCGATGAGAAAGATGCACAATAAAGTTTAATAGCGATTTTTTTTCGTTGTCAGATTTAGATTGTTGGTAAAGATTCCAAGCAGTTTGAGTGGGAAAAGGATGATTGATAGAAAGGATAAAATCCTCTAATTCTCGCCAGCCTGGCTGTTGAGTGGCAACTATTTTTATAGCTGCTTTTAGTTTTTTATCTCCGATAATATTTTTCATTTTAGTTTAGCAATATTTCTGTTTGACAGTTTTTGTCTAAGCAAGTTTGCAAGTATTTTTTAACTGATTGCCGATCTTTTGTTTCAGGTAATAACAAAAGTTTCTCATAAGCTTCTTTTGTACTTGTCTCCCAGGCGGACCAGAGCCAGCGGCCCCGCCAGTCTAAATCCTCAAAGACGAGTTGAGCTTTTTCTGGCGGCTGTTTTTGCACAACTACCAAAATTTTATCTGTTTCTTGATTAAAAAATTGAGCCACATTTTTTGTGGTTAAATCTTTCCACATAGGAAAATCTTGAAAATAATATTTCTGATAACGACTAACTTTGACAAAGCCATCTTCAATCCACTCAGCTTGATCAATAAAATTTTGAGGCTCAAACGGAGTATAAAAAGCAAAAAAAGTATAACCCACTTCCAGATCAGAAGTGACATAAATGGCATCATATTTATTTTGCACTTCATCTACTTGCTCTATCATCTTTTTTACTCCTGGCTCCCACAGAGCAGGTAAATGATGGTTATGAATTAAGAAATACCTTTGTAAAAATAAAAGGAAAATTCCCAAATAAATAACTCCGAGACTATAAAACACAAATTTATTTTTCAATTTTTGCCAAAGTTGCACTATGCCCAAAGCTGTGATCAGCATCACAGCTAGATGCAAATCTAAAAGGCGGTTAGTCACCGGGGCATCAATAGTGGCAGCACATAATAAAGGGCTAGTCAGCAAATAAAGTAACAATAATCGATTTTTTTGCTGTTTAATATTTTTAATTAATGAAAAAATGCCCAAAGAAAAAGGTATAAGCAGAACCGGATTAATATTGCCCAGTCCAATATTTTTTAAATTATGCCAATCATTGTTATCACCACTAAAAAATAAATATTTCGGACTAAAGCAAGCCAAATAATTCTCCACAAATTTAAATAAACTAATTATCAGCCAGTGATTAGTCACGCGAGTAACCCTCGAGGGCATTCCTCCAACCAAGCCGGCATGGACTAGGTTTTGCGCAAACTCTTTAGTTTCAGGGGCAAAAAAGACTGTGGTGTCTGTTTTACCGGCATTAACTTGACTAAATAACAAGCTGGCTCCGCCAAAAATAATTAAACTAAGAAGTAACATGGCTAAAAAAAAGATTTTATTTTTTTCAGACTTTAATTCATTTTGTTTGAGCCAAGTGCTAACTAAGAATAAAATTGGTATTAAAAATAAAGGGACATTGTAGAAAAAAATACTAATTGTATAGCTTAAAATTGCTGGAATAAAAAAAAATTTATTTTTAAAACTTCTGAGCCAGCTGGCCCAGGCCATGGTTAGCCAGAATAAGCCAGTCATAGGTTCATAAGCATTGCGCGCTTGGCTAATATGCCAGAAACTTAGACTAAAAACAAAACTGAAAACCAGCCTTTCTTTTTTCCCCATTCCAATTTCAGCTGCTAGCCAGTAAGCAGAAAATAAAGTTAAGCAAGCTAGTAAAGCCGTTGGCAAACGCACAGCTAGCTGATTCAAACCAAAAAAATTTACAAAAGGAATGGTGCTATAAATCAACCCTGGCAGCTTATAATCACCAAAAGAGCGAAAATTTAAAGGTAATTTTTTGCCATGTTCATCTCGGCCAGTTTTTAAAATTGAATAAGCATTGTAGCCAATAGCAATTTCATCGCGATGAGAAATGATTGGTAAATTTTCGAGTTGGAAAAGACGAAGAAAACAGCCACAAACAATAAAGATTAGTACAAAAATATAGTATTTATAATCAAAATGCCTCATAATTGCAGTTTAACGTTAAAAATTTATTTTTGCTGGAGCAAAATTAGCAAATTAAAAAAATAAGCTGATGATAAAAAAAATTGGCGAGCAGTTATTTGAGAAATTTTCATGTTATTTTCCCTAAAACTTGTTCATAAATTTTAAATCCATAATAGCCATCAGTGTAAACAAAACCATCAGAATGCTGTTGCTTTAATTGTAAAATTTTTTCTCTGGCTTCTGGTTGCTCTTCAAGTTTTTTTAATATTTTGTGAGTTTTTTCGATAGACTTAATATTTTGTTCTTTGGTATACCAAACATCAAATTTCCATTTTTGTCCATTCAAATAATAAATTAGTTCCCAATAAAAACCTTTGAGATTATTGGGTGGTTTTTGTTCGGTCCAGTCAGCAAAGCCTACGGTTTGGAAAAGACCAGAGTTAATTAGTTGCAGAGTAGTTTTTTTAGCTTTGTCGTAACTACACTCATTATCTTGAACAAAAAAGTCAATATCTCGGCGATAAAGAAGCTGCAACACATAACTGCCCACATAGGTGATTTTGCCTAAAGCTGCAAAAGTTTTTTCAACATCAGTCAGCTGGATAACTTGATCAGCTTCTTGTTGGAGTTGTTGGGCGTTGGTGAGGAGGTTCATTTTTGGTTTTTTGTTATAAATTATTCAAAAATTTTAGAATTACATTTTTGTTAAATAATTTTCTTTTCTTATCCAGCCTCCTTCAAATCCTTCATAAATAGTTTCCTCCTTAACATAATAATAGTAGTGATAATTTTTATAATGAATAAATAAAATTACACAGGGGATGCCGTTGAGTTTTACACGATCATTAAATTCAAATTTAGGAGGTCGTTGATCAAATTTTTCAAGATGAGATTCTGTTGCGATAATTGTGTCTGGTTGTATACCCTCATCCATTTTAAAGAGATCTATTTCTCTAAGAAAAGCTTTAAGCAATAATTTATAAGCAGCTTGGCCCCGTTCGGGTGAAGGTGCGTAGTCAACAACTTCACGAATTTCTTGTTTGTAAACGACCAAATCACCTGGGTGAAATTTGGGAGGGTTCATATTATTTTTCATAAAGATTAATTCTGATTATACCCCGTCAGCTTGCTGCGGGGAACAAATCAGAATTGGGGTCCCAAGGGGGGATCCCCCTTGGTGTGACTTGGGGATTAAATACCCCTAGTCACAGGGGAGCAGGCTTTGTCTTCTTCAGAAGACAAACCGCTGAGGGGTTCCCCCTCAGAAATGAACTTCTCTAGTAATTATTAATTCGTGAATTTATTGTGAGAGTATTATAGATTTTAACATGAGTTTAGCTTGGTTAAGTTTTAATTTATAAATGGAAAAATTTTTATCCATGTGAGAAGATGTGAAAGCTGTTGTAAAACAAATAAATCTATTTTTTTACTAATAATTTTGAAACAAACATGAAAATTTTTATCACTGGCGGGGTTGGTTTTATCGGCACCAACACAGCTTGTTATTTTGCCGAACAAGGACATGAATTATTTTTATTAGATAATTTTTCTCGTCATGGTGTTGACGATAATGCTCAGTATTTGCAAGAAACTTATCCTGAAAAGATTACAATTTTGCAACATGATGTAGCTGACACAGACAAATATTTGACAGAGTTAAAAAAAGCTGAATTAATTATTCATTTGGCTGGTCAGACTGCTGTCACTACTTCAATTACAGATCCTCAGTTTGATTTTCACAATAATTTAGTTAATGGTTTTAATTTTTTAGAAACAGTGCGCCGACATAATCCTGAAGCGACATTGATTTATTCTTCAACTAATAAAGTTTATGGAGATTTAGCTGATCATCAGTTAAAAAAGGATGAAGCGAAAAAGCAATATTTAAATGTGGACTATCCTCAAGGAATTGATGAAGCTACTAGTCTGGATTTTGTTTCTCCTTACGGATGTTCTAAAGGTGC
>Ga0272443_10000430_pt1 | contig 78304 bp, 54 predicted proteins | sample SSMAcet12_FD_193581 | JGI IMG/M metagenome (GOLD analysis project Ga0272443, IMG submission 193581) | Marine sediment archaeal communities from Little Sippewissett salt marsh, Falmouth, MA, United States - SSM-Acet-12 | ecosystem: Environmental > Aquatic > Marine > Wetlands > Sediment ...
CGTTCTCGGCTGTCGTGGGCGTGGTCCTACACCTCCTGGCCGGCGCGCTGCTGGCCTGGGCCATGATGACCAACCCCCACTTCGAGACCATGGTCCGCATCCAGCACGACCGCAGCCACCAGGTGGTCACCTCCGGCCCCTACCGCTTCGTCCGCCACCCAGGCTACGTCGCCGGCATCGCGTTGAGTGCCGCCGTCCCCTTAATCGTCGGCTCCGCCTGCGCCCTCATCCCGGCCGGTATGATCGCGCTACTCTACATCCTCCGCACCACCCGCGAAGACGCCACCCTCCGCCACCACCTCCCCGGCTACCACCACTACACCACCCAAACCAAACACCGCCTCCTGCCCCTCGTCTGGTGAACCCCCCACGCCCCCGCGTGTAGGGGCAGACCACCGTGTCTGCCCAGATCCTACGAATGCCCCGCCCTCGCGAAAATGCCAATTCAAATACCCCGCACACCACGTATCGACCGATCGAAGACCCGGGCAACCACAGTGGGTTGCCCCTACGAACACCTCGCGCGTGTGCATTCAAGAAGACACGCCCCCAACCCCACCGCTTGTCTCGCCACAGTTCCGTAGGGTGTGCCATGCACACCATCGCGCAGGAATGGTAATACGGTGTGCACGGCACACCCTACCCGGCTCACTTACGAACCCGTTTGGCTCCGCCCAGCTGGGCCTTGTCGGCCGAGAACAGAATGCTCGCACATAATTTGGTGAGCACGCCAGATAGCTTCTTCTGTGTCTTCAATTGCTCAAGGGTGTACGCAATCAGCATGCAGTTCTTCGCCTTGACTCCCTCCTGGAGGTCATGTGTGTTCTTCGCTGCTGTTAGAGCCTCATTCCAGATACTATCGCCAAGGTTTTCGCAAATCGATTTCTGGATATTCATAGGCCAGATTGTAATATCCGGACCCCAGACGATGTCTTGCGGGAATGGCTCAGCACCTTTCATGCCGCACAGGTTCATAAGGCATCGATTGTCTTTCTCATGCTTCTTGCGCTCTTTCTGATTCTTCTCATCCCCGTCAGCATCGAAAACAACGAAATGAGGGATCGCCAGTTGCTGTGCAATGACGACAAGCCTACTTAGGTTAGTTTTACCCCCGGCCGCGATGAAATGACATCCGAGCCTTCGAAACTCCGAAAGCTGCTCCGACAGACCAAGATGCGTGGAAATGAAGGCCACGTCTTCCTGACCCTCTACGAGCACACCGAACGAAGTGAAGAAGAGCTCATTCTGGGATGGCTGCATGATCTGGGCTACTCTGGCCATCAAGCTGTTGGGTGAGCCTGGCTTGTCCCCGAGACTCTCGCTCAACCGCTCTTCAAGTTGCTGGAAGGTCGCACTGTGCACTTTTGCCACACGGCCATTGCGTTGCTTGCGCACCATCCTCACGTTTTCAAATCCCTTGGTCGATACGAAGTACGGACTGTGGGTTGTGACCAATACCTGCGAATTACCTTTCGGACCGGCCAGCCTTTCGAGCACATCCGCAAGGTGTCTGGCTTGCGGTGGGTGTTGGTAGAGTTCTGGTTCTTCAAAGCCCAGAAGAAGCTTCGGGCCTCCAGCGCCTTCGTTGGCGACGAGTTCGTGTAGAATAGTGACGAGGAATCCTCTCTGAAGGCCGTGTCCAGCTCTTGCGATTTCTCCTATGAAGTCACCATCACCGATAAACGCGCGCGCAACAGGATCTCGAATACTAATGGAGCTCTTCGAATCGTAGTGCCATCGTATGTCCAGGTGTGCTCTCGCATCGATGTACTCTTGTAGCCGCTTTTCCATCGACAGTCCAAGGCCTTTCAGCGCACCGGCCTGCTGTTCAAGGATTCGGGTGTACGTTTCTTCTGCCTTCTCCTTCAACTCTTCCAATGCTTGCGAGAAGTCAAGTTTGGTCCGGACTGTTCGAGCCAGAAGCTGTCCGAGCGCGGTCTTGCTTCCTTCCTCTTGTTCAGTAGACGCGTCTTTCACGGCCGGCACATACACCCACTGAATGTGGTTCTCCAGGTGGTATGCGCCCTTCGTGAACCCATAGAATTCGTTAGGTTCTGGGATCAGAGTGCAACTGTCAGGATGACTCTCTTCGTAATTCCGAAGAGCATCAATCATTGCCTGCTTCGTAGTGGCCGCAGGCAGGTCGGGATACCCGTTGCGTATTCGCGCGTAGATTTCTCTAAGCTCTGCAACCTTTCCACGGTTTCTTTCCGTGTGAAAGAAGTCTGCAAAATCCTCCATGACAAAACGCGAGCCATTTTGCTTAACCGGTGCAGAATTGCTTTGAAAGTCCCATTGAGCTTCCGCTGTTATCACGAGTTTCTCTTGACGATAGTAGTCCTTGAATTCTTCCTGTGCGGCTTCGGAGAGATCTTCAAAGGTCGCTGTGATCCTGACTGGTTTGCTCGTGTCTTTGTGGTGGAAATCCTCTTCGCTCAAGGTGCAGACATTAGTAACAGTCGCATCGTTCTCTCTAAAGAAGACATTCAATGCCATGAGCACTGTAGACTTGCCAGAGCCATTCGGACCAACGAAACAGGTGTAGTCGCCGAAGCGAATGGTTTCCTTTTCGAATGATCTGAAGTTCTCGATCTCGAGTTCAGTTAGCTTCATCGCTAGTCTCCGCATACCGGTATATCGTGTCCCGGAGGCCTATGGTACGATTCGTGGTCTACGGGTGTGGCGTCGCTATCCATCGGTGCCCATCAACGTCTCTAAAAGGATTATCGGCATTTGGGGCGGCGGGCTTTAGGCCGGAGTGGGGATTGATGGGCGTAGGGGCAGGCCCGTGTGCCCGCCCGGATCGTTCGATGGGGTTTGGCTGGGGGGATACGGGATCGGGTGAGCCGGGACGCGGCGGGAGGAGGGGGGCGACCACGAGGGGATCGCCCCTACGGGCTGAGCGCCGGAAATTCCGGCGATTTTGCTTGACGGCGGGCGGGGGTGGTTGTATTTTATGTGACGAACATAGTGGAATATTCATTGGATGGGATGATGAAGCGATCGTCGATAATGCCTTATGACGCCATAAGCCGCCCTGATCGTAGCCGCGGCGGGAGCATCCGCGTAGTGAAAGCGGGGACAGGTACAACCCGCTGCGCGGAACGTACCAGTCCCCGGTTTCACAATCTCAAATTCACAGGGGTATCGGCGCCAAACAGAGCCAATTGCCGTCGTTTTTCCGTCGAAATCGGGGTTTTGCAGGCGAAACGAAGCCGAATCAGCCACTTCCTTGCCCGCCGTGTCCCTTACCCAATACCCAATCGAAAATACTCAATCACCGAGCCGGGAGGGCTCGGTGCAGTGTCATCATGTATGCAAAGCGAACCCAATTTTCGGGGCGCGGGGAGAGTGGTAAGTGGCTTTTTAAAAGTAGTTTATGGGAATGTGTCCGGATATGGGCGCGCGAAGCGAACCCAATTCAAAGCCAATTCGATCAGGCGGGAGACCGGAGGGATGGTGACAAACAAAGCCAATTTGGGCGTTTGTGCGCTCAGAACAGGGGACCGAGAAAGGCAAAGCCAATCTCAACTCTGGCCAAGGAAAGGGGGCCGGATCCTAATCGGAGCAGTCTGGGTTCCCGCCCCCGATCGGGTCGAGGGCAGGCTCTCCGCGGGAATGACAAGTGGGGCCGGAATGCGAAGCGGGTGGGCGACGTTCTAGGAGAATGCAGATGCGGGTGTATGTTGGGTTGATGGTTTTGGTGGCGTTGGCGGGGGCTAGCCAGGGGCTGGCGGCGGCGCTGGAGCCGCCGGTGCAGGGGTGGTTTCCGCAGGCGCCGGCGTTGCCCGAGCGGCCGGGGCCGGTCGTTGAGGTTGCCGATGCGCGGGGGCTGGTTGCGGCGTTGGCGGAGGCGGAAGCGGGGCAGACGATCTTGCTGGCGGATGGTGTGTATTACCTGCCGCGGTATGTGGAGATTCGAGCGGACCACGTGACGTTGCGCAGTGCTTCGGGGCAGCGCGAGCGGGTGATCCTCGACGGCTCGCAGAGCATGCACGGCGAGCTGTTGGGCTTCCGCGCTTGCACGGGCGTGACCGTGGCTGACCTGACCATTCAGAACGTCAAGTGGAACGGCTTCAAGATCAACTCCGAGACCAACGTCCAGGACCTGACGATTCACAACTGCATCATTCACAATATCTGGCAGCGGGGCGTCAAGGGTGTCAAGGTCCCGCCGGAGAATCGGGCGGCGATCCGCCCGAAGCGCTGCCGCGTTCAATATTGCCTGTTCTACAACGACCGCCCCAAGCGGCTCGAGGACGATGAGGCGGATATCGCCAAGGGCAACTACATCGCCGGTATCGATGTGATGTATGCCCAGGACTGGGTCATCAGCGACAACGTGTTCGTCGGGATTCAGGGCCGGACCGGGGAAGGGCGCGGCGCCATCTTCCTCTGGTTCGACGCCTGGGACTGCATCGTCGAGCGGAACGTCATCATCGATTGCGACGTGGGCGTGCAACTGGGCAACGCGCATCGCGCCGACGGAATCGAGTTCCATTGCACGGGCTGCACCGCGCGGAACAATTTCGTCACCCGCGCACCGGAGTCAGGCATCGTCACGACGTATACCCGCGACTGCAAGATCCTGCACAACACGATCCACGATCCGCAGAGCACGATGGGGCGATTGCTCCGTCTGGTCCGCACCAATGATGGGCTCGTGATCGCCAACAACCTGATCAGCGGTTCGGCCATCAGCAACGAGTCCGACAGTGCCATCACGTTCGTCGGCAACATGATCGAGGATGTCACGGAAGCCTTCGCCGATCCGGCACGGGGCAACCTGCACCTGAAAGCCACTGCCGCCGGAACCGTTGAAGAGGTAACGGCCCGGCCCGAGGTGCGCGAAGACCTCGACGGAGAGCCGCGCGGGGCCCAAGCGTGCGTCGGTGCGGATGAGTGGCGGCCTCAAGCGCAGCTTGAGAAGACGCCCCTGCAAACCATCCCCAACTCCTTCGGAGTTGAGGCTGCCACCCGCCAAGCGTGCCTCGGTGCCGATGAACCGGTTGGTTGCTCGCTGCGTCGGCCTTACCGGGCGTTGCCCTTGGCGAGGGCGGTTGCCTCCTGGCGGATGACTTCGATGGCATTGACCAGGGGCACTTGGTCCTTGGCTGTCGCTGCGCCGTGGGGGACGAATTCCACGAGCAGATTGTCACGGACCGCGACGTTGGTGAATTGCCTGACCACGGCCCGGTCCGCTCCGGCCGCGACGGCCGCGACGTCGAAGTCCCGGGCGACGGTCTGGCCCTGGAGCTTGATGTCGAAGCAACGCCGGCCGATTTTGTCTGTCGCCTGCGGGCGGAACGCGAGGCGAACCGTGTACAGGCAGGGTTGTCCGTTGGATGATTCGTCGAGCAGCGGCACTTCGCAGCGCAGCAGGCCCAGGCAGCCCGAGGTGAAGAGCCACGGTTTGTCCGTGCCGGCGATGGTGAGCCCTTTGAAATCTTGACAGAAGAACCCTGTGTCGTCGACGAGCGTCTCGGCCAGGTCGAACTTCATGCCGTAATTGGTGAAGTGATTCTGGCTGTAGGCGGTCTTGGGGTTGGGGTAGGCCAGCCAGACGGTGCCCGCGCGGTCTTTCATGTCGGCCGGGGCGCCGAAATTGATGGCCAGGTGTTTGACCGGTTTGCCGAAGGTGTCCGGGATAACGCGACCCTTGGCGTCGAGTTCGGTGTGGTTGACGAACACGGTCCACGGCTGGGCGCGTTGCGGCTTGTTGACCAGCGCGAACGAGCAGCGCAGGGGAAACGAGCAGGTGCAGCCTACGCTGGCTTCGGGCACGAGCACGAGGCCGTCGGCCGGGATCATGTTGATCCAGCACCCGGGGCGGATGCCGCCGAAGATCGCCACGCCGGCGTCCCGCACCACGTCGTAGATCGCGGTGCTGGACGAGCGGTAGAACAGCGTGCTGGCTGAGGCACTGGTGATGGCGCAGGTGTGGCCCGGACGCAGGAACTCCCAGGGGACGGGCTCGCCCGTGACCGGATCCGTGCGGGTCTGAATCGCGCCGGTGTGCAGGTCACAGGCACGCGGCTCGATGATGATCTTGTCGCCCATTACGACCGGGCGCGTGCGGTAATTGAGCGGCCGCGACCAGAGGATCTCGCCGGTGGTGGCGGTCACGGCGACGATGCGGCGGAACGCCAGTTGGTTCTCGCGGAAGCGATAGGCGTCGTGGTTGCCCACGCAACCGAAGAACAGCAGGACGTCGTCGCGATAGGCCGAGCCCATGGCGTCGCCGCAACAGCCGGTGAAATCGATGGGACGTTGCCAGAGCTCCCGGCCACTGCGGACGTCGAGCGCCACCGCCAGCCGCACGTCGGCCGGTTCGTACGCTTTGGCCTCGGTCATCTTCTTCGTCTCGCGGTACACGCCGGCGCGGATCTGGTCGCGCCGCTGCTCGACGGCCTGCTGCTGCAACGGCTCGGCGATGTCACTGTCGGCGAAGAAGACCTTGCCGTCGCCGACCGACAGGGTGAGATTCGCGATCTGCCGGCCCGCGTGCGTCCACAGCACCTGACCGGTGTCCGCGTCGAGCGCGAAGACCATGTCGCCGGCCATCATCTGGTCCGTTACGGAACCGGCGTCCTCGCTGTAGTTCTCCCAGGCCGGGTAGTTGGTCATGGGAAACCACAGGGCGTTCGATCGCTTGTAGGCCCACTTCGTGCTCGCGCCGGGATGGGCATGTCGGGCTTGCAGTTCCGCTCCGTAAGGTTTCTTGAAGGCGGAAGCGCGGATGCCGACGAGCACCTTGCCGTTGATGGAGACGCACCCCCAACGGTAGTCCCCGCTGCGGGCGCCGGGCAGCTCGTACACGCGCACGGTGTCACCGGTGACAGGGTCCAGTCGCAGGCACTTGTCGTAGGCGGCCACGTACAAGGCCTCTTCGCTGAGGGCGAGGTTGCCGCCGTCGACGTCGGCGCGGGCCCGCACGGCGCCGGGGATCTGCCGGCGCCACAGGATCGTTCCGTTGTAGGCGTCGACCGCCAGGATGACTTCCTCGCCCTGGATGAACAGGCGGCCGTCCATCGCCAGCGGGCTCTGCGCCTTGGCGTGTCGTTCGACCATCGAGAGGGGGCCGGGCTCGCCGAACCAGAGGAGGCCGAGGGGGCCGCCGGTGATCTCGTCGAGCGAGCAGGCGGTGTTCTGCGGGTTGCCATACTGATGCGTCCAACTGCCCGAGCCTTCCAACTCCGGGCGTTTGACGACGCATCGTTGTGTGGCCGCCAGGCCCGCGACGATGGTCCCGCCGGCCGGCCTGAGCACGTGACTGAAGCGCTCGCGCACGCGCTCGGCGATGTCGGGCGTCAGTGGCTGGTCGGAGACGATGAGGTTGGCGAAATAGAACGGCAGGGCGTCCAGGTCCCAGGATTCGACGATGACGCGTGTGCCCAGCAGGCCCGCCGCCTTCAGCTTGGCGCGGGCGACGCGCCGCTGGCTGGCATTGTCTTCGAGCGCGACGATCTGGAGATCGGTGCTCTGCGCCAGTTCGTAGGCGAGCTGCCCCGTGCCGCCATCGAGGATGAGGCAATACCCTTCCGTGATGCCGCTTTCCTCGACGATCCGGCGGGCCGCGTCACGGCACAATTGGGTTTGGGCCGCGTCGGCATAAGGATGGGCCTCGGGTTCGACCTTGATCTCTGCGGGCCGAGACGCTCGCCCGCGGTTGGCGAAACAGCAGACTTTGCCATCGTCGGTGCTGGCCAGGAGGCAGCCGTTGGCGGCCGCCAACCCCAGGACGTTGCCGGAGACCGGGGACTGCCAGACCTGCCGGCCGGTCCGGGTGCTGACGGCGATGATCTGCTCGCGGCCACCGGCGAACAGGGTCTCGCCGGCCAGGATGAGCGCGCCGCAATGCTCGGCGGGGAAATGCCATTGGTAACAAGACTCCTGCAACCGTTTCTCTTCGGTGGCGTGCTGGGCCGTGAGGCGCGTGATCTCCTCAATGCGGCTGTGGATCTTCTGCGCCGCTTGGCCCTGGGCCGTCTTCGCCTGCTCGCGCAATTGGGCCAGCTCCTTGCCCAACACCTTGCGTCGTTCGGCCGAGGCGTTGACCTTGCGGACCGCCTCGGCGTGCACATCGCGATCGATAGCATAGATCCCGTCCAGCGTCAGCACGTAGGCCGTGTCGTTGCTGATGACCATGTCGATGCCGGGGAACCACGCAAAGACGTCGCCTTTGCGCCGGCCCGTGTCGGCATCGTACGCCGACTTGTGCGGCGTCCCGGAATAATCCACGCCCGCGATGAGCTGGTTGTCGCTCAGCAGGGTCCAGGTGCCCCCGCGCTTGCCCCCGGGCAGCGCCCAGAACAGGAACTTGCCCGTCTGCCGATCGAAGGCGGCGGGCATCGCCCGGCCCGACGGCACGTAGAGCGCCTCTTCCGAGGCCAGCAGATAGCCGTGCGGCGAGATGCCGCCGTAGCTCAGTTCGTGAGCCCGATCGCCGATGGTGTCGTTGCGCCAGACGACCGAGCCGTCGTTGGCATCGAGGGCGCAGATGTAGATCCCTTCGTACGGAAAGACCCCAGCGGCGAAGTACGTGACGCCCCGATCCACCAACACGCTGGTGCGCACGGGCCACAGCGAAATCAGGCGGCCATTGCCGATGACTTTCTCATCGCTGGGCCCGGCCCGGTACTTCCAAACCAACGCGCCGCTGTCGGTGGCCAGGCAGTAGACGTAGCCGTCGTCGGAGCCGACGTACACGCGGCCGTTGGCAACCGTCGGAGCGAAACGAACGGGCCCTTCCGTGAAGAAGGTCCAGGCGATATCGCCCGAGACCGCATCGAGCGCGTAGACTTCATTCGTCACCGACGATCCGAAGAACGCCCGCCCGTCCGCGACCGCCACGTGGAAGGCGCTGTCGGTGTGCATGCGCGGCATTTCCTCCGACGGGGTCGGCCAGGCCGGCTTGGGCGGATGCGTCGCGACATACGTCCATTGCAAAGCAAGCGTCGCGTCGAGTTGCTCATCCGTCACGGCCCCGCGCCCGATGTCCGCGCGGTAGGTGGGCCAGTTCTCGGCCCGGCCCACGTTCGCGGCCGCACACGCCAGGATGCAGCAAAGCGTCATCATGAATGGATTCGGGCCACACGGTCTCGGTTTGGCTTGGTTCGTCAACATGCTTCGCTTCATCATCTGTCGCTCCCCTGCGGTTGCTTGTTTGAACTCCTGGGAAATGCCTATGACACATTCCATGACACCAGCATACCGCCTTATCGTCGAGATGGTAAGTGCAAAAAGCCAAACACGGCGCGTCAAAATCATGGCGTACTGCCGTGTGGCGGTGCGTGGGGGCGAATGATGATTCGCCCCTACGACCCTCAATCGTCACCTGTGCGGTCCGGCCGGATGCCACGGGTGACATCGACGGATCGCCACGAGGAGCGAAGATGCCTGCGGGGGCAGATGACCCGCGGCATCAGATCTCCACGATACGGCCCAGACCAGTGGCCTGGGCCTGCTCGAGCGCGCGTGTCGCCGCGGCCAGGTCCTGGATCGCCACTCCCACCGATTTGAACAGGGTGATCTCGTCCTCGGAGGTTCTGCCCGGGACCTGCCCGGCGACGATTTCGCCCAGTTCGGCGTGGACGTCCGATTCCTGCATGAGTCCTTGTTCGATCGGGATGATCAGATCGCCCGTTTCGGTCAGTGCCGAGGCGCGGTGGTCCACCACGACCAGAGCTCGCTGCATGGTCTCGGCGGGGATCTCCTGGACGTGCGGTTGGTACGAGCCGATCGCATTGATGTGCGTGCCCGGCGCGAGGTCCGCATCGGCAAAGACGGGTCGAACCGAAACCGTAGCCGCACAGATGACATCCGCCTCCCGCACGGCCTGGCGGGCGGATGAGACCGCCGTGACCTCTGCACCCAGCGCGGCCCCCATCTCTTCAGCGAAGGCCTCAGCCGCCTCCGGCCTGACATCGTATACCCAGGCCTTGCGGATCGGCCGGACGGCACAGACCGCTTCCAGTTGCGTGCGGCCCTGCACCCCGGCCCCGAGGATGGCCGCCGTCGAGGCGTCGGCGCGGGCCAGCACATCCGTCGCGGCTCCGGAGGCGGCGCCCGTTCGCAGGGCGGTCAGATGCGTGCCGTTGAGCAGCGCCAGCGGCGTGCCGGTCTCGCTGTCGAAGAGGCATACCAGACCCTGGATGGCGGGCAGACCTCTGGCGCCGTTGGCGCCGAAGACGTTGACGATCTTGACGCCGATCCGTCCGAAACGCGCCCCATACGAGGGCATGAACAGCGCGGTCCCGTCGTGGTCGGGCACGTCGATGTGAGCCCGCGTGGGCATCGTGACGCGCCCAGCCGAAAGCTCGACGAACGCCTCCTTCATCGTCTCGATGGCCGCCGGCATGGGCAAGGCCCGGCGCAGGTCGGTGCTCGACAGAACTCGAATCGTCATGGCTTGACTCATGGGCACGGTTCCCAATCAGGATTGTTGCCTCAGTTTCGTTTCGAGGGCCTTGGCGGTCGGAGTCACCGACAGCCCGCCGAGGGCGGTGCAGCGCAGCTCGCGCGGCAGACTCCGTCCGACTCGGTCCATCGCGCCGATGACTTCGTCGAGCGGAATCACCGGATCATACCCCGCCAGCGCCATGTTGGCGCAGGCCAGCGCATTGCCGGCCGCCATCACGTTCTTACCCAGGCAGGGTACCTCGACGCGATTGGCCACCGGGTCACAGACCATGCCCAGCGAGTTCTGGAGCGCCATGGACGACGCGGCGACGGCTTGTTCGGCGCTACCCCCACCGAGGGTGGTGAGGGCAGCGGCCGCCATGCCCGAGGCGGCGCCGCATTCGGCCTGGCAACCGGCCACCTCGGCCGCGAAGGTCGAACCGGTGGTGATGAAGATGCCGATCAATCCGCCCGCCAGCAGCGCTTGGGCCACGTCGCCGTCGGAGAGATCCAGGCTATCGCCGGTGGCCAGGCACGCGCCGGGCAGCGCTCCGCACGCGCCGGCGGTGGGAGCCGCCACGATGACGCCCATCGCGCTCTTGACCTCCATCAGCGCCGTCACGTACAGAACGATGCGATTCAGCAGGCCGCCGTCGAGGAGGGCCTTGCTTTCCATGGCGCGGGCCAAATGCCTCGACTGGCATCCGAGAATGCGGTCCTTGTATACTGTTCCGCTCAGCCCTTCGGCAACGGAGCGGCGCAGGAGACGAACGATCTCGATCATCCATTGCAGAACCTCGGACTCATTGAGGTTGCCCCGGGCCGATTCGTAGGCCACGGCCAACTGCCAGAGGGGCAGGTCGCGCCGTGACGCGTCGCCCAGCATCTGTTCACACGTTGCGAACGGTACGTTCAGGTCCGCCCGCGACAGAACGGGCAGAACGGGGCGGAGTCTCCGCACCGCCTGGATGTCGAATTGCTCTTTCAACAACTGCACGAGTGCATCGGTCACAAATTCCTGGGCCTTTACCTCGACCAGGCAGGCGTCTCCGGCCTGATGCAGGAGGACGGCATCGGCCGTGACATTGTCGGCGAGCCGGCGCTGGAGCGCCGGGCCATCGGTCTGGGTATAGATCAAGGTCTCCCAATAGTCACCGGCCGCCGAGAGACGGAAGCCGTCGAGGTCGACGATCTCGATCATGCCGCCCCCGGTGGACAGCGCGGTTAGGGTATGCTGCTCCTGGCCGTCGGTTAGCGTCAGGCGATAGGTGTTCGGATGCGGCGCGTTCAGGTCGACGATGCGCATATCGATGCTGACACCCGCTTCGGCCAAAGACTGTGCCGAGCGCGGCAAGCGGTCATCGGTCGCGTCCCAGCCCAGCAGACCGGCGAACAGGCCCATGTCCGATCCCTGGCTTTCGTGGGTGGTTGCCAGGGACCCGTGACGATCGAACTCGACCAGGACGTGCTGAAACTGCCCGTCCATCAGGTCTCGTGCCAGACGTCCGATGCGCAGCGCCGCGGCACAGTGCGAGCTGGACGGCCCCCGCATGACCGGGCCAATCACGTCGTTGAGAATGCTGGGAACCATTCGAAGCCCTCGTTTGAGCCCTCTAGTTGGCGCCTGGTCCGGCCGGCAGATGCTCGTGCAGGTAACGCGTCATCATCTCGTACAGGTGCCGCCGGGTGTTCTTGCCTTCATAGATTCCATGCGTCCGGTTTGGATACGCCATCATCGTGAACGGCTTGTTGTGCTCGATGAGCTTGTTGATCAGCACCTGGCAGTTTTGGTAGTGACAATTGTCGTCGGCGGTGCCATAGACCAGCAGCAGGTTGCCTTCGAGCTGATCGGCGAAGTTGACCACTGAGCCTTTCTCGTAGCCCTCTTCGTTGTCACTGGGCAGGCCCATGTAGCGCTCCTGGTAGATGGTGTCGTAGAAACGCTGATTGCTGACGAAGGCCACGGCGATGGCCGTCTGGTACAGGTCGGGATAGCGCAGGATAGCGTTGAGGGTCATGGAGCCACCGCCGCTCCAGCCCCAGATGCCGATGCGATGGGGATCGACGAAGGACCATTGCTCGGTGAGCTGCCTGACCGCAGCGGCCTGGTCGGCCGAGGCCAGCAGGCCGATCTGGCGGTAGATACTCTTGCGCCATTGGCGACCCCGCGGCGCGGGGGTGCCCCGATTGTCGATGCTGGCGACGATATAACCCTGCTGGGCGAGCATGGTGTGCCAGAGGTAGTTGTTGCCCATCCAGCGGTCGAGCACGGTCTGGCCGGCCGGTTCGCCGTAGACGTGGAAGAAGACGGGATACTGCTGCTTTGGGTCGAAGTCGGGCGGCTTGATGCACCAGCCGTCGAGGGCCACGCCGTTGGCGTCGACACGGAAGAACTCGCGCGGGCACGACTTCAGCGCCGCGAGACTCTCACGCAGTTTGTCGTTGGTCTCCAGCGTCCGCGCCACGCTGTGCTCGGGCAGGCGGACCATGTCGATGGTGGGGGCCTGGCCAAAGGCCGAATAGGTGTGGATGGCCCAGGTCGCGTCTTCGGAGATCTGATAGCGATGGGTGCCCGGCTGATCGTCTGGCGTCACGCGCTCGGCGGCGTCGCCCGCCAGCGGGACGCGGTACAGATAGCGCTGGGTCGGATTGTCGGGCGAGGCCATGACGTAGATCCAGCCACGTCCCTTATCCACGGCGACCACGCTGACGACGTCGTAATCACCCGGCGTCAGCAACTTGACGTGAGGGTGTCCGGTACCTTTTTCCTGGCCGGAATCGTCGAACAAAGATGCGCGGTGTGGGAAAAAGGTACCGGACCCCTTTATTTCTACGCGGTAGAGATGGCTCCAGCCGTCACGCTCGCTGAGATAGAGAAAGGCGTCGCCTTCGTCCAGCCAGGTGGATATCGCGCTGGACTCGACCCAGGCGTCGTCCGAATCGGTGAAGACCAGCTCGGGTCCGCGGATGCGCGTGCCGCCCAGCAACACTTTATCGACCGTGGCGATGAATACACGGTTGGTGTTCTGGAGGCGGTTGAGCTGTTGGACGACGAGGTCCGACGAATCGGGCCGCCATTGCACCGCGTGGACGTAGTGCTCGCGCGGATCGCCTGGGAGTTTGAGCCAGCGGGTCTTGCCTCCCGAGGCGCCGACGACGCCGATCCGAACGGCCGAATTCTGCTGGCCCGCCTTGGGATACTGGAACGTCTTGAGTTTGGGATACAGCTCGGAGGTGTAGTCGATCAGGGTGAACTCCTTGACGCCTTCGGTGTCGAATTGCCAGTAGGCGATGAAGCGCCCGTCGGGGCTCCAGCGGAACCCATCGCGAATATAGAGCTCTTCCTCGTTGACCCAGTCGGAGGTGCCGTTGATGATCAGGTCCGAGCCGTCTTTGGTCAGTTGCTTGATGCGCAGGCTCTTCAGATCCTGCATGTAGATGTTGTTATGGTAGACATAGGCGACGCGCGTGCCGTCGGGCGAGAACTTGGCGAACATCATGCGGGAAGGATCAGCCTTACCGCCCAGTTGGGTCAGCGTCTCGTCGGTCGTGTCGTAGACCCAGTAGTCCCCACGCGTGTTGTGACGCCAGACGCGCTTCGAGTTGGTGAAGATCAGCAGCTTCGTCGCATCCTCGGACCAGGCGTAGTTGTTGATCTTCAACGGTTTCGAGGCGCCGGACGGAATCAACCTAGCGGCCGACACTGCCACGGTACGCTCGCCTGATTGCGGATCGTAATAGACCACATCTTTGGCCTTCTCATCCGTCTCGGACTTCTCCAAAGTTGCGTATTGCGGCCGGTCCCGGAGCCAGCGGGCCGGGCCGAACGATTCGGTCTTGAAGTCGTTCGAGTCGACGATGCGTTCGACCGTCAGCAGCGAACGGTCCGGCTCGGCCTCGGCGCCCAGGCACGGGACGCCCAGAGCCAAAATCAGCAAGGTCACGGCGGCAGTCTGGCGAAGATGATGCGCGGGTTGGCGGTGACGGTTGGATGCAGGTGATGCTATCTTCATCGGTGATTCCTCAAGACGGTAGCTAATAGCATTGCGAGGGCGAATGATGATTCGCCCCTACCCAGGGTTCTGTTTCGATTCTACCGTATTGTGGCCTCGGCGTGAAGGTTGACGCTGGAGATGGCCTGTGATATTGCATATACGGCCCCGGGCGCGGACCGGGCGGCCGTGACACAGTGAACCTATCCAGGAATCGCCAGTGGGAAGGACCGCGATGAACGCAGATGTGAGTGGACCAGTGAAGCCGTGGCCGACGATGATTGCCCTGGCCCTGATTGTTGTGTTCGCGGGGTACGGTGGCTCGACGCAGGGGGCTGAAACGGTGCGGCTCTCGTCCCTGGATCTGAGCACGATGACCACCGGCTGGGGCCGGCCCCGGGCGGACCGCTCGATCGATGGCAATCCGCTGACCATCGCGGGCCGGCAATATGCCCACGGGGTCGGCACGCATGCGGCCAGTCGCTTCGTCCTGGCCGTCAACGGCGCGACGCGCTTCACCGCTCAGGTCGGTGTGGACGACGAAGTGACCGGCGCTCAGGCCTCGGTGGAGTTCGTCGTTTTCGTCGATGGCGCCGAACGCTTCCGCAGCGGCGTGATGAAGCGGGGCGACGCCGCTAAGGCGGTCGACGTGGACTTGGCTGGTGCGAAGGGGGTGATGCTGTTGGTCACCGATGCCCGCGATGGCGTCAGTTACGACCATGCGGACTGGGCCGAGGCCCAGCTCACCGTGGTCGGCGATGCCCCGGAGCCGGCGGTCAACAAGCGACTCCTACGCGTCACCACGGCCCACTCGGCGTTGACCCTGCTGACCGGTGAGGATGGTCGTTTGTATCAGCTTAGCTACGGCGCCTTGGATCGACGGACGCCCATGCCACGTCGTGGTTCGGCGCGTGCGGAGGAATTCTACCCGCCCTATGGCAATGGCTTCATTCTGGAGCCGGCGGTCCAGGCGACACACCGCGATGGCAACACCTCGGTCGATCTTCTGGTTGCCGACAGCACGACCGAAAAGCTCGACGACAATGTCACGCTGACGCGCATCGAGTTGAAAGACGGCCACTATCCGTTCTTCGTCACGCTATGCTTGAAGGCCTACCGCCGTGAAGACGCGATCGAACAGTGGGCGGAAATTCGTCACGCCGAGGACGGACCGGTGACCCTATATCGTTTCGCGTCGTCGGCGCCGCTGATGCCGTCGGCCCAGGACTACTGGCTCACCCATTTCCGTGGCGATTGGGCGGATGAGATGCAATGGGTGGAGGAAAGGTTGTCCTCAGGCATCAAAATTCTCGATTCGAAAATCGGCGTGCGGGCCCATCAGTATCGTCCGCCGATGTTTATGTTGGCGCAGGGTGGTCCGGCCCAGGAGGAGACGGGCGAAGTCTACGGCGGGACGCTCGCGTGGTCGGGCAGCTTCCAGTTCGCGTTCGAGATTGGCCCGTGGGGGCGCTTGCGCGTCCTGAGCGGGATCAACCCCTTCGGCTCACAGTACCACCTGCAACCGGGCGAGACGTTCAAGACGCCCGCGATGCTGTGGTCGTGGAGCGATCGGGGCAAGGGGCAGGTCAGCCGCAACTTCCACCGCTGGGCGCGGCGCTACGGGACGCGCGACGGCGACACGCCTCGGCCGGTGCTGCTGAACAACTGGGAGGCGACCTATTTCGATTTCGACGAGCAGAAGATCGTTTCGTTGTTCGACGGGGCCAGGGAGTTGGGCATGGAGCTGTTCCTGCTCGACGATGGCTGGTTTGGCAACAACCACCCGCGCAACCACGACCGCGCCGGGCTGGGCGACTGGCAGGTCAACCGGCAGAAACTGCCGCATGGGCTGTCCTATCTGGCCGACGAGGCGAAGACGCGCGGCCTGCGCTTCGGCATTTGGACCGAACCTGAGATGGTCAATCCTGCCTCGGATCTCTACGATCGCCATCCGGAGTGGGCCATCGGCCAGTCCTATCGTGAGCCCCAGACCAGTCGGAACCAGCTCGCTCTCGATCTGAGCCGGCCCGAGGTACGCGAGTTCGTCTGGAAGTGCATCGATGAGTTGTTCGGCCCCAATCCGGGGATCAGCTACGTCAAGTGGGACGCCAACCGCTACATCACCCAGCCCGGCTCGACCTATCTGTCACCCGACGAGCAGTCGCATCTGCTGATCGACTACAACTGGGCGCTGTACGAGGTGATGGCACGCATGGCCAGGAAGTACCCACAGATCCAGGCGATGGTCTGCTCGGGCGGTTCGGGCCGCGTCGACTATGGGTCGCTGAAGTATTTCCATTCCTTCTGGCCCAGTGACAACACCGACCCACGCCGCCGCGTGTTCATCCAGTGGGGTTTTAGCCACCTCTTCCCGGCCTGTACCATCTCGGCCCATGCCACGCGCATGCGGCAACGCCCGATCAAGTTCACGCTCGACGTGGCCATGAGCGGCGCGATGGGCGTGGATATGGACGTCGCGCATCTGAGCGACGCCGAGCGCACCGCCACGGCGGCCGCCGTCGCGCTTTACAAGAATCGACTGCGCGACATTGTCCAGCGGGGCGATCTCTACCGCCTGGTCTCGCCGTACGACGGGTCGCGCTCGGCTCTGAACTATGTCTCATCGGATCAGAAGCGCGCCGTGCTGTTTGTCTACCAGTTGGGTGACAGTGGCGACGAAGCCGTCAAACTGCGCGGGCTGGACCCACAGCGGCGCTATCGTATCACGGAGGTGAACCTGCTCGCGGGCACGACGTCGAAGTTGGCGCTGAATGGCAAGACCGTCGACGGCGCCACATTGATGCGCGACGGTCTGGTGCCTCCGTGTTACAAGGAGTACGACAGCAGCGTGATTGAGTTGGTGGACGTGACGAACTGAACCGGATAAGGAGTGGATCTCATGACCAGACGCGGCCTCATCCTTGGTGTTGTTCTCGTTCTCGTATCGTTGAGTCCCAGTGTGCAGGCGGCGGTTTTCGATGTCAGGCAGTACGGTGCCACCGGCGATGGCAAGACGCTCGACACTGATGCGATCAACAAGGCGATCGAGGCCGCTTCGGCGGCGGGCGGGGGCACGGTGCACTTCCCGGCCGGCACGTATCTGAGCTTCTCCATCCGCCTCAAGAGCAACATCGCACTCTACCTCGATCACGGCGCGACGCTGCTGGCGGCCGAGCCCACCGAGAGCCAGGGTTACGACCGGGCCGAGGCTAATGAATGGGGCGACAAATACAAATACCAGGATTTCGGGCACAGCCATTGGCACGACAGCCTCATCTGGGGCGAGAACCTGGAGAATATCTCGATCCTCGGTCCGGGCCTGATTCACGGCCACGGCCTGCGCAAATGGGACAGCGATCAGCCAGGCGTGGGCAACAAAGCCGTGGCGCTGAAGCTCTGCCGTAACGTCACCATTCGTGACGTAACATTTCTGGCCGGTGGGCATTTCTGCATCCTGCCGACCGGCGTCGACAACTTCACCATCGACAACGTCAAGATCGATACGAACCGCGACGGAATCAACGTCGATTGCTGCCGCAACGTGCGGATCTCCAACTGCACGATCAATTCACCGAACGACGATGCGATCGTCCTGAAGAGTTCGTTCGCGCTCGGCTATGCCCGCGCCACCGAGAACGTGACCATCACCAACTGCCAGGTGACCGGCTACGACGAGGGGACGCTGCTGGATGGGACGTTTCAGCGCACCCAGGAGCGGGCCCCCGACCGCGGTGGTGTCACGGGGCGCATCAAGTTCGGGACCGAGTCAAACGGGGGCTTCAAGAACATCACGATTTCGAACTGCGTCTTCGAGCGCTGCCGGGGTCTGGCGCTGGAGACGGTCGATGGCGGTCTGCTGGAAGACATCACTGTCAGCAATATCACCATGCGCGATATTGTCAATGCCCCGTTCTTCCTGCGCCTGGGCCGGCGCATGCGGGGGCCCGAGGGGGTGCCGGTGGGCAAGTTGCGGCGGGTCAATATCAGCGACGTAATCGTGACCAACGCCAACCCGCGCTATGGTTCGCTGATCATGGGCATTCCGGGCCACGCCGTGGAAGACGTGCGGCTGAGTAATATTCGCATCCTGGTCAAAGGCGGTGGTTCGAGAGAACAGGCGACGGTCGAGGTCCCCGAGTTGGAGGATGGCTATCCCGATCCGCGCATGTTCGGCCAGATCCCGGCCTATGGCTTCTTCATTCGTCATGCCCGGGGCATCGAACTGAACAACGTCACGGTGGGCTTTGAAGAGGACGATTTCCGACCCGCCTTCATCCTCGACGACGTCAAGGGCGCCGAGTTCAACAACGTCGACGCGCAGAAGGCCGCCGATGTTCCGACGTTCGTGTTGAAACAAGTCGAAGATTTCACCACGCATCGCTGTGGTGCCGTGCCTGATGTCAAGCTCGAACAGGTCGATAAGAAGGAGCTGTGATGAATACATCTCGTACAGTGCTGACGACCGCGCTGGTGGTCTGTTGTCTTGGTGTTGCCAGCTCAGCGTTTGCCGATCTGGCGGTCGATCGATTGCGGTGTGCGTACGAAACCGACCCGCTGGGCATCGATATGGCGCAGCCTCGCTTGAGTTGGACGCTCCAGTCGACACAGCGCGGACAGATCCAGATCGCCTTTCGGGTCCTCGTCGCTTCGTCAGCCCAGAAGCTGGCCGAGGGGCGGGGCGACCTATGGGATTCGGGCAAGGTGGTTTCGGCGCAGACGCATCTGGTTCCTTACGGCGGCCAGTCGCTCGTTTCCTCGCAGCGCGTTTTCTGGAAGGTGCGGGTTTGGGATCGGGACGGAGCGCCGTCAGCCTGGAGTGCGCCGGCGACCTGGACGATGGGCGTGCTGAGAGAGGAAGACTGGCAGGCACGATGGATTCGCAGTCCATCGGCAAGCACTGCGGCGGGATTGCCGATCTTGCGCAAGAGGTTCGCAGTGGATCGACCAGTGCGACGGGCGCTGGTGCACGTCTGCGGCCTCGGGCACTGCGAGTTGTTCCTCAACGGCGCCAAGGTGGGCGACCGTTTCCTCGACCCGGCCTGGTCGGTCTATGAGAAGACCGCCTACTATACGACGTACGATATCACCGCTGCGTTGCGGCAGGGCGGCAACGTTTTCGGCGTGATGCTGGGCAAGGGGTTTTACAACACCACGGGCGACCGCCGCGTGCATGGCGTGCACGTCGAGCGGCCTCTGAAGCTCATCCTCCAGGCCCAGATCGAACTGGATGACGGTTCCCGAGAGACGGTGGTCACAGATGATTCATGGCGCGTGACCGGGGGACCGATCACGCACTGCGCCATTCTCGGAGGCAGCGATTACGATGCCCGGCGTATGCCTTCCGGATGGGCTGAGCCTGAGTTTGACGATTCGTCCTGGTCGCAAGCCGTGGTCACCGACGGACCGGGTGGCGAACTCCGCGCCAGTTCGGCGCCTCCCATGCAGGTGATGGAGGTGTTCGAACCGGTGGGAATCGACGAGCCCGAGCCCGGCGTGTTCGTGTATGACTTCGGGCAGAATGCCTCGGCCGTGCCGCGCCTGCGCGTGCGGGGCGGTGCGGGCCAGGTGGTCACACTCACGCCCGCCGAGCAGCGCTTTGGCCAGAGCGAGCGCAGCAACGACGGACGCGGCCGGGTCAACCAGGCCGGCGTCGGCAAGCCCAACTATTGGGCCTATACGTTGCGAGGTGGAGAGGTCGAGACGTGGACCCCGCAGTTCACCTACGGCGGATTCCAGTATATCGAGCTGACCGGCGCCGTGCCGGCCGGGCGGTCCAATCCGCAAGGGCTTCCTGTGGTCGAAGCATTGACCTCCTGTCACGTGCGCAACGCCGCACCGACCGTCGGCTCGTTCGCATGTTCCGCGCCCTTGTTCAACGACATCCATCGACTGATCGACTGGGCGGTGCGCAGCAACCTGGGGCACGTGCTCACCGATTGCCCGCATCGCGAGAAGCTCGGCTGGCTCGAGGTCAGCTACCTGATGGAGCCCTCGATCGCGTGCCGGTACGACATCGCGAGCTTCTATCGCAAGGTGACGAGCGATATTCGCGATTCACAGGACGACAACGGCGCGATCTATACCGTCGCACCCGACTACCCGCGCTTCGAGGGAGGGTTTCGCTATACGCCGGAGTGGGGTGCCGCTGGTGTGATCGTGCCCTGGCAGGTCTATCAGCGCTACGGCGACCGGCAGGTTCTGGCGGAAAACTTCGACACGATGAAACGTTTCGTGGACTACATGCGCGATACGTCGAAGGAATTGATTCCTGCCGCGGGGTTGGGCGACTGGTACGACTACGGGCATGGCCAGGGCAACGGACCGGCGCGTTTCACGCCACCCGAGTTGACGGCGATGGCGACGTTCTATCGCTGCACGCGCATCGTCGCGGACACGGCCCGGCTGCTCGACAGCCAAACCGAATGCAGCGTCTACACTGTTTTGGCGGAACAGATCAAGCGCAAGTTCAACGAAACCTACTTCAACGGCCGCGATGAATACACCAACCATGGCAGCCCACAGACCGCCAATGCGATGGCGGTGGTCACGGGACTCGTGCCTGGCGATGCCGCGGTGGCCACGATCGATCGGCTCGTGGCCGACCTTCGCGCCCGCGACAACCAACAGACGGCGGGCGACGTGGGCTTTTCCTATCTCGTCCAGGCGCTGGCGCAATACGGCCGGCACGGGGCGCTGTGCGACATCGCCCGGCGTCGCGACCTCGGCAGTTACGGCTACATTCGCGATCGTGGCTGGACGTCGCTGCCCGAGGCGTGGGATGCCAATACCAGTGCTTCGATGAATCACTGCATGTTGGGGCACATTCAGCAGTGGTTCTATGGTGACCTGGCCGGTATTCAGGGCGATCCGAACGCCGTGGGTTTCGAGCGAATCGTCATACGCCCGCAACTCGTCGACGGTCTGGCCTGGGTCAAGGCCGGCCATGATTCTGTCCGGGGGCGAATCGCCAGTGCTTGGGAACGCAACGGGCCGACGGTCACGATGCGCGTCACGATCCCGGTCAATACGAGGGCTACGGTTTACGTACCGGCCACGGACGTCTCTGCGGTCACGGAAAGCGGTCAGCCGATCGATGCGGTGCCGCATGTGCGACTGATTCGGACAGAGGACGGCCGCGCGATTTGCGAAGTGGGGTCGGGCAGCTATACGTTTGTTTCGCCGTGGCGCTGATTGGATGGAGTCCTGCTGTGCCTGAATTGCCAGAGGTCGAGAACATTGCGGCCGGCCTGCGCAAGGCCATCGAAGGTGAATCTCTCGCACGTGTCGAGATGCGCCGACCGGGCATCATCAACGGGCCCCACCAGCGGCGCTGGCGACGGTTCCTCGAGCAGGTTGCCGGCCGCCGGATCGCGTGTGTCACGAGGCGGGCCAAGCGCCTGATCATCACGACCGACAACGATCTAACGCTGCTCTTTCAACTGGGCATGACGGGCAAGTTCCTGTTGGGGACGGCGCCGGTCGAGGCGGATGAATCGACCAAGCACACGCACGCCATCCTATATTTGCGGGACGGGCGGGTCGTACGTTTCATCGATGCGCGCCGGTTCGGACGGCTGTGGCTGCTGGAGGGGCTGGACCCGGAGAAGCCTGACGAGGCGATGCGCGCCGCGGGCCTGGGACCGTTGGGCCCCGAAGCGCTGGCGATGGGCGTCGTCGCCTTTCGGCACCTCCTGGAAACCGAGCGGTCGATCAAGACGCTGCTGCTCGATCAGACACGGATCGCCGGCCTGGGGAACATCTACACCGATGAAGCGCTCTTTGCCGCCGGGATTCATCCAACGCGGCGCTGCCACACGATTGGCGCTGAGGCGAGCCAGGATCTGTTGCGTGCGATCAAGTCCGTGCTCAGGCTCGCCATTCGCGCCGGCGGGACGACGTTCAGCGACTATCGCAGTCCGTACGGCGACATGGGGCGGTTCCGCCGTCGGCTCCGAGTGTACGGGCGTCAAGGCGCGCCCTGCCGCACCTGTGGTGCGACGATCGAGAAGATCGTGGTTGCCGGGCGCGGGACGCACTTCTGCCCCGCGTGTCAACCGCTCAAGCCTTAGGGTTTGTCCAGTTCCGCTTCCGTGTAGACCGGCTCGATGGGGGCCAGTTCCGTTTCCTGGAACGACTCGGTCTCGTCCTGTGACAGGGCCGGTTCCTCGATGATCCACGGCGTGATGAACACCAGCAGTTCGCTGTTGACCGTGTTCTCGCCTTTGAAGCGGAAGGCGTTGCCCACGATGGGCAGATCGCCCAGCAGCGGAATCTTGTTGAGCTGTTTGGTCACTTCCTTCTTGCGCAGGCCGCCCAGGACCACGGTCTGGCCATTCCTGACCAGCAGCTTGGTGTCGGCCTCGCGCCGGTCGACCACCGGCTGCGGATAGGTCACGCCGATGCCGGCCACCTGCACCTCGCCGGTGACGACGCTGAAGACCGGTCGCAGGTGCAGACGGATCATTTCATCGCGCCGCGCCAGGTGGGGTGTCACCTGAAGCTCCACGCCCACCTCGCGGAAGGCCGTGGTGCCGATGGCGCCACCCAGCGCCGATTCCTGCAACTCCTGATACGGGATTTCCGAGACGATTTTCATGTCGGCCGTCTCGTTGTCGAGCACGAGAATGCGCGGATTGGCGAGCAGCTTGGCGTTGACTTCTTCCTGCTGTGCCTTGAGCAGAACGTCGATGTCGACATTGGCCGTGAGCCAGCCCAGACGCACGCCGCCCGAGGTGCTCTCGGTTTTGGCAATGGTTCCGTTGAACCCGCCCGTCGCAAAAGGATCGGTCTCCGACGTGGCATCGGGTTCCCCGAGGGCATCGTAGATGGTTCTCGTTCCCGCTTCCCACTGCACGCCCAGATCGAAACGGTCCTTGCTGGTGATGTCGTAGATGCGTGCCTCGACGAGCACCTGCGGCGTCATGCGGTCCACCTTGCTGACGAACTCCGTCATGGCCTGGACCTTCTTCTCCTTGTCGGTGATGAGAATATGACTGGTGCCCTGGATGTGTGAGACGGACCCGGATTCCGACCGGAACTTGTCGAGCGACTTGACAACCTCGGTTACGTCGGCATAGGTGACCTCGATGACCTCAGTCGTCTCGCGCTCCGGCACCTCCGGCATCTCTTCGCGGGCCAGAATGCGGATGATGTTGTCGCCCACCACGTAATCGTAGCCGTGCACTTCCAGGATACTGCGCAGGGCTTCCTCCAGCGTTACATCGGTGAGCTTGACGGTGGCTTCGCCGGAAACGCTGGGACTCATCACGACATCCACGTCCGCCTGTTCCGTGATCAGCCGAATGACGTCCTCGATGGGCATCTTGCGGACTTCGACACTGATATTCTTGTCGAGTCGCTCGCGCAGGCTCGCGTCGCTTGATTGTTCCGTACCGATCGCGCCGGGCGTAGCCACCATGGCCCAGACCATCCAGACCGCGGCCGCGAATCTTAGCCAGGTTGTCCCATTTGTGGTTTCGCTGTGATGTCTCATCGTCGTTCCCCTGCGGCCCTTGCGGGTCGTTTCCTGTTCTATTTGGTGTCTGGCTCGGACGGTGTCGTACGCTCGGAAACCATCTGCTTCCACCGCTGGCCATCCATCTCGAATTCAACGCTGTCCTTCTCGATTTTCACGACGGTGGCGCCGGCCACCTGTTGCCCTTCCTGGACCAGATTGGCGCCGATCATGGCCATCGATTTGTCTTCGCTGTACAGGATGCCCCGGAGGGCGATATTCAGCCGCGCTTTCGCTTCGGGCGCGGGCGAGTCGGGCTCCAGAAACGTCGGCGGCGCCATCTGCATGGGGTCGCGACCGCTGGGCTGGTAGAGCGGAGGAATCTCCCAGTCGATTCTGTCCGAGGCCTCCTCCACCGGCGTGACCTCGTCCCCGGGTGTCTCACTCGCGGCGGCCGGAACCGTTGCTATAGGATTGCGTACGAGCAACCACAGAACGACGGCCAGGATCGGGATCAGCACGAGCATCACCTTCTGTCGCAGGCCGTGCGGTTCTTCGTCGTTATGGTAGGGCCCTTTTCTCTTCTTCATGCTGTCTTCCTTGTGACCGCTGCGGGATACGCTCGATGTCTGCGACCGGCTCAGCCTTCGCTTGCTTTTTCCGTGAGGACTGCCAACTGCATTTCGGCCTTTGGTTTGGCCGTGTCTTCCTCCGGCCGGCGGATCGCAAACGTCTCGACGAACAGGACAGGGCGATGTCGCTCCAGTGCGTTGAGCAAGGTGGCGAACTGATCAAACCGCCCGGCGAAGCTCACGTCGATCAGTTTCTGGCCGATCTGGTCGCAGTTGGCCACTGTTTCCAGCCCGCTCTGGCCCCGCGGTTTCATGGCAAATGTGCTGACCTGTGTTTCACTCGCCAGTTTGGCGATCTCGAAGGCGAGGTCAGGCGCTGTCTCCAGGCCCAGGACGAAGTCAGAGACTCGATTGTGTACCTGGTTGACCGCCTCAGTCAGACGAGTCTGGTTTTCCTGCTTCGCTGCTTCCGTGGCCTCATTGTACAACTGGCGTGCGTCCTTGAGTTCGGTCTCCAGAGCGACGACGCGCTGCATCTGGGGCACCAGAACGAACCAGTGGAACGCGGCGCCCAGCGCCGCGCAGGGGCCCCACACCAGGGCAATGATGAGGATATACTTGTTTCGAACTCTCATCTGTCGCTCACTCGAACACGGGTTTGAAAACGCAGTTCAATTCGTAACTGAACACTTCCTGGCCATTGAGTGTTTGCGCTGCCTGCGAGATCGTCAGCGCGTCGAGCCGGGAGGCCAGTAGATCCGACAACCGCAGGCGCTCCTGGAAATCGCGCACGGCCCGATAGGCCGTTTGCTCCTGGTACCCGCAGACGCCGATCTGCAACGTTCGCACGGGGACATCGACGTCCATGGTGGCGCCGGGGTCGTCGCGCGAAGGGATCTGACGCCGCTCTGAGTGTTGCCGTGCCTGGAGTCTGGTGAGGATCAGGCTGTGGGGCATGCAGTCGATCACAGTGGCCAGCACGGGAGACCACTGCGTGCGTTCGGTCAAGGCGGTCTTGATATCGCCGATCAACTGAAGGCCCGCGCTTCTCTGCTCTTGCAACGCCCGCTTCGTCTCCAGTGCGTGCGACAGGGTGGCCACGGCGCCTCGCAAACGGTGCAATTGCTGCATTTGCACCGAGGCCGCCACGCGATGCTCCAGGTAGATACTGACAATGGCGCCGCCGACGATCATCGGCACGACCACCATCAGGCACGCGAAGGCGATGCCTCCGGGCCGGCTGCGGATGGGGATGCCTTCCCCTTTGAGTAAGTCCACCTTATACATGTCAGATCGTCCTCATAGCGAGGCCGGCCGCGACCGCGACAGTCGGACCTGCCTCCTGGAGCAGCGTTTCACATTGCGAGTCGGCCTCACAGGGCAGTTCTGCTACCGGGTTCCAGGCCATCGCGTCGATGGACAGCTTCGCGCTTAGCAGCGTGATGAAGCTTTCGGCGCGGGCAAAGTTCCCGCACACGAGCAGGCGGCTGACGCGGGTGAAGCGGTTCTCCGCGGCGTAGTAGCGCAGGGTCGTTGCGATGTCGTCAATCAGCGGCGCGCAGGCCTTTTCGAGACCGCGGCGCACGTTCTCATCTTGGCTCGAGGCATCCCCATACAGCGTCTCCCGCATGGCTTTCGGTTCCAGCCTGGTCTCGCGCACCATGCGGTTGACAATGTCCCGGTCGCCCGAACCCAGGTCTCGAACGAAGGGGCGCCGAGCATGGTCCGCGATGGCGATGCTCGTATAAGCGTCACCGATGCTCAGCACGGCCGATCGTGTGGTGCTCTCGCTTTCATTCTCGTCACCGTCGCTCGTCGGTTGCGGCTCTTGCGTCAGACGTTCCAGGCAATTCAGCAGGGCCAGGCCGTCGACGTCCATCAGAGTGCACGTCAAGCCGGCGTCATGGGCCAGTTGTCGTCTGTCGTCGATCAAACGTTCGGTGGCGGCGACCCAAAACCCCTGAGTCTTTCTGTCAGTGTTGGAAGTCACCTGATGGTCCATCATGCTCTCATCGGTTGTGAAGGGGCAGATTTGCGACGCTTCCAACGCCACGGCGCCATCGATTTCGTCTGATGGCAGGGCGGGAAACTCGAACCCTCGGACCACCACGTCTGGACCGCGCAAGCCGCACACAGCCAGTCGGCCCCGGGCCCCCAGTGTTTCGGTGCACTGACGAATGGCCTGGACCGTGTTGGTTCTGTGCAACTCCGGATCATCGTCCCAGGGCGCCACTTCGCTGACCGCCGCTCCGGTGACAACGTACCGGCCATTCCTAAGGCGTAGCTGGATCGCCCGAACCGAGGACGCATCGATATCCAGGCCGATGAGACGTTTTCCTATTAGATTCAGGATCTTCTTTTCACCCATACGGGCTTGTCCTTTCCGGCGGCATCCGCCAGCGACCCGCGCCGGCGCTTTCGGTCGTTCGCGTTGCCGTTCTTCGGTCGACTCCATCTAGCGCCCGGGGCGCGACTGGGCCTGACGCGGCCTCAATGCCGGCCGATCCGGGGGTGGAATCGCCGTTTTCATATCGACAGGACCTATCGCCTACTTTAGTCTGGGGGTATGTCGTGGCCGGTCGCGAAGGCCTTGCCAGAGGCGGATATCCGCGCCGACCTATCAATGCTCCGGCCGATAATCGCGCCATCCGGCCGGGGCGGGAACGAACTTGCCCCGCAGCCAGATGTCGCCTGGGACGATCCCCGTGAGCAGGCGTTCGTCCATGTGGTAGGATTTCAGGAAGCCGTCGGCGCCGACCAGTCCGATGACGCCACGGATGGCCTCCGAGATCGAGCCGTGGACCACGAGGTCATCCAGGTAGCCGCTGGCTTCCTTTCGGCCGCCATAGGAACCGCGTCGTACGTTCTCGGCGCCCCAGCCGCCGCCGCCGATGGTCATGGCTGCTTCCACGACCATGGGGTCAGGAAGATGACGCTCGTAGTAGTCGGGGTTAGGTTGTGGGTCGCTGCTGCCGCCTCTGCCACCCCTGCCGCCTCTGCCGCCGCGACCGCCACCTCCACCTCCACCTCCCTGGGTGTACTCGGGGGCGCTGGCATTGTCCGGCCGGCCCACGGGGGCATACCGGTAGTCGCTGCTGCTGACCGTGCTGTCGATCGTACTGAGGCCAGGATCGACGACCTTGATGACACCCTGGGCCAGCAAGCCCAGGACGCTCGTGTTTTCCGGCGAGGGGAGCCCCTGCGCATCGTGGTTGCCATCCGCGTAGATCGAGTCGGCCACCCAGATATTGCCGGTGGCCGCGACGGTAATTCGGCCATTAATGACCTGGTCGTTGTTGTGTTCGGTGGCGTTGCCGCCGATAACTACGTCACCATCGATGAAGATCTGGCCCCCTGGTTCCGAGTCGACACCATTGAACGATTGCGTGACGTAGGTGTCCTCGACGGCCACGGTGACCTGATCGACCACTGCGCCGTTCACTTGCGGAACGACGTGGTAGGCGTAGATGTCGTAGCGCTGGTACTGCGTGCCTTGGGTGCCGGGCTTGATCCGGAAGTCGTAGGTTCTCGAGTCCCTACTCTGCTGGAAGCCGCGGATGGTACAGTTGTTGGTTATCCGGATCTTGCCGACGCCGTTCTGGACGAAGAACTCCAGTTGCACGGCCGAATGACGGTTGGAGAACGCCGCCTGACCCGCCGGGGTGAAGCGATACGCGGCCTTGGTGCTGTCTCGGAAGCGATTGACTTTCTTTTGCACCGAACTTTCATCCGTGACCTTGGTTGTTGGCTGATTGAAATAGATGCCGCCTTCGAACAGACTCATGACCCCGCTATATTTGTCGGAGCCGCCCGCGCTGCGTCGGGCCTCGCCCATCGCCACCGCCTGCTGGAAGCGGGGATTGCCGATGATGTGGATGTCACGCCGATCGGGATAGTCGTTCATCTTGTTGATGCTGATGGGCATGTCGATCACCTCTCCGGACGTGAAGTTGACCGGACTGGTGCTCGTGGCTCCGGTGGGAACGTGGCACCTCCCCATGTCCCAGCCGCTGACGGCTTGCACCACGAGGACATCGACCTTTCGCTCGAACACGCCGCTGCGCCCCAGGCAGGCGACGCGAAACACGGGGCGGGTGCCGATGAAGGTGAACAGATCGACCTGATAGCTACAGGCGCTGTCAGGAAACGTCACGTTGCCACTGGAACCGGGAGCGCTCTGTTGGAGAGCGCTGAGCATGTCTTGCTGTTCGCTCATCCAGAAGACGGCCTTCTCATAGCCGGCTTCGGCCGCCAACATGGCGGCCAGATCGGCTTTGGCGGCCACGGCCTGGCGGCGGGTGCCATCGGCGATGGAGAGCAGACCCAGACCCAGGATACTCAAGATACCGAGGGAAATCACCACGAGCCCGAGCGCCAAGCCGGCGCGCGAACCACGGTGCGGCAGTACGATGCTTGGACGACATCCAGTGATAGGCTGCGTTACGATCATCCGGTTCATCTCGGCCATATGTTGCGCATGAGCACGCCGGTCACAATTCGAGTCGTCGCGCCGTTCTCGGGATCGGTGAGCGTGACATTCAGTCTCACGGACCCCTGGCCGACACCGGCACTGGCGGTGTGGCTGAACGGTTTCTGATCGGCGTCAACGGTGACGTTTTCAGCCAGGACGATCGTGGTCACACCGGTCGTGTTTCTGGCTCGGCCGGTCGATGGCACCGCTCCCGGTGGATAGGGCCCATAGTCCACTTTGAGCTGTTCGTCTTCGACGTAGAACAGAGCGTAGGCCGTGGCGATTTGGTCCACATCCATGACGCCATGGCTGTCGGAGGCGTCCAGATCAACATCCCAGTACCGGAATTCAACAGCATCGCCTGCAACGACCGCTTCGGCTTTCGACGGATCGGACAGTACCGGGATGAATCGGCCGCGCTCGATTCGGTACAGCACATAGCTGGTGCGGTTTGCCTGGCGGCCCACGCTGCCGAAAGCAGCCTTGATGGCTCGAGCTTCCTCGCGCTTCTGACCATGCGCGGATTCGTACGTCCGTAGCCAGATACGGTTGCCGCCGTCCAGCAGGGCCCCGACAGCAAAGCAAAGCACCACGGCAATGGCACCGCTGACCATCAGCTCGACGAGCGTTGTTCCGGAGCGGAATGTGCTGCCTGGTCGGTTCATCCTTCCATCCTTTGCTCGTGGCCCGACGAGGGGCACCAACCCAAACGTCGAATCGTCGTCGGCTCGGTCGTCACACCGCGATGTCCAATTCAGCCGTTCGAGGCGTCGATGCGGACGTAGGTGACCCATGTCATCGGTGGCATCTCAGCCAGGCGATTGTCGGGGTCGTGCTGATCTTCGCGGCCGCGGGTGGCGCCGAAGCGGATGACCACCGACAGTTGCCGAAGTGTGGCCTCGACGTGACTGTCCTGGACCACATCCAAATACTTCAGCATCACCAGCAGAGGGGCGTCGTCCACGGTGACTGAATACACGCCGTCGTTCAGAGTCGATCCCAATCCCTCGGCCGTGGTGAACCCTGAGGGGACGGCAAGAGGCTCGGAGAAACCGAGTCCCAACGCGGTTGGGTCGTATTCCGTCGAGCCCCCCGTGCTTTTCCAGTCCTCTGACAGAAGCTGGGCGACGTGCGCTGCGGCGGTCTGGGCCCGCGCGATTCGAGCGTGGGTGGCCGCAAAATATTGGCAGCGCATGGTGCCCATTGCAGCCACCACCAGGATGATGGCTGCCACCATGACCTCAATCAGTGTCGTGCCTCGAATGCGCCGGCCGTGACGTACGACGGCTTGGCTGCCGTTCGACGACCGGTCTGCGAGATCGAGGCAGATCGACATCCTGGTTGAACCGCTAGTCCACATCCGCTGGGCCGAAGCAGGATCGCACTACACGATCCTGCGCGTCTCCGGTCTTACTTTCCGCTGACTTCCGCGAAGGTCGCGACGTACTTGTTGGCGGAGCTGGACGTGAGAGTCATCTTCGCGGGGCTGCTCGGCTTATCGGATCGAGTCGAGCTTGCTGCCGTACAGGTGATCACAAACGAAACCTGGCCGTTGCTGGCCGAGGCCGAGGTGATCTCGTAAGCGTCATGGGTGAAAAAGGTGCCGTCCAAGTCGTTGTTGCTAATGCCGATATCAGACAGCGACGGTTTGGTGGAGAAGCTCCCTTTTTCGGCGGCGTAGGTGCGAATGCCCGAGGCAATGGTGCCCATGGCGGCCTTGGCCTCCGACCACTTGGATGCGTCAATGCGGCCGCTCATCAGCGGAACTGCCACCGCCGCCAGAATGCCCACGATCAGAACAACCACCATCAATTCGACCATTGTGAAGCCACTTTTGCTCTTCATGCTGCACCTCCAAGAATGATTCGCGACGTCGAGGCTTCCTGCCTCCTCCTGACAAGTCCGGCGTGGAACGCACCGCGCCGGTTCTTGAAGTGGATCCTCCTCCACCACTTATTCCGGTTTCAGTCATCGGCAGAATCGCGAAGCGACTTTGCCAATATTTACATTCCTAACACAGTCCCGGCGGCTTGGGCCGGACGGCCTGTCCTAATGGCTCATGTCTGAGATCGAGAAGACCGGCAGATACAAAGCTATAATCGCTACAAGCACTATGATGCCTATGGTCACGATCAGGGCCGGCTCGAGCAGGCCGATCGCCGCGTCGATCGTCGCGCTGATCTTGCGTTCGTAGTGTTCGCTGGTCTTGCGCAGGATCGGACTCAGCGAGCCGCTTTCCTCCCCCACCTGGGTCATCTTCACGACCATGTTCGGGAAAAACCCGGCCGAGGCCAGACTCGCCGCAATATTGGACCCATCGGTGAGGTGCTTCTTCGCTTTGGCAATGGCCGAGCCCATGACGTCGTTGCCCGTCATGTTGCGCAGGATGTCGAACACATCCAGGACCGGCACCCCCGCTTCGAGCAGGGTCGCCATCGTGGTGCAAAAAGTCGCGACAAACACTTCGGAGACCAGTCTCCCAAATAAGGGAATGCGGAGGACCAGGCGGCTGAGGATTGCGTGACCACGCTTTGTCCTGGACAGCAGCACCAGAAGCGCGATCACCGCGGCCACGAGCATGATCAGATAGAGCGCATTGTGACAGGCCATCTCATGCAGTCGCATGAAGGTGCGGGTGAAGCCGGGCAGTTCGCCTCCCAATTGATCGAAGATACGACGGAAGCGCGGTACCACGAAGACCATGATGGCCAGAATGATCACATTGATCATCCCGACGACGAAGACCGGGTAGGCCAGCGCCCCGCGTATCCTCTTGGCCAACTTGTCCTTGTTCTCGAAATACTCCGCCAGCGTGTGAAGCGCGTGTCCGAGGTTGCCGCTGGTCTCCCCGGCCATGATGATGGCGATGGCCAGGCGCGGAAAGATCTGGGGGAAGGCCTTGAAAGCGGTCGACAGCGGGCGTCCCTCGCTGACGTTGGCGAAGGCGCGATGCAGCATGAACTTGAGTTGCGGATTGGTCGTGTCCTCGGCCACGATCTCCAGCGCGGTGGTGATCGCGATCCCCCCTTCGAGCATCGTGCTCAGTTGCCAGCACAGCGCGGCCAGCTCCGCCGGCCCGGTCCGGCCCCGTCGCTCGCGCCGGCGGCGGCTGTTTGGCATTTTCGTGTGGGTCTCGCCGATCGACGTGGGGGTCAGCCCGCGCTGGTGCAGATGTTCCAAGGCTTCGTGGGAGGACTCGGCGTGCACCAGTCCTTCTTTGCGTGTGCCGGTGGCGTCACGAGCGATATAAGTATAACTGGCCATGGATGACTCTCACTAAGGGCTCTGACAATGATGACTTCATACGGCCCAGATCCATTCGGGTCTGCCCGTTGCGTGGATTGGACGTCCGCTCTACCTCTGGACGGTGGATGCCACGCGCAATACCTCCTCGGCGGTGGTCTGGCCGCGCAGCACGGCGCGCATGCCGCTCTGCAAGATGCCGCCGTATCCCTTTTCGCGGGCGGCGGCTCTGATTTGGGCTTCGCTTTGATTCGAGACGATGCGTTCGGCGATGTCTTCGTCTACCACCAAGAATTCGAAGATGGGCAGTCGGCCGGCGTAGCCGGTATTGCCACAGGCCGGGCAGCCTTTGCCCTGATAGAACACGGCGTCCTTGATTTCCTCGGGAGGAACCTGCAGGCGCTTCAACATCTCCTCGCTTATCTGCACCGGCTCTTTGCAGTGGTCGCAGATCTTCCGCACCAGGCGCTGGGCCATGATGAGATTCAGCGTGGAGGCCAGCAGGTACCGTTCGATGCCCATGTGTGTCAGCCGGCTGATCGTGCTGGGGGCATCGTTGGTATGAAACGTGCTAAGGACCAGGTGACCGGTCAGTGACGCCTTGATCGCGATGTCCACGGTCTCCTTGTCGCGAATCTCACCGATGAGCACCACGTCCGGGTCTTGGCGCAGGATCGCGCGCAGGCAGCGGGCGAAGTCCAGCCCGATCTCGGGCTTGACCTGAATCTGATTGATGCCTCCCAGGCGGTACTCCACCGGGTCTTCGACCGTGGTGATGTTGATGGTCGGGTCCTTCAGATGGTTCAGCGCCGAATACAGGGTCGTGCTCTTGCCGCTGCCGGTGGGGCCGGTGACGACGATGATGCCATGGGGGCGTGCGAGCATGGATTGGAATTCGAGCAGTGCTTCGGGCTCCAGCCCCAGGCGGTAGAGGTCGTGGTTCACCGCGGCCGTATCCAGGATACGCATGACCACCTTTTCGCCGTAAATGGTTGGTATGGTGGAGACACGCACGTCGATGTCACGGTCGGCCGCTTTGATGCGCATCCGTCCGTCCTGAGGCAGCCGGCGCTCGGCAATGTTCATCTGGGCCAGGATCTTGATTCGGGCGACCACCGCGGCTTGCATCTTCTTGGGCGGAGGCACCATGTCACGCAACAAGCCATCGACCCGCATGCGGACGCTGGTGGTATGGGCCTGGGGCTCGATGTGGATGTCACTGGCGCGGTTCTTGACCGCCTGCTTGAGCAACAGTCCGACGAAACGGATGACGGGAGCCTGGTTGGCGGCTTCTTCGCCACCGGCTTCGACGTCGGAACCTTCCTCGATCTGGACGTGTTCATCGTGTCCTTCACCGCTGTCGGCCTCGAGTGCGATCAGATCGCGGAGCTGGCGTTCCTCCGCTTCGGAACTGTGATACACCAGTTCGATCGCCCGATTGATCTCGCGGCGCGAGCTGATCAGCGGCTTGATCGAGCGCCGCAGCTTCAGCATGACGGTATCGATGGCAAACACGTCCAGCGGATCGGCCATGGCAATGGTCAGCCGGCCGTCCTCTTCTTCGCCGATCGCGATGAGGCAGAACCGTTTGGCGATGGTCTCAGGCAGCAGCCGGGCCACCTGCGCGTTGACGCGCGACACATCCTCCAGATTGACATACTCGATGGACAGATGCTCGGCCAGCGTGTTGGTGAGAATCGAGTCATCGATGATCTGAAGTCGCAGCAAGACCTCACCCAGCCGACCGCCGTTCTCGCGCTGGTCATCGAGGGCTCGTTGCAGATCATCGGCCGTGATCAGATCCTTGCAGAGCAGCAGGCTTCCCAGGAGGCGGCCTGACTCGGTACTGACCGGTGCGGTTTCCGAAGTGGATGTCATGCTCGAACCCGCCCTTTCATCGTATTTCATAGATGCCCATACACAGGGGCGACGAATCATTCGCCCCCAATCCTGTTGTTCGAGCCGGGCGATTGTTTGGGTTGTGACCTCGATAGAAGGCCACCCCCAACGGACCCGGCGCCATCGCGCGCAAGCCGCCCGGTTTTTCTCCCAGCGGTATCGGCGATTTCTGCGCGGGAGTTTATCGTTTGCGGGTGACGGATCAGGGGGGTGGCATGACTCGTGCCGGGCCGGGATGCTGGAGGCGAGCCTTCCCCTGTGCGGTGTACTCATCTTGACTCGTGCGGGTGATGGCGATGACGTTGCGTGCTTTTTGTTGCCGGTGGGGCCGATAAAACCCGTGTCGGGTGGTCTGAGGGAGGCACTGCGGTTCTAGGCGTCTCGTTCCGAGCCGGACATCTTGCTGAGTTGGGAACTGCGGCTCAAAACAATGCCTGAAAACCGCCAGATGGCTTGGAATTGCTCGTGGGGCACGGCGGCAATGCCGGTCATGGGGTCGGCCACGATCACGGCGTCGTCGGACACGCCCAGAACGGTCACGCAGTGGTCTTTCAGCAGGGCGCTTCTCACCACGGCCAGCGTAATACCGGACTTAGCGAGCTGGGCGACCGAATCGAATGTGCGGTAGTGGCACCGCAGCCCCTCGGCGGCGTACTGCTTTTGCAGGGCCTGGCTCAGGCACGCCGGGAGCGTGCCGACGGTCGGGCTGGCGTGGGCGAGAATGGCGATCTGCCCCTCGTTGGCGGGTAGGCCCAATCTCAGCAGGGCCGTGACCGCGGCGGCCGGCCCGCAGGTGTATCTCGTGGCTTGAAGGCAGACCCCGTTGTCGTCGATGGTCGTTGGCAGTTGGGCCAGCTTATCCTCTAATAGGGCGGGCATGAGGAACGGCATGAGCGAGAAACGCACCAACACCGCTCCCATCAGCAGGCATGCTCCCACTTTCTCCCATGCGCGGGGCAGACGCGACAGCGGGGTGGTCAGACCCAGCGTGGTGGCCAGCGCGATCAAGACAAACCGCACGCGGGTCGCGACCAACCACGAGAACGGGGGCGTGAAGTGTACGGCTGTCGAGCGGCCCAACAGAAGGATTGCGATCAGGACGAGCGATAACACATAGCCGAGGATCCAGTAGGGCCGCCGGATCTGCCGCGACGCGACGCCCACCGCCATGCCCAGCACGGCGATCAGAGCCACACCTGCCGTTTCCAACCAGGGATTCATCCCCACCATCCTCCAGACCGCATGGTCATCGAGCCCTGATTGTAACATAAGCGGCCTGCCAAAGCAAGCATATTGTCGACACGATAGGGCTGGTTTTTCCGGTAGTGCGGGTTGTGCGGTCTGCACAGGATGTCGGAGTAGCCACCACGAGCGTTACGGTGCCGCCGGATGCTGGAAGCAAAAGACGCTGTAAGAGAAGTCCGTGAAGACCGCGTCTGGATGGGCCAGCTTGGCGGATGATTCCGGAATCTGAATACCCGTGCGCGGCAGGCATTCGAGCCGGATCTCCAGCGCGGCTTTGCCTTTGGTCAGATCCGGACGCAAATCGAGATCGTGATCGTACCAGCGCAAGTGCTCGTTGCGGTAGCCCCAATACCACCTCCCGGCGTACGTTCCATCGACAAAGACCTTCGCGCCCTGGCAGGGGACCTCCTGGTCCAGACGCCGGCGCAGGCGGACGCCCTGGTTCTGCGGATCGATGGCCACCGTGAAACTGATCGTGCCTCCCTCGTGGTAGCGACCGTCTTCAGTCACTGTCGTCTCGAAGAAATCGCCTTCGGGATTGGCGGCCAGCCTCTCTGCCGGCACGTTCGGGGTGAACGCATACCCGTGAGCTTTCTCGCTCTGGAGATTGCCGACGTCCAGGAAGTCGGTCTGGATCAGACGCGCGCGCCGATTCAGGTAGACGAACGCGATGCTGCGGTACTGGCTGAGGATATTGCTCAGCCCGCCATGCTGGATCTTGGCCGTGAGCCCCGAGTAGAAGGGGATAGGGGCTTCGAGGTGGTAACGGCTGTAGCTGCTCGGTTCGTTGTAGGCGTTGAAGTAGTAGCCGCCGCCCTCGAGGGCAATGTCGCCGGCGACACAGCCGAAGGGCATATCGAAGTCCTGGTTGGGCCAGAAGCAGCAGAGGTAATAGTCTTCGCTGCCGGTGCCGTTGATCTGGGGCGAGATGGCGCCGTCGATGTAGAAGTGCTCGTCGCCTTCACAGTAATGCTTGTGCTGCATGGACTGGACGGTTCCAGCGTACCATCCCGAGCCCGGGCCCTCGAAGAGCAGCCAGTCGTGGCCGTAGATGGTCTCGCCTTCCTGGTACATGGTCGTGAAATAGGTCCCCTCGTCGCGCGGGATTGGGTTGGAACCGACCAGGATGGTGGCTTTGACTGGCGCCATGGCCTTGCGTGAGCGGTTGGCAATGGCGATCTCGGCGTCCTGCCAGAACGCCATGGGGAAACGGCAGCGCAGACGGACTCGGGCATCGTCAAGCGTCTCCACCTCCAGCGGCAGACTGCGCATCGCATTGGCGCGGACGGCCGAGCCGAAGAAGATGCCCATCGGCGCCAAGACCTGGAAGCGCGGGGCCGAATCCCATTTCATGCGGATATGGTTGAGTTGGAAAAAGTCTTCGGAGCCATCTGTTTCGAGGATCAGTTCACGGATGATGCCCGAGGTCTCCTTGGCCGAGTAGATCACGACGTCGTGGCCGGCGTGGAGCGGATCCTCCATGGTGAACTCGACGCGCTGGAGTCCGTCGTCGGCCACCTGCGCGTTGCCGGCGAAGGCCGCCCGCAGCGCGGTGCGGTCTTCACGGCCGGTGAAAGACTTGATCTGCCCGGCGTCCGCGTAGGTCTCATAGAGGATATGGTAGAAGTGGGCCGTGCCCTGCACTGTGATCTTCAGGGATTGCTCGAAGGGGATCGGGACGAAGGCATTGCCGGCAAAGGCCATCTCACCATAGCGCCCGCGTCGTTCGTAGGAGACCAGTGGCGTGGGGAACTCGGGCAACGCGCCCTTGTAGAAGTCCACGATCCTGGCCTCGTAGCGGGCGGTGGTCTCCCCATCGAAATAGAACTTGATCACGCCGTTCGGGTCGAAGTTGGTGCCCCACATGCTCTTGACGCAGCCGGGGCCGGTGACATCGAAGAGCACCTCTTCGCCGCTGGCGTCGACGTACTGAGGCCAGTATTCATCCCAGTTGTGCCCCGTCTTGTTATGAGAGGAGGTTTGGAGGACCTGGACATGCTCGGGAACGCGCAGTAGTTTCTCAAAGAGGGGAGCGACGGGTTCTGCGGCCGCTGACGTCTGAGCGACCGCGTAAAGGCAGAGACCCAGAAGCAGACAGACAGATAGAGAAACCGTTCTCATCGAGGCAACCTTTCAATGGGTGTCAGAGACTCTCTGTGCGACGGAGCAGCCCAGAACAAGGGCCGGCAAAGGGTTTCCAGGTCGCACCGCACGTTGTTCTCGTCGGGCCATTATAGTGGCATTGGGCCGGCTTGGCACGGCTGCGGTCGGGAGAAGGTGACATTTTTGACGCCGGAGGTTTTTCGTTGCGGCCCGTTCACGGGTTCGCTAAGATGGCCCGGCAACGAAGCTGCCTTCGGGTCTCTGTGAAGTCAAATGGATTGGTGCTGTCCTAAGATGATCGCGACGTGAAACGCGACACGAGGTGACACACGGTGCTGAGCGGAATCGACTATTTTGTCGTCGTGGCCTATCTCATCGGTATCATGCTCCTGGGGCTCTATTTCCGCAAGTTCGTCCGCTCCTCGAAAGATTTCTTCCTCGCGGGCAAGGCGCTGCCCTTCTGGGCCATTGGCATGTCGATCGTCGTCTCGGATATCGGGGCCCAGGATTTCGTCGGGATCTCGGGGCAAGCCTACCGCTATGGTATCGCGGTGGGCAATTTCGACTGGATCGGCTCGGTGCCCGCCATGCTGCTGGCGGCGTTCATCTTCGTGCCCTATTTCTGGAAGGCGGGTGTCTACACCATTCCGGAATACCTGGGCCGGCGCTACAACGACGGCGTCCGCGCTTTGGCTTCGTTGACCTGGATCATCTTCTTCGCGTTCAATCTGGGGATTGTGTTCTGGGCCAGCGCCGTGCTGCTCAAAACACTCATGGGCTGGCCCGAATGGCTCTCGATCATCCTGACCGCTGCGGTGGTCGGCATGTACACGCTGATGGGCGGACTGGCGGCGGTCGTGATGACCGACGTGATCCAGATGGTGATCATGTTCATCGGCGGTGCCGCGGTCGTGTTCCTGGGTTTTCACGAGGTGGGCGGCTGGAGCGGCATGGTCGACAAGCTTGCCATAGCGCGTGAGAATCACCAGAGCTACCTCGAATTGATGCAGCCGGTGGATACGCAGACGCCGTATCCCTGGACGGGGATCCTGTTCGGTCTGACCTTCGTCATGGCCAATGCCTATATGATCGGCAACCAGGCGGTTGTGCAGCGCTGCCTGGCCGCCAAGAGCGTATGGCATGCCAAGGCCAGTATGATCTGGGCCGCCTTTCTCAAGATGTTCATCCCCGTCTTCGTGCTGTTTCCTGGCCTGATCGCCATTGGCACACTGCCGGGGCTCGAAGACGGTGACAAAGCGTTCCCCATGCTGATCGCTGAACTTCTGCCCGTGGGCTTGGGGGGGCTGATGTTCGCGGCGCTGCTGGCCGGGCTGATGTCCAGCATCGACTCGATGGTGAACTCTACCGCGACGCTTTGGACCAAGGACATCTACCAGAGATACATCCGTAGCAGCGCGACGGACGCCCACTATCTATTCGTCGGGAAGATCACGACGGTGGCCCTGTTGCTGTTCGGTGTGCTGACGTCGGGCGTGAGCCAGTATTTCGAAGGGCTCTACGTGGCCATCCAGACCTTCCTGTCGTTCTTCCAGGGTCCGATCTTTTCCATCCTGCTGCTGGGCATCTTCTGGAAACGTGCGACCCAATGGGGCGGTCTGGCCGGCCTCGTCGGTGGGATCACGGTATCGGGGCTGCTTTTTGCCTTCCAAGGAAGGCTGTTTACGATCCAAGATCCCTTCCTGTACGTCTCATGGTGGTCTTTTGTCGCCGGATTGACCCTGACGGTCACGGTAAGCCTGTTCACCCAGCCACATCCCCGCCAGCGCTTGGAGGGATTGGTGTTTGGCCTCGCGAAGAAGGGCTAGCGTAGTGCAACCGGAGATAGGACGATGTTGAATTTCGACTGGCTCTCAGGTGTTTCCATTGAGACGGCCAAGTGGATCTTCCTCTTGTTGTTCGTTGCTATCGGCGTGGTAGTTTGTCGCATTCCCAGTGACTATGTCTTCGAAGGCGTTGAGAAGCGTCACTGGTGGCTCGATCTTCGCTTGTGGGCCATCGCCACGCTGACCTCTATCTTCGTCACCTACTACATCTTCTAGCCTGTGGGTTCGAATCATGACGGAACAGAATGAACAACACATCCAAATCGGCAAGATCAACAAGGCTCTGGGGCTGTTCCTGTTGTGCTTCGCCGGCGTGGTCCTGGTGGCGGTGTTCTTCACGGATACGTCGATTGGCAAGATGACCAACCTGGTCGCCGGTCTGATCCTGGCCGGGATCGGTGCGGTCATGATTCTCAAGTCCGGGGGTAAAGCGGATTCACCCTGATCCGAGGCCTCTGACTCAGTCGACAAGCGTGACCGCCTGTCCCGTCCGCGCGGATTCGTAGGCAGCGTCGACGATGTCCAGCACGGCCTGCCCTTCACTCAGACCCGGAACCGGCTGTTTTCGCGTTCGAATGCATTCCACAAAGTGCGCCATCTGCCGCGTGTAGATCGCCTGGTCGCAGTGTTCCTGTCGCGCGGAGAACGTCGGGACGGTCTCGTGCACGTTCTCGCCGTCGACGGTCTTTACGCTGGTGGGAAAGATACTGGCGTAGCCTTTCGTGCCCCAGAGGCGACTGGCCGCTTCCGGACCTTCGACGTGGGGATGCCACCAGCCGCTCTCGATGACGGAGGTGACGCCATCGTCCCAGGTAATCACGATGATCCCGGTATCGTCGACGTCGTAGTCGCCATAGAACGTGCCGATCCTGGCGTAGACCTGCGCCGGCTTCGGATCGCCCAGCACGTACCGGATCGTATCGATGGCGTGGACGCCCATGTCAGCCAGTGCACCGCCCCCGGCGTAGCACTTCTGCACGAACCAGCCGGCAGGCCCCCAGTTCTCATGGATGCCATAGCCGCGCGTCTTGACGATGCGCCCGATCTGTCCGGACTGCACGACCTGGCGAATGTGGTTCACTTCCTCATCGAAGCGCCACATGTGACCGACCATCACCAGCCGGTCGAATTCCTGGCTCGCGGCGGCGATCTCCTTCCCCTCGGCGGCATTCATCGCCATCGGTTTCTCGATCAGGACGTCCTTGCCGAACTCCAGGAAGACCTTGGCATAGTCCGCATGGCACTTGTTCGGCACGCCCAGCACGACGGCGTCGATGTCGTCGCGCCGGGCCAGTTCCAGCGCGATGGTGCGAATCTCGGGCACGTCGTGCTCATCGGCGAACTTCCGGGCGATGTCCTCCTTCCGATCGCAGACGACTGCGATCTCGGCGCCGTCGATTTCGCGCAAGGCTCGCGCGTGGTAGTGGGCGATGTAGCCGGCGCCGATCAGTGCCACTCGAACCTGTTTCACCGCGATTCCTCGTTTATTTCAGTTCATCGGCGTGGTCATAGATCTTCTGAATCGCTTCCAGGATCGTATCCATGTCGCCGTGGGTGCCCATCAGGATGTTGTGATGGAAACAGACCGACTCTTGCTCATAGACGCGCGTGCAGACGGGCAACTCGAAACGCTTCGGATCGACCTGCCGGAAGTGTTCTTCGGTCAGCGTGTGCCGCCAGGGCTTGGTGTGCGGCGCGTACAACGGACAGGCATTCAGGGGCTCGTAGCAGGCCTCGACCGAGCAGCCGAGTTCAGCCGCCACAGCCTCGCGAAACGTCCTGATGGGTAGTGCCTTGAATTCTTCCTGGTCGTAGCGGAAGGCGAAATTGAAATAGGCCTCGGCCGTTTCACGCTCATCCCGTCGCATGGGTTGGACGCCTGGAATCTGCGCGAGTTGTCCGTTGAAATAGACCGCGTTGTCGTCGCGCACGCGATTCTGCCCGGGCAAGCGCTTCAGTTGCTCGACGAGTACCGCGGCCTGAAAATCGCTGATGCGGTAATTGCCCGACTGGATGAAGTTGCCCTCGTCGCCGTAGAGCCCCGTCCCCTTGTCGGCGTCGACGTTCTCCTCCGGCCGGCGACCGCAGTTGCGCAGCGCATCGAGCTTCTCCCAGAGCTGCGGATCGCTGGTGGTCAGGGCGCCGCCTTCGCCGGCCGTCATCAGCTTGGAGAGTTGAAAGCTGAAGCTGCCGATGTGACCGATGCTGCCGGCCTTCTGGCCCTTCCACTGTCCCCCGTGTTTGTGGGCGCAATCCTCGATGACCCAGAGGCCATGCTTTTTGGCGAGGGGCATCAGCGCGTCCATATCGACGAAGCTGCCGTACAGATGGACCGGGATGATGGCCTTGGTCCGCGGCGTGATGGCTGCTTCCACCTGCGCCAGGTCGAGGCACCACGTGTCTTCGGTGACGTCGACCAGGATCGGGACGGCGTTGATGTCGAGCGCCGCGGCCGCCGTGGCCTGCCACGTCAATCCCGGGACGATGACTTCGTCGCCGTACCCGACGCCGCACGCTTCCAACGCCAGTTGCAGCGTGACGGTGCCATTGGCGGCCGACAAGGCGTACTTGGACCCGATGAACTGCGCGAAGGCTTGATTGAACTGGGTCTCTTGGGGCCCGCTGTACGACCAGACGCCACTGTGGAGCACTTCCAACAGGGCCTTGGCCTCGGCCTCGTCCCAGACCGGCCATGTCGGCCAGGGGTTGGCCTTGGTGTCCCGGACGGGAGTCCCACCTTGGATAGCTAGGTTGCTCATCATCGCAGCCTTTCAATGAATGCGGCTGGGCATTGAATACCTCGTCGGAATTCTATAGTATCTGGCTCAACACGCAAGCCGTACTTTGCCGGTTGCCCGGCGGTGGCAAGGAGAAGCCGTGACACACGATTCCGATTTTCGCAGAACTCTGGACCGAGATTGGCTGATTCAGGCCTCGGCCGACGTGGCCGCGGCCGGTGCGGCCATCTCCGTGTCCGGTTTCGATACGGCGGGCTGGCTGCCTGCGACGGTCCCTTCAACCATTTTAGCGGCGCTGGTTGCCAATGGCCGGCACGCAGACCTGTACGTCGGGACGAATCTCAAGGAGGTACCGACGGAACCGTTCGAGCGGCCGTGGTGGTATCGCACGGAGTTCTCGCTGTCCGAAGAGGAAGCCGCCCGGACGATTCTCCTGGAGTTCGACGGTGTCAACCACGCAGCCGGTCTCTGGATCAACGGGGAGTTGATCGCCACCGCGGCCGAGATCAGAGGGACGTATCGGCGGTTTCAGTTCGATATCTCCGATGCTGTCGCGTCGGGCGAGAACGTCATCGCGGTGGAGGTTGTGCCGCCCAGGCCGGGGGATTTCTCCACGGGTTTCGTTGACTGGAACCCGCCGCCGCCCGACCGCAATATGGGATTGTTCCGACCGGTGGCGCTGCGCTTCTGCGACGGCGTGTCGATCGAGAATCCATTCGTCCAGACCGGGCTGAACCTGGAAACGCTGGCCGAGGTGGACTTGACCGTATCGGCTGATGTGGTCAACCACAGTGACAAGACGATCTCTGGCGTCCTCGAAGGTCAGATCGATTCGATTCGTTTCCAAAGTGAGATTCACCTGGAGCCACGTGAGACCAGGACGGTTGTTTTCGATTCGCAGGAACATGACCAACTGCGTGTGACGTCGCCGCGGATATGGTGGCCTTACGAACTGGGATCGCCGGAATTGTATCAATTGGACTTGCAGTTCGTTACCGATACACCCAGGGGCGACCCCCTGTGGTCGCCCGGGCAGGCACAGGGGCCTGCCCCTACATCGGACGCCGCCGATGCGCGGTCGATCCGGTTTGGCATTCGCGCGGTGGCGGACTACTGGACGGCCCAGGGGCATCGGGGTTTCAAGGTCAATGGCCACGAGGTCCTCATCAAGAGTGCCGGGTGGACCGACGATTTACTGCTGGCCGACACGCCCGAGCGCATCGACGCGCAGTTGCGGTACGTCAAGCACATGCACCTCAACTGCATTCGTTGCGAAGGGATCTGGGGCTCCGATCAGACACTGTACGACCTCTGCGACGAATATGGCATTCTCGTGATGGCCGGCTGGAGTTGTCACTGGGAGCACGAGCAATACCTGGGCAAACCTGTCGACGAGCGTTACGGCGGAGTGTTCACACCCGAGGATATTGAGTTGGTCGCTGATTCCTGGGAAGATCAACTGCTCTGGCTGCGCCATCATCCCAGCATCTTCGTCTGGGCCGTGGCCAGTGATAAGGTGCCGGCGCCGGATCTGGAGCGACGCTACCTGGAGACATTTCGCCAGCACGACTCGACCAGGCCCTACCTGGCCTCGACCGGCGGGTTCGGCAGCGATCAACACATCATCGGCAGCGAGGACATTGTCAGCGATGTCAGTGGCGAGTCCGGCATGAAAATGCTCGGGCCCTATGCGTATACGCCGCCCGTTTACTGGTACACCGACACCCAGCGGGGCGGGGCCTACGGCTTCAACACCGAGACCTGTCCCGGAGCAACCGTGCCCACGCTCGAAAGCCTCAAGAAGATGCTCCCGGTCGATCATCGCTGGCCCATCGATGCATGCTGGGACTTTCACTGCGCCTTGAACGAATTCGATACGCTGGATCGGTTCCGCGAAGCGTTGCAGCAGCGCTATGGAGAGGCTGAGGATCTCGAAACGTTCGCCCGCAAGGCGCAGGTGCTGAACTATGAGCTGGTGCGGCCGATGTTCGAGGCCTTTCGCGTCAACAAAGGGCGCGCGACCGGCGTCGTGCAGTGGATGCTCAACGCGGCCTGGCCCAAGATGTATTGGCAGCTCTACGACTGGCACCTGATGCCGACGGGAGCGTTCTACGCCGTCCGCCAGGCGTGCAAGTCCCCTCAACTGGTCTACCACTACGGTGACCGCGCCATCCACCTCGTCAACGATCGACGCGACGAGCGTGTGGGCTTGAGAGCGGAGATTCGTCTCTACGATGTCGACGCGAAGCTGTTCTTGACCGCTCACCTGCCGGTCGATACGAAGCCCGAAAGCGCCGCGAAGATCTTCACGCTCCCAAGCTTCGCGAGTATCAGCACGGCGCACTTCCTCGACCTCCGCCTGCTCGACCAGCAGCGTCGGCTCGTGGCAAACAACTTCTACTGGTTGTCCACCAGGCCTGACGTTCTCGATTACGACGCCCACGTCGAGCCCTGGGAGTACTACACACCCAGCAAAGCCTACGCGGACTTCACGTTGCTCAATGATCTGTCGATGGCTGAAGTCGAAGTGCGGATGCCCAACTCGGGGACCGAGGTCTCAGTGGAACTGGAGAATTGCAGCGATGTGATCGCCTTCTTTGTCGAGTTGCTCCTGACCGATGACGCAGGCGAACCACTGGTGCCCGTCTTCTGGCAGGACAACTTCGTGAGTCTGTTGCCAGGCGAGACGCGGACGCTGACGGGACGGTTTTCCGGCGCGGTCGAGAAGCCTGTCCTTACCGTTCGCGGCTGGAACGTCGAGGAACAGCGCTACTGAATGATGCCGAGGTAGCGGCCCATCCAGTAGGGCAGCAGGTAGACATCCCCGCTGAACTCACGTCGCCCGCTGTTGCCACCATCGAGCCGGAAGGCGTTACCGTTGTGCTTGCTCATCGGACGCTCATCCGGCGGCAGAACCTCTTTGGTCGTCTGCTCGCGGAAGTTGGGTTCGAGGAACTCAAGGTCCTGGCGCTCGCTGTTGCGCACGGTCCAACTGATCATATCCAGCGGGAATTCCCTCAGGGTCCAGATCGATTCGGACAGATCGAATTCGTCGGCGCCGGTGTCGGCGTAGATGAAGTTCCACAGCGGATTCTTCTCCGGACGTTCGGCCTGCCAGTGTCCTTTGATGGTCTCGCGATATCTGGCCCGCAACTCCTCATCGAACGCGTAGCGATACAGCAGCCAGTAGCTCAGGAAGGCCAGCTCGTCGTCGGAGTGGTTCCATTCGGTGGTCAAATCCACGCCAGGGACACGGCCGATCTCACTGATCGGGATCATGATGTTGTCGAGATAACCGTAATCCTCGAATAGCTCGACCGCTTTCTGACGGTAGATTTCCTTGCCCGTGAAATGGTAGGCCGTCTGCAGAAAGGAAACGATCTCGACCGAGTTCAGACGCCGGTCGCCCACCTGGCGTGGAAATCCGTTGACGTAGTCCGGGTTCCATTTGCCCCACAGGGTAGGCTTGCCATCGTAGTCGATCAGATACCAGTCGTTCCGCACGATGTGGTCCATGATGGCATCGATCAGGACAATGGCCCGGTCACGCCAAGCCTTTTCGGGCACGATCTCGGCGAAGATTGCGTAGACGAAGAAATGCCCCACGATTTCGTCGCTACTGGTGGTGGCCTTCCAGACCCAATGCTTGTCGCCGGCCGGCTGCCAGCGCGATTTATCGGACACCTGGTAGCCGGCCCGGTCGAACGAGCGGGCGGGAAAGCCCTCCATGGGCGTGATCTCGGTGAGCCGCTCCATGGCTTCGAAGGATTCGTAGCAGTTGTGCAGCGCCTCGTTCGATTTCGTCACGGCGTAGCGAAACAACTCGCCCGCTAGGTACATCGCGGTCCACAGTCCATCGTTGTCTTGATCGACCAGTGTTCCCGTGGACAAATCACCCGGTTTGTCCATAACGAAGGCGCTGTTGAAACCGTAGCGGATATGTCGCAGGCGCGTGAGCCTGTCGTAGTGTGCGGCTTTTTCCGCGAGCGTCATCTTTTCGAAATGGACAATGCTCAGACCGGTCTGGGAGAGAATCAATACCGAGTCGTCCGGCCCCGGCGCGATGTCAACGACGTTGTCGTCCACGAGCCACCGACCCGAAGCGTAGTAGTCGATCCGACCTTCAGGGTTCACAGCAAAAGCCCCACGCGGCGAGCCAAACCAGGCCTTCTCACCAATCATTCTGGTACAGCGAATATCCGCGCACGGCAGCTTCGTCCTCTGTCCTCTGTTCTCCGCTCTCTGACTTCCGTCCTCCGTCGTCCGGCTCACGGGCCACGCGTCACGGTCTTTGAGCAGCCGGCCGGCCCAGGCGTTGCTCAGGACGTATTCATCGGTCAGATAAACGAACTGACCTTGGTAGATGTCCATGTCCTCGATCTTCATATCCGCCAGGGGGCGATGGAGCCGGTCTGGCTTGAGCCGGCCTTCATGGACTTGCAGAAGCCCCTTGTCCGAGAGTACGAGGATACGACCATTGCGATCGGCGCGCACTTTCAACAGCTTTGCGCCACCCAGATCAGCAACAAGGGGAACCTTCTCGCCGTAATCCTGAACGAATGGGTGGTCGACATGGGTACGCGATGCGTCTTCTGCGAATGCCGCCGGGTTTGCGAGGAATGCAAGAGTGACCGAAAACACCAGGATCTTCATAACGAGCCTCACTTGGATTCAGTATGAGTGCGAAGGTGCTTGTCGAGGAAATAGAGCAAGCCGGGCATGTCGACGACGTGCCCGCCGTCGTGCACGTTCAGGGTGACGTTCTCGGGCCGGTCCATGTCCTCGTAGATTGGCCTGATTTCCTGCATGGTCTGGCGGGCCAGGGGCACGTAGAACTGGCTCGGTGGCTCCTGCAACCCGTTCTGGCATTGCAGGGGCCGCGGGGCGATGAGGCCATAGAGGTCGGCGTAGTCAACCAGGTCCCGCAGCCCGTCGAACTTCCAGCACATGCAGTGATCCTGTTCCATGTGGTCCATGGTGGTCAAGAAGCCCGCGCTGACGGTCGCCGCAATGCGCTCATCCATCGCGCCCAGCCACATTGCCATCTCACCTCCCAGGGACAGTCCCGCGCAGCCGATGCGCGACTCGTCCACCTCGGGCCGTGCTTCCAGAGTGTCCACACAACGCATCAGATCCCACAGGCGCTCGCCCATAAGCAGGCGACCGTCCTCATAGACTTCGTGCTGGCTGACCGTGGCGGAGATTGTCACGACGCCACTCTGGGCCAGGGCCGTACCAAATCCTCGGTAATGAAAGAGATCGGACTTGAGTTGGTCCGGATCTCTGGCGACCGTCGTCTCATCATACGGGCTGTACAAGGTGCTGCCGTGCCCACCGATGCACACCACGGCCGGGCAGAGACCCTCGTGCGACGTCGGCGTCGTGACGATGACGCGCATCCGCCGGTCGGACGTGGAATTGATCTCCAGTTCTTCCACCCGGTACCCGTCCTTATCAGCAGCCGATAGCTGCTTTGGCGCGAGCGGAATGGCCTCCTTGCTCTGGAGGAGGTCGTCCATCTTCAAGAGCATCGACAATCGCGCGCGAACGGCGCCTTGCCAGGCCCGTGCTTCGTCGGCCGAACGATGGGTATATTTCATCGCGCGGAGTTTGCCAATGCCCGCCAGGGGCGGCGTGATGTCGAACGTGTCCCGGTTCAGGTCGATGCTGACGCTCGTGCCATCAGCGAACGTAGTGCGTAACTGGCGCTGCGAATCGTCGAGGAATTCGTGGCTCGTCATTTCCAGCAGTCCGACGCGCTCGTGCAACGCGCACATGGTGCGCACGCGCTTCAACTCCTCGTCGCTTGGCGACAACGAGACGTAGGGCAGCCCGGCGTTGGCCAGGCCGTGCAGATAGCCCAGGTCCTTTTCGGGGATGCCCCAACTGCCCCGGCCCAGCGACCAGGGCAGCAACAGCGTATCGTGATAGACAAGATTGAACAGTGGAACGGGGATGCCCATGGCCGGGCCTTTGCCTGGGTTGGGCACGAGTGCGTGGGGGCCGTGATGGACGAGGTCGAGGTGAGGAATCGCCCAGTCGGCCGGCTCTTCGGAACTGACGACGCCTCCGGTCGAGCGGATGAAGTCCAGACACATCCCGCGCTGCTCCAGGCAGTCGCTGCGCGTCGCGGGGTGCTCGGTCTGGTAGCACTCGTCGGGAGGCACGACGGCGAAGACGTCGAGATAGGCGCCGCGCACCTTGATGCCGTGATCGAGCAGCCACCGGTAGTTCTTCTTGACATGACCCAGAGCCAGGCGGGGACATAAGACCGACTGCTTGCCGCCGTACCAGATGCTGTGGAGAGGGCGGTTTCCATTACGGTCGAGGATCGTGTGCCGCGGATCGTACGAGTTGGCATCGAGGTAGTAATCGCGATACTGATCGTGAATGGCGAAGATGTAGCCCAGTTCGTCGCACGTCTCGGCCAGGCGCTGCATGCCTTCCCAGCCGCCCGCGTCCGGGCAGGGCGGGATGATGTCCGGATGCAGATTGTCATAGCCACGGAAACCCCATCCGTCCAGGTGGACGTAGGCACGCGGAACACCCTTGGCAGCCAGCTTGCGCAGGTGCTCGGCGCGCTCGTCGAACGTTGTTAGCTGATCGTTCTTGGCGGGGTCGTCTTTGTGGTAATACTGCGATTCGGGTTGGATGTGATAAAGAATGCTGGTGTGAACGACGGGGCTGCCGATGAGTTTTTCGACGAGTGGGTTGCGGGCGATCTTCTCGCGAAGAGAAACGAAATGCCCCGTTTCCTTGACGTATTGGCGGTAGCGCTTGGCCAGTGTGACGTAGTTGCCCTCATCGAAGAAGCAGAAGCGCAGGCGGCGCGGGTACTGCAGCCGGCCGAGTGAATGGACCCAGCGCGGCTGGATCCTGGTCGGGCCTCCGGGCGGGTGCGCGAAGCGGCAGCCACCATCGTCGGGCGTCTCCAACAGAACGAGCAAGGCGGCGTCGCCTTGCTGATGGCCCCACCAGGGCATGTACAGGCCGCGACCGTAGCTCAGCGTGTCATAGAGCCAGACCTTCTCGGGCCAGTCCTTGGGCAACAGCATGCCTTGCATGAAGGGGACCACGGTCGTATCGAACGAATCGGCGGTTAGCCCCGCAGGCCAGAAGCATTCGAGGATCTGCGCTTTCTCTTCCCGGGCGACCAACTCGCAGACGAGTTCTTCCTGTGGACCTTCCAGGCAGATGAACAGATCGATCTGCAAATCTATCCCGGTGGCCCCGCTCTGAAAGTTCCTCAGTGCGACTTTCAGACCTGTCTTGAAGCCCGTCTGGTAGGGTGTGATCGACTTCTCGATAGCGTCGGCAAGGCGCACAGAATGCGTCTTGCCCGACACGTCCACGACCAGGTCGCCCGGCGCGGAGTTCGACAGCGCCCAGGTCTTGCTCGGCGTGTGGACGGTTATCCGCAGATCGTCGGCCTGGAGCTCGACACGGTTCACTTGGCCGCGGATGGTCCAGGTTCCGTTCTCCTCCGTCACTTCTGCGCCGGGAACTAGCGTTGGACAGACAGAAGAGAACAGGCCCAGCAGGAACAGGGGGAGGTGGTGCCGGAAGGGACTTAGCATGGCTCGGCGCTCCTTACGACAGGGTAAGGCCGACGAGCGGCAGCGACCTGCCGCTCGTCGGTGGGAACTGCAACAATCACACGTGTTTGTCAGAGCATCTTTTCAATGAATTCGATGGCCTTACCGACCGTTTTGACTTCGAGGGCTTCTTCCTCGTCCATCTCGATGTCGAACTCTTCCTCGAACGCCGCGACGAGTTCCACACTCTGGATCGATTCGGCCCCCAGATCCTCGACGAAGCGGGCGTCGTTGGCGATGCGCCCGACGTCCACTTTCAGCGTTCTGGCGGTGACCTCTTTGACTCGTTTTTCCACGTCAGACATGATCCCACTCCTATAACAGGCCTCATGGGTCCTATTCGACCGATAGGACCTATTTGAGCAAGCTTTTCGGGTCCAGGTTTGCCTTCTCGATATCCTTGAAGTAGTTGACGGTCCCGACCTTCATCTCGACGGTGGCCGAGTCGTCGCACACAATCATCCCATGGGGATGGAGCTGCAGACACGAGACGGTCCACATGTGATTGACGCCGAACTCGACAGTCTGTTGCAGCGCCCTGGCTTTGTTGTGGCCCGAGACGATGATCAGGACGTTCTTGGCATCCATCACAGTGCCGACGCCGACGGTCAGCGCCGTCTTGGGGACCTTGTTGACGTCGCCGTCGAAGAAGCGTGAGTTGGCGATGATGGTGTCCTGAGTCAGCGTCTTGACGCGCGTCCGGCTGGACAGCGACGAGCCGGGCTCGTTGAACGCGATGTGTCCGTCGGGACCGATGCCGCCGACGAACAGTTGGATGCCGCCGTAGCTCTTGATCTTCTTCTCGTAGCGGGCGCACTCGCTTTCGAGGTTCTTGGCGTTGCCGTTCAGGATATTGGCATTGGATTTTTTGATGTTGATATGGCTGAAGAAGTTGTCCCACATGAAGGAGTAGTAGCTTTGCGGGTGCGTTTTGGGCAATCCTACATATTCGTCCATGTTGAAGGTCACCACGTTGGCGAAACTGACCTTCTTGGCCTTGTTGAGCTTGATCAGCTCCTTGTACATACCCAGGGGCGACGAACCGGTAGGCAGGCCCAGGACGAAAGGACGGCTGGGCGTTGGCTTGAAACGGTTGATGGCACGGGCCACATACGCGGCGGCCCAGGCGCTGGCGCGATCATAGTCCTTCTGCACGATGACTCTCATACGACGACTCCTTTGCAAAGCAAAATGTAATGACAAACGGCGAACCGATGCAAGGGCGAATCATGATGCGCCCCTACGCGTCTATTTCGATTTCTCGTTCTTGATCTTTGCGCTCAGGCGTTCGACCCGCGCCTTAAGCTGCTCGACGTTTTGGCGGATTTCCTGGACGAACGGGTTCTCTTCGTAGGTCCCGCGGACCGCGCGGAAATCGGCGGCCACGTCTTCCTCGTTGCCGTCCTGTCCGAAGCCGATGTGGCTCAATTCGGAGAACTCCTTCTGCGCGTCGGCCGCGACGAGGTTCAGGAATTTCGTTTTCACTTTCCCCAAGGCCGTCGCTGCCTGTTCGATCTTCTCCGCGTCCAGCGTCTCCAGCTTTTCTCCGAACACTTGTTCATGGGCCTGGCAGACCCACGCCCATTCATCGGCTTGGTAGGATTCATGGATGGCCTTTGTCTGCGTGCTGAAAGCCTCGACCGTATCGATCTTGCCGGCCTCGATAGCGTCCTCGAGACCCGCCAGGCGCTGCTTGGGCATGAGCTGGCCGGCGATATCGACCCATTCGTTGTCGTAGACCGCATCGGGATTCGACCACGCTGCTTTGAAATCGGCGCTGCGAAATCCCTTGTCGCCCATCGCGCTTTCGATCTTTGCCACCACGTTCTCCAGCAGGTACATCTCGATACCCGTGCGGTAGTACTTCTGGCAGGACCGTAATAACACGCGCTTGATTAAGGCGCCTTCGATAGCCACCTCTTCGACCGATTTGTCCGTGGTGTCCTGGAGGTGTTTCAGTTGCCCGTTGGCCTTGATCATCTTCCCGATGGTGTAAGGGGTGAAGACGTCGAAGGAGACCCTGTCGCGCTTGTCGGTCCCCTCCCGGCGGTCGCGCTTGGGCCATTTGGCGCCGTCGCGAACCGTCCCGACCGTGGTCAGGTGCAGCCCGGGGATTATGGTGCACTTGCCGTCGTAGCGCGCCTCCAGGTGGCTGAACGGAAAGTCCGAGGTGTCGAAGTTGGTGCTGTGTTTGCCCAGGACCACGCTGAAGGGCCCGACCTTGCTGGGCCACATCATGTAGGAGAAGGAGCCGGTCTTGGTGCCGCGGAGCAGGCGGCCTTCGTGGGCCGGACCGAGCTTGTACATGTGGTTGGACTGGTTGGTGCCACTGCCGGCGTTGTAGAAGCTGAACAAGCCGGCGATCAACAGCGTGGATTTGTGATGGGTCACGGTGTAGGGACCGGCGAAGATCGAGCAGGCCTCCCCGTGGAAGGCTTCGCAGTTGGCGAAGAACACGGAGTTTTCGGCCGAGTACTGCCGTCCGATCTGACAGCCCTGCCCGACGAAGACCTTGCTCAGCAGGGCCCCACCGGTGACCGAGGAGCTCTCGGCCACGATGAAGTCTTCCGCGATCACCTTGACGCCGATCTTCGTGGGTGCTTCCTGAGTGCTCAAGATGGTGCCATTGCGCAAACTCGAGGCATGGCTGACCTTGGCATAGGGTCCGATGTTGACGTCGATGATTTCATCGGTCGAGCAGATGAAGGCCCCATCGCCCACGGTGCCCCGATCGGATCGTGCCGAGGCGGCGTACTCCGTGGCCATGGCCCTGAGTCGTTCGACGACACGCGGCCGATAGCGATGCAGGCACATGAGGTAGGCGAACTGAGCGCTCAACCGGTCGAACAGGATGATCTCACGCCCGCCGGCCTCGTTCAGTACGCTGATCTCGACGCCATTGCCGAACGTGGCGCCGGGATTCGTCTGTATCGTTGCGACGTTCTCAATGCACACGCCTTGGCCGATATCGTAATTGGCGATGTGTAGCCCGATATTGGCGATTCGCGTGTCGTCGCCTACCGTGCAATCGCACAGCACGGCGTTGTAGATGCCGCTGGATCGTTCGAGCCCGCCGATGGTGCTGACGTTCCCGGAGAAGCGGCCCAGCCGCACGGAACCGAGGAATCGGGCGCGGCGGACGTAAGCGGGGTCGAAACCGTCCGTGACTTCCACGTGCTGCCAATCCTCGGCCGAGCAGCCTTGCATGCGGAGCATTTCCCGTTCGCGGGGCGTGAGCTTGCGATACACGTTCTTCTTCATGATCTCACCTGTCTTATCTCTGAGGGGCGTCCACTTCAGCGCTGCGCCGGGCTTATATGGAGTCGTCGAATCCGCTGAAGGGAACCCACGCACTTTTTTCCGTTCGAATCACCGTGCTGTAGGAGTGGAGCATGCCGTAGTTCGAGCAGTCAATCGCGTACCATTCGATGTTTCGGTTCCGCGCCAGCTCCTTTTTCACGTCATCCACCACCACCACGCTGGTCTTCTCCTCGGAGTGGACCTTCTCGATGATGAACCGCTGATCCTCTTCGCCCAGGAAGGAATAGACCGAGGCCAGCACGTGCTTGTCGACGAGTTGGACAAGGTCCTCGGGATAGACGTCTGTCTGGCTCCGCACGGCGATATCCAGCACGCTCAACTGCCCGAACAACCCGCGCGGGCTCGTCGCGTCCGAAGCGGGGTAGGTCGTGATGCAGGGCACCTGGATCTTGAAGGTCACGGTGGCCGGTTCCTCAATCGAGTGGCCTTTGGCGGAATACTGACACAGGTAACGCACCAGGCACTTCTCGCCCGTGACCGGCGTGGTCTTCTCGACGAAGAAGGGATAGTCGAAGTCGATCTTCAGGGCGGTCGCCTGCAGCTCCGTGATGTAATCCTTCAGGTTGCCGCGCAGGGTCTTGGTTCCGATGTTGTCGCGGTGGCTGTGGAGGATGTGGATGAACTTGTCGATCCAGCGGGCTTCGAAAGCCTGCATGATCCGCGCATGGATCGATATATTGGCGACGGTGGCCTGGCCGTCGGCGTGGTCCCGCGAGACCGCCCGGATGGGGAAGGGCAAATCCCGCAAACCCACGTCCACCAGAAATCGTCTGTCTTCTGTCGTCTCTGCCATGTTCGTTCCTATTCTGGTTTATGCCTATGCTGATTCCGTGACTTCCGCAGTCAGTGCGAAGGCGTCGCCGGCAATGGCTTCTTCTTCATTCGTGGGGATCACCATGACGCGGACGTCGCTGTCGGCGCTGCTGATGGTCATTTCGCGTGTCTTCTCGGCTTCGTTGGCCCGGGCGTCGAAGCGGATGCCCAGGTGGTCCAGCCCCTGGCAGATCAGCTTGCGCACGAGCGGGGAGTTTTCGCCGATGCCGCCGGTGAAGACGATGGCGTGCAAGGGATTGAGCGTGGTCAGGAAGGCCCCGATGTATTTCCGCACGCGATAGCTGAAGATCTCGATGGCCAGTTTCGCCCGGGCATTGCCTTCCTGGGCGAGTTGTTCAAGCGTTCTCATGTCGTTCGAGGCCCCTGAGATACCGAGCAGGCCGCTCTTTTTATTGCAGAGCGTGTTCAGTTGCCCCATATCGTACCCTTTGTCGGCCAGATAGAACAGGATCGCCGGGTCGAAATCTCCGGTTCGGGTCCCCATGACCAGGCCTTCGAGGGGGGTGAATCCCATGGAGGTATCGACGGAACGCCCTTGTCGTACCGCGGCCATGGAGCAGCCGTTGCCCAGGTGACAGGTGATGGTGTTGAACTGGTACTTGTCCATGCCCATCAGCGTTGCGGCCCGCCGGGCTACGTATCGATGGGACGTGCCGTGGAAGCCATAGCGGCGGATGCGATACCGCTCGTACAGTTCGTAAGGCAATGCGTACATGTACGCGACTTCGGGAATACTCGTGTGGAACGCCGTGTCGAAACAGGCGACCTGGATCGCGTCGGGCAGTTTGCCCTGCGCCGCTCGGATTCCCACCAGGTTGTGCGGGTTATGCAAAGGCGCCAGATCCACGAACTTCTCGATCGAAGCCAATACCCGGTCGTCCACGATCATCGATCCGGTGAATTCTTCGCCTCCGTGGACGACGCGGTGACCGACGGTAGTGATTTCCGCCAAGTCCGCAATGGCGCCCACCTGCTTGTCCACGAGGATCTCCAGGATACGCTGCATCGCCATCTGATGGTCGGCCACGGCCTCTTCCCGAGTCGTGGTTTCCGAGCCACAGCGATGGGTCAGCTTGGAATTCTCATCCCCGATTCGTTCCACCGTGCCCTTGGCCAGGACCTGCCCGTCGGGCATATCGTAGAGTTGATACTTGATCGAAGAGCTGCCTGCGTTGATGACCAATACCTTCATAAGTGTCGTCTGCTCTCGAAATCGAATCTGCTTGTTTCTATATGCCCTGCACCTGGGCCAGGGTAATGGCCGTGGTGGTCACGATATCAGAGACCGTTGCGCCTCGGGACAAATCCGCCACCGGCTTGGCGAATCCCTGGAGGAAGGGTCCGATCGCCTGAGCGCCGGCCATGTATTGCGTCAGCTTGTACGCGATATTGCCGGCGTCCAGGTCCGGGAAAATCAGCACATTAGCATTGCCGGCCACGCCGCTGCCGTCTTTGACCTTCTTGGCCGCCACGCGGGGCACGATGGCCGCGTCGGCTTGGAACTCCCCGTCGACGGCCAGTTCCGGCGCCCGCGTGCGGACGATATCCAGGGCCTTGAGGACCTTCTCGGCGCTGGGGCCGGAGGCACTGCCGCGCGTCGAGTAGGACAGCAGTGCCATGCGCGGCTCCTCGCCCAGCAGTCCGCGGGCACTCTGGGCCGAGGCCAGGGCGATATCAGCCAATTGCTCGGCGGTCGGATCGATGTTAACCGCGCAGTCCGCGTAGACAAACCCCTTGCTGCCCTCGCCCAGGAAGTCCGGGATGATCATCAGGAAGTAACTGGAGACGGTGTCGATACCGGGGGCCAGGCCGATCGTGAGCGTGCCGGCCTGGATCACGGTCGCGGTGGCACTGGCCGCTCCGGCTACCATCGCATCGGCATCGCCGCAGGCGACCATCATCCCGCCGTGGAAGGCGGACTTGGTTACCATGCGCCGGGCGATCCCCGGTGAAATATCATCCCGGCCTCTGACGTACTCTTCGACATAGGCCTCCAGGCGGGTGCTCTGCTTGGGGTCCAGGGTCTTGACATTCGCCAGTGAAACGCCGGCCTCCTGCGCCGCGGCCTCGATCTTCTCGGGCTTGCCCAGGACGATCGGCTCGGCGATCTGCTCTGCCTTGATCTGGCAGGCGGCCTGGACGATACGCGGATCGCGACCTTCGGGCAGGACGACCACCAGGCCGCGGCCTTTGACCTTCGCGAGGCAATCCTGGACGATGTCGTTCGAGCCCTGCTGTTGGTCCGTTTGGGTCATGGTTGTGTTCTCCTGAGGAATTCTATTTCTCTCCCACGACCTCAGGATACGCCCCGGGCAAACCGCTGCCAAGATAAAACAAAGTTTATACAGCAATGGTAGAGTTATGTGTGATGGGAGCCGATGTGGGTGCGAATCCTCATTCGCCCCTACTAGTCTTCGCGCCGCCAGGGCCGGGTCAGGTCCGCAAAGGTGTCGTTGGCCCTTGGACCGGTCTGGGGGGCGTGCGATCGCGCGAGAATATCAGCCCAGCCATGGCGGCGGAGAAGCCGATAAATATAGGACATGGACACCGGACGGCCCAAGTGCTGTTCAACGATCTGCCGGATCGCGTTGGGTTTGGCGGCCTGACCGGCACGGGCTTTCTGAATCAGGGGCGCGAGCAATTCGACTTCCCGCTCACGGGACATGAAGGCCCGGCGGCGGCCGCCCCGGCCGTTGCGAATAAGCCCGTCCGGACCGAATTCGTTGTACTGGCGAATCCACAGCCAGACCGCCTGCGTCGAGATCCCGAGAATCTCGGCCACCTGGTGGGCGTGGAGCTTGCCCGTGTGCGTGAGCCAAATGGCCATGCGGCGCTTGTGGGCGGCTTCGTTCGGGGCCTCCTGCAGCCAGCGGAACATCCGGTCGATGCTGAGCCAGTCCTTGATCTGAGCCGGGGGGCGCATCCGGGTATCCCTGTAAAAAAATCTGATATACTCTACGTTAGGTGTATAAAGTATACTGCCTGGATCGGCGTTGGTCCAGTCCTGTCGAGAGTCGTTTTCGCATTCGTTGGGACGGAAGATGTCACGGGGCCTGTTGCCGTCTCCTGGCGTCTTCCTCCATCCAACGCCGCATGACGTCAGGGTGGTCCATGATCGGGAAGTCGTTGACCGCTTCCCAGTTGAACTCCTTGTCCAGCGGGTCATAGGCCTTTTCAGGATCGAAGACCTGCGGATGGACCGCGACGGCCTCGTAGGGCGCGTAGTCGGGTGTGGCCTGAAACATATCCGACAGATCGCTGGTCATCGCGTCGTAGTGATTGATGTACGGCATGCCGTGGATGAGATTGATGGTCTTGATGATCGACGGAATCGACGTGTGAACGTGGGAGACGTGCCCGAACCGGGCGTAAGGACTGATCACCATGCAGATACTGCGGTGATGGTCCACGTGGTCGCGGCCGTTTTGGGCGTCATCCTCGGTCACGAAGATCGCCATCTCCTTCCAGTAGGGCGTGTGGCTGAGCACGTCCACCACGCGGGCCAGGGCCAGATCGTTATCGGCCATGTAGGATTCGCGATAGGGATAGCCCTCCTCGGGGCGTTCGCCCGCGCCGTGATCGTTGGGCAACGACATCGTAATGATGCTCGGGAAGGGCTCATTGCCCGATAGCCAGCGTTCCTTGAGGTCCAGTTCGAACATGTCGACCCGGAACTGGTCGGGGATGTTGGTGTTGTAGGTGGCGAAGCGCCGCGACGTGCGCTCGAAAAGGGGGGCAGGGATCGGGTAGTTGCTGGGGATCTTGACGCCGGTGAACTTGAAGTCGGGGCCGCCTTCCTCCAGGACGGCGGGCATCTCGAAGCCCAGGCCGAAGTTGAAGAAGCTCATGTTGCAGCGATCGAAGTGATCCCAGAGCGTGCCGACCTGAACGTAGTCCTCCGGAATCAGCCCGGCGGTCGAACCGGTAACAGCTCTGCGTCCCGGAGCAGTCGAATCGATGATATGCCGGCGCCGGCCGCCGTAAGAGGCGGAGGTGCTGGTCTCGCAGAAGACGCCTGGATAAACGCCCTGGAGCCAGCGGTGCCCGTCGGCCGAGTGGTCGGAATCGCAATAGAAATTGTCCGAGCTGGCGAACCGGCGCGCGAGGATCTGGTGGTTGGGCATGACGTTGACGTGTTCGAGCCGGTCGTTCGTACGGTTCCGCGATTGCACGGTGGTATCGAGACCGAAATCGGTCAGGCTGGGCTCGCCGCGGCCCCCTTGGAGCTCGCCAAAGACCTGATCGTAGGTACGGTTCTCCTTGGCGATAAAAACGGTGTACTTGATGGGTGATTCATAGGCGCCGGGGTAAGGTGGGATTGGGTTCCGCTCCTTCGTCTCCCAGGGCCGGGCGGTGCCGATGTGGACGTTGTTTTCGATGACCTGGCCCGTTTCGGCCGGCAATTGGCTCTCGGTCGGAATCTCCAGGATCGAGACGGTTCCCCGCATCAGGTTGCCGATTCCCGAGCGGCCGCCCAGATCGACGCCCGGACCGCCGTTCGGCCCGGCGCCGAACCCCTTGGCGTTGGCGACGAGCAGGTGTTTGCCGTCGGGGGAGACCGCCACCTTGCTGGGAAACCAACCGACCGGGATGTGCCCAAGCACTTCATGGCTCTGCGTATCGATCACGCCGACGGCGTTGATCCCCGACTCGGCGACGTAGAGCCGCCTGCCATCTGGCGAGAGGGCCAGGCCGAACGGGATGATCCCGCGCAACTGGTCCAGAGGCGCCGGCAGGCGCAGCTTGATCTCGTCGATGATGCGGTTACTACTGATCTCGAGCACGGAGATCGAATCGTTGTTGCCATTCGAGATGTAGACGTGTCGCCGGCTGCACACGGTGGCGTTCGGCGAGGATCCACCCAGGGCCGGGATGCCTTCGACCCTTTCGCCTACCAGGATACCGGTCTTGATGCGCGCGACCACGCGGCCTCGGTTACGGTCACTGATATCGAGTGCATAAACCGAGACGGACTCCGGCGCGTTCGGATCGCCCAATCCAGGAACGACCTTGCCCTCGACGGTGGTGCCGTGGATCATCTCCTCGGACAGATACGCGAACGGCGGGAAGGAAAGCCCGGTCTCGACGAATCTCTTGGGGTCGAAGCCCTCGATGGCGCTGTATTCGAACATGCCGATATTCGCCACGTACAGCGCGTTTCCGTCCGGCGTGCAACTGATGCCGAACGGGTAGCGCCCAACCGGGATCACGTCGACGATGCGGCGCGTTTCGGTGTCGATGCCGACCACGCGGAAGTTCATCTGATCGACGACGTAAAGCCGGCGGCCATCGGGTGTCAGCGTCAGAGCCCCGCTGTAGCTATCTTTCCACATTCGGCCCCGGAACTCGGCGTTCAGCGAAATCGTGTCCACCCGCCGGCGGCCTTCATAGTCCCAGATCATGATCGTTCCGTCATCACCACCCGACGCGAAGAAATGAGGCTTGTCGGAGCCGACAGGAATGGCCAGGCCCATGAAGCAGGCATTCAGAATGCCTTCATCGGTCTTGACCCCTTCGGGTATGGAAGCGAGGCGGGGCGTCTCCGAGAGGGGATCGTGGATGATGGAAAAGGAGAAGGGCTCGGTGCCGCTGTTGACGGTAATCAGCGTCCGTCCGTCCTGCGCGAGCGTCATGCCGTATGGGTGCGGCTCGACCAGGATCTGTTTCCCCCGCGGTGTCAAGAGACGGCCATTGGGGATGACGGTTGTGCCCTCGCGGTGGATCTGGCAGTACAACGTTCCGGCCGGGGCCGTGAAGACCACGTTGGCGAACGGATTGGGGCTCGTTGGATCGGTACCTCTTGCGTCAACCTGCAAGAAGCAGAGGATGCTGAGCAGCACAATATTTCGTGGGATTGGATGGGTCATGATCGGTCCTCAACCGGTTTGGGTTTGTATGTTGTATGACTCGTCTGAGTTATAGATCGACGCGCCGGGCGGTGCAAGGCTTCATTGGGCCAGGTGGACCGATTGGATGTCGTCGCGCGAGATCTCGATTCGCTTGTAGTTTCCTGAGGTCGGATACGCTGCCCGAACGGTAACGCTCTCGTCCGAGATCCGGTCGAGTTCCGCGTTGTAGATGATCGTTTGTCCCAATAGACGCACCATTCCGGGCGGTGGGGGCGCCGAACCGCTCTCCACCTCGGCTGACAGGATGCCCTGGACACAAATTGATGCTGCTGTTGGGGGCCAACACAGAACATGTCCCCGTCGATACGTCCAACCTCTGCTCGATATGGTCCTGGAACAGGACCATGGTCAAGAATTCTTGTTAGAGGAATGCAAGAAGTGCGCTAGTTTGTTGTTTTCACAAGAGGGGGGCCGGACGGCAAGTGCACGGCAGGCACCGGCGCCGGCGGCCCGGGGCAGAAAAAGTGGTCCACGCGATCCGGAAATTCAGGGACGCACGGGCCCACGATATGATAAACTCGTCTAGAGGCCTGCTCGCGGCGGTGAACGATATCGAGAAATCACGAGAGTCTGCCGTCGACGTGTCGATTGCATAAACGCGGCTGTTTTCACGAGGATGGGACATGAGAACTAGTGTCTGCCTGCTGTCGTGCCTGTTGATTGCTGCAACCGCTACTCTGGATCCCGCGGTCAATGCGGCCGAGAGAACGCGTCCGCGTGCCGCCCTGACCTTGGGTCCTTACGTTCGCTATGTGACGCCCTGCGAGGCCGTGGTCTCGTGGTGGACGTTGGAGGACGGTCCGTCCATTCTCGAGTACGGCCTGGCCGGACCTGGTGCGAAATACTCCCCCAGCATCAAGCTGGAAGGCGCGCACCAGGGCGACCTGGATCGACGGGTCGAGGACGCTCAGCCCAAGAAGCGTCACACTCTGTCGATCGAAGGATTACGGCCCAACGAAGTCTATGCCTACCGCGTCAAGACCGTGGCCGAGGGCCAGGAGCTGAGCACCGATGTTTACGAGTTGGATACGGCCCTCAATTACGCCGCCACTCCTTTGCCCGCCAACGTTCCGTTCGCGACCGATCCGACGCGCCAGGCGCAAGTGGAGCAGGTCATGGAGCAGATGTTGGCCCGGGGCGTGACGAAAGGCTATTGCCTGGTGTGGGGTCTCGTCGATGGCTCGCTGGCCCATGCCCTGGCAGTGGGCACCGACTTGACCGTGGTGGGGTTGGACGAAGATGCCGAGCGCGTCGCCGCGGTGCGCCGGCGCCTGTACGAAGCGAGCGTGTACGGCACGCGCATCACGACGCATTACGTCGAGAGCCTGGCGGCGCTGTCCTATCCGAGCAATTGCGCCAACCTGATCGTCTCCGAACGAATGCTGTTCGAAGGGCGTTGTCCGGGCCAGGCATCCGAAATGTTTCGCCTCTTGCGTCCGCGCGACGGCGCGGCGCTGCTGTTCGGTTCTTCCTCCGGTGCCGGTACGATCGAGGCCTGGCTGAGTGCTTCACTGATCGATTTCCGCAACGCCGGAAACGAAGAAGGGCTCTTCACCATTCAAAAGCGGGTCTCCTCCGGTATCGGCTCCTGGACCCATCAGTACGGCGACGCGGGCAATACGGCCAACAGCTACGACGACCTGGGCGGCGCCGACGGCACCGATGACCTGCACGTGCAATGGCTGGGCCGGCCCGGCGCCGATTTCGGCGCCGATCGCAACCCGCGCATGCCCGCGCCGCTGGCCACCAACGGCCGGCTGTTTCACCAGGGCATGAATCGCATGGTGGCGCTGGACGCGTATAATGGGAGTATCCTCTGGTCGCTGGAGATTCCGGCACTACAACGGGTCAATCTTCCGCGTGACGCCAGCAACTGGTGCACCGACGACGACGCGCTCTACGTCGCGATTCAGGACAAGTGCTGGGCGCTGGGCCACTACGACGGGGATCTCGAACGTGTCTTCGACCTGCCCGGCGCGTTGGCCGGTTCGGACTATGACTGGGGCTACGTCGCCCAGAAAAACGGCGTCCTGCTGGCCAGCGCCGTCAAGACGGGCATGGTGTATACCGATTTCTGGGGCGGTGCCTCCTGGTACGACAAGACCAGTGGGTATGGGACGGGCAAGGTGTGCAGCGATGCACTCTTTGCTTACGATCTGGACACCCCAGGGGCGAATGATGATTCGCCCCTACTGTGGACCCGCCAAAAGGGCCTGGTGGTCAACACCACGATCGCGGCCAACGACGAGGCGGTCTTCTTTGTGGAAGCGCGCGATGAGACGCTCCAGCAAGCGCAGACCCGCCGGCTCAACGATGCACGTTTCTGGTCCACTCAGTATCTGGTGGCACTGAACCCGCGCACGGGCGAATTGCTGTGGGAAACCCCGATCGATACCGTCGATGGGATTGTGGTGTTCTTCCTCTCCTGTACGACTGACGCGGTCGTTATTGCCTCGTCAGCCGCAGGCCACTACCATCTCTACGCCTATGACGCGGAGGGCGGACAATCTCTCTGGCATGCCGAGCATCCATGGACCAATGACAACCATAGCGGTCACATGCAACATCCGGTGGTCATGGCCGATCGGGTCTTTCTCGAGCCTTGCGGCTACGATCTCAAGACGGGCCAACGGATCACGTCGCAGATGGGACGGCACGAAGGCTGCGCTACCTACTGTGGCACCAAGCACGCTCTGCTCTATCGGGGCCAGTCGCGTCGCGTGGCGATGTGGGACACCGACACGGGCGAAGTGACGAGCTGGTACAACCTGCGGCCCAGTTGCTGGCTCAGCACCATCGCCGGGGAGGGGATGGTCCTATCACCTGAGGGTGGCGGGGGCTGTAGCTGTGGCAACTGGCTGGAGACCTCTTTGGCCTTTGCGCCGAAACCACCGCCGGCCGTTGGTTCACAGGTCTCGGATGCCGGCCTGCAAATGGGGAGGGCGAACTAAGATGCAGCACGCCACACACGAAATCCCGGTAGGGGCGAATCATGATTCGCCCGTGCACAATGTGCGATTCCTCGGCATTCTGGCTGCGTTTCTTTGTGTGCTCAGCGCAGCACCCAGCGACGTCCGCGCCGAAGACTGGCCCGCGTATCGCCACGACAATCGGCGCAGCGGCATCACGGGCGAGACGCTGGAGCTTCCCGCCGGAAAGGTTTGGGAGTATCGTTCCAGCGAGCCGCCGCAAACGGCCTGGGCCGGACCGGCCAAGTGGGACTCCTATGCCAACATTCGCAAGCTCAAGTCCATGCGCAACTTCGATCCCGTCTTCCACGTGACGATCGCGCAAGGTCACGTCTTCTTCGGCAGTTCCGTCGATGACGCCGTGCATTGCCTCGACGTTAGCACCGGGCAGGAGAAGTGGGCGTTCTTTGCCGATGGCCCGGTGCGTCTGCCGCCGGCATTTGATGAAGGCCGGCTCTACTTCGGTTCTGATGACGGGTGTGTCTATTGCGTTGAAGCCGAGTCAGGCGACCTGGCCTGGAAGCACTGTGCCGTGCCCGAGGCACGCCAGGTTCCGGTCAATGGCAAGCTGACGTCGCTGTCTCCCTGTCGGACGGGGACCCTGGTGCAGGATGCGCGGGTCTACTTCGCCGCATCATTGCTGCCTTGGCAGAAGACGTACGTGTGCGCGATCGATGCCGAGTCAGGAGCCACGGAAGGCATCGGTCTCTTCCGTCGGGAGTACGGCCAAATGGCGGCGCAGGGTCCGATGCTGGCGTCCTCGACCAAGCTCTACGTCTCCCAGGGCCGCCAAGCCCCTCTGGCCTTTGACCGCATCAGTGGCCACCTGCTCAAGAGCCTGGGCGACTCAGGGTTCGGTGGGGTCTTCGGCCTGCTGACGGCCGATTCGGTTCTCGTGCACGGGCACGGACAGAACCATCGCGCCGAAGGTGAGTTGCGCTTCTTCAGTCCGCAGGAGCAGGATCTCCTGGTGACTTTCCCCCATGCCACGTCGATCGTGATCCGCGATGGCATCGTCTACCTGCACGCGGACGGTCAGCTCCAGGCCTTCGACCGGGATACGTACGTAGGGCTCCAGGGCCGGATCCGGAAGTTGCAAGAGGACGTCAAGACGTGGGGCGAGCAGAAGAAGAAACTCGGCGCCGAGGCGAAGGCGGCCGAGCGCCAGCGTCTGGATGAGGCGATCGAATCGGCCCGCGCCCAGATCGGTATGCTCCAGGAACGGCTGCCCGACACTTTTCTCTGGCGCGTTCCCAGCGATTGTCCGCTCGAGCTGATCCTGGCCTCAGATACGCTGATTGCCGGTGGGGAGGACAAGGTCACCGCCTATGAGGCCGCGACCGGCCGCGAGGCCTGGACCGCTACCGTAGAGGGCCGAGCGTACGGCCTGGCCGTCTCCCAAGGGCGACTGCTTGTTAGTACGGACCTGGGCCGCATTGTCTGCTTCAGCGCTGTCTCCAACTGACCGCACGAGGGATTCTCGGCGCCGGCCATCATCTGCTGTGTCCGCGTAATGCTGAGTCAACTTTTCCGTTGCGACCAGCAGATCGACATGAACTCACCCTCTCTGCCTTGAGCAGAACCGAAATCCTCCGGAAGAGATGCGCGCCGGCTTGCGGAGGGACCCTTGGCACAGCAGTTGCATTGTTGATAAGGCAAGGCTTCTTCTATTTGGGGTGCCCGGCGTGGTTTCAAACGATGTTTTGACCATGTGCTGTGATTGTAAACTCTTGTTGAAAAATGGATTATATTGATTCTGGGTGTTCTCGGCCGTGGCCTGACCAGACTGGACGGCAGTGGCTCTGGTCTACGATTATGTAGACGAGTAGGGGTGGTGCAACGAAAACGTATGAAATGGGACACGCTATGAGATGCGGAGAGACCGACCATGGAACCCGAATCCGGCAACTCGATGCGTTGCGGAGTATCGCCAAGCCTCTAAGTGCCTACTTCGGACAGCGGCAACTGCTCCAGCAGGTGCTGGCCAACATGGAGAAGGAGTTTGGCCTGCGTCGGTGCACGGTGATGCTGCTGTCGTACAGCGGGGCCGAACTGGTTTTCGAGGCGGCCGGCAGTGAGGCTTCGGTTTCGCAAGAGAGTGCTTCCTATCGCAGAGGGGAGGGGGTCACCGGCCGGGTGCTGGAGACGGGGCAGGCCGCGATCGTGCCCCGCATCGCCGCCGAGCCCGAGTTTCGCGGGCGTATCCATCAGCGTGGCTCGGAGGAGAACGAGGCGGCCGGCTTCATCTGCGTCCCGATTTCTATCGGATCCCACGTGGTGGGAACCTTGGCCTGCGACGTGCCGCATGACGCCACGATTCAGATGGAGGACGCGACCGATCTGATGGGGGTGGTCTCATGCATGATCGCCCATGATGTGCAGCTTCGGCGCGAGGCGCGCCTGCGCTTCGAGATGCTGGAGAAGGAGAACCTCCGTTTGCGCGGCGAGATCGAAAGCTGCGAACGCCCGCGCAATCTGGAAGGAAACTCCCACGCCATGCGTGAAGTCTTTCGCCGTATTCACCAGGTGGCGCCGTCTGATACGACAGTACTGATCCGGGGCGAATCGGGGACGGGCAAGGAACTCGTCGCCTCTGCCATTCACTACGCCAGCAAGCGAGCGGGCGGTCCGTTCGTGAAGGTCAACTGTGCAGCTTTGAGCGAAAGCCTGCTGGAAAGCGAACTCTTCGGGCATGAGAAAGGCGCATTTACCGGCGCGTTGCAGCCGCGCGTCGGCCGGATTGAAGAGGCGCAGAGAGGGACCTTGTTCCTGGACGAGATCGGGGATTTCTCCCTGCCTCTCCAGGTCAAATTACTCCGTGTCCTCCAGGAGCGGGAGTTTCAGCGGGTCGGCAGCAACGAGACGATCACGGCCGACATTCGCATTCTGGCCGCGACGAACCGCGACCTTGAAGCGGCCATGGCCGAGCAGCAATTTCGCCATGATTTCTATTATCGTGTCAACGTCTTCGCCATTCACATGCCTCCCTTGCGCGAGCGGAAAGACGACGTCATGGTCCTGGCCGACCATTTCGTGGCAAAGTTCGCCCAGAAGATGGGCAAGGATATCCGTCGCATCAGCACCAGTGCGATCAACATGATGTACGCCTACCACTGGCCCGGGAACGTGCGTGAATTAGAGAACTGCATCGAGCACGCCGTGTTGCTGAGCAACGACAACGTGATTCACGGATACGATCTGCCGCCGACATTGCAGATTCCGGAAGCGGTGGGGGCGGTACCTTCGCCCACACTGAAATCACGCGTCAATTTGCTCGAGCGCGACATGATCGTCGATTCGCTGAAACGCCACGAAGGCAGCGTCCGGCGGGCCGCGAAGGAACTCGGCATTACCGAACGCATGATCCGCTACAAGATCAAGAAGCTGGACATCGACTATCGCTGCCTGTTCCGTAGAAAAGCCACGTCTCGTTCATCCACATAGCCATCTTCTTCTCTTCCGCCCGTGGTACCATGGCGCGCCATGGGGCTGTGACAAAAATGTTACAATCGATCGGCCTTGTGACAATTCTGTCATACGCCCTTCGTTGACTGTCTCGCTGAACTCTGCGGGGCCCAGCGAGCCAACCTCGCGCCGGGAGTGACAACTATTTCCTTTCGGTGGTTTCTCCGGTGCCGTTGTCAACCCACAGGGCTTACCGGGCTTGCGGAAAAAGGTTCGCGCCCAACCTCCATGCCTCGGCCTATATCGCCATTTCGCAACAATCTCAGCGAACCGAGTGCACCGGCCGCGCCTTCTGGCACGCCACTTGCCTAAAGGTAAGGTGTCGTGACATCAGAAAATCAGTCACTTTTGGTCTTGAAGGAGAAACGAGAATGAGAAAGGTCGCCATCTACGGCAAAGGTGGAATCGGCAAGAGCACCACAACCCAGAACACGGTGGCCGCCCTGGTAGAGATGGGCAAGAAGGTGATGGTGGTGGGCTGCGATCCGAAAGCGGATTCCACGCGCTTGCTGCTCGGGGGCCTGGCCCAGCAGACGGTATTGGACACTCTGCGGGAAGAGGGCGAAGACGTTGAACTCGAGGACATCCGACGTGAAGGGTTCGGCGGCACCTTGTGCGTGGAGTCCGGCGGTCCCGAGCCGGGCGTCGGCTGTGCCGGTCGTGGCATCATCACCTCGATCAACTTGCTCGAGCAGCTCGGTGCCTACACCGAAGATCAGCACCTCGACTACGCCTTCTATGACGTGCTGGGCGACGTCGTCTGCGGCGGGTTTGCCATGCCGATTCGCGAAGGCAAAGCGCAGGAAATCTATATCGTCTGCAGTGGCGAAATGATGGCCATGTACGCGGCCAACAACATTTGCAAGGGGATCATGAAGTTTGCCGAGGCGGGTGGCGTTCGCCTGGGGGGGCTGATCTGCAACAGTCGCAACGTGGACAACGAAAAGGAGATGATCGAGGCGTTCGCGGCCCGGCTCGGCACCAAGATGGTTCATTTCCTGCCTCGCGACAACGACGTCCAGCGGGCCGAGATCAACAAGCAGACCGTGATTGAGTGGAACCCCGAAGTTCCGCAGGCGGATGAATATCGCACGCTGGCGCTCAACATCGATGGGAACGACATGTTCGTGGTTCCGAAACCGCTACAGATTCCCGAATTGGAGAGTCTGCTGCTGGACTTCGGTCTGTTGGCCGCCTGAGCCTGTCGAGACGCTCTGCACAGCTACCTGGCCCCGCGGTGGGCCGCGCCCACCCTACGAATGAAAGGAACTTTGCATGATCATGGTGAGAGCCATTGTACGGCCCGAGAAGATTGACGAGGTGCTGTCGGCTTTGATGTATGCCGGTTTTCCGGCGGTGACCAAGATGGACGTCTTCGGTCGCGGTAAGCAGCGCGGTATGAAGATCGGGGAGATCACCTACGACGAACTGCCCAAGGAGTTAATCTTCACCGTCGTCAAGGATGAAGACAAGGACTTCGTGACCGAGACGATCGTCAAGGCTGCCCGGACCGGCTCCAAGGGCGCCTTCGGGGATGGGAAGATCTTCATCTCGCCCGTGGAAGAAGCGTACACCATCAGTTCCGGACAGAAGCAACTGTAGGCTCGGGAGGACGTGGCCATGAAAGAAGTCCTGGCGATCATTCGCATGAACAAAATGAACGAAACGAAACGAGCACTGGCCGATGCGGGTGTCTCCTCGCTGACGGCCCGCAAGGTCGTCGGACGCGGCAAGGGCAAGGTCGATTACCTGCTGCTGCAAGGGGCCGAAGAGGGCTACGACGAGGCTATCCAGCAGCTCGGTCCCGGGCCCAAGCTGATCCCCAAGCGGATGATCAACATGGTGGTTCCCGACGCCAAGGTCGATTTGGTGGTCAAGACCATCATCAAAGTCAACAAGACCGGTTCGCCCGGCGATGGCAAGATCTTCGTCGAGCCGATCATGGACGCCATCCGCGTTCGGACCGGTGAAGCCGGCGATGCCGCCATCGTCGAAGAAGATGCTGTTCTGGCAAAATGAGGTGATGTCATGCCCCCTCGCAAAGAGATTGATGTGAACGAAATCAGAGAGCAATTGCTCAAAGGATATCCATCGAAGGTCGCGCGCAAGCGATCGCAGCAGATCGTCGTCAACGAGAAAGACGATGCACTGAACGTGCCGGAGATCAAGGCGAACACGCGGACGACGCCGGGAATCATCACGCAGCGCGGGTGCACCTACGCCGGCTGTAAAGGTGTGGTGTTGGGCCCGACCCGTGACATCCTGAACCTGACGCACGGTCCGATCGGATGTGGGTTCTATTCCTGGCTCACCCGGCGCAATCAGACCCGGCCCACCTCGGACGACGATCACAACTTCATGACCTACTGCTTCTCGACGGACATGCAGGAAAATGAGATCATCTTTGGAGGGGAGAAGAAACTCGCCCAGGCGATTCGCGAGGCCCACGCGACGTTCAAGCCCAAGGCCATCGGTGTCTTTGCTACCTGTCCCGTCGGCCTGATCGGCGACGACATTCACACGGTGGCCCGGAAGATGTCGGAGGAGTTGGGGATCAACGTATTCGGGTTCAGTTGCGAAGGCTACAAGGGCGTCAGTCAATCGGCCGGCCATCACATCGCCAACAACCAGCTCTTCAAGCACGTGATCGGCCGGGGCAAGAAACCGTCGAAAGCGAAGTTCCGGATCAACCTGTTGGGTGAGTACAACATCGGTGGTGATGCGTTCATCATCGAAGAGCTGCTGGACCGCTGTGGCATCCATCTCGGCGCCACGTTCAGCGGCAACTCGACCTACGAGGGTTTCGAGAACGCCCATCATGCGGACTTGAACTGCGTGATGTGCCACCGCTCGATCAACTACGTCGCGGACATGATCGAACAGAAGTACGGGGTCCCGTGGATCAAGGTCAACTTCATCGGGGCCCATGCGACCGCGAAATCACTGCGCAAGATCGCTCAGTATTTCGAGGACGACGCGCTGACCAAGCGCGTGGAGAAGGTCATCGCCGAGGAGATGAAGGCTGTTGAAGAGGCGCAGCGTGAGGTTCGTTCGCGCTGCGAAGGTAAGCTGGCGATGCTGTTCGTCGGGGGATCACGGGCGCATCACTACCAGGAGCTGTTCGATGAGATCGGGATGAAGACAATCGCGGCCGGCTATGAGTTCGCCCATCGCGACGACTACGAGGGGCGCAAGGTGCTGCCCACCATCAAGGTCGACGCCGACAGCCGCAATATCGAGGAACTCACGGTGACGGCCGATCCCAAGGAGTATCGCCCGCGCAAGACGGAGGACCAACTGAAAGGCCTGGAGGACAGCGGTTTGGAGTTCCAGGGCTATGAAGGCATGATGCCGACGATGGAGAACGGCACGCTGGTTATCGACGATATCAGTCAGGCCGAGTCGGAGAAATTGATCGAGATTCTCAAGCCTGCCATCTTCTGCGCCGGGATCAAAGAGAAGTACGCGGTTCAGAAGACGGGAACGCCGATGCTCCAACTCCACAGTTACGATTACGGCGGGCCTTTCGCGGTCTTCAAAGGTGCGGTCACATTCTACAAGACCATCGATCGCATGGTGGGCGCCCGCATTTGGTCGCAGGTGAAACCACCCTGGCGGACCGCGGGCAAACCGGTGCTCGAGGCAGAATTCGTTCACACCGACTAGATCCCAAGGAGAGAATCATGTTGCTGAAACATACCACCGCCGAGGTCGTCGAGCGCAAGGCCCTGGCGGTTAACCCTGCCAAGACCTGCCAGCCCATCGGCGCGATGTACGCGGCTCTGGGGATTCATCGCTGCCTGCCGCACAGTCACGGTTCACAGGGCTGTTGCGCCTATCATCGCAGTGCACTGACCCGGCATTACAAAGAGCCGATTATGGCCGGGACCAGTTCCTTCACGGAGGGCTCGTCCGTCTTCGGGGGCCAGTCGAATCTGCTCCAGGCCTTGAACAACATGTTCACTCTCTACGATCCCGACGTGGTCGCCGTGCACACGACGTGTCTGTCCGAGACGATCGGAGACGACATCCCACAGATCGTGGACAAGGCTAATGAGAAGGGACACATCCCGGACGGCAAGTATGTAATCCATGCCAATACGCCCAGCTACGTCGGTTCGCATGTCACCGGGTTCGCCAACATGACCAAGGCGATGGTGGACTACTTCGCTGAGCCGTCCGCGGTCAAGAACGACATTGTCAACGTCGTCCCTGGATGGGTAGAGCCGGCCGATATGCGCGAGATCAAGCGTCTCTGCTGGCAGATGGGGGTCGATACGATCCTGTTTCCCGACACCAGCGACGGGCTCGACGCGCCGCAGACGGGCGAGTATGAATTCTATGCCAAGGGCGGGGTCACGATAGCGGAACTTAAGCAGACCGGCGCCAGCTCGGCCACGCTGGCACTGGGTGCGACCGCCTCTGCCACAGCCGCCCGGGCCTTGGACGTCAAGTGCAATGTGCCGTGTGAAGTGCTCGATCTGCCGATTGGGCTGGCGGCCACCGACCGCTTCGTCGATGCGCTGCGCCGAACCGCGCGCGTCAACGTGCCTCAGTATGTCGAGGACGAGCGCGGCCGGGTGGTGGACATCATCACGGACATGCATCAGTATTTCCATGGCAAACGCGTCGCCTTGTGGGGCGATCCCGATCAATTGGTCTCGCTGACCGAATTTCTGGTCGACCTCGACATGAAACCGGTCTACATCGTTACCGGTACGCCCGGCAAGGCCTTCCTCAGACGCATCGAAAAGGCCCTCGACGGTCGCGTCCCCGAGGCGAAGGTCAAGCAAGGCCTCGGCGCCGATATGTTCCTGATGCACCAGTGGATCAAGAACGAGCCGGTGGATTTGCTGATCGGCAATACCTACGGAAAATACATCGCGCGTGACGAGGATATCCCGCTGATTCGCCACGGCTTCCCTATCCTCGACCGGATCGGACATTCGTATTTCCCCACCGTTGGTTACGTCGGTGCGATGCGCCTGCTGGAGAAGATGCTCGACGCGATACTCAGTGACAAAGACAAGAATTCACCGGAAGAGAGCTTCGAACTGGTGATGTAGCCATGGAAACGGTGCCGCACAACATCCTGGAAGGACGCAAGGACCAGGTCCACCGCAACCGACAGCAGCCCTTCAACATGGTTTGCGAGAAGCACAGCCTGGCCGGTTCGGTCAGCCAGCGCGCCTGTGTGTTCTGCGGGAGCCGGGTGGTCCTTTATCCGATTGCTGATGCATTACATTTGATTCACGGTCCCGCCGGATGTGCCGCTTATACGTGGGACATCCGCGGGGCCCTGTCCTCCGGGCCGCAACTGCACCGACTCAGCTTCACCACCGACCTGCGCGAAAGAGACATCATCTTTGGGGGTGAGAAGAAGCTTTATCACGCGCTGATCGAATTGATCGATCAATTCCAGCCGAAAGCGGCGTTTGTCTATGCCACCTGCATCGTCGGCGTGATCGGCGACGATGTGGACGCCGTCTGCAAGAGAGTGCAAGAGGAGAAGAACATCCCGGCCTTGCCCGTGCACAGCGAAGGATTCAAGGGCACCAAGAAGGATGGTTACAAAGCGGCGTGCGATGCCATGGCCCGACTCGTCGGCACTGGCGATACCGCCGGCATCGGACCGCTGAGCCTCAACATCATGGGCGACTTCAACATCGCGGGCGAGACCTGGCTGATCAAACGTTATTACGAACAAATGGGTTTGCAGGTGGTTGCCTCCTTCACCGGGGATGGCCGTATCGATGACCTGCGTCGAGCCCACGGCGCGGCACTCAATGTGGTTCAGTGTAGCGGGTCGATGATCCATCTGGCCAAAGACATGAAGCAACGATACGGCATCCCCTTTATTCATGTCTCTTACTTCGGCATCGAGGATATGTCGCGAGCGCTCTACGAGGTCGCGGAGTTCTTCCAGGACGAAACGATCCTGACCCGGACCCAGGAGTTGGTGCGCGATGAAATCAGTCGCATCATGCCCGAGCTGAATCGGTATCGCGAGAAGCTGACGGGCAAACGCGCCTGCGTTTATACGGGCGGGGCCTTCAAGGCTTTCTCGTTGGTTCGCTCGCTGCGCACGCTGGGCGTACAGACGGTTGTGGTCGGCTCCCAGACCGGTAGCAAGGACGACTATGACATGCTGCGCCGGCTGTGCGACGAGGGCACGATCCTCGTAGACGACACCAACCCAGTGGAACTATCCCGCTTCGTGCAGGAGAAGGGGGCGGATTTGTTGATCGGCGGTGTCAAGGAGCGGCCGATCGCCTACAAGCTGGGCCTGGGTTTCTGCGATCACAACCACGAGCGCAAACAGATCCTGGCCGGCTACGAGGGCATGGTCAACTTCGCCAAAGAAGTCTATTCGTCCGTGTGCAGTCCGGTATGGAAGCTGGTGCCGCGGCGCCGGGCCGGATCGGAGGCGTGCGCGGAGGCTGTTGAACCGGCCCCGCTGTCGGCGGCGAGGAAGGTAAGCTGATGGGAAAACCAAAAGTCAAAACCAAGCCAGTGTCCGTCACCGATGGCTGCCGGCATGCCACACGCAATCCCTGTCGCCTGTGCACGCCGTTCGGAGCCTGCATGGTGTTCCATGGCATCTCGGGCTGTGTTCCCTTCATTCATGGTTCGCAAGGCTGCGCGACGTACATTCGCCGCTATCTGATCGGTCACTATCGCGAACCGGTGGACATCGCTTGCTCGAATTTCTCCGAGCCGAGCACGGTATTCGGCGGCAAACAAAATCTGGAGACCGGCTTGACCAATGTCGCCGCTCAGTATCATCCCGAGATGATCGGGATTTGCACGACCTGTTTGGCGGAGACGATCGGCGACGACGTCCCGATGTTTCTGCACGAGATCAAGAAGCAGCATCCGGAACTGCCCGGGCTCGTCCACGTGGCGACGCCGAGCTATTGCGGTACGCATACCGACGGCTTCAACCGGGCGGTGCGCTCGGTGATTGAAGCGCTGGCCCAGAGCGGGGTCAAGCACAAGGGCGTCAATCTGTTCAGTGGTATGCTCTCGCCTGCGGATCTGCGCTATCTCAAGGAAATCATGACGGACTTCGAGTTGTCGACCATGATGTTGCCCGATTACTCCGATTCGTTCGATGGGGTGGTGTGGGGCCAGTATGAGAAGAATATCGAGCATGGCACGGCGTTGGCGGGCATTGCCAAGGCGGCCGGGGCCTGCGCCTCAATCGAGTTTCGCTCGACGGCTAGCAGCAAGGACTCGGCCGGTGGCTATCTACTCAAACGGTTCGGCACGCCTTACTACGGCATGCCTATTCCCATCAGTGTCAAGGACACTGACCGATTCCTCAGCGTGGTCTCACAGCTCAGCGGGCGCGTTCCGCCGGACAAATACGATGGCGAGCGCGGACGGCTCATCGATGCCTATGTCGACGGACACAAATACGTCTTCGAGAAACGGGCCGTGGTCTACGGCGAAGAGGATCTCGTCGTCGCGCTGGCGAGTTTCCTCAGCGAGATCGGAATCATCCCGGCGCTCTGTGCCAGCGGAGGGCACAGCGGCCGGCTCCGCGATGCACTGGCCGAGCAGATCCCGGAGATGATGCCCGATGTCACGGTGCTCGAAGATACGGATTTCTGGGACATTGCCGCCGCGGCCAAGGACGCCCGCCCCGACCTCATCGTGGGCAACAGCAACGGCTACAAACTCAAGCGCGAGCTGGGCATCCCGTTGATCCGCGTGGGCCTGCCCATCCACGACCGGATCGGAGCCTCCCGCATTCTGCACGTCGGCTATCGGGGTGCCCAGCAGCTTTACGACCGGATCGTCAACGCTCTGATCGAACAACAACAGGAAGAAAGCCCCATCGGCTATACGCACATATGAGAGACGGATCATGAACCGGGACTTGACGAAACATCCCTGCTTCAACGAGGACGTGAAACACCAATACGGACGCATCCACTTGCCCGTGGCGCCGCAGTGCAACGTGCGCTGCAACTTCTGTAATCGCAAGTATGACTGCCTCAACGAGAGCCGGCCGGGCGTGACCAGCACCGTGCTCTTGCCGGGCCAGGCGCTGCACTACCTCAAGAAGATGTACGAGCGCGATTCGCGTCTGTCGGTGGTGGGGATCGCCGGACCCGGAGATGCGTTCGCCAACGCTGAAGAGACGCTGGAGACGATGCGGCTGGTCCGCGCGGAACTTCCGGAGATGCTCTTGTGCGTCGCCACCAACGGACTCAATGCCCCGGCCCACATTGCCGAGTTGGCTGAGATCGGAGGCACCCACGTGACGGTCACCGTCAACGCGGTCGATCCCGAGATCGGCGCCCATATCTACGCCTGGGTCCGCGACGGCAAGACGATCCTGCGCGAAACTGCCGGCGCCGAGCTCCTCCTGGAGCGGCAGATCGAAGCGATCGGTCTCTGCAAAGCGCACGGCCTGACCGTCAAAATCAACAGCATTCTCATTCCCGGTGTCAATGACCGCCACATCATCGATGTCGCGCGGAAGGTTTCGGAGCTGGGCGCCGACCTGTTCAATTGCATCGGCATGTGTTCCGTGCCCGGGACGCTGTTCGAGGAGATTGCCGAACCCGGGCGTGAGCTGGTCGAGTCGGTGCGCGAGCAAGCCAGGCAATTCATGCCGCAGATGTCCCATTGTACGCGCTGCCGCGCCGATGCGGTGGGCTGCCTGGGCGACAAGATCCCAGGCGCCGCCATTCGGCTGCTGCGCGAAGCGGCGGCCGGCCCGATCAATCCGGGAGAAGAGAGACCGTACGTGGCCGTCGCCAGTATGGAAGGGTTGCTCGTGAACGAGCATTTGGGCCAGGCGAAGCATCTCTGGATCTTCAAACCTGCCGACGACGGTTTCGAACTGGTCGAGACGCGCCAGACCCCACCCGGGGGAGGGGAGATGCGCTGGCGTCAGTTGGCGGGTGTGTTGCGCGATTGCCGAGCCGTGCTGACCTCGGCCGCGGGCGACAAGCCGGTTCAGGCACTGAAGCAGGCGGGCATTCGGGTGGGCATCGTCGAGGGACTGATCGAACGGTCCCTGGAGATCATCTACGGCGGAGGCGATCTGGACCTTTACGCCGTGCGCGGCCGTTGTGGTGGCTGTGCCGGCGGCGCCAAGGGCTGTATGTAGAAACAACGTCACAATATCAGGAGTACAACATGGCGAAACCACAGTATCACTTCCTTGTCTGCAACAGCTTTCGCTTGTCAGGTGAGCCACAGGGTGTGTGCAATAAGAAGGGGGCCGTTGACCTACTGCAATATCTGGAGGAGGAGATCATCGATCGCGGCCTCGATGCCCAGGTCTCCAGTACAGGGTGCCTGAAGGTCTGCGATCGCGGTCCGGCCATGGTCGTCTATCCCGCCGGCTGGTGGTTCGGCGAAATGACCGAAGAGAGAATCGATGAGGTTCTGGACGCGCTCGATGAGGGCGAGCCACCCACGGACCTGCTGCTATTCTCATGAGCGACTGGAAGAGGAAGCTATGAAGAAGAGTGCTTTCGATGCCTATTCACAGCACAATGCGATTTCGGAATCGACTGTCGAGTGTCCTGGCGGTTTTGGTGACCGCGATGTCGACCCAAGGGGCTGGGATGCCCATGTCCGAGGTGCGACCGACATCGAGCAAACCGGTAGTGACGGTTTTCGCCGCGGCCGGGGCGACCGATGTGGTCACACGGCTCTGTCGCGCGTACGAGGCCGAATATCCCGTTGATATCCGGCTGAACTTCGCGTCTTCATCCACGCTGGCCCGCCAACTCGAGGCGGGTGCGCAGGCGGATGTCTACATCTCCGCCAGCAAGCCGTGGATGGACTACGTGTGCCAAAGACAGTTGACGGTGGGCGAGACACGGGCCGATTGGGCTCATAATCGTCTGGTTTTGGTCCTCCCGAAACAGACCACACCTGTAGGGCAGGCCTCTGCTCCACCGCGCGATGCGGGTGGGGCACGCCTTTCCCTACGGCTGGCTGCGTTGAAGGGAAAGATCGCCATTGGCGATCCCGACCACGTTCCGGCCGGCATCTATGCCAAGGGGGCGCTGGAACACGCAGACCTTTATGAGTCGCTGAGGGACCAGTTCGTGGCGTGTCCCTCGGTCCGCGCAGCGCTGCGACTCGTCGAGGAAGGCCAGGTGGAGGCAGGGATTGTCTATCAGTCCGATGCGGCAGCCTCGCAACGTGTCGAGGTCGTCGCGGTCTTCCCGCAGGCGTGGCACGAGCCCATTACGTTTCAAATCGCCTTGTTAGACGGCCACCAGCGGTCAGCCGCGGCGCTCGTCGAATTCCTGACGAGTGCCCAGGCGTCTGCCTTGCTGGCTCAGTTCGGCTTCGATGCTTTGGAGCGGGACTTCACCGAAACCACACTACCCAGAGGACACGCCGTTCTGCTTTGGCAGCTAACGGAGCAGGAACGCAGTGCCCTGTGGTTTTCGTTGAAGGTCGCCCTGGTATCGGTGCTTCTACTGACGGGTCCGGGTATCCTCTTGGGATACGTCCTGGCTCGGAAGAACTTTGTCGGCAAGGCTGTGGTCGAGGGGCTCGTTCATGCCCCGCTGGTGCTGCCGCCGGTGGTCACGGGCTATCTGTTGCTGCTCGTTCTGGGCAACAATGGGTTCGTCGGACGCTGGCTGCGGGCCGAATATGGCATCGAATTGGCGTTTACGTTCAAGGCGGCGGCGCTGGCTTCAGCGATCGTTGCCTTGCCTCTGATGGTACGCTCCGTGCGTGTGGCCATGGCTGTGGCCGACCGGGGGCTCGAACAGGCGTCGTATACGTTAGGGGCCGGACCAGCAAAAACATTTCTGCTCGTGAGTCTACCGCTGGCGGCCCCTGGCGTCGTTGCCGGCATGGTGGTGGCCTTCGCTCGCAGTCTGGGCGAGTTCGGGGCCACAGCCGTGTTCATGGGAAACATCGAAGGCCAGAAGACGTTGCCTCTGGCCATCTATTCAGCGCTGCAAACCGCCCACGGTGAGCAAATGGCCTGGAAGCTTGTGTTGATTTCGGTCGTCGTGTCCATGTGCGCCGTGATGGCCTCGGAGTTGCTGGCCAGGCGCGCCCAAAGACATCTGGAGCCAACCCATGCTGCTTGAGATGGACGTACAGAAGGTCAGGCGAGGATTCCGGCTGGAGATGGATTGCCGTCTCGAGGTCACGACCGTCGGTCTGTTCGGTCCCTCAGGATCGGGCAAGACCACACTGCTCCACCTGCTGGTCGGACTGGAAAGGCCCGACCGAGGTCGGATCGTCCTGGATAGCGTGACCCTGTGCGATACGGACCGGCGCATCTTCGTGCCACCGCACAAACGACGCGTCGGGCTCGTGTTCCAGGATGCGCGGCTCTTTCCGCATCTTAGCGTGCGGGGCAATCTGAAATTCGCCCGGCACCTGGCACCCAGGCGATCGCGAAACTTGTCGCTCGATACGGTGGCCGAGATTCTCGAATTGGGGCATCTCCTGGATCGTCGCACGCCTAGTCTTTCGGGCGGCGAGCGCCAGCGGGTTGCCTTGGCGCGGACGCTGCTGTCGGCGCCGCGCCTCTTGTTGCTCGACGAGCCGGCCTCGGCGCTGGACGCCGGCCGCGAGGCGCAGCTTTTGCCGTTTCTCAAACGCATCGGGCAGGAGTTGGATCTTCCCATGATGCTCGTCAGTCACCGGCTGGGACAAATCCGTTATCTGACCGATACGCTCCTGCTCATTGAAGCGGGACGCCTGCAAGCCCGTGGCGAGTTCTCGACATTGATCGACAGGCCGGACGTGGTGCGCCTGATTCAGGGTCACGAATTGTCTAACATGCTACGCCTCCGCGTCGTCGAGCACCAGGCCGGCGAGGGGCTGACCGCCTTCGAATTCGCCCACCGGGGCGGCAAGATTCCCTCCTATGGTCGTACACCTTCGCTCAAGGGTCCACTTCATCGTTGTCCGGCAGGCGAGGAGATGGTCGCCACCGTTCGACCTGAGGACGTCATCGTTTCCCTGGCGCCCGTCGAGTATGTTTCAGCCCGTAATCAACTGCGCGGGCAGATCAAGAAGATCATCCGAACCGACAGCCGAACCCTATGTTGTGTCGATGTGGGCATGGATCTGCTGGCCGATGTCACTCATGTCTCGGCGGCCGAACTCGAACTGTATCCGGGCAAGCCGATCTGGTGTTTGTTCAAGACGCATGCGATGCGCTACCCCTGGGCGACCGTCGGCGCCGGTGGGGCAGGAGATAGGTCCGATGGGACCTATAGGGCCTATAAGACCTATTCC
>Ga0272443_10000431_pt1 | contig 78288 bp, 55 predicted proteins | sample SSMAcet12_FD_193581 | JGI IMG/M metagenome (GOLD analysis project Ga0272443, IMG submission 193581) | Marine sediment archaeal communities from Little Sippewissett salt marsh, Falmouth, MA, United States - SSM-Acet-12 | ecosystem: Environmental > Aquatic > Marine > Wetlands > Sediment ...
CCCCATCAAAACTTTCCCCTTGCCATGCGTTTCAACAATTCCCTATCTTCTCGTAAGGTTTAATCATCACGAAAAATATCATATACGATAAACAAGCGGAGTCAGCCATGTCGCAAAAAATCGCCGTCGCGGTCGTTCACGGTATCGGCAAGCAGGAACGATCATTCGCCCAACCGTTCGCACGGAAACTGCGCAGGAAATTCGCCAAAGCCGCCGGTGACCTCATCGGCAGGCCGGAGGAGCAACTCGTCATCGAGCCGGTGTTCTGGCAGGAGTGTATACAGGAACGTGAGGACGAACTCTGGAAACGCGTCAAGGACAAAGACAAGATTCACTGGCGCAAATCGCGCCGTATGCTGATCGATTTGGCCGGCGATGCCATCGCCTATCAACCCGCCGACAGCCACCGCGAGATGTACCGGAGCATCCACGCCGTTCTCGCCAAAACGCTCACAACGCTGGCCGACAGGGCGGGCGAGAAGGCGCCGCTGTGTATCGTCGCGCACAGTCTCGGCACCATCATCGTCTCGAATTATCTGTATGATCTCTACACCCAGTATTTTCTGGAGCGCGACATTATTGACGAGTCGGTCAGGTCGGTCATCGGTTCGACACCGCTCGAGCGCGGCGAGACGCTGTCGCATCTATACACTTTCGGCAGTCCGCTGGCGGTGTGGTCGCTTCGCTATGCCGATTTCGGAACGCCGGTGACCGTGCCGTCGCCGATGCTCAAGCGCCACTGGCCGGCTGTCAACGGCGAATGGATCAACTATTATGATCGTGAGGATGTGATCGGTTTTCCGCTGAGGAGTGTCAACGAGGCTTATGCGCGCGCCGTAACCGAAGATATCGCGGTCGATGTCGGCAATCCGTTGTGGTGGTCATGGAATCCCCTCTGCCATACTAAGTATTGGAAGAGCGGCCGCATCGCGACCCGTATCGCCGCGACACTCAAACACACCTGGCACTCGGCGAATGGTGAGGGGTAGTACCGTGTAGGGATTCAGTCATTACGATTTTGTGGATTTTGTAGGGAAGGAGTCTCCGGACTCCTGCCATCTTCAATAGTAAGGCTATATCGAAATCCCCTGTCCGATGCGGGGGTGCCCCACAGCTTGCTGTGGGTTAGTACAAAAAAGCAATCATGCCAGATCCAGTAAGGGTAGGTCGAAACCCCTGTCCGATGCCCGCAGGGCGGAGGATGCGAAGCGTAGCGAGCAGGTTTCGACATCTTTTCAGTATGGGTAGTCCAGGTAGGTCGAAATCCCCCGAGTCACCTATCAGGTGACGGCGGGGTGGGGGCGGTTGTTTCTCATTATAAGATGTCAGGAGTGCCTTTCATTTCGTTCAGTATTTTTCAACAAGACTCCTGATCTACGCATGCTATTTTGCGAATCTCAAAGAAGGTATGGGTGGGTTGACCACCTCTGTTCCCGCTAGAGTACTAGCCAAGATATACAGAAATTGAGGTGGATGAGTCTCAATAAAATCATTGATTAACCATTGATATCTGGCAATAATCTTGTCATAATCATAAGGTTTATATCTCGTTATTGATCCCAAGTAAAACATTATGGCATATGATGAACACATTTGTGGCAAAGTCAACCTCGGTTCATGCCCACTCAGATAATATCTGTATCCCCTATTAGTAAATATTGTCCACACACCTAATTTCCTGAATTTCTGCGATAATACATCCAGCGCGCTATCAATCCTGTATGGTTCATACGACATAGGTTTTGATTCAAAAATATAGTAATCTTCAAATCTGTAACCATCACCAATATTATCATTTTTTTCAATAATCCCAAATAGTGATTTAAAACCGCGGCGTTTATTTATAGTCTTAATCGTGTCTCTTACATCAGCATCTTTTTTTTCTAATCCAATTCTCATCCACAATCTATCTCTCTCTTTGTATACTCTCAATATTCCAATAGGACAAAACAGTGGTTTATTGCCCGTTATATTTACATATGTTCTATGTATGGTCGGAATCTGTGAAATCAAATCTAAGACTTTTATTGTTCTTGGAAGATTATAGTCAACTTCACGCGGACAATTCATTAGTATTTCAGGAAATATTTTGGAATGATCGCTCTTTATATTCTCAATTGAAATAACTTGTGATCTAAAATGAAGTCGGCTTTTGTTATTAATTTTGGGATCATTTATTCCATGATACATTTTCGCCGGCAAATCAATGTTACAATTTAGTAAATATAATTTTGCAAGATTTAAATATGCATAATAGTACAATAATGGACGAGAGGATTGCCTAGGATTAGCGGCAGCAATATAAAAGTCAAAAGCTTGCTGAATAAATGACATTGCTTTCTTAAGCTTATCACCCTTAAATCTCTTCTCGCTATGGTGCATTAAATATGACCAAATGTCATTTGTTATTATTCTTGGAAGCCTTTTTCCCTTATAAAAGCATGGTACACCTCTTCCATCTAGTGATACTTCATATGCTAATCTGCGGTTATTTATAGAATTCATACTGTCTCATCCTCCCGTGCGTCTATTTGAATCATTGCCCGGCAGATGTCAACATCTGCGAGTTCTTCAATTGTTCTTGAATATCAAAATCGTCCTGTAACCCTCCGTATATAATATGTATATTAGACTCTTGATATAGATCCACATCCCTATTCCCCCAAAATACACTCCACCAACAACGTATATCGAATATAATAACCAATATTCTTTGTTATGCAAGCGATAATCGCCCAGGCGTCGCGGGGGGAATCCGCGGCGGCCGGTAGAACATTTATATATATAGAGTGACCAAACCGCGTTTTGATACACAAGCCGTCCCCCTAATTTTCCCCAATTGTCACAATCTGTCACCGCTTTTCCGCCAAAATCCACAAATACCCCCAAATATGGCAAATTCGCCATTTCAATATTGTAGTGGTTTGATGGTAAATACAGGTAACTTGCCCCTTTTTAAAACGCCCTTTTTTCGCTAACTCGTTGACTTTCAACAAATCCGTTTTTTCAATATTGTAGTGGTTTTGTGGTAAATGCGGGTTGAGCGGGATATATGAAGGGAGGGTTGTTTTTATGAACGAAATTTATATCATATTTTGGATCTGCCTTATCAATCATGTTTGGCAAAGAATCATCGTAGGGGCGGGGCTTGCCCCCGTTCGCGCATCGCAAACACGGGCGACCGCAAGGGTCGCCCCTACAAATCAATTCATGCAACATGCAAATACAATAACCAAAATCAACGCAAACGAACCCAATAATTCACCGCCAATTGACCCGTCACCACCCCTTAATTCATGGACTATAATTTCGACGTATATTTACTCCTGTAACCTCAGACCCAACAATATATTACGCGACCACCCCCATAACCTGTTGCGCCGCATACATATCGAAATATTCTGTAACTGTAATAACAACAACAGCTTACAAGACATTTTCAAAAAAAGTTGTAAGAATAAAAGGAAAAAATACTTGAAAAATGACCCGTTTTTTTGCTCAAAAGGCCCCCTTTTTTGTATGGCAGGTTCCGCCGCCCGTCGAAGACGGGATAGTGATCCTGCCTGTTCAAACAAAAATGTCAGCTCCAAGCGTGGCATTCCCAAACGAGAGCAATGCCTTGCATTGATCGTGTTTGGGGATGAAACAATGATTTATATGGCAATATGATCACAATTATTCAAAAAAAACCAACTAACGTCGTTGCGAGAAGTTCATACCCGCCACCGGCGGATATGAACGACGTCGCAATCTCGCCGCTTCTATCTCTAAGTCAACCTTATCGCAAAAAGCGGCGTGATTGCCACGCTCCGATATGCGCCGGCGACGCATCTCTCCGCTCGCAACGACATTTAAAGTACATTGATTTCGTGATCGCCGGGTCTTCAGACCCGACACCACATAATAGTGCAATATTTATTGTTGTGTCAGGTCCTGATCCCGACGAAGGCGGGATTGTGACCTGACACCTTATTTAAAAAAAATAAAACGAATAAAAAAAACAAAACGAACAAAACGAACAAAAAAAACGAAACGAACCCATTTCACCGTCAGGGCAACATGGTTGCCATAACAAACAAGGACAGCACAATGTGCTGTCCCTGCGCATGAAATGTTACTTTGGAAACGAAAAAGCAAATCGGTCCTTGAGACCGGTAAACTTAATCTGTACTATCGGCGCATCATCGATGTGTTCGGGTCCCAGACCGGGAGGATGATCGGCTCCTTGTCGTACAAATCGAGAATCTCCTGCGGCACGTACTCTTTCTTGACGATAATACTGTGCGCGTACATCCCGAACCAGTCGTCATACATCGTCCAGTATCCGTCGCTCCCGCGCTTGGTCCCCCAGCTGTTCTCGACCCGCCACTTGACCGGTTTGTCATCGCGCACATCGACCCCGATAATCAGCATCATGTGGTTCGAACTGCTCTCGAAATACGTGCACATGTCCGCTTTCGACATGCTCAGATCGGTGTCGAACACCGACTCGAAATCGAACACATCCATCGCCATAATACCGCCGCCCTCGTACTGGTCCTTGCCGACATCGCACGAAAACACCACCGGGTCGTCATTGAGCACCGACTTCATCGCGATCTCGCGCAGACGGTCCATCTCGACACTGACATACTCGAGATCATCGCGGTCATACATGTTGCGGGTGTTCACCGCCAGGAAATGGTTGTCGTACTCCTGTGTCGGGTTGTTGAATATATTAACATACTGGTCGAGATCGACCCCTACCACTTCCTCGAAAAACGACTGCGGCGTGTATGTCCCGACCATAATCAGCTTGTCTTTCTTGTCAGTTTTATCGTTTTTATCGCCGTTGTCGTCATCGTCCGCGTCAATTTCATTCGCATCGTCGGCATCATTTTTGTCCGCATCGTCACCGTCGCCGTCATCGTCGTCCGCGTTGGTGGTGTCGCCGATTTCCACCCGCCACTCGAATTGGGTCGGCGGTTCGCCCAGATTCATCACCAGTATTTTGTATATATCGGCCATCACCGTTTCCTTTTCGGCACGAAGCTGTTTCACCGATTTACCGTCGTTGTGCATGGCGCGAAGATTCGCGGCGGCACTGCGCAGTTTGCGCTTGAGCACCTTGTTCATCTGCCAGGTGCTCCCGGAGCTGTTGGTCTCGGGCATTATTTCCTTCGGGACGGCGCCGTATTTCTGTATCAGGTCGACCGTGTACAGCCAGTATCCACCGTCGCCTATCGGGTGGCGGAGAAACTCGGCCAGCTCGCGGTCGAGCGGGTCGCGGTCGCGCATCTCGATCACGAACTCGAGAAAGGTGTTGGCTTTTTCCATCTTGTCCCAGAAAGCAAGGTAGTTCTGCGAGAACTCGAACTTTTTGAGATCATACTTCTCGATAACCAGCGGCCGAAACCGGTTGAGACTGGCGAACAGCCAGCACCGCCCGGATGATTTCTGGTTGGTGACACCCTTCGTCTTGATCTCGTGGCTGAATATCTCGTTATGCCCGCGGAGAATATCGCGGTTGAGCGCGATCTTGTCGATGCTGTTGTTGGTGACGGCGTTGTACATGGCGCGGCCGTACCTGTCCATCTCGTAGGCATTGCGAATTTTCTCGATATTGTCCGGTGTCAGCCCTCCCTCACCTGCGATAAGCGGCGGGCTGAGGAGAATCATCGACACGACGGCGATAATGGATGCGGAGAATATACTGCGAACTTTCATAACGGCTCCTTTGACGGCGGTAAAAGCGGATTATTTGTGTAAAATATAGTCCACAACCGGCGCCGTGTCAAGACGGCCGCTATGCAATGGCTTCTTTTAAGTACAGTATCGGGGCGGATCTCAATATAGAATCAGACATGATTGCGAAGCATCAGCTCTTTCGGATGCGGGTTAAGATACACCTGATTCATGACATACTCGACATCGTGTTTGTAGATATAGTGCTTGATAAGCGTCAACGGAACCACCAGCGGCACCAGGAAATTGTGATAGTCGTCGATCTGCTGCAATATGTACTTTTTGTCGCCGGGATCAAGCTGTTTCTTGAGAAAACCGAGAATATGCTGGAGGACATTGACATTCTTCTTCACCGTCGTTTTCCTCCCGAGTCCCTCCATGAACAGCTTCATATATTCAGTTTTGAACTCGGCCGTCGACGTTTTGGCCATCGCCGCGACCAGTTGCCCGAGTTCCTTGTAATGTTTGGGGCTGTGCGCCAGCATGAGGTATTTGTGAGCGGTGTGAAACTCGACCACCGCTTTACGGCTGAAATGTCCCTCGAACAGGTTTTGCAATCTGTGGTATGAGAAAACGCGGACGATGAAATTATCGCGGAGTCGGGCGTCGTTGAGCCGTCCTTCCTCCTCGACCGGCATGAGCGGGAAATGGTCCAGAAGCGCGCCGCCCCAGAAACCGCGCCCTTTTCGCACGGCCTGGCTCCCGGAGTAAACTTTGACCCGCTCCATACCGCAACTGGGGGAATCTTTTTTGAGAATGTACCCGGAGAGCTTTTCTTTCTCGAGCTGTTTGGTCCTCATGGCCACGAATTTACTCATTTTCTCGGTCCAGTCGGTTCCTGTTTTGTTTCCGACCATGCGCGGCGATTCGATATCGCCGGACAATTTCACCGATTCGCGCGGCACCGTCATACCGACCTCGACCTCGGGGCAAACCGGGACGAATTTGAAATACGGTCCGAGGACATCGGTGATATAGCGATCATGTTTGTGTCCGGAATCGTAACGGACCTTGAACCCGAGCAGGCAGGAACTTATTCCGACCCGTATACGGCTGTCATCATTGTTTTTTTCTGTCATGATACCGCCTTTTTATTTCGATATTTTATTATTTGCTCAGATCGTTTTGCTTTCGGCCCGGCGGCCGATTTCCTGCGCCATACCTTTGAATACCATCGCATGGAGCGGATAAACGGTGTACCAATATATCAAACCAAACAGGCCGCGGGGATAATAGCGCGCCGTCTGGATCAGGCGCGATTTGTTTTCGCCGAGCGATTCGACCGCGAACTCGAGCCATGCCCGGCCCCAGACTTTCATCTCGGCCCTAAGCAGGAGCATTTCCCGGGGAATATATTTTTCGACGCGCCAAAAATCAAGCGCTTCGCCGGTTCGCAAATCATCCGGATGGCGCCGCCCCCGGCGCAATCCGACCCCGCCGAACTGTTTGTCGATAAAGCCGCGTATTTTCCAGAGCCAGTCGGCATAGTACCAGCCGTTATCGCCCCCGATGGAGCTGATAATCGAAAACAGCCTGTCCGCCGGGGCATCGACTTCGACCACTCGTTTGTCGATCCGAAGATGCGACTGATCCACCGCCGGCTGATCCGCCACCGAGGTGGCTTCGGTCCAGGTTGTCTCGATATCATGATCGCGGACTTTGGCCAGCGCCCGCTGAACCGCCTCCTCCAGCGACATCGGCTGTATATCGAAAACGCACCGGGCATCGTCATTTTCGCACACCGTCTCGTGGCGCAGTCCCTCGATAAGCGGCCGCGCCACCTGCGCCGGAATCGGGGTGACCAGATTCACCCAGTATGACGAAAGCCGCGGTGTCAGTACCGGCACCTGTATCAGGAGTCGCTTCAGTCCGAGTGTCCTCGCCACGGTGAGCATCATTTCGCGGTAAGTTGACACATCGGGGCCGCCGATATCGAATATTTTTCCGGCCGTTTCCGGTTTGTCGGCGGCGGCGATGAGATATCTGAGGACATCACCGATACCAATCGGCTGGGTTCGCGTGTACACCCAACGGGGGCAGATCATCATCGGCAGACGATTGGCCAGGTGATGAATCATCTCGAACGAGGCCGATCCCGATCCTATTACCACCGCCGCGCGGAACTCGGTCACCGGAACATCACCTTCGCGGAGAAGATCGGCGACTTCATGGCGACTGCGCAGATGTTTCGACTGTCCTTCTTCGCGCCGCCCCAGCCCGCCGAGATATATAATTTGCCTGACACCCGACCGGCTTGCGGTATCGGTAACATTTTTGGCGGCGATACGGTCGAGCTGTTCGAAATCTTTTTCGCCCGATCCCATGGAGTGGACCAGGTAATAAATTATATCGACACCGGCGAAGGCCTCGGGAAGAGTCTCCGCCTTCAGGACATCACCCTCGAAAATCCCGACTCCCTCCCAGTGACGATCGAGCGTTTTTCCTCGGTCGCGGACCAGGCACCGGACCTTATGACCGTGTTGTATCAACCGGGGCACCAGCCTGCCGCCGACATACCCGGTGGCGCCAAGAACCAGTATCGATGCCATCTTATTTACTCCTCGTCTTCATGCTGAATTTCACGCGCCGGATCGGCGTTCGAGTTATTCTGTTCGAATATATTTTTTATTATATCCGCACGAAAAGCGAAAATATTATCAAGTTGTTTTTTAATCAGCAATTTATGCGCGATACGGCCCAGGAATCCAAAAGGGAGAACATAGCGCACCTCATCGGAGATAAGTGTCCCGCCCTCTTTTTCTTCAAATGTGTGAGTATGGTGCCAGAAAAGATACGGCCCCCGGAGCTGTTCATCGACGAATCGATGCGGCGGTTCATGAGTCGAGATAAGCGTCCGCCAGTGGACATGAAAAAACAGGAGCCTGATGGTATAATCGATCAGCGCTCCTTCTTTCATCACGATCGGAGAGGGCGTAAGAATATTAAAACCCAGCGAACCGGGTGTCAGCCTTGTCAAATTTTCCGGCCGCTCGAAAAACGCGAAAACATCTTTCCGGGAACGACCGACGAACTGCTCTTTTTTCAGGGTATAGACCTTCACTTCCGTTTACCCTCTTTGATTTTTTCGATTCCACTTACATATTGTTTGATATCGAACTTGCGTTTGCAACCGTTATAGCTCATAAAGCGAATTTTGCCGAAAATGTCTCTTTCGAACCACGGCCGATCATGCACCCCGCCGATACTCCAGGCGGTCCCAGTGTAGCCGTTCGGATCGCGGCCGTCCAGTTCGTATTTATCATTAAGATATACGGCCGTATTCATCGCTTCATCGGGAGCGGCTGTCCATTCCAGAATTTTTTTCGCCCAGTACATCCGCATATATCCGTGCATCTTCCCGGTCAGCACCATCTCCATCTGGGCCGCGTTCCAGAGTTCGTCATGCGTCTCCGCCCGCTCGAAAGTATCCCGGTCATAATTGTATTCGCGCGGGTCGGCGCGGTGCTCATCGAGGGTGGCCTTTGCCCAATCGGGGAAACCGTCGAAATTGTCGTAATTCGGATTGTATTCACAGAAATTATCGGCCAGTTCGCGGCGGATTATCAACTGCTCCAGATACGCTTCCTGTGATTTAATATTTTCGTCGCAACTCTGTAATTCGAGGGCAATGCGCTGTGCCGATATCTGGCCGAAATGAATATAGGGCGACATATCCGACTGTGCGTCGGTATTGGGATCGTTGCGGCGGTCATCATAATAATCGAGTTTATTTTCGAGGAATTTTTTCAGAAGTGCGGCGGCCGCTTTTTCTCCCGGTTTGAGCCAGGTGACAGGCGCGACACTTTTATCGAGGGTTAAATTCTTATGTATTTTATTCCAGTCTATGGCAGGCGTCTTTGTTTTTGGCGAAAAAGGATGTTTTTTCAATGACGGCATATCGGTCAGGAACTCCGGGAGAAGACGGTTTATTTTGGGCCGGATAGTGTAGGCGGCGAACTCCTGTTTCTGCGATGCGATCCACACCGGAACAATATTGTGGGCATCGACTTCGTACATGGGGATATCGATTCTGGCGCTGATTTCTTTTTTCCAATTTTTATTAATTTTCAGAGGTGAATAATCGGTAACGAGTATCGATGCCTTATGTTTTTCGATAAAATCCGGGATATTTTCGGAGGGCGCTCCGCTCGACATATAAAACGGTATTTTGTATCGGTTGAGAGTTTTTTCGATTTCGGCAAGCCCCTTTATCATAAAATCATACTGTCTCAATCCGGCGCCGAGAAAACCGGGTACAAGATTAAACAAAACAATCAGCGGAGACTCATTTTCAAGCGCCGTCTGTTGTGCATACAAAAGCGCCCAGTTGTCGTTCGCGCGCTGGTCCCGGCTCATCCAGTAAATCACGCTACCTTTTGTTTTCTCGCCGTCGTTTATCAGGCGGACTCTCTTATCCGATACAACAATACTCATGATATAAACTGAAAATTACCGTTGGTTATGCGGCCCGAAAAATAATAAATAAAATAATTATCAGGCCGCGTTTCCGGTGCGTAATTGATCAAGTCTGGCCTGGAGATCGGCCAGATCCCCAACCCGATAGGCCCCGATTTTTTCGATGATATGACTGTAGCCAATGGCCGCCCGTCCGCCGACAATTATCTGCGCTTTGCCATCGAGTATGCTGTAAAGCTGCTCCAGTTCATGGGTGACTCTTGGATCATCGGCCGGATAAATAATACTCAGGGCCACAGCCCGGGCATTATTATGAATGACGGCGCCGGCAATATCGGCGGCCGGAATATTCGGTCCCAGATATATGGTTTTCCAGCCCGTCCCGGCGGCGGTGATATTGGCCATCAGGGCGCCAAACTCATGCAACTGACCGATCGGTGTCGTCACCACAATTTTCGGCGCCGAATCGCTGTGAGAAAACGCCCCCGACATGTTACCCAGAAATGTTCGGACGACAGCCGAGGCGAGATGCTCATGGACCACTTTCAGTTCGCCGTCGCGCCACATATCGCCGACATTATGCATCAGCGGCGACAGAACCTGCTCGAAAAGGGCCCGTTGCGAAAGACCGACCGAGGCTTTTAATAGAATCGACTCAAGTTTCTCGGCATCAAGATTTTTTACCGCCCCAAGACTCAAATCGAGATACTCGGAGCCCGAGCCGATTGTCAGATCAACCTTCGGCGCCTGCGGACTTTTACCAGCCGACGAATCATTATCTCCAACCAGCTCTTTTAGTTCTTCGAGGGGTAAATTCGCTATTTGACTGATACTCTCCCCCGCCTGGGTGGCGCGACCGAGCAGATTCAATCGCTCGATATCCTCGTCACTATATAGCCGGCGATTGGTATCGGTCCGGTTCGGCTTGACTGCCCCGTGCCGCCGCTCCCAGATTCTTATCAACCCGGGAGATAAACCGGTTCTTTTGGCGACTACTCTTATAGGATGTTTTGTCATTTTCTATTCCAAGTTAAACATTTGTTCAATATTTGTCAATATTTTTAACCAATTTTTATAAAATATGTTCCTTATAATTCAAAATACTTCAATTATATAGTATTTTCGGCATAGCCATCAATATCTTTAATTCATTATTATATAATAGATTACGCTTGTCTATTAGTATTATTCGGGATATTTATACAATTTTTATACGTTTTGGGAACATTTATTAAACATTCGTTGTTATGAGCCATTGAAAGTAAACATGAAATTAATTTAAAGGAGTTTGAAATGAAGTCATTTGATGTAGTAGTTGCTTTGCTGCTGGTAGTCGGCGGCTTGAACTGGGGGCTTGTCGGAATCTTTAATTTCGACCTGGTCGCCTCGATATTTGGAGATATGAGCGCCATCAGCCGCGTCGTTTATGTTCTGGTTGGAATTTCCGCTCTGTTCCAGATCACGCAGTTGAAATCGATCCAGCGCCGCTGGGGCGTTGTGAACGGCTAATATTGAATAATGGAACTATTTGTGATATATATTCAATGAACAACAACCATGGGCCGGGCAATCGTTACACTCATTAATTGTCAGGCCCAAAATAATTCAAAGGAGATGCAATGAAATCGCGTATAACCATATCATTATCAATATTTCTTGTCTTGATACTTTCAACGGTAAGTTTTGCAGATAATTGTGCGAGCAGTGCGGAATCAAAGTCGGAGAAAAAGGCAATGACTATAATCGGAACAGCTATCGCGGCCGGATCATTTAACACCCTGGTTGCCGCTGTTAAAGCCGCCGATCTGGTCGATGCTTTGAGCGGCGACGGACCGTTTACCGTCTTCGCGCCGACCGACGAAGCTTTCGAGATGCTTCCGGAAGGTACTCTGGAAGCGCTTTTGAAAGACAAGAAACAACTTACTTCGATTTTAACATATCACGTGGTCCCCGGCAAAGTTATGTCGGGTGATGTGGTCAAACTGAAGTCTGCCGAAACCCTTAACGGTCAGGATATTTCGATTATGATGGACGAAAAAGATGTCATGATCGACAATGCCAGGCTGGTGCAGACCGATATCGAATGCACTAATGGTGTCATTCATGTTATTGATGCTGTCATATTACCGTCAATGGAGAAAGAATAACAGCAGAAAATAATGGGGACAGGGGAAATTATTCCCCGTCCCCCTTTATATAAATTTAGAATTTAAATTCATAAATGGAGGAACTTATGAGAAAAATTAGTTCAATGTTCTTGGTCCTGGCCCTGTTTGTTGTAGCGGCCGTTTCTGCCAACGCCGGCACTGCCCGTTTGCAGGTTATTCACAACGCGGCCGATCCGGCCGCCGAGGTTGTCGATATTTATGTTAACGGCGACCTGTTTATTCCCGATTTTGCATTTCGGGCGGCCACGCCTTTTGTCGAGGTTCCCGGTGAGACTGAATTGAACATCGGAGTCGCCCCGGGCGACAGCGAATCGGCTGATGACGCCATCGCTGTATTTCCGGTTACACTGACCAGCGGCAGAACTTATGTCGCGATTGCCAACGGCGTTTTGGATCCCGGCATATATGCCGAAAATCCGGACGGTAACAGCATCGCGTTCAATATTTTTGCCAGGGACGGTATACAGGAAAACGCTCACTGGTCCAACTGGGTAAAATTGATCGCTTTCCACGGCGCCACCGATGCCCCGACCGTCGATATTATGGTCAAAGGTGAGTGGTTCCGCTGGCGCATGTTCAATGATCTGACATACGGTGAGTTTTCATCGTACAGGTCTGTTTACGCCAAAAAATATTTACTCGAAGTTACTCCGGGCAACGACAACGAAACAGTCGTGGCCACGTTCGAGGCCGATCTTAACGGCCTGGGCGGCGGCGCGGCGGTGGTTTTTGCCTCCGGTTTCCTCGATCCGTCGATGAACCAGGACGGCGCGGCTTTTGGTTTGTTTGCGGCTCTGCCTGACGGCACTGTTGTCGAACTTCCGGCCTACGCCCCGACGGCCAGGTTGCAGGTCATCCATAATGCCGCCGATCCCGCGGCGGAGATGGTCGATATTTATGTTAACGGCGACCTTTTCATTCCCGATTTTGCTTTCCGGGCGGCGACCCCGTTTGTCGACGTTCCTGCCGGTGTGAATCTGAATATCGGCGTAGCCCCGGGCAACAGTTCCTCGGTGGACGATGTTATTGCCGATTTTGATGTCATGCTTGAAGAGGACAAAACTTATGTGGCGATCGCCAACGGTGTTCTCGACCCGAATGCCTTTGCCGAAAATCCCGATGGAGAGAGCATCGCTTTTACTCTTTTCGCTAAAGACGGCATTCGCGAGAAAGCCTACTGGGGCAACCAAATCAAAGTTATCGGCTTTCACGGCGCCACCGATGCTCCGACGGTGGATATCATAGCCAAAAGCGATTGGCGCACTATGACCCTGATCGATGACCTTACTTACGGCGATTTTTCGTCGTATAAATCGCTTTACCCGATGAAATATGTTCTTGAGGTCACTCCCGGCGGCGACAATTCGGTCGTGGTGGCGTCATTCGAGGCTGATCTTTCCGGTCTCGGCGGCGGCGCGGCGGTTGTCTTTGCTTCCGGCTTCCTCGATCCGAGCATGAATCAGGACGGCGCCGGTTTTGGTCTCTTTGCGGCCCTTCCCGACGGTACGGTCGTGGAGTTCCCGGCGGTCCAGTCTTTGGCCCGTCTGCAGGTTATTCATAACGCGGCCGATCCGGCTGCCGAGGTGGTCGATATTTATGTCAATGGCGACCTGTTTATTCCCGATTTCGCCTTCCGCACGGCGACACCGTTTGTCGATGTCCCGGCCGGTGTAAATCTTAATATCGGCGTCGCTCCGGGTAACAGCGCTTCGGCCGATGATGTTATCGCCGATTTCGACGTCATGCTCGAAGACGGGCGCACTTATGTGGCGGTTGCCAACGGCGTTCTCGATCCGGGTGCCTTTGCCGAAAATCCGGACGGCCGGAGCATCGGTTTTACCCTGTTTGCGCGCGACGGAATTCGTGAAAGCATAAATTACAGCGAATGGGTAAAGGTTATAGCTTTCCACGGCGCCTCGGATGCCCCGACGGTGGATATTATGGTACAGGGCAAATGGCGCTGGCGCTATTTCAACGATCTCACCTATGGTGAGTTTTCGAAATATCGTCTGTTCCGGGCAAAATCATACACTCTCGAAGTTACCCCGGGGAATGACAATTCGACGGTGGTGGCGGCATTCGAGGCCGATCTTTCCGGTCTTGGCGGCGGCGCGGCGGTCGTATTTGCCTCCGGTTTCCTCGATCCGACTATGAACCAGAACGGCGCGGCCTTCGGTTTATTCGCGGCTCTGCCCGATGGAACCGTGGTGGAATTCCCGGCCGTGGGCGGTGGCGGCAATGACGGCGCCGATCGTCTGGCCGGCGAGACTCTGGTTCCGGAAACATTCGGACTCGACCAGAACTATCCCAACCCCTTCAACCCGACGACGGTAATATCGTTCTCACTGCCCTCATCGGCGCAGGTTGATTTAAAGGTTTACAATGTTTTGGGTCAGACTGTTCGGACACTGGTCGATCAGTATCTCGAAGCCGGTATTCACGAGGTTCAGTTCGATGCCGGTAATCTTAGTTCCGGCATGTATTTCTACAAGATCAAAGCGGATGATTATCAGGATACCCGCAAGATGATGCTGGTGAAATAAGAATTTAAACTCATAATGCAAAGCAGGCGGGGAATAATTCCCGCCTGTTTTTTTTACTTATTACAGGACGATTAGAGAAGTTTCCCTGAGCGCAGTTTTTCATCGATCAACCGACAACCTTCCATCAGTATGGATTCGTTGGTCTGATCGTTGTTTGCGGGCGGGATGGCCTTTTCATCGACCGGTTTCACCACCCACTTACCGTCCGACCAGGTCATGCTTTCATACACCGCGTCGGGACCGGACAGGCCGCCCAACTCCGCGTATTCAATATGTCCCCGATTAAGGTAGATTACCAGAGAGTTAGAATCATCACCACCGGTTTGCACCTCGATTTTTACCGTTTTAAGGCTGGGGCCGAGAGCCTGAAGCAGGTCGATCAGGTTCATCTCGGACAGCGATCCCCGCGCGCCGGCCTGTTTGCCGCCCTCATTGGCGCCCCGTTCGGACTTTTTCGAAATTACTTTATGTATTTTACTTATCAGCATATCCAGATTGTCGCCAAGGGCTATAAGATCCTCCACCCCGTCGTTGAGCAATCCGGTCAAATCCGAAAGACGGGAGGAATCGACAAGAATAAAGAAAGGAGTCTGCGCAAGATCGATTCCGTTGTCTGTAAGCCCGGCTATAAACTGCTTTGTATCATCCGGGTTCTGCGAACGGACAACGACTACGACATCCGGTTCGCTCCGATTGTATAAATCGACCATGGATTCTTCGCTGTCGGCGATAACCGTTCGGTAGCCTTCGTTTCTTATGCGCAAATCCAGGGTTTGACCGTAGAGGGCATCGTCGGAATATATCATTACCTGTCCGCTGCTGGGAGTGGTATGGCAATCAAGTATCTCCGCCTGGATCATGTCGATAAAATGCTCCAGGACTTCCGGGAGAAAGAGTTTGCCGCTCCGGGCACGCAGTTTTTTCTTTATTTCATCGAACCTGTCGATAGAAATCACCTCATCGGTCGGCGCATTGCCGCAATACAAATCGACAACGGTCAGAATATTTCCGCCCAGAATTTCGATCGGAAGGCGGTTCTCATATTTGCCGGAGATATCGATGTACATAGCCCGCAACATGGCTATAACCACCGGGGAGAAATCAAGCGACTCGAGAAGTTTAACGGTCTGGCTGATTCTTTCGCGGCTGTCCTTTTCGTGCCCGGCCCCGTAATAATAGGCGGCAATATTATAAATGTAAGCCGCATTGCCGATTATCATCAGTTCTTTTTCGGGAAGATGCATCCGGCGACACAGCCTGACCGCATATTTGCCTATCCGTCCCCCATAATTGACAGCCTGACCCGAGGTTGTCGTCAATAATGATGTGAGAATATCCAGATTTTTAATCAGCAAATCGCTTCCGATCGAACGTTCGCCCTGTCCCAGGAGAAGACTGCCGAAAGAATCGTAGTATCTTATTATCGTTTTTGACGACAGCCTTCGCACCCTGTCCACCAGCCCGAAATAATCGCCGGGTATCCGGTCGTTAAGAAGCAACGCATGAATATTCTTCCGGCCGATAATTTCCGTGGCTTCATAGATAGAATCGGTCAGGAAAACTTCATAATCCTCTCTTTCCAGAATCGATTGTATCAGCGGGCCGGCATAGGCCTCATCGGTCAGAAGCAAAACGACTTTGCGATAAGATATATCGGGAACATCATCGGTCTCATCCTGCTGATCGTCAATTTCCTGCTCGTCAAGCGTGATATCGGGGATTTCCAGCAATAGCTGATTATCCAGCGAGGTATCCTGCCCCAAATAGTATCTGGCAATGGCGGCATCGAGAGAAATTTCCGCCGCAATATAGAGCTTCACATCTTTGCCTCGTGCGACGAACTTGAGTTCATTGATTAAATTTTGATCGGATGGATCGGCACACGCAATTTTCAGGACATTGGCGTTGATATCGTAGTCGAATGGTAGGATCCTTCGTGCAATCGCGATTTTTTCGGGAATTAGTTTCAGGACAACATCATCGATTGCGATTTTAGAGAGGCGCACCCCCTCGCATCCAAACTGAATTTCAAGCGCCCTGACAAGATCGACTTCGTCAATATACCGGAAGTAAACCAGTTGCGAGCCGAATTTCCCGCCATGGGCTTTCTGGCGGAGAAGGGCCTCTTTTATCTGGGCCTCGTTTATACACCCCAATTCGAGGAGTATCTGATCGAGACGTTTACCGGAATTAGTCGGAGCCATCAGTAACCAACTCCCGCAGTTTCCTGCTTCGAATAAACCTCATAGAATCTCGATGGATCATTGGCGCACCTGATTGCCTCGCGCGGGGTAATTTGCCCGGTATCGACAAGCGCCTTCAAATGATTATCCAGCAGTTGCATACCGCTTTTCCCCGCCGTCTGAATGGCGGTTGTGATCTGATGCGTTTTTTGCTCCCGAATCAGACCGGAAATCGAGGTCGAGCGACACATCAACTCATAGGCAACGATACGCCCGTTACCGTCGGCACGGCGCAGCAATTGCTGCGAAATTACCCCGCTGATCGAATCGGCGAGCATTATACGAATCTGCTGTTGCTGATCCGACGGGAAAACATCAAGGATTCGGTCGATGGTGGCGGCGGCGGATGAGGTATGCAATGTACCCATTACCAGCAAACCGACCTCGGCCGCCGATATTGCCAGCGAAATGGTCTCGATATCGCGCATTTCGCCCACCAGAATGACATCCGGGTCTTCTCTCAGCGCCGCTTTGAGGGCCGAGGCAAACGACTCGGAATGAAGCCCGATCTGGCGCTGTGAAACCAGCGAGTTCTTGTTGCCGTGGGTGTACTCGATCGGATCCTCAAGCGTTATAATGTGTTTCGAATATCGCGTATTGATATAATCCACCATGGCCGCCAGGGTTGTCGTCTTGCCCGAGTTGGTAGGTCCGGTCACAAGCACCAGGCCGGATTTGCTTTCGGCCAGTTTGGCGACATTTTCGGAAAATCCCAGTTCGCCAAGCCCCAAGATTTTATCACTTATCATTCTAATTGCGGCCGCTATACCGGTGTGAGTATGGTAAATACTAAGCCGGAACCTTCCAATCCCGTCTATACCGTAAGACCAGTCAATATCCCCGGTCTTTTCGAATTTATTGATCTGGTCGTCGCTCAGCATTTCATAGATGAGCTGTTTTATGTCTTCATCGGTGAGAATTCGATGACGAGTTTTCTGAAGTTCGCCATTGACCCGCACCATCGGCACCGATCCGGCGACCAGATGCAGATCCGAGGCGCTGGCGGACTTTACAAATTCCAGAAGCTGATCAATCTTAGCCATATATCTTCCTGTCAAATCTGTATGATTTTGCTTCTCTTGTCTTTATCGGCAATACGGATACGGATTTTATGAAATATGACACCAGCCCGGTCATAAATATCATCATGACACGGCAATACCGCCATTTAATAATTTATAGGAAAATTATGAGAAAAGTATTCATTTCCCACCTATCGGCGGCGGCGCATCCTCACAGGGTTTGACACAAAAAAGTGTACTTACCTTTTATTTCCCTATTGCCTTTGGCGGACTCTCTCAATATATTATGGCCAGATATGGAGGTACACGATGTATTGCCCCAAATGCCATTACAAGTATAAGGACGATCTCACCGAATGTCCCGATTGCGGGGAAAAACTGGTGGAATACCTGCCCCCTCCGGATGATCCCGGTTATCATGACATGGTGGTTGTTTTTACCACCACCGACCAGTCGAAGATCATGATCGCCAAATCGATGCTCGAGGATGCCGACATAAAATTTTATGCCAGCGGCAACGGTGACATGGATATTTTCGCATCCGGCGGACTCGGTTTCCATCCCATTGTCGGCGCGGTTGATTTCAAGGTCCGAACCGAAGACGAAGAAGAGGCCCGGGAAATCCTGGCCGGTCTGATCGAGGATGATCTCGATGACGATCTCGAAGAAGATTACGACGACGAAGACGACGATTACGAATAAGCGCCCGCAATTCCCTCTCCCCAGATTAAAGATAATATCTACCGACTCAATCCAATATTGAATGCAAAAAAACTTGACATCCCTGCTAAAAAACCGTAATCATTGGCATGACATAAAGGCGCTGCCGATGACAGCGAAACATTCTATACAAAACCGAAAAATAAAATGATACCATAAAGGGGATAACAGCCTTATGGATCTGGAAATACTCTCAAGAGTGCAATTCGGATTAACCATCGCTTTTCATTATCTCTTCCCCCCGCTCAGTATCGGCCTGGGGTTGATACTGGTCATCATGGAAGGGATGTACATGAAAACCAAAAACATGATGTATCACCGGATGACCCGTTTCTGGGTAAAAATATTCGGCCTGATTTTCGCCCTCGGTGTCGCCACCGGTATCGTCATGGAGTTCCAGTTCGGCACCAACTGGGCGACCTACTCCCGCTTCGTCGGTGATGTATTCGGATCGGCCCTGGCCGCCGAGGGGGTTTTCGCATTTTTCCTCGAATCAGGCTTCCTGGCCATCCTGCTTTTCGGCTGGGACAAGGTCAAACCGAGGACGCATTTCATTTCGACCATACTGGTCGCATTCGGAGCGCATCTTTCGGCGATATGGATCGTGGTTGCCAACTCATGGCAACAGACGCCGGCCGGTCACCATATCGTGCAGTTCGGCGACGGTATGCGGGCCGAGATTGTCGATTTCTGGGCGGTGGTTTTCAACCCGTCGTTTATCGACCGTATCACTCATGTTTATATGGGTGCGTGGCAGGCGGGCGCCTTTTTTGTCCTGAGTGTCGCGGCGTACTATGTTATTAAGAAAAAACATCTCGAATTCGCCAAAGGCTCCATACGCATCGCCCTGGTCGTGGCCGTGTTCGCCTCGGTTATGCAGCTTGTCACCGGACACAGCAGCGCCGTGACGGTTACCGAAACCCAACCGGCCAAACTGGCCGCGTTCGAGGGACATTACCCGGCCAGCGCGCCGGCCGGGATGTATCTTTTCGGCTGGGTGGACGAAGAGGAAGAAAACACTATAGGCGTGCAAATCCCAGGGATGCTCAGTTTCCTCATCGATTTCGATTCAAGCACCCCGGTTACCGGCCTGAAGGCGTTCCCCGAAGAGGACCGTCCGCCGGTCAATCTCGTGTTTCAGAGCTATCACCTGATGGTCGCCATGGGGATGTTATTGATTCTTATCGCCCTGATCGGCGCGCTGGGATGGTGGCGCGGTTTCCTTTTCAAGAAACGATGGCTTCTGTGGATATTCGTCTTCTCGGTGCTTCTGCCCATGCTCGCCAACCAGCTCGGCTGGTTTTCCGCCGAGGTGGGCCGGCAACCGTGGATCGTGTACGGCCTTCTGCGGACATCCGACGCGCTTTCGGTAAGTGTCGGCGCGGGCCAGGTGATAACATCGCTGATTCTCTTTTCCCTGATATATATTCTGCTCGGGGCCCTGTTTATTTATCTGCTCAATGAGAAAATTAAAAAAGGGCCCGAGGGCGAGCAGTCAAGTGAAGGAGGTGCGCGGGCATGAGTTTCACATTGGATTTCAACACGATATGGTTCCTTCTGGTCGGTGTCCTGTTCACCGGCTATGCGCTGCTCGACGGTTTCGATCTCGGTGTCGGCGCCCTGCATCTTTTCACCAAATCGGACACCGACCGGCGGGTGATGATCAATTCCATTGGGCCGGTCTGGGACGGTAACGAGGTCTGGCTCGTGACCGGCGGCGGCGCGCTGTTCGCCGCCTTTCCCGAGGTTTACGCGACATCGTTTTCCGGTTTCTACATGGCCATGATATTACTCCTGTTCGGATTGATTTTCAGAGCAGTTGCCATCGATTTCCGCTCAAAACAACCGTCGCGAATCTGGCGGCAGTTCTGGGATGTCAGTTTCTCGATAAGTTCGATTATCTCCGCATTGCTCATCGGCGTGGCGCTGGGGAATATCGCCTACGGTATTCCGCTTGACAGCAACAAGGAGTTTGTCGGAAGTTTCTTCGGGTTACTGCACCCGTATGCGCTTCTTGTCGGTGTTACGACGGTATCGATGTTCATGATGCACGGTGCGATTTATGCCCTGATGAAAACCGAGGGCGATCTTCAGAACCGGATACGCGGATGGGTTAACCCGACCATCATATTTTTTATAATTTGCTATGTCATGACGACCCTGGCGACCTTGCTTTATCTGCCGCACATGTCGGCGAATCTCAAATCGGCGCCGTTTTTGTTTATCGTACCGGTTCTCAACGCGCTGGCCATTGCCAATATCCCGCGAGAGATTCATCACGGCCGCGAGGCGCGCGCGTTTCTGTCGTCATGCGCCTCGATGATCGCGCTGATGACGCTTTTCGGGATCGGGATGTTCCCCAACCTGATACTCTCCAATCCCGTTGCGGCCAACAGCCTGCATATTTATAACGCGGCTTCGTCGGCGAAAACACTGAAGATCATGTTTATCATCGCGGTGATCGGCATGCCGATGGTTATCGCCTACACGGCGAGCATTTATTATATTTTCCGGGGTAAAGTAAAACTGAACGAGAGCAGTTATTAGCAAGATCTAATCGTAGGGGCGTATTGCAATACGCCCCTGCTGGAATTTACCGGGCTTTGTAGGTCAGGAGCCTTGCGCTCCTGACTTTTTTATGTGGTCGTGTCACTATCAAAATCATGTGATTTTGCAGGACAGTATCCGATTTTCCGCGCCGGCGGAATGAGCGATCCTGCCCTACCTATCACTATTTCAACAATAACATCTTTTTCGTCTCAGTATAATCTCCACCCCGGAAACGATAAAAATACACGCCCGCAGAAACGTTATTGCCGTTTGAATTATTTCCATCCCAGAAAGCATTATATTCACCGGCAGATTTCTTTTCATCAACCAGAGTCCTGATTTTTTGCCCCAGGATATTATATATCTCAATCGTAACATGAGATCGGGCTGGGATATTATATTTAATACTTGTCATGGGATTGAACGGATTCGGGAAATTTTGCCGGACCTTAAATTCATCCGGTAGTAATATTCCTAAATCGTCATCGACATCAACGGATCCGGCACCGCTATTGAGTATAGAAACGCTATTACCGTTAGTATTTGCGACGGCAATATCGGGATAGATATCGCCATCGAAATCGCCATCCTCGATTCCAAATGGTCCGTCGCCAACGGCATAGTTTTCGTATGCCTGAAAAGTCCCGTCTCCATTACCCATTAAAACCGAAACCGAATCATAGTTGAACATCGAAACAACCATATCGATATTTGAATCCTGATCGACATCGGTGCAAACCATAGTTCTGGGATAATACAGGGTGGGAATAGTCACGGGCCCGGCAAATGAACCGGCGCCATCGTTTAAATAGACCGAAACCCCGGCAATAGAGATATTACCTACCACAAGATCATTACCATTTACACCATCGAAATCAGCAAAATCCAATCCAAATGGACTTGATGCCGATGGAAGCTGAATTGGCGACTGAAAGGTGCTGTCACCGTTATTAATCAAAATTTCCACACTATCGGGAACAACGGCAGTGACAGCGATATCGGGATGTGACGATCCCCCAAAATCGGCAGCGATAACATGACCTGGATTGGTACCGGTAGTGAAATTTACCGGCGAGGCAAAAGTCCCGTCGCCGATATTAAAGAAGACAGACACACTGCTTCCGCCGGCATTGGCGGTTACGATATCAGGTCCATTGAAGCCATCGAAATCGGCGGCATAGATGGATTGCGGTCTCATATCTGTACCTACCGAAACATTCCAGGTGTTGTCATCGAATGTACCATCACCGTCATTAAACAACACTATCATCCTGTTATTATTGTAGGTGACCAGCGCGAGATCGAGGCCGTTGACGCCATCAAAATCGGCCGTTACTATTGACCTTGGATTTTCGTAAGCATTATAATAGTCGGAATAGGTAAATGTACCGTCACCGTTGTTGAGGTACACATACACGTAGTCGCCACCATCACATGCTACCGCAAAATCATCACCGTTGATACCATCAAAATCTCCACAGCAGACATCAAAAGGTCCAGCCCCAACCAAATAAGCGACTGCGGCGTCCCATGGATCTTCTTGCGCAAAGGCTGACGGGATCACACAAATTAGCATAACCGTTATCACAAACGCCAGAGATAACTTCATAGAATCCCCCTTGATCGATAATTTATGTAATTTTACTTTATCTTAATGCATACACTATGATAAACAGGATGTGTCGATTGGTTAACGATAGTTATAAAGGTAACAAATAGCCAATAAATGTCAACAAAAATATCAATAATCATTCATCGAGTGGGTTACGAACTTACAGCGACTATTTCTACTTACCGCAACCGTCAGGAACCCTTTCCCGAAATTTAAGTGCGCGGCAGATGTCCACATCTGCCCGTTCTTCAATATCCGTATTGCAGGAATAAAATAAACAGACAAGCTGAAGCTTGAACCACGAACTCAAGAATGTATCGATGTCGCAATCGCCTAATGCTCCCGTTTGACGACGGCTTTCAATATCTGGCCGAAAACAAGCGGTAACAGGCTCATGACGATCACTATCCGCCAGCCGTCGAAACCGGGATGAGTCAAATGCATGACATCGGACAAACCGGGCGAATATACGGCGCACAACAGAAGCGACACACACAGCGCCAATGCGCCCCAGACGTATTTGTTGGTCGTCACTTCGTTTACGATCACGCCGGAACCGGCGTCGCGCATGTTGAACACATGAAACAACTGCGACAAAGCCATCGTCATGAAGGCAACGGTCACCGCTTTTTCTTCGCCCATATCTTTCCAGTACAGGGCGGCGGCAAAGGCGGTCATCACGGCGATGGTGATCAGCACGCCATAGAAACCGACAAACATCCAGCCTCGTTTGTTAACAATCGGCTCATTTACAGATCGCGGTTTGAATCTCATAATTCCCGGATCGCCCTCGCCCACCCCGAGCGCCAGCGCCGGAAAGACATCGGTGATCAGATTCAAAAACAGAATCTGAAGGGGAAGAATCGGCAGGGGTGTCCCCGCCGCCGAAGCGGTTCCTATGGTAAAAATCTCGCTGACATTGCAAGACAAAAGATAAACAACGAATTTCCGAATATTGTTGAAAATTATTCGTCCCTGCCGGATCGCGGCGACTATGCTCGAAAAAGCGTCGTCCTTGAGCACCATATCGGCCGCCTCGCGCGCCACCTGTGTCCCGCGCAGTCCCATGGCGATACCGATGTCGGCCTTTTTAAGCGCCGGGGCGTCATTGACGCCGTCGCCGGTCATGGCCACCACGGCCCGATTGGCTTGATGCACCGATATCAGATCGAGTTTCTGTTTCGGGCTGACCCGTGCGAAGATCGATGTTTCGAGAATATGTTCCCGCTCATCATCGGTCATTTGAACAATGTCCTTCAAATCGGCGCCGTGCATAACATAGTCATGGTCCTCATCGACCAGACCGACCCGACGGGCGATATTGGCGGCGGTAACCGGCTGATCGCCGGTAATCATAATAACCCTGATCCCGGCTTTGCGGCAGAGTTTGATCGCGGGCGGGACATCGGCCCGAGGCGGGTCCTGCATGGTAATCAACCCGATAAAGGCGAGATTGTCGTATGGTGCGCTGTCAAGATGTTCGACATCTTTCGACGCCAGCGCCAGCATGCGCAGTCCTCCTGCGGCCATATCCTCGTTGACTTTCTTCCACTTTCGCCGGGCCTCGTCGGTCATCGGCGCCGGCCCGTTATCGGTCATAATCGAGTCGCAGGCATCGACAACCGATTCCGGCGCTCCCTTGACCGACACCTTATATCCCTGATCGGTCCTGTTGAAAGTAGCCATCATCTTGATGTCGGAATCGAAGGCCTCCTCGCGTTCCTCCGGCATCGACTCGAAATAATCTTCTCTCTTGAATCCACCAACACCGGCGGCGGCAAGCAGGGCGATTTCAAGCGGGTCGCCGACATTTTTGCCATCCGGGGATATCGAGGCATTGTTGCACAGGACACTGACAAGTAGCGCCTCTTTCAAAACCATGCTGGAATCCGGCTCGACCGGCTGGTTTTCTTTCAGGAATACCTTTTTCGCCGAGTTTTTGCCAGTAGTGATATCGATTTGTCCAGCATCGAAAATTATCCCGGTTACGGTCATTTTGTTTTCGGTGAGTGTCCCGGTTTTATCGGTGCAGATTATACTGGTGGCGCCAAGCGTTTCGACCGAGGCCAGCCGGTTGATCAAAGCGTTGCGTTTGGCCATGCGAAGCATCCCGCGGGCCAGGGCGATAGTGGCCACAATCGGCAGACCTTCGGGTATCGCCGCCACGGCCAGCGCGATAGCGGTTTCGATCATCAGCAGGATATCCTTGCCGCGCAAAATCCCTGCGGCGGCAATAAGCACGGTCAGGACCAATGTCACCCAGATAAGATTATGCCCCAGTTGATCCAGACGTTTTTCGAGCGGCGTGGCTTGCTTTTCGGCGGTCTCGACCAGGGCCGATATTTTACCCAGCTCGCTTTGCATCCCGGTGGCCACGACCACCGCTTCGCCCGACCCGCGTGTGATCGCAGTTCCCTTATAAACAATATTGATTCGCTCGGCCAGCGGGGCCGCCTCATCGACCGGTTCGATTTTCTTGTTCACCGGGACCGATTCGCCCGTCAGGGCCGATTCATCGGCCTGCAATTTCGACGCCCTGATCAAGCGCATATCGGCGCTGACAATATCGCCCCCCTCGAGGATGACAATATCTCCGGGGACAAGCTCCTCGGCCGGAATCGCCAACTGCCGTTTGTCGCGGCGGACGACGGTGCTGACGCGGCTCATCCGGCGCAGTGACTCCATCGATCGGACCGCCCTTATCTCGGTCACAAAACCGATCAGGGCATTGATTATAATGACGGCGCCAATAGCCAGCCCTTCGACCCAGTCGCCGAACAAAATAGACAGCGCCCCGGCGATAACCAGCAGTCCCATAATCAGGCTCTTGAACTGCTCGACAAATATCAGCCAGCCGCTTTTGGTTTTGATTTGCCGGAGAATATTTCTGCCGTATTTGATTTGACGTTTCCTGATTTCAACATCGGTCAGCCCCTGATCGGGGGAACTGCCCAACTTAGCCATGGTGTCTTCGACGGTTAGCGCCCAAGCCTTCTTAATCTGAATATTGTAAGTCACCATATCAAAAAGATAAACGCTTTATCTCCTAATAACACTGGCTTAAATTATTAAAATTTCTATAAAATTGCTAAATAAATTAATATTTATTGCTTATCCGACATGTATATCTTAGCTTTGGTATGTAAGAATCTTTAATTGGGGATATTATTCCCCGGATATTTTTCTTTGTTTTGCCGATATGAAAGACTCTATTGAAAAATGGCTATATGACCCTGTGATGGGAAAAGTAGTCGCCGCTCTTTTGGCGATCATTATTATCGTTATCATTATGCGCCTTATCAGGCGTCTGGCCGGCAAATATATTCAGGAAACCAATATCCGCTATAGAGTGCGAAAATTCATCACATTTATAGGCTATTTCCTTGTAATAATCGCGTTGATGACAATTTTCTCCGACAGGCTGGGCGGGTTAAACATTGCCCTCGGGCTGGCCGGAGCCGGAATAGCCTTCGCTTTGCAGGAAGTAATTACCAGTATTGCCGGATGGTTCGCCATAATTTTCAGTAGTTTTTTCAAAACAGGCGACAGAATAAGTCTGGGCGGTGTAAAGGGCGATGTCATCGATATCGGCGTATTACGGACCACCGTCATGGAAATCGGTGAGTGGGTCGATGGTGATCTATATAACGGCCGGGTGGTGAGGGTAGCCAACAGTTTTGTCTTCAAAGAGCCGGTTTTTAATTACTCCGGTGAATTTCCATTTCTCTGGGATGAAATCACTCTGCCGATTAGATACGGCAGCGATTTCAAATTTGCCCATGAATTATTGCATAAGATTACAGTGGAGCTGGTCGGCGAATATTCAGGATTCGCACAAAAATCGTGGGATGGGATGGTAAAAAAATTCAATATAGAAAATGCCCAGGTGGAACCGCTGGTAACAATGACAGCGAATGAGAATTGGATGACATTCACTATCCGTTATGTTGTCGATTTCAAAAACAGGCGAAAAACAAAAGATCGACTATTTATGCGTTTCCTTGACGAAATCGAAAGAACCGATGGACGCATTTCCATTGCCGGCACATCGATGGATATAAATCTGTATAATCCGAAAGCATCCGATTCCGATCAGGGTCACCCAAAAAAGTAGTTGTCAATAAGGAAGATAAATATTATGTCGCTTTTCCAGGATTTTATAAATGCTTTAAGTCCGCTGATATCGACCGGCATTGCGTTATTGATTATCATCCTGGTTATTCTCGGCGTTCGCTATATTATAAACAAACGCGCGGCGGGATCGGGTTATAACGCGCGGCGGCAGGTTATCACCATGCTTCTGTCGTTTGTCGGCTTGCTGATTATCATCATGGCCGTGCCGGATCAGTATCTCAGCGAAACCTCACGCGGGCAACTGTTAAGCCTGATCGGGATTCTCCTCAGCGCCGCCATCGCGCTTTCATCGACCACCTTTATCGGCAACGCCATGGCCGGAATGATGCTCCGGGCGGTAAGAAGCTTTCGCCCCGGCGATTTTGTACGGGTCGGCGACCATTTCGGACGCGTCACCGAACGCGGCCTCTTTCATATCGAAATACAAACCGAGGACCGCGACCTGACGACATTGCCGAATTTATATCTCGTCACCAACCCGGTCAAAGTGATCCGCTCATCGGGTACGATCGTATCGGCCGAGGTGTCGCTCGGTTATGATATCCCGCGCAGCGAGATTGAGAATTGCCTCAAAGAGGCCGCTCTCGCCGCCGACCTGACCGATCCGTTCGTTTTGATAATGGAGTTGGGTGATTTCTCGGTAAAGTATCGCGTGTCGGGCATGCTTACCGACGTCAAACATATCATCTCGGCCCGCTCGAAACTTCGCCAGATGATGATGGACTGTCTGCACCGGACCGGGATCGAAATTGTAAGCCCCACATTCATGAACACGCGGGCCCTGCCGGAACGCAAAACGATTATTCCTGCAGAAGCCAAGCCTGCGGTTATGGAAGAATCGAAGGTTGAACAGACCATTGAAGAGCTGATATTCGACAAAGCCGAGGAAGCCGAGTCGCTAGAAAAATTGAACGAGATACTCCAGGCGACCGGCAATGATATCGATACGCTGAAAAATCAGACGAAGGAATCGTTATCCGATGCGGAAAGAGACAAAATAAAAAGCCGGATCGAGAAACTCGAGGCGCGCCGCGAAAGGATCGCAGAGTATATCAAGAAAATAACTGAACAGAAGGAGGAATAGTCATGCCTCGTCTGATCAAGAAGCATTCTAAAAGCAAAGGATTGAAGCCCGGAGCAGTTGTTTTCGTGGGTGACCAAAAAATCGAAAAAATCCGCATCCGGATCATCGATTTTGACGAAACCAATATTGAAGAAAAAGAGGTCTCGTCTATAGAAGAATGCTTTCCATTCAAAGAGACGCCAACAGTCACCTGGATAAATATAGACGGTTTGCATGAAGTCGAGCAGATCGAGAAAATCGGAGAACATTTCGACATCCACCCACTGGTTTTGGAGGACATTGCCAATACCGGTCAGCGTCCAAAACTTGAGGTTTCAGAAAATTATTTTTTTCTTGTCCTGAAAATGCTTTACTGCGACAGTGACGATGATGGGATGAAATCGGAGCAGTTCAGTTTTGTCGTCGGTAATAATTTCGTCATCTCTTTTCAGGAAAGAGTCGGCGATGTTTTCGAACCGGTAAGGAACAGAATCAGAAAAACCATTCCTCGGATTCGGTTCATGAATACCGATTACCTGACCTATACGTTGATCGATGCCATTGTGGACGGCTACTTCTCGGTCCTCGAAACCCTCGGAGAACGGATCGAGAATATGGAGGATCGGCTTATAAGCGATCCCACCCCGGCAAATCTCGAAACAATTCATGATCTTAAACGGGAATTGATACTTATGCGCAAGGCGGTCTGGCCGTTACGTGAAGTGATCGGCGGATTGGAACGATTGGAATCTAAAATGATTTACGATACGACGCGCCCCTACTTACGGGACCTGTATGAGCATACCATACAGGTGATCGATACGGTCGAGACTTTCCGGGATATGGTTTCCGGACTGCTGGATATATATATGTCCAGCATCAGCAACAAGATGAACGAAGTGATGAAAGTCCTGACGATAATAGCGACCATTTTTATACCGCTGGGATTTCTGGCCGGTGTGTACGGAATGAATTTCGACACATCATCCAGCCCGCTCAACATGCCCGAACTGGGCCTGCCTTTTGGATATATTATGTTCTGGGGATTGGCCGTTTTAATCGGCGGCGGTCTTTTCATCTTCTTCAAACGCAAACGATGGCTGTAATATGTGAAAATCAAATTCTCTGATTGCCGTTCCCCTTCCGTAAATTATAGAGACTCCCTTATATGAACAGGTGACTTGCCATCAAACGTCTGCTTAAAATAATCGTCTGGGTCATTGCAACCATGCTGATACTGCTCGTGGCTGCAATTTTCATCCTCGCTTCATCACCCGGAGAGCGCTTTATTAAGGGTATTGCCGAGGATAGGCTTCGGAAGGAATTGAGACTTCACGTAGCAATCGACGATCTCGAAACCAACCTGTTCTCCCGCCTTCGGATTCATGAATTCGTTATTGGCGGCGCGCCTGACACTTCCGCCGAGCCCGTTCTATCAATCGAAAATATCGATATAGGGTTTAACCTTTTCCAGCTTGTGTTCGGTGATCTGGAAATGGATAAAATATCAGTAAATAATATTGATATAAATCTTCACCGCGACACCATGGGCAAGTTTAATATTTATCTGCTTGACTCAATAATTGAAGCATCGGGCACCAAACCGGCTTCGGACTCGACTGAAGAACAGACAGGTTTTTTCATCAGGCTTCTGTCGGTCGATAATTTGTTTCTGGCGTATATGGACGACAGCCTGAGGCTGAAAACTAAAATTGACGATTTCGATACCCGCCTTGAAAATCTTGCCCCGGATAGATGCGACTATTTTTTTTCCATAAAAAATATCACAACCTCTTATAGCGAGATACCTTTTGAAGCAAAAGAAATTTCATCAGAGGGCAACTGGACGGGCGATATGGTTCGGTGCGACAACTTTAATATGCAGTTCGACAGTCTGGCTATTCATGCCGACGGTGAAATTCCCCTGGATGCGGACACCCGATACGACTTTAAAACCACCATAACCGGTAACCCGAATACGCTGATCAATAAAATAAATTCGGTGCATGAACTGCCGGCGGTTTATTTTGACGAGTCGTTGGATATCGCAATCAACCTGACCGGAATACAGCCATCACCGCTGATCGGAATCACCTCGTCGATTCCGCCCTTTGAATTCGACAGGGCGCGATCCGAGGGAGGCAACCTGGCGATTAGATACCGGGGCGATTCCGTTTTTATCGATACTTTTGAGTTAAAGACCTTCGGCGGTGAAATGACCGCATCCGGCACGGCAGTCATGGATTCAATACCCTCGGCGGATCTTAATCTTCGCCTCGAAAAAATTGCCATTCCCGAAATCTGGCGGACATTTTATTCCCAACAAACACCCAACAAAGGAATTGTGAACGCCGACCTTAATATATCGGGCCGCGGCTTTGAGCCGGAAGGCTGGCAAATTCAGTCAGAGTTATCGGCGACAGAACTTAAATATAATAATATCTCCCTGCCGGATTTAAGAGGCGCCATTAATTTCGCCGGTGGAATCGCATCATTGAATGTAATCGAGGGTGATAATCTCAAAATCGATATATCGGGACGGATCAAAGATGATGGTATTTCGGGTCGGTTCAGCGCAGTCGTTTCTAATTTGACACCGATTGCCACCCTGGTCAATCTTCCCGATATCGACGGCGGCATGTTTGTCAAAGGAACTATTTCAGGCACCACCGGCGCACCGAACGCTGCGGCAGATATTTACTTAAGCCGAATGCATTATCTTAATTTCCCCCTGGATACACTTGAAAGCCGAATAGAATATAAAAGAGACTCTATTTATATCAGGAGTGCTCAATTCGCGGGCAGGTACCGAACAAGCGACACCGGCCGTCCGCTACTTGACATCGATTCTCTATACGCCGATTTCGATTATTCCGGTTCGCTGACCGGCACAATGGAGAACCCCACAGGAACTCTGGATATTTATTGCCTTAAAAGCGGTTATGGTCAAAACTACCTCGATTCCGCCGCATTGCATATCGATTTCAACGGACAAAACGCCATACAGCACCACGGCAGTCTTTTCAAGGGCACCCTGAGCTCCACGCTGGGCGGGAACCTTGATCTGACAACAATGCAGGGGAAACTGAAGGCCGAGCTTTTCGATACGATCGCCGCCAAGAGTCAAGATTCGGATAGTGTATCCGTGGAAAGCAACGACGATGAGCCTCAAAACGAATTGGCCGGGACAATCCTTCTGGATTATAATTTAAGGGATACCACCGATATTATTGTCAATATCGATATTGACAGACTGCAACTCGAAATTGCAAGGCACTTCATTGTCGATACGCTCGGCATCAAAGGAATTCTGGATGCTAATATCTCAGCCGCCGGCGATATAAGCAATCCGGATATTTCCACGACCGGTCGATTTTCTTCTGCCGGAATCGATAGGGTCGCTTTCGACACCGTTCTGGTTCGAGCCGGTTTTCATAACGACATTCTTGAAATCAGAAAGTTCGATATTTTCGGCTACGAGCAAAGCCTGTCCGCAACCACCTCACTGCAACTGGACCGGGACGGCACCGGGTATTATATTCCTGATGAAGGCCGCGTGAACGGACAGCTGACCATGCAGAACTTCGACATCTCCGTTCTAAAATCTTTCATGACCGGGATCGCCGATATTTCAGGGACCGTTTCAATCGGTGTCACATGGGACGGAACCTTAGAACAACCCGGCCTGTCAGGGGACTTCGCCGTAGATAAGGGTTACATATTGATGAGTCCCGACACCTATCCGATCGAAAATATCACGGTCGGGATGAAAATCCGGGATACCCTTTTAACAGTGCACCATGCCCTGGCCAGAATAATCGACAATGACTACCTGCTCACGGGTTTTATCGTTGTTCCCGACTACGATCATGCGGGACTTGATTTGAGCCTGTCGGTCGATGACATAAAAGCTACACATATTTCTGGTTCTCTTTCCTCGGAACAGTTCGACATGCAGATAAAAACCGATGATTTCGACCTGGCTGTACTTGGGCCCTTTCTCACCGGTGTCAAGGAAATTTCGGGGACACTTCTTACCGATGTAAAAATCCGGGGTAATCCGAAAGACCCCGAAATCGACGGACGGCTGGGGATCAGGGATCTTCACGTTTGGCCCGATACATTACCGGCTCCGCTCGACAGTGGCGTTGTCTCGATTCGTTTCAACCGCGATAAAATCAATCTCGATAACCTGTATATACGATTGAACAGGGGTACCATAAAGGCCGACGGCTATCTGGTGCATGATCTGGCCGATATAGTCGATATCGACATACGACTCGCTCTCGACAGCATTAACCTGAGCAGTCCCCGTACTTATAGCGTCTTGCTGAATAGCGCCCGACTGACTTATAAGAAAATCGAAGATTATTATCTGCTTGGTGGTGATATTGAATTCGGAGAATCGCGCCTGACAGCTAATGTCAATGCGGGCAGTATCCTTCCCTGGGCCCGAACTGTCGAGACAAGCAGAACCGAATTGCCGCCTATTCTGGCGCAAACGCGGCTTGATGTAAGAATTAGAGAAAGCAGTAATCTATGGATAGATAATAACCTGGCCCGCCTTAGAATTCATTCCGAACTGGGCATTATCGGCACTCCCGGGTTACCCAATTTTAACGGACGGGTCAATGTCGCGGAAGGTTACATTTTATATCTCGATAGAAAATTCGAGGTCAGTAAGGGCGACATCTATTTCACCAATCCTATCCGTTTTAATCCCGAGATTAATTTCAGCGCCGAGGCTTCGATAAAAAGTTATCAGGCCACCGATGCTGTTCAATATACCGTGACCTTTTCCGCACGTGGTTTCCTCGAAGAACTAAAAACCGGGCTTACTTCGGACCCGCCGCTCGATAAGGGCGACATCATCTCCCTCCTGACTCTTGGGGCCACTCGAAGCCAGATGGCGGGGAGTGAAGCCAGTTTCGGCGGAGCGGTCAAGGCGAGGGCGCAGACTTTTACCAGTCAGCGGGTATCGGGATTTTTAACCGACCGTGTCGGTACCGTTTTCGGGCTCGATGAAGTCTCTGTCCAGGGTAATCTTTTCAGCCGCAACAACTCGGCCGGTCCTCAGTTGTTGGTATCCAAGCGCATTACAGATCGAGCCAAACTGACTTACGCTCAGACGGTCGGACACAGTAACGATCAAAGTATCAGGCTTGATTATCGGCTCTCGACGAAGTTCTTTCTCGAAGGGCAAACCGACCGCGTGGGACGGTCCGCCCTGGATCTTAAATATAAGTTGAAGTTCCGATGAAGATATTTGCATTTATAACATCACTGCTTTTACTGATCGGTATTATGCCTGATGCCGCTCTTGCGGCCAAAAATAAGAAGCCGAAAATCAAGAACGTTACCTTCGAAGGAAATCATACCTTCGATGACAAACGCCTGCTGAAGCTGATGCTAAGCCGCCCGTCGGGCTTTCTCCGATCGTCGGATTATTATCCCGAGATTCTCGAAACCGATATCGAAAACATTATCAATTTCTATCACCAAAACGGTTATCTCGAAGTTTCGATAAACACTCCTGAAGTGAAATCCGACACGCTCTATAACTTGGTCGATATATTTTTAAAGATCACCGAGGGTGAGGTTACACGGCTCGAGGGCATGACCGTTTTCGGCAATCGAGCCTTTCCCGATTCCACCCTGCTTGATCTTGTCGATCTCAAAAACGGTGATCCCTTTGCACGTCTGCACGTGCAAGACGGTATGATGGCCATGATTTCGCTTTATGCCGAAAACGGCTATCTCGACGCCACTATCAAACCGGAAATAAAAATCAACCCTGAAGCTCATCTGGCGGTCGTAGATTTTACCGTCACCGAGAAACAGTCCGCAACGGTCTCCGAGATCCGTATCGAAGGCCTGAAAAAAACCCGCCTCAATATTGTCCTGCGTGAATTAACCTTCGCGCGGGGCAAAACTATCCGTTACTCGAAACTTCTTACCTCACAGCGGCAGTTGTATATGACCGGATTATTCAGTAGTGTCTTTATAAGGCCCGTCCCGGCTGAGTCAGGCAGTCCCGCCGAACGTGATATCCTGGTCGAAGTGAAAGAAGAGCTTTCCAGCGAGTTCAACACCTCGATCGGTTTCGGGACGCTCGACCGGGTCCGGGGAAAAGCGGAACTGTTGACCACCAATCTATCAGGAACCGCCCGAAAAGCGGGCGGAAGTATCAGCGCCAGTTTTATCCGGCGCGCCGCCGAGTTATCTTTCACCGAGCCATGGACGTTGGGAACCCGTCTGCACACCGATTTGAGACTGATTTTCGAGTTTCTCGAAGAACCGGGTTACGATCTCAGTCGGTACGGCGGGCGTATCACAATCGGGCGAGATATCGGAGAGAATATCGTAATTTCATTATCATACCGGCATGAAAATTCCGAACTCAGACATGTCGAGACCGATGTCCAACCGGATAATTTCGAACCGAAGATCAGAAGCTTTATTTTAGGTATCAGCCGCGACACCCGTAACAATCTCTTCAATTCAATCGATGGAAGCTATCTTGAGTGGACCAATGAGATTGCCGGGACATTTCTAAGCGGGACCAACAGTTTTGCCCGCTCCATTTTCCGGCTGAAAAGGTTTGTAATTCTTGACCGTAAAACGGTACTGGCCTCGGCCATGGAAATCGGCTGGATAGATAATTTCAAGGACGAAGAAGAGATCCCGTTGAGCGAAAGGTTCTATGCCGGTGGGCCCAGCACTATCAGGGGTTTCGGCTATAAGCTTGTTGGGCCGCGCGATGACGACGGTGATCCGATCGGGGGCGAATTCATGGTTACGCTTAACCTGCTCGAAGTCAGAAGAGCCCTGTATAAATTTATTGGCGTCGCCTTCTTTGCCGACATCGGTAATGTCTGGACCAATATTAACGATGTCGATCTTGCTGATTTACGCCCTTCCGCCGGGACCGGTCTCAGGGTAAATACACCTCTGGGCATTGTTCGTCTCGATTACGGGATCAATCTCGACCGCCGTGGAGAGGAACCCCGTGACAAAATCTTTTTCAGCATGGGCCAGGCTTTTTAATTCGATGAAAGGCAACAAAAAGGCTGATTGCTATCGACAATCAGCCTTTTTATTTATCGAAAAATAACTGCTACATAAATGTCGCCAGAAGAACACCGGCGCCGACAGCCGAGCCGATAACACCGGCCACATTGGGCGCCATAGCGTGCATAATCAGGAAGTTGCTGGGGTCCGCCTTGGCCCCCACCATCTGGCAAACACGCGCCGAGTCGGGCACCGCCGAAACACCTGCGGCCCCGATAATCGGGTTGATCTTGTTCTTGCAAACAACATTCATCAATTTGGCGAATAAAACACCCGAAGCGGTCGCCACCATAAATGATGTCGCGCCGAGGATAAATATCTTGATCGATGCCGGTGTCAAAAACCGGCTGGCATCGGTCGAGCACCCGACCGTCAAACCGAGCAGAATCGTAATAATATCGACAAATGCGGTCCGGGCCGTGGCCGCCAGACGTTCCGTCACGCCGGCTTCCTTGAGCAGGTTGCCGAAGAACAAAAAGCCGAGCAGGTTAATCGATCCGGGGGCGATACATCCGGTAATAATAAATGCCAGAATTGGGAAAATTATTCGCAGTCTTTTGCTGACTGGTTTCGACGGCTTCATTTTTATCAGCCGTTCCTTTTTGGTGGTCAGCAATTTTATGATCGGTGGTTGTATCACCGGTACCAGCGCCATATACGAGTAGGCCGATACGGCGATTGCCCCGAGCAAGTGCGGGGCCAGTTTCGACGACAGGAAAATCGCCGTCGGGCCGTCGGCGCCGCCGATAATGCCGATCGCGGCAGATTCGGCCTGCGTGAAACCGAGCGCCATAGCGGCGATAAAGGTCAGGAAAATACCGACTTGAGCGGCCGCGCCGAGAAGGACGAGTCGCGGATTGGCCAGCATGCACGAGAAATCGGTCATCGCCCCGATACCCAGAAATATCAGCGACGGGTACCAGCCCTGTGTGACACCTTGATATAGTATGGAAAGGACGCTGGCCTGGCCGCCGGCGGCGCCGTTCTCGTAAATCCCGATACCCATTCCCGCCGAAAAGGGAATATTACCGACCAGCATTCCGAAACCGATCGGAACCAGCAGAAGCGGCTCATAATCTTTGGCTATTCCCAGGTAAATGAAAATACACCCGACAATGAGCATGCTCAGGTTACCGAAGGTAAAATTACCCAGAGCACCTATCTGCAGAAAATTCAAAAATGTTTCCATGAGTTGCTCCTTATCGATGAACGGTCACTATTCGAGTTCAACCAGTGTCTGGCTTTCATGGACCGTATCACCGACGGCAACCGGGACATTTTTGACTTTCCCGGCTGTCGGAGCGGCGATGGATGTTTTCATTTTCATCGCCTCGATAACCAGCAACACCTGACCGTTGGTCACGGAATCACCGGCCTTGCACTTTATTTCGACGACCGTGCCTGCGATTGGCGAGGTTACCGCACCGCCGTTGCCACCCGAAGGAGCGGGTGTTGTGTCCGCCGCCGGCGGTGGAACCGCGGCCGGGGCGCCTCCGGAAGGTCGCGGAGCTCTTGTTCTCGGTTTGGGCAGAGATGACGCGGCCGGGAATCCCTCACCCGGATCCAGCACCTCCACCTCGACTTCATAAGCAACACCATGGACTGTTATTTTAAGCTTCATTTTTATCTCCTGAATCAATCTATCTTAAACAAAAATAAATTGCCTTATATCAATATTGTTACCGTTTCTTGGGCACCACATGAGAACCGAGCAGAACCGCTCGTCCCTGCAGCGACCACGGCCCCTTCTGAGCGTGGGCAGGCAGAAGTCTGCGAATACTTTTTATGTAAAATCTGCCCTGCAGCATAGTCGCCACCGCCGCCGATATCAGGACAACCGTGGTCGTATCTATATTTTGCTGTTTTTCGGTTGCGGTCTCTTTTTGCACTTCTTCATGCTTCTGCCAGGCATCATTGGCGCGCCTTATCAAGGATATGGCGATGGCAATGATGGCCAGGGCGCTGAAGACTATGCTGATCCCGATGACCGAAAATTGAAGACTAAAACTTAACCACTCCGGCATAATATAACCTCATCTCTTAGAGCGGAATTAAACCATGTTTTTTCTGCGGACGAATTTCGCGCTTGGCTTTCAGGACCTCGAGAACCGAAGCCAGGTAAGGTCTGGTGTCGGCCGGCTCGACGATGTCATCGACCATGCCCTGTCCGGACGCAAAATAAGGATTCGCAAATTTATCCTTGAATTCTTTGAGGCGTTTGGCCTTCTCCGCATCGGGATCTTCGGAAGCGCTGATTTCCTTGCGGTAGAGAACATTGACCGCACCCTCGGCGCCCATCACGGCAATTTCCGCGGTCGGCCAGGCGATCAGCGTATCGGCGCCCATGCTCTTGGCGCACATCGCCAGAAAGGCTCCGCCATATGCCTTGCGAACCACCACCGTAATTTTCGGTACCGTCGCGGCGGCGTAGGCGAAAAGCATTTTCGCCCCATGGCGGATAATTCCACCATACTCCTGCTTGACACCCGGCATGAATCCCGGAACATCGACAAAAGTTACGATCGGGATATTGAAGGCGTTGCAGAAACGGATGAAGCGTGAGGCCTTATCGGATGAATCTATATCGAGCACACCCGCCTTATGCATCGGCTGGTTGGCGATTATACCGATCGTGTAACCGGTAAGTCGCCCGAAACCGACGATAATATTGGGTGCGAAATGCTCCTGAACCTCCATGAAATCTTCGTTATCGATGAAACGTTCGATTACCTCATGCATGTCATACGGTTCGCTCGGATCTTCCGGGACAACATCGTTCATGGTTTCATCGGGAACAACCACCTCGTCATGCAATTCCGGAATAAACGGAGGATCCTCGGTGTTGTTGCTGGGCAGGAACGACAGCAGACGCTTGGTGATATCGATGGCGTCCTCGTCGTCCTCGGCGATAAAATGCACCACTCCCGAATAATGGGCGTGGCTCTCGACGCCGCCGAGCTGTTCGGCGGAGATATCCTCGCCGGTAACCTGCTTGATCACCACCGGGCCGGTGATATACATCTGGCCCTCGTGCCGCACCTGGATAATGAAATCTGTCAGGGCCGGTGAATAAGCGGCCCCGCCGGCGCATGGACCGGCGATTATGCTTATCTGTGGAACCACCCCGGAGAGCAAAACGTTGCGGTAAAAAATGCCACCGTATGATGAAAGCGAATTGACCCCTTCCTGAATCCGCGCGCCGCCGCTGTCATTTATCATGACAAACGGATCGCCGGTTTTCAGGGCGGCGTCCATCGCCTCCTGAATTTTGATACCGGTAACCTCGCCGACCGAACCGCCGGCGACCGTGAAGTCCTGGCTGCCGGCGTAAACCGGACGACCTTCCACAAACCCGATCCCGGTAACGACACCCTCGCCGGGGAATTCTTTTTTGTCCATACCGAAGTCGGTACAGCGATTTTTCATATACAACAAAGATTCCCTGAAAGAATCCTCGTCATACAGGAGAGCCAGTCTCTCCCGTGCGGTAAGCTTGCCCAGTTCGTGTTGTTTGGCGATTCTTTTTTCGCCTCCCCCCTGGGTGAGCTTATCCCGCTTTTTTCTCAGTTGATCTATTTTTGACTCAGCCATATAAACAACCCCAAAAAACGGTTAATCTATTAAGGACAGCATTTTATATACTTTTTTTCAAAAAGCAAGTAATAGATGGCGATAATTGTTACTTTTTTCACATACTTACAACATACATTATTGGTATCCATTATAGCCACAACCTGCAAAGCGCCCCCGTCGCCATAATTTATTGTATAGCATATAATTACAGCCACACGCCATTACTTTAATATCAGCCCCAATCATTATAAAAACTATTACAATTCACTGATTTTCAACATTTTAAAAATCAGCAAAAGATCGATCCCGGCTGTTGAACCGGGAATTTATATCAATCTTCTGGTCCGCCGTATCAGTGATCGAATTTTACAGGCGTTTTATCGCCTCTTCATACGATATGAAACCGGGAACCCCTTTCTTCAATGCATCACTCGGCCTGTGAAAAGCCGGGCTGTCGCATATAGTTTTCAGAAGTACCTCTTTTTCATTGGGCGCCGCCAGATGAGCAATACCGACCGCCCGTTCCCCAAGGCTCAAACCTCGGGGATCGAAAGCGCCGTTTTCCGTCACCAGGATGACCTCATCCGATGGTGTCGCGGTTGTGGTAATCCCTGCCGGGGCGCGATCGATGATTTTCGAGATACCATTTGTGGTCATCGATTTCATGGCGATAATAGCCACACCGCCGGGAGAATACTGCGCCGCCCGGATAAAATCGGACTGCCCCCCGACACCGCTGTATATTTTGCGTGCATTGAGCGAATCGGCCCAGATATTGCCATGGAGATCAACCCCGATGGCGCTGTTAATGGTTACCATATTGGGCAGTTTCGAAATTTCAAAAACGCTGTTGGTAAAATCGCACGGCCGGCTCTGCACCGAGCTGTTGAAATGCAGCCAGTCATATTCTTCCTTGTTTTCGGCCAGGAATATTGACGATATGGCAAAATTAATATCCGTTTTCCACCTGTTGGTGACGACACCCTGTTTGACCAGCTTAATCATGGCGCTGGCGAATAACTCGGTGTGAATAGCAAGGTCCTTGAAGCCCTTGTTGATTATCGCGGTCGTCACTGCCTCGGGAACCTCGCCGATGCCATACTGAAGGGTCGATCCCGGCTCGGATTCGGAACCATCCTTGATATAAAGCGCCGCTATAATGTCGCCGATTTTCTGGGCCGTATCGTCCGGTTCATGAACCGGGCTGGCCGGGAGCGCGTAATCGGTCTCCAGCAGATAGTCGATATAATTTTTGGGTATGGTCGATCCCAGAACGAACGGCATCTGCTTGTTGTTTTCGGCAATAACAAGACCGCCCATTTTACGGGCGGACCGAATCGCCGCCACAACGCCCTCGACCGTCGTCCCGAGGCTGTAATTGCCGGCCGGATCGGGACCGCTTACGGTCAGGATAACAATATCGGGCTTGATGGAATTCAGCACATATTTGGGCACCTCGGAAAGGTGCATGGGATGGTATTTACCCCAACCCTTATTGACCACTTTGCGCGTCAAATAGCTGTTGAAAATTACGCGATGCGTGAGAGTCTGACACCTCTCCTCGGAACAAAGCGGTTCAAGATCGTCGCCCAGCAGGAGAATACTGTACAAATCAATGTCCCTGATGGACAGATCGCCGGCTAATTGCAGCAACAACTCCTTGGCGGGAGCGGCATTGCCGGATGCGTATATGACGCTTCCCGGCTTAATATTGGTCGGATTAATTGCATCTTCCGGTTTATTTATAACTTGCATGGCGTTATTTCAAAACTCCTCTATTACATTACACAGCGTCATGACATATTTTCTATTCCACAACATCTTTATCGGACAGAAGATAATAAATCCTGTCCGATAGTCCAGTATTTCTTGTTAAAATCGACCGTAAATATCGGTCGATCGAATATTTTGCGCATATATAAAGCCCTTTGACCAATTTGTCAAAGGGCCGATTCGATTAATCCGGGATTATTGACGTCAATTGTGCTCACACGGGGTCGGCCCGTCCTTGTACAAATAATTTATCAGGTGGGTTACATCGAGGATATTGACTTTCAGGTTACAATTTACATCGGCCGCGTCGACCGGCTCCGGGGCCGGGCCACCCTTATAAAGATAATTGATTATATAGGTCACATCGAGAATATTGGTCTCCTCATTCCGGTCGGCATCGCCGTTGATATAGTGCCAGTAATGCTTCAGGCTGAAATACAGGCTGTCTTTTTCGAACGCACCCGGAACCATCCGATCCACCACCAGCATACATTCATCGGTATATCTCCCGGCTATGCCGACAGCATAGGAATTTCCGGGATCGGCGCCGTTTTCGGTGACAATCTCGATCAGGTAGTTGCCCTCGAAAGGATTGTTAAGTTCGATTATATCCGGTGAATCGGGCGGCTCCTCAATATACTCAGCATGATCCAGAGTCTGATACAGAACACCGAAGGCGTCTTTTCCGATATAGTTCCCGTATGGATCGGTGATCCAGAGATTCACATCCGAATGGGCCGTAATCGTTATCTTGCCGGTCAAGCCGTAATTTTCGCTGAGCTCCGACGTATTCCCCATCGTGTCGGTCGATGTAAACGTGAGATACGCATATTCGTTGATGTCCCAGCTGAGATATTCGATATATTCAAATATAAATTTGCCGTCGGCGTCGGCATGAGTCTGACCAAGCAGTGAAAACGCCTCACCATGCCCGGAAATGTCGGGTGGGAGAAGGTCGCCCTCGTACCACGGGTTCACCCAGAACATATCCACCCTGCTGTATGGAGCCGTCCGGCCATAGGCAAAAAAGGTAGTATCATAAACCGCCACCAGTGAGTCCAGTACGGGATAGTTGAACAAATCGTTGGGACCGGTGTCGAAATCACCGACGTCGTTTTCGGTGACACCGTCGCCGCCGAGATCGATACCCAGCAGGCCGTTATTGTAAATGCTGTTACCGGTGATGGAATTATTTTTTGAATCCTCGCCATACACCACCACACCGTTTCCGGGGAAATTGATGATCTTAAGCCAGTCGATCATGTTTCCCGAACTGCCTATTTCTATTCCATTGCCCGCCGTCATGTCGGAACCATCAAGTATAATTTCCTGTCCCATCCATGAATCGGGCGTGGACCCGCCGCGGATGGCAACGCCGCCCTCGCTCACTATCGCCGGCAACGGCGACTGCAATTTAATCGTATCGACCACATCGAAGACAATATTCCTTATGGATGAATCGGCATTGGCCGTCTCTATCGCCCGGCGAAGCGAACCGACACCGTCATCATCAAGATTGGTCACACTGATTTCCGACTGATTCAGCAGAACGACAATTTCGCTACTTGAACTGGTTGTGGCCAGATCGATAGCACCGTCACCGTTAAAATCCGATGATGTCATGTCATAGACCATAAAGCCGCAATGATACTGATTCTGATCCGCCAGACTGCCGTCACCGTTGTTGAGCCGGATCGAAACATTGGCGTAATAATAATTGGCCGAGGCCACATCAAGATGGCCGTCTCCATCGAAATCGGAAATACTCAAATCATGAGGCGTCTGATCGACAAGGTATGCGACATAAGGATCGAAATTTCCACCGCCGTCGTTCATATAAACCAGAATACCATCGGAATAATTTCCCTCGCAAACAACCAGGTCAAGATCACCATCGGTATCAAGATCGCCGCAGGCTATACCGGAAGGATATCCATACGCGTCATAAATCACCTGATCGCCGAATAATCCATTACCGTCGTTGAAATACAGCGATATGGTCCGCGCCGTGCGCCATGATCGATTGGACACGGCCAAATCGAGATCATTATCGCCGTCGAGATCGCAGGCGATTATATCGGATGGCTGATCGCCGGCCGCTTTTTGATAGGCGAGCGTATAGTTCCCGGCGCCGTCATTAATTAATATGGATATACTGTCGGCCTCATAGTCGCCGGTTGCCACATCCAGATCGCCGTCTCCGTCGAAATCGACCGCGCAGAGCGAGGCCGCCCCCAACCCGGCCGGACAGTTCCCGCTCTGGGTGAATGAGGCTCCGCCATTATTCAGAAATGTCACTATTTCGGCATCATCGTTGACAGCGGCGATAATATCGACATCATCGTCCTGATCGATATCAGCCAACTCGATCCCCATCGGCCTGAAACCGGTCATGTAAGTACCCGCCGGACGAAAGCGGCCATACCCGTCATTCAGCATAACATAAATGGTTAGGATATTTATACTGGCCGCCACAAGATCAATATCGCCGTCATCATCGAGATCGGCCGCCTCGATCGACTGCGTCGATGACCCCACCGGGTAAGTGCTGAATGATGAAAAAGCGGCCGGGCCCTCGGAAGATAGAACCGTGAACGTCCATATAAACGGCTCTGCCAACGGCGTCCCGACAAAAGACTCGATGGCGGTGGTGAGTATAACCGTCACCTTTTCGCCATACTCAAATCCTTTCGAAGATTGAAAAGCGCCAGTGAAATTGATGCCGCTGTAGCTGATGGTCCCAAAGTGCCGCCCCGTCAGACTGCCATAGACAACAAACGAGGTGGAATTCAATGTCGCCGGCTCGATATCGGTGTTAAATGTGACCGAAATGGTGGTATCAAGAGCAACATTCTGCGCAAAGTGTTCGGGAGATGTATACATGACTCCCGGCGCCTGGGCGTAAAGGTTTGCCGACACAAAAATGCACGCAATAAGCAAAAAAGCCGATGCGAGTTTGTTCATGTTGTGCTCCAACAATGAAAACCGAAGATATCTTGTCAATAAGTATTTTATTTCTGATTTATATTGAAAATATAACCTTTATTGTCCTTTTTGTCAAGGAATATAAGACACCGGGTGCATACGGCTGATTATGTAATTGCAGGTGATAGAAAAAAGGCGGGCAATACATGCCCGCCTTTTATACAGAGACTATATCTATATTAATTGATACTATGCCGCATGGGACTTGTCCTTCTTATCCTCGATCACTTTTTCTTCGAGGTTTTTCGGCAGCGGGGCATAATTCAAAAATTCCATAGAATAGTTGGCCCGGCCGCTTGAGATCGTTCTCAAAACCGATGCATAACCGAACATTTCCATCAACGGGATCGTCCCGTTGAGTTTCTGCGATCCCTTGCGATAACGCCGCATATTGGCGATTTTCCCGCGCCGGCGGTTGATATCACTGATAATATCGCCCATATATTCATCCGGCGTGTTAACCTCGATTTTCATAATCGGCTCGAGAAGCTGCGGAGCCGCCTTATGGAATATTTGTCGGAGCGCCTGCCGCGTGCAGATCCGAAATGCCATATCGCTCGAATCGACCTCATGATAACCGCCGTCGAGCAGCGTGAATTTCATGTTTACCATCGGGAAACCGGCCAGGAGTCCCTTCTCAACCGTATCTTTGAAACCTTTCTCGACCGCAGGAACATATTCTCTTGGAACATTACCACCCTTGACTCGATCGACAAACTCAATACCGCCATCCGGATTGGGCTCGATACGGAAAATTATATGTGCAAACTGTCCCTTGCCACCGGTCTGTTTCTTATATTTGTAGTCATGGCGCACCTCGGTTGTAATCGTCTCGCGGAATGCCACCGACGGCTGCCCGACAACGACATCGACCTTATGTTCCGACTTGAGCCTGTCAACGATCACTTCCAGATGAAGTTCGCCCATACCGGAAATGACCGTCTCTTCGGTCTCGTCATCGAAATGAACTTTGAACGACGGGTCTTCGAGGCTGACCTTGTTCAGCGCCAGCGATAATTTCTGCCGCTCGTTTTTGTTGGCCGGTTGTACCGACAGATCGAGGACGGTGTCGGGATAATGAATATTCTCCAAAAGGATAGGATTCTCATCGTCGCACAACGTATCCCCGGTGGTGGTAAATTTCAGGCCGATCAGGGCGCAAATATCGCCGGCCCTGATTTCGGATATATCCTGGCGGTCGCCCGCACGGACACGCATGATCCGACCGATTCGCTCCCGCTTGCCCTTGGTGGAATTATATATATAACTGCCCGCCTTGAGCTGGCCCGAATAAACACGGATAAATGTCTGCTGACCGACATAAGGATCGGAAATAATTTTGAATGCCAGGGCCGAAAATGGTCTGTTATCGGCCGGTTTGCGCGAAAGAACCTTCTCCGGATTATCGATTTCACAGCCGGTTATAATACCCCGGTCGGTCGGCGACGGCAGATAATTTACAATACTGTCGAGAAGCAACTGTATGCCCTTGTTTTTGAAAGCCGAGCCGCAGAAGACAGGGGTGATATTTATATTCAACACGGCGTGCCGGGCGGCCCGCTTGATATCCTCAACCTCTACTTCCGCCTCGTTCAGATATTTATCCATAAGGACATCATCGAAATCGGCCAGTTTCTCGATCATGGCGGCGCGGTATTCATCCGCCTGCGCCTTCATTTCGTCCGGTATTTCGCCTTCGACTTTTTCGAGTCCGTTGTATTTCACGGCCGTCATATTCACCAGGTCGATTATACCCTCGAAATCCTCCTCGCTCCCTATCGGAAGCTGAAACAAAACCGCGTTGGCCCCGAGCATCTCGTTCATCGCATCGACCGTGCTGAACAGGTCGGCCCCCTGGCGGTCCATCTTGTTGACAAAAGCGATGCGCGGCACTTTGTACCGGTCGGCCTGGTGCCAGACCGTCTCGCTCTGCGGCTCGACGCCGCCGACGGCGCAGAAGACCATGACGATACCGTCGAGGACGCGAAGCGAGCGTTCCACCTCGAGCGTGAAATCGATGTGCCCCGGGGTATCGATAATATTGATCGTGTGAGCTTTCCAGTCGGTGGTGATGGCGGCCGATGAAATTGTGATACCGCGTTCCTGCTCCTGTTTCATGAAATCCATCACGGCTTCGCCATTATGCACCTCGCCGATCCTGTGAATCATCCCGGTGAAAAACAGTATGCGTTCGGTGGTCGTAGTCTTGCCGGCATCGATATGCGCCACAATTCCGATGTTTCTTAATTTCTGTATCTTCGCTGTCTCCATCTCTTCTTTCTCCTAATCAGAAAGCCCCTGAAATTTTCTATGGAATCAATCCGTAAACCGACAGGACCGTCTGAGCCAGTAATAAAAAAACTGCCCAATTATGAGCAATTGAGCCGTGATAATAGGTAAACAGGATAACGAAGTCAAGTGTTTCCTGAAAAATTAACAAAAAATGAAAAAATGGCGCTATTTAATGATTTTAATATGTTACGACAGTCATAAACAGGGCTAAAAACGGCGTAAACAGGGCATTTATCGCCGGTCGGCAGCACATCACCCGCCGGTCTGTTGCGACTCGGTTTGCTCCAGTTTATTCATCAAGCCTCCCGCGCCCGGCCAGATGCGATCGAACCGAGCCGACAAATTTTCCAGCCGCGTAGTGTCGCCGTCATCTTTATAATGACCGGCCAGGTTAAAAAAGCCACTCATATAGCTTCTTTTCATTTGTTGTCCGACAGGATCAAGATAATTATTTTCGCCAATACCGCGATAATCATATTTATCGAGATTTTCTTCCAGACGCGCCATATCCGCCCGTTCATAATCATTCGGACATAATTTCCATACCAGCCCGTCGGAGCGGCAGTACTCGTGCAGGCCGAGGGGGATATTATCGCCAAAGCCGGATGAGAAACATATCGGCCGCCGCCAATTATTGGTCCTGATTATATCGATCAAAACCTGATCGGCGGGTAGTAATATATCCGGACCATAACCCGGCTTCGGGAGGAACCTGAATTGCGAAGTGTACTCACTCGATCCGGCGATAATTATCGAATCGCCATCCCATTTTTGGGGTCGGATCTGCGATATACTGTCGGGCGTCAATGTCCATGGTATATCGGGGTGATATGTCAACAGGGTATTCAAATACCATGGGGTGTTGAGAAGATGAATATTCATAACCATCATGTCCGGGCGATTTTTTTCTATCATCCGGCAGTACCAGGCGGTGAATGTGTCGCTGTCACCGGCGGTTATCAGGATGGCGTTTTGATCGCATGACTCAAGCAGGTTGCAGCCGTAGGCCTGCGCCGAGTGATTTTCGCTCATATTATTATTGGAGAAATTGGCCCGAAACATATTCAGGGGCAATATGAGCAACATAACCGCGGCAACGATCCAGCAGGCGGTTTCATAGCGATTTGACCATTGCATAAACAAACGCGGGATATGATACATGGCGGCATAGACCGCGACACCGATCCATACCGATATAAACATAAATGACACCGCGAAATGCCGGTCCATCTCACGAAAAAATCCGGCCGGCACATTGAGATAAAAAACGGCCCCGAGACTTGCGAAAAGAAAGGCGATAAACAGCATCAGCGCATATTTGAATTTTCCCACGAAATGCACCACCACACCGATTATCCCGAACAGAAGCGGTATTCCGTACATCCCGGAGAAACTGATTTTTATACCATCCCCACCCAGACCGATAAAGTTCCACCCGATATAGCGCAAATACATCTCTTTGATCTGATAGCTCCAGAACGGCCCCTTGCGCTGTAATAGATCCAACCCGAATATCGAAATATTGAACTGCCTCATATTGAAATAGTCCCAGAAACCACGCAACGTATCCGGGTTGCCCAAATTTATTTCCGGATTCAACTGTGCCCGCAGCATAATTGCGAATTGCATGGAGAAACCGATAAAAAACATAAGTATCCCGCCCAGCCATAAGCGCCAATCCAGAAAAGCGCGCGGTGATCTGATAATAATCAGCAATACAAAAAACGGCGCAAAAAGAAGGTTACTGCGGTGCACACTCAGATCGAGTCCGAATAACAGCGCCGCCAGCAGAAGATAATTACCGCCGCCAGGGGTCTCGGCCCGTTCCCACCACAAAATCGCCAGATAAATCAAAAGACAGCCGGTCAGAAGCGACAGCGCGTAGGCGTTGGCGAATGTCGCCTTGCACCAGATACTGTGTGTAAAAGCCAGACTCAACGCGGCCGCAATACCGGAAATCATTATGCCGCTTTCGGCAAACGACCGCTCGCCGTTGATCGACCGCACCACTCTGATAACGATAAAATAAACCACCACCGCCGCCAGCGACGAGAACAGCGCCATCAACATGTTGATTTTAACCGACGGCGACAAAAAAGGTATCACCGTTGCCGCAATCCGGCCGATAAGTTCAAGCATAAACGAACCCGGCGGACTGGTCACGCCAAGAGTATGTGAGGCGGTTATATATTGCGAACTGTCCCACCATCCCGGGCCGGGCCAGAGCGTAATCATATAGATAGCGAAAGATGCCACAAAGACAATTATGCCGCCGTTGATTAACAGTTGTTTCGGCACCTTCCCACTTGATGAGTCGAAATACGCGCCTGTGGGAAGCCGTTTCGGGCAGAGGCTATATGGAATCAAAACGATATAGCCGAGTATCAATAAAATCGGCGCCAGTGTCAGTGTCATAAAACCATCGACCGGCGGGATACGGATCGTTATCAGCCCCAATGTTACAACGATCAGGCCGATCCAGAGCGACATTTTCGGTTTTTGTATATTTGCCATGACAAAATCTATTAAATCGTGAATTTTATTCGCAAGAGTCTTTTATTTACACACGGATTAGAGATCAGTTTTCCGGCTTGTCATCATTCTCGATTTCGCGGTCGGCTCTCCATTTATCGATGACATCATTGAACTTTTTATCGATATGGTGCAAATACCACTCATCGATAATTGATTTTTTGAACCGCCACTCTTTGCCAAGTTTTGCGGCCGGTATTTTTTTCTCCTGCGCCCAGGTGTATATCGTCTGCGGTTTCACTTTAAGATATGCCGCGACTTCTTCGAGTGTCATTATATCCGTCTTCAAATCAACCGCCCTTCTGCCTTACTCGCCGTGGAATATTTCATTGAAAAGCGAATCATTGACCGCCGTATTATTATCATCAGTGATAATAATTTCTTTTTCCTTATCGGGTGATTTGTCGCGACCGCCGATCAACTGCTCGCCGGAATAGATCAGCGCTGTATAGAAATTGCCCTCATATTCGCGGAACAGTTCGAACGGCTGACCCCGGTCGCCGAGAAACGGCCGGAAGTTCCAGGCCAGTTGTATGCCGACAAAGGCCAGTATAACAACCCAGAACCGAAACACCACCACCCCGGTTTGCGGGTAGATCGATTTCGCCTCGCAGGAGTATTTAAGCGCCTCGATCACGGTGAGCATCCCGAATATTCCCGAAAGAATAAAAATGGCGATATGCAGTAATTGAAGGAAATAATAATTGCTGCCGGTCAGGAGAAATATCACGACTATCGGCGCGAATGACACCATAATTGCCGTCGTCAGCACAAAACCGGAGAGTATAATCGAGATCATCGGTTTCAGTTTCAGCTTCGACCCGAGAATAAACTGGATAATATAAAACGCCGGGAAACAGATCAGCAGCGCCAGCGTGAAGAGCACTGTAACTTTCGCCCCGGCCGCCATCGCCTGGGCAAAACTGTGATAACACCCCATCACCACCCCATAGCAGAACGAAAAGATACAGATAAGCAGATACTGGCCAAGTATTCTTCGGCCGCCGCCCGATGTTTCGGTTATTTTTTTGAAAAACTCTTCTTTATTGTGAAGAGTGGGGAAAAATTCGAATGAAAAGATATTGCCGCTCATACCAACCTCCATCAATTATATTCGGATATATATTAATATATAATAATATTATGTCAAGTATTTTATTGTTTATTATTGTTTGTTAGTGTTTTTTGATATGTATATATATTAAGATACAGTGATTTAACGACTTAGCTTTTGGATGTCATTAATATTGGGGGCTATATCATCAGAAAGGGAAAAAAAGTGTCGGCGCAGGATCCCTTGAGAGGGGGCTAGCAAACTCAAAGGTAAAGTCCCACACCGACAGTGTATAAATTAATCATGCTGGGTGTGTTTGTCAAGTATATAAGCTATTTATTAATAAATATCGGTATTTAGATAATATTCTCCAACCATAAAACAAAAAAACGGCCGATATTTCGCATACCGGCCGTAAAAAGTCGATTTTTTTCGTTTTGTCTATAGAATCAACCGACCGCTTCGTCCAGCGGGGGTTTGAACTTACTTTTCTTTTTGGCTCGCTCCGCTATATCGGCCACCGCCTTGATTGCGTGGTCGATATGTTCTTCGGTATTGAAAGCGCCGATCGCGAACCGCACACCGCCGTGAACCTTGTCGGTGCCGAGCTGTTTGTGCACCAGCGGGGCGCAGTGGAGCCCGGTCCGGGTGGCAATATCGAAATCGACATCAAGCATAATCCCGACATCGCCCGCCTCGAGCCCGTCGATATTGATCGTCAGTGTCGAAAGATGATTATCGAGACTATCACAGCAGTAGGTGATGACACCGTCGATATTCCTGAATCCATCGACCAGCTTTCGGGCCAGTTTCATCTCCTGCGCGTGAATTTTTTCGACTCCGCCCTGTTTCTCGATCCACTCCAATCCCGCCTTGAGCGAGGCAATACCGACCACATTGGGCGTGCCGTATTCCATCCGGAAAGGATACTCATCGAGATGGTATGGAAAGGCCGAGCGGACACCGGTTCCTCCGCTTCGGGTATGCTTGATATCGACATAATCGCGGATACACATGCCGCCGATACCGGTACTTCCCATAAGCGATTTATGTCCGGTGAAGGCCAGCACATCGACATTCATCTCTTTCATATTTATCGGAACCACACCGGCCGTCTGCGAAACATCGATACCCAGCAGGATACCATGCTTATGGCAGATTTTCCCGATCTCGGCCACCGGCTGTATTGTTCCCAGCACATTCGAGCCGTGGTTGATCATCACCAGTTTGGTATCTTTCCTGATCGCCTTCTCGACATCGTCGGGCTCGATAAAACCGGCATCGTTAAAAGGCAGATATGTGGCCTTGATCCCCCCGTCCCGAACGAGATGGTTCACCGGGCGAATAACCGAGTTGTGTTCGAGGTTGGTAGTTATAACATGATCGCCGGGATTCAGAAGACCCTGGATGATCAGGTTCAGCGCATCGGTGGCATTATAGCCGAAACATAATCTTTCCGGCACGGCCACATCCCCGCCGAAAAATTCCATCAGGCGGCCGCGGACATCCTCGAGAATATTGCCCGCCTCGATGGCCATATCGAAACCGCTTCGTCCCGGGTTGACGCCGCACAGTTTGTAAAATTCGACCATGTAGTCATAAACCATATCCGGTTTCGGCCATGAGGTCGCGGCGTTATCGAGATATATAAGTTTTTCCAAAATTCACTCCAATCTCTGTACACTTTCTCTAAATAACTTTGGAAAATAAGCCAAATAGATGACTTTTTCAAGCGGTTTCTTAGCCCGATTGCTTTCCGTCCCACCGCAGGCCGACACTTCTCCATCTCTATGCCGGGTAATATATACATGCCTGTCAAGCGCTTTGGGTGTAATATTTGCGGTTGTGCCAATTCATATAAATGCTTAGTTTGTCATTTTGGTTGAACTTAAATTACCTTATTCGGGAGGTTGCCGATTTTGACACGCAAAACCCTTTCATTTACTTTTTTTATTCTAATCATAGTATCGGCATTGGCATTTGCCGCCGAGAATGATTATCCCAAAATAGAAGTAAACTTCTCCGAGCGATTGCGGCTGGTAACATGGGACAATGCCATCACGCTGGCCGACAGTGCCGAAGGAAGCAACACTTTCACCCGCCACCGGACATCGGTCATGAGCCGGCTGCTCATTAATCCCGATATCGAGTTCGGTGTCAAGCTGACCAATGAGTTTCGCTATTATTTCACTCCCGAGGATCGCGATTTCGATTTAAACGAAATATTCTTCGATCAATTGTATCTCAAATGGCACAATCGCTATTATCTCCCCGGTACGCTGACTATCGGACGACAGAACATTATGCTCGGCGAGGGATTTGTCGTCATGGACGGACATCCGCTCGACGGCTCGCGCTCGATATATTTCAACGCCGTCCGTTACGACTGGGATATCACCGGCGACAAGAAGTTGACGTTGTTTTATTCGTATCAGCCTGAGACCGACGATCAACTTCCGATTATCAACGATCAGTATCAGGCGCTGGTAGAACGAACCGAGGAGGGTATTGCGGCCTATTTCGAGGGTGATTTCGGTGTCAATAATATCCACGCCTATTATATCCGAAAAAATGTCGATGACAACCAGGATCGAACCTCCGGATGGAACCTCAATAACATAGGTATCAGAATTTCCCGGTCGTTGATGGATAGATTGTCGCTGTCGGCCGAAGGCGCATATCAATTCGGCGAATACGAGGAGATCGATGATATATCCGGACCTTTCGAATCTGACTGTTCAGCTTTGGCCGGTCATGTTCATTTCGATTACAGGACAAACTGGAACAGGTATTTGCCGAAATCATTGACTCTTGGTTCATTCTATTACAGCGGCAACGATCCCGAGACGGATAAAGTCGAGGGCTGGTTCCCGCTCTACGAGCGCTGGCCGAAATGGAGCGAGTCATATATTTATACCATGATCGGCGAAGATGGTGTCGCCTGGCGCACCAATATCACATCATTATATGGTCAGGCGAAATTCGCTTTCAACGACAGACTGAAATTCAATCTCGATTATCATCATCTATGGGCCAACGAGTATGCGCCCGGTTATATATTGACCGTATCCGGAGATCCCGGCAAAGATCGCGGCAATCTGGTCATCGGCAAATTCATTTATAAAATCGACGATCGTTTCAGCGGGCATTTTCTGTGGGAATGGTTCGATCCGGGCGATTATTATTTCCCCGGTGCCGACAGCTACAGCTGGGTTCGCGCCGAGTTGATGTTTAAGATTTAGTTTTTTGTCTTACCAGTGCAACTTCGTTTTCAGTCAGGAACGGGTTCGTGACGGCGTGAAGGAATGTGTTATTAGTTCGTAGTTCAGGCTTTAGCCTGTCATTGTCTGTTATTAAGAACGGGCAGATCCTTCCGTTGTCAGGAGGCCTGTGGACAGGTCTCCTGAGCTTCGAATGATCTGTCGCGCACTTAATATGTTCTTGACCTTTTAAAGAATAACCTTATGGGGGAGTCAGGCTTTGGAATCGAATCCGTCATATGCGGTCCTGTAGTAAACATTGCTTTCCATCCGGATTTAAGTTCTACATAATATGCCCATCCGGATTCTAACATAAGTTCGGATATCGCGTTTTCAAGCGCCAACGCCAATGGATCGCCCACTCTAAGCTTGTCTTCAGTGACAAAATTACTATCTTGCGTACCGATATATATAATAATGTTCTGATCATCTACTGCGATATCATATTCTATATTATTGTATTTCGATACATAAAACGTCTGTAATTGAGACGCGGATATCATTAATAGTCCATCAGGTTGTATATTATCAATAATGGAAGCCGGCACCTTTTCTTCCAGCCCGGGAAGATCATTGCCGTCTTGATTACAGTTTGTTAAGTTAATAATTTGGGATAGAACAAAAACTATGCCGATCTTTTGCAATACATTTTTGTTTTTCATTTTCTCCCTCCTGACTTCCCGTGTTCCAAAATATGCTGTTTATTATATATATTTTTACAGTCGGTGTAATTCAGAAGTTCATTCTATTCCTCATGGGATCCCAGATCCCTTGCGAAGAATGACCAGTCTTTGAATTTCGGGCTTGGGATCCCCCCAAAAAAGTGGGCGCCAAAATCAGGGATACTTCAAACCTGCCCTGCTCTATCTCAATGTGGCGTCGGGTCGCCGTTGAAAATCCTGAGCTTCGAAGGGCACCCGACACCACATAATGATTTTATATCGCCCGCAAACAGGAATCTCCGCGCTACGGTTTGGTTGAGAATTCGGTAGGGGTGTATTGATATACGCCCTTGTTGGAATATGCGCGGGCGCGGGCTCCGTGCCATTACGGAAAATAAGAATGGATACCCGCCTTCGCGGGTATGACATTTGTGGCTGGGTATGACATTTGTGGTCTGGGGCGGTATTAGGCTCAAGTGTGATCTTTGTAATCGGTATGATACTCGTTGCCGGCTATGGCGCGTGTAATCAATGAAAAAATAAAAGCCGGGCTCTTTATGGCCCGGCCTCGAAATTAACTTACAATAGCCGCCCGAGTCTATTTCTGCAGTAACTCGTGGTTTTCCAGAAGTTTCATCTCGATCACGGCCGGTTCGACCTCTTCGTATGTCATTGTTCGGCCGTTTTTCAGCGAGGCATATTTGGCCCGGATCGAGTTGAACACCAGAAATGCCGCCGGCAATATTATCAGCAGGATGAACGTCCCGAACAGCAGACCATAGGCCACCGATATCGCCATCGGGATCAAAAACTGCGCCTGCCGGCTGGTTTCGAGAATAAGCGGCGCCAGGCCCAGCGATGTCGTCAGGGTGGTCAGCAATATCGGCCGCAGGCGGACAATTCCGGAATTGTAAACGGCATCATACACTTTCATGCCCTCGCGCAAATTGCGGTTAATCTGATCGACAAAAACAATACTGTCGTTGATGATAATACCGGAGAGTGCGATAGTCCCGATCACCGAAAGCACATTGACCTGCAGAGCATGAATACCATGCCCCCAGATGGCGCCCAGTATGCCGATCGGTATCAGCGAAAATATCAGCCCGGCCTGCGCGAAGGATCGGAACACCAGGACAATCAGTATAAACATACCCATAAGCGCCGCCGGAAAGACGATCATCATCGAACTCTGCATTTTCGCCTCTTCGCGCGACTGCCCCTCGAACCCGGCTTTGACACCCTGCACCTGGCTGAGAACGCGCGGCAGGACATCCTCGGTAATCGCCGCCAGTATCGGCGGGAGATCCTCCTCGACATTGGATTGATTCGCCTCGACTCTTATCTCCTGTTTACGGTCGAGATGATTGATGGCGGTGATGCCACGCTCGATACTGTATTCGGCCAGTTCGCTGAACGGGTATTCGGAACCATCCGGTGTCCTGATACGCATCTGGTCGAGATCGGTCAGCGATGTTCTATCCTCGGGTCGATACCGCACCCAGACTTTTATCTCATCGCGGCCGCGCTGAATTCTCTGGATTTCCTGGCCGTAGAATCCCTGGCGCACCTGCCCGAATATATCGCTGAGGGTCAGTCCCAGCGCATACGCGGCCGGTTTCAGAGTAATACTTATCTCCCGTTTCCCTCTTTCATCGGTATCGGTAATATCCTTGAGCGAGGTGAAATTTTCGAGTTCCGCTTTGAGAAGATCTCTCGCCCTGCTCAGTTGATCGTAATCATTGCCCAACAGACTCACCGACACCGCCTTGCCGAACCGTCCACCCTCACCGTATGTAATTTCCTGCGCCTCGGGAACCGGTCCGACCGCCTCGCGGATGCGGTTGGATATTACATAGCTCTCTGTCCCGCGCACCTCGCCATCGAGCAACTGGCACATAAGCATCCCGGCATGGCTGCCCGACTCGCCGAAATTATTACTGCCTATCTCGCGCTGTATTCCGAGTATAACGTCGCGGCCGTCCGCCCGCTCGGCTTTCATCTCCTCGTTGACCTCCCAGCAAATCTTTTCGATCCGGGTCAGGATGGCCTCGGTATCGGCTTCCTGCCGTCCGGCCACCAGCGCCAGGCTGATCGGGATGCGGTCGCTGTCCACATAAGGGAAGAATGTCGTCCGGATCAAACCGCCGCCGAGCAGGCCGACAGTAACCATCACCAGCGCCACCGGTGTTACCACCGTGATCCATTTGTGGCGCAATGCGGCTCGCAAGACAGGTGCATACATTATATTGGTTAGAAAGGCAATCGCCTTTTCGATTCTTTGCCTTATTTTCGATACTTTTTGCGTTGCCGTCAGCGCCCGGCTGTGGGCAAGATGCGAGGGCAGAACCAGGAAAGCCTCAACCAGCGAAAACAACAGCGAGGCGATAACGACCAGCGCCATCTGCCACATGAATTTACCCATGATACCCTGGATAAAGAAAAAGGCCAGGAAGACGATCACGGTCGTCATAACCGATGTGATCACCGGGGCGGTCATCTGCACCGCGCCGTCAACTGCGGCAATCGAAGGTTTCTTGCCCTTTTTGGAATGGACAAAAATATTTTCGCCGACAACGATCCCGTCATCGACCAGAATACCGACCACGACAATCATCCCGAACAGCGATATGACATTGATGGTTATACCGACCATCGAAGCGACAATGAACATCCCTGCAAATGAAAACGGAATGGTCAGCGCCACCCAGAACGACAACCGCAAATTGAGGAAAAACCCGAGCGCGATAATAACCAGCAGTAAACCTATGATGCCGTTTTTCATCAGCAGTTCGACACGCTGGCGAAGCGGGATAGTTCGGTCATCGAGCACCTCGGCCCTGACATTATCATGGGTTGAGTTGAAATTTTCCACTTCTTCCCTGGCGACATCGGCAATGGCCAGGATATCCTCCTGCTCGGTCTGATCGATATTCAGAATGAGGGCGTTCTGGTCGTTGAAGTATGTTTTATTGGGGACGTCCTCCCACTGCTCATGTATCTCGGCCACATCTTTCAGATAGACTATCGTTCCATCGGTATTGCCGCGCACGACAATATTCTGCAATTCGGAGGCATGGTAATCTCTGCCCCATGTGCGGATAAGAATTTCCTCGTCGCCGGTGTCGAATTTACCGCCTGATATATTGATATTGGCCCGGCTGACCGCAGCCGCGATCTCGTCGAAGGTCAACCCAAAGCGGCGCATATCGGCCTCGGACACCTCGATAGAAAACTCCAGATCGGGCAGTCCCGATATATCGACCTGAGTAACTTCGGGCGACTCGAGGATATTGTCGCGCAAATCCTCGGCTATGTATTTCAGATTATACAGGCTGGTATTACCCGAAACAACCACCGACAGCGACCGCGTGCGGAATTTCTGCTCGTATATAAGCGGCTTCTCGGCATCCACAGGGAAAGAATTGATGCCGTCGACCGCATTTTTTACATCGGTGAGAACCTTGTCGATATCGGCGCCGTACATCGTCTCGACCGTCACCACGCCCGAATTCTCTCGCGACACGGAGGTGACCCGTTCCACGCCGCTGAGACCGTCAAGCTGTTCCTCGATCTTGAGCACCACCCCCTCGGCCACCTCATCCGGCGAGGCGCCCGGATAGACGACCTGCACGATGATGGTATCCGGTTCCGTTTCCGGGAAAAATGAGTACCTCATCTGGCCCAGGGAGACGATTCCGAATATGATAACGCTGAACATCAGCACCGTCACCCAGATCGGGTGCATTATAAGGAAAGAAATTATTTTTTTCATTATTCGCCCTGCTCCCCGGCCATCGCATTTCTCGACATCGCCGGCATACCGGGCGCCACCCCCTGCATCAGATCGACAACCACCGTGTCGCGCGAAACGATACCGCCGGATAGAATCACCGAATCTCTTTGCGAGCGGGCGATTTCTATTTCGCGGTACTCGAGTTTGCCGTCGCGGATCAGATAGACATAGCGGTTTTCATAGACGGCGCTTTTGGGGATGGTCACGGCGTTTTCGATCGACCGGCCGGGTATTTCGGCATTGACAAATGTCCCATCGAAGGGAATAAAATCACCGCGCACTTCCACCGAAACATAAACCGGTATCGTCTGGGTCCGCGTATCGATCGCATTTCCTATCCTGATAACCGTCCCGATCCATTCCTGTCCGGTCTCGGATGATGTCAATCTGACTTTCGAGCCGGGAGCTACCCAGCGAATATCATCAGCCGGTACCGGGAGTTCCACTTCCAGTTCCTCCAGATTGATAATCTGGCCCAGAAGCGAACCGCTTCGGGCGGTTGTCCCCTCGCGCATCTTGGCCGATACGATCGAGCCGTCGAACGGCGCATAGAAATGATGTTTTTCGAGGGTGATTTCCAGGTCGCGGATTTGGTAGTAAAGTTTATATACATTGAGGCGCGACAGGAGAAGTTTTATTCTCGGGTCGTCCGCGGCCGGTATATCGGCCAGTTGCCTATCGAAATCGACGGCATCGAAATATTCGCGCCATTTTTCGTATTCGTCGGGTGTATCCGATTTTATTTCCGCCAGCGCCACGGCCAGATTGGTCAGAAATTCACTTTTTTTGCTGCTGATATCGAGTTTAGCCTGGCGGTCATCCACTTTGAGAAGAAGATCGCCACGCTTGAACGACTGCGCCGGTCTGAACGGCACCACCCCGGGTATAAGCACGCCGGAGACCTCGCTGTAAAGATCGACCGGCTGGGCGCTGGTCACCCGGCCCAGACCGGTAATTGTAGTCATGGTCGTTTGCGGTTGGGCGACAAGGGTTTGGACTACTTTGGGCTGCGGCTGCGGAGCCTTGCGCGGGACATCTGATCGCATATTCAAAAGCACCATCATTATTACAAAGCCGCCGACCAGAATCAGCACCGGCATTAAATATAACACTCTTTTTTTCATCAACTTACCTCTCTGTGGTTTCCTGTATAGACAACCCTTGTCCGCAAAAGACTAATTTTGTATCAATTGTAACAGATTTTTCACCCCATGGTTCGCGTCAATTTAACAATTCGGGGGATTGTCGTCAACCGGAATATGTTTCACATTTCATTTGAGGTGGCCACCTAAAGCGGCATCCATAGCGGCTTTTCTGCTAATCTCATCGTAATTTTTGCTTGTTTTAAAAAAAAAACCGCTTATTTTTAATATATCGTGGGACAGGTAGCGGCGAACACATTAATTAATTCACACCTCGAATGCCGTATAGTAAACAACAATTTAATATATCAGGATTATTAGCATTTAATTTGTATATATATAACAACGTCCACATAGGAGAGTATGTAAACCATTAATTTAACAGAGGAGGAATAAGTACTAAAGCAGAAAAAGGGGCAGTCAATACCGCCAAAAAACTATGATGAGGAGAGATTCATGAAAAAACTGCTGTTCCTGTTTGTTGCATGCTGCACGTTTTTGCTGATTTTCGGCTGCAGCGAAGCTCCGGATGTCACCAATCCGACCGGGCAGGCCGCACTCGGAACGATGGTTGCGAGACCGGAATTTGTCGATAATCGGACCGACGCCGTTATCCAGCAGCATATTCTGACCGTATCCCAGGTTTATAACACTGAAAAGAAACCCCCTAAACCGCCGCCGGATACCGGTGGTGGCGAAGATCCGAACCCGAATCCCGCTCACAAATATGCATATATCGTCGGTATTTCAGACTATGAGGGTACCGCCAATGATCTGGAATACTGCGATGAAGACGCGCAAGCGTATAAAAACTATTTGCAGGGCGAAGGTTTCACCTGCCAGATGGACCTCGATGGTAATGCCACCGCAGACGATATCACGGCCGGATTGCAGTGGCTGGTAAACAACGCCTCCCCCGGCGATGAGATCTGTTTCTGCTATTCCGGTCACGGCGCCAAGGCCCCCGGTTCTGGTTCCAGTATTATATCCGCCGATCTGTACTATGTGACACATGATTATGTTATGTCATATTTCAATGGCGCCGACTGCACCAAGAAGATGGCTGTGATGGATGCCTGCGTGCTTGGCGATTTCCTCTCCAACGTCGAGAATGGAACAATGTTTGCGACCGCTTCGACCAGCTCAAGTTCCTACGACTGGCCGCCGTTCGAACACGGCGCGTATACATATTTCTGGCTCGAGGCTGTCAACGGTCAGGGCATGATTTATGCTGAGGATGCCGCCTCCTATGCCAAAGCAGAAATGAAGGCCTGGGCCAGGAGCTATAAGATTCGTGCGACACCGTCTTATTCGGACAAATATGACGGCATGTTCGATATGTAAGCATTTCAAATAACATATTGTTATTTGATTTTTAATTGCTCTTTGCTTGTTAAAAGCCCGCCATGATCGGCGGGCTATTTCTATGGTGTCGGCGGATAAGCCCGTTGCATTTAACAGGGTGGCGGGATTCAAATTACGGGGACATGCGTCGCATGCATCAGATTCGGGGATGTCACCCCCTTGATTTGTAACCGCAAATCACCAATACGGAGTATGGACCGCGCATTGCGCTGTCTTCGTTAAAGGTAATGATATTGCTGGTACAAACAAGGACAGGGCACTTCCCTGTCCCTACGCCCGGATCACTGCCCAGTAGGTATAGATCATCATGGGGTGGCAGCCTCAAGCATGGGGTATGCTCCGCATGAACAATGTTTGGAAATGTCTGTGTTAATTGGAATCAATGTGGGATTGCAGAATGAAGAAGACGGAAATGGTGTGGAAGGTCAAGGCGCTGTTGCGCCCCGCGGACAGGAATGTCCGCGCTACGGTGACGATGGAGATATCTCAATTAACGTCATTGCGGGAGTTCGGAGGCGCCGATGGCGAACCTGAACGACGTGGCAATCTCGCCGCTGTTATTTCCAAGTCAGCCTTATCGCAAAAAGCGGCGTGATTGCCACGCTTCGATGTTTAATGAGACGGCGGGTCACACGCTCGCATACTCGCGCAAGACCCGCCTCGAACATATTTATGTTGTGTCAGGTCCTGTCGAAGACCCTGAGTCCGCGAAGGGATGCCGAAGGCAATTGTGACTTGACACATTATATTTTTATAACAAAAATAACGGAAATATATATGACGGGATATTACGATATCTACTTTATATCGCGATTATGCCGAGAGTCTCGGATTCAGTCCGTTTGAATCGTCGTCCGGGCCGAGCCGTTTTTTCGCGGCCTTGCGCCGTTCATCGGAATCCAGAATTGCTTTTCTGACGCGGAGAAATTTCGGAGTTACCTCGACCAGTTCATCATCCCTGATCCACTCCATCGCCTGTTCAAGGGTCATCTTGCGGGCGACATCGAGTTTAACGCCGATATCTTTCGTGGATGAGCGATGGTTGGTCAGGTGTTTCCGTTTGGTCGGGTTGCAGGTCATATCCATGCTTCTTGAGTTTTCCGCGACAATCTGACCGGTATAAACTTTTTCCATCGGTTCGACAAAAACGACCGAGCGCTCCTGCAGCCCTTCAAGGGCATAGGCGGTGGCGGTTCCTGTTTCGATGCTGATGACCGAGCCTTTGCTTCCCGACACAATTTCGCCGTGCCAGGGGCCGTAGCCGACAAACCGCGAGGCCATAATTCCGAGACCACGCGTATCGGTCATAAACTCCGACCTGTATCCTATCAGACCGCGAGTGGGGATCGAAAATTCGATACGAATGGTGGTTGTCCCGGCATTCTCGACCGATGTCAACTCGCCCTTGCGCTTGGCCAGTTTTTCGATGATGATGCCCTGGTGTTCTTCGGGGACGTCTATGATAAGCTGTTCCATCGGTTCCCTAACATTGCCGTTTTCGTCGAGACGTGTGATGACCTCGGGGCGGGAGATACAGAACTCGAGACCCTCGCGCCGCATCTCCTCTATCAGGATGGCCAGGTGAAGCTCGCCGCGTCCCGAGACTTTAACACCGTCGGGACGACCGATATCTTCCATACGAAGAGCGACATTCACGCGAAGTTCTCTTTCGAGTCGCTCCTTCAACTGACGAAGCATGATCGCCGTGCCGTCCTGTCCCGAGAAGGGACCGTTGTTGACCAGGAAAAACATCGAGAGGGTGGGCTCCTCGATCTCGAGAGGTTTCAGCGCTTCGCCGGTATCTTCATTTTTGGAAAAGGTGTCGCCGATACCGATCTCGGGAGGTCCGGCAAGCCAGACGATATCGCCGGCGGAAACTTCGTCGGTCTCGACCCGTGTCAGACCGCGAGTAACCCACATATGGAGTCCCTTCGCTTTCGAAGATGACTCCAGCACCCAGCCCTTATCCATGGAGAATTGATCTTTCGGTCTGGTAACCATGCGGGTAAATTCCTCGCCCTTTTTCAGATTGCCCCGGAGAACCCGACCGCAACCGATCTGTCCGATATAATCGCTCCAGTCAAGCGAACTGACCTGCATCAAGAAGTCGCCCTCCTGATCGACCTGTGGCGGAGGCACCTCATCGATAATTGTCTGAAAGAGGGGGGCCATCCCGTTACGCTCATCTTTGTCGAGATCATTGACAAACCATCCATCGAGGCCGGAACCGTAGAGCACCGGGAAATGCGCTTGTTCATCGGTGGCTCCAAGATCAATAAAGAGGTCGAATGTTTTATTGAGGGCATAATCGGGTCGAGCGTTCGGCCGATCGACTTTGTTGATAATGACTATCGGTCGCAATCCGAGTTTCAGGGCGCGCATAAGGACATAGCGGGTCTGTGGCATCGGTCCCTCGAGGGCATCGACCAGCAGCAGAACGGAGTCGACCATCGAGATCACCCGTTCCACCTCGCCCGAAAAATCGGCATGGCCGGGGGTATCTATAATATTTATCAGGTAATCGTTCCATGAGGCGGTGCAGTGTTTGGAGCGGATGGTGATCCCGCGTTCGCGCTCCAGCACATTGTTGTCCATCAGCCGTTCGGTGACTTCCTGATTTTTGCGGAAAATCTGCGTTGCTTTAAACACTGAATCGATAAGCGTTGTTTTGCCGTGATCTATATGGGCGACAATGGCAAGATTCCGGATGTGAGCTATATCAGTCATTTATCAATACACCTTTCTCAGGCAAATAATCTCCGCGAAATAACCTGCCCCGAGAAAATCTACAGATTTAACTTTCAGGGATTAATCACGCAGAACAAACCCGAACAGCAATTTAACCGTTCGTTAAATCGTAAAAGCCGGACAAGTATAGCTTATAATCTTATTTTGTCAATGAATTTTTTTTGCAATTGAATAAAGTATGGATTTTGGGCGAAATCAGCCGCCGGAAGCTCAATTTTTGTTCAACAAAACGGCCCAGGTTCGGATGATCCTCGGATGGCCGATCACCGACAGCCCGGCCTCTTCGGCCGCCGTCTCGACCGATGCGCAGTATTCAGCCGAGGCGTGGTGACCGGGTTCGACAATGAGGAATTTCCCTCCCGGTTTCAGCGCCTTGTGGGCGCCGGCCATAAGGGCGGGAACATCGGCGGCATGGTGAACCATAAAAAAGGCCAGCGCGAAATCGATCCGACCGGCGAAATCGTCGATCCCAAGATCGGAATCGCCGCAGAGTCGCGGGTCGATCCGTTCTGTCAGTCCGTTTTCGGCCGCTTTATGTTTCAGCGGTTCGATTTTGTCTTCTGCAGTCTCGACACCGACAACCAGCCCGTCATGCCCCACCATCCGGGCCATCCCGAGACTGAAATAACCCTTGCCGAAACCGATATCGAGCACGGTCATGCCCGGTTTGACATATTTGGCCAGGATTCTCGCGGGGTTGTGGAACAGTTTCCGCAGATTACAGCAGAATATATGGTCGAGCCAGTGCGTGTAGAATCGATTGGCCATGTTATTTATCTCACGGTTAGAGAATTAAGAGCTTTCATTCAATATTCGGACAGTTGGAATATAGGCGGTTCCAAATAATACAACAATGGAATTATTAGATAAAATTGCGGGGCCCCGATGGAGAGTCGGAAATTGTTGACTAGTCGGCAAGAGTTATGTATTTTAATAAATATCAGTTAAGAAAATCATTCGGGTATATTCATCGGTCAATCTTGATGTGTATCCGAATATCCTGATTCATTCACCTTTGGCAAAAACGAAAGGAACGACATGAAAGCATCCATGATGTACCTGTTATTAATCGTGATAATTATTATCTTATCTTTCACTTATGTTTTCGCACAGGCCCCGGAGGCGGCCTGGTTCCGTACGTACGGAAACGGTTCGGCCGCTCTCTCCCTTCACGAAATGCCCGACAGCGGCTTTGTGTTGGGAGGTTACACAAAGCCCGAAGGGGATGCCTACAGGGATATGTATATCGTGCGAACCGGATCCGACGGTGATACGCTCTGGACCAATACTATCGGTCAATCCGGGCGCCATGAAAGCGCATCCTGCCTGTATCCTGCAACCGACGGCGGCTTTATCCTGGCCGGTACCATTGGCGAAGAGGCTCCCTATTCATCATACTCCGATTTATATCTTGTCAAGACCGATCAGGATGGAGAATTCGAATGGCATTCAAGATTCGGTTCCGAAGGCAAAAGCGAATCCGGCGTTTCGGTCGTCCCGACGGTCGATGGGGGTTATCTTGTCGCGGGCTATTTCTGGGATGCATCGACCGTTTACGATACCTGGCTCCTGAAGACAAGTAATCTTGGCGTCCTGGGATGGCAGGATCAATTGACCTGGGCGGACGCCGACTATCCGACCTGCGTCAATCTCACACCGGACTCGGGATATGTCGTAACCGGCTATACGCAGTCCTTCGATGAGCAATATGATTATGATATGTTCATTCTTAAACTGGATAAACTGGGCTTGGGAACCTGGTCCGATGCCTACGGTTCGGCCTACCCGTATGACGAAGCGGCCAACCATGTCTGTCACACATCGGACGGTGGTTATCTTCTCTGCGGTTACCGTAAAGACGAATCAACCCCCAAGGATATATATGTCGTCAAAACCGACGCCATCGGCGGTGTCGAATGGACATCCCAACTGGGCGGTACTTATCATGATGAGGCAAGGTGTTGTATCGAGACTGTTGACGGCGGTTATGCGGTTTCGGCATCATGGCACCGGGACGGCAACTGGAAAGTCGGTCTGATAAAGTACAGCGCGGACGGCGATACCATGTGGACCGCTTTCTATGGCGATTCGGCTCGCAGTTTCACGCCTTATGGGCTTGTCCAGACGGCCGATAACGGATACGCGGTGGCCGGTCTTATGTTCGAGGACAGTACAAGTGCATTCCTGGTGAAATTCGAAGGCGAACCGGGTATCGACCCCTTTACGTATCGCGTCACCGATCTGAATGTTGGAGTAGATGATACCGCCCCCGCCCTCGATACGATTCAGGTTGATATTTCCAAAAAGGAACTCGCGGGACGCAGTGTTGTCGGCGTCAGGGTCACTATCGATACTTTGAACCACCCGGCTGTCGATGAGCTGACGGTTACTCTTACTCACAACGGCACCGAAGTCAATCTGGTCGATCAGGGAGATGCCTCGGGCGCGAATTTTATCGGGACCGTGTTGTCCGACGCCTCGGCCGCATTTCTGGGAGGCGGGCCGGCGCCCTACACCGGTTCCTTTCGACCTCACGAGCGCCTTGGCGCGTTCATTGACAGCGATCCCAACGGCGACTGGATCATCAGGGTGAACGATGGCGTTCCCGGTAACGACGGCTTTCTCAAGGCGTGGGGAATTACCCTTCTGACCGATATCGAGCTCGATGTAGATGATTCCGAAAATGGGCGATTGTTGCCGGAGTACAGCCTGTCGCAATGCTATCCGAATCCGTTCAATCCGACGACCACGATTGATTTTGCCCTATCCGGGAGAGCCGATGTTACACTCGAGATATTCAACATCCTTGGACATAAGGTAATAACACTGATCGACGACAATCTTGGCGCCGGGTATCACTCGGTTACATGGAACGGTGTCGATCAGGGTGGATTTGATGTCGCTTCGGGAGTATATTTTTACAGGATTAAGGCGGGCGATTTTATCGAAAGCAAAAATATGTTGCTGTTGAAATAGTACAGGAAGTCGGGCTTCAGAGATTCGAAAGATTCGTTGCTCAAGGAATTATCATCAATCAGAATTTTTCGACTCGATATGAATAATATTCTTCCCCGCCTGCCGGAAGATAGACGGCTGTACCATTATTGAATATTTTCTCGCGATCACCGTTACAGGTAGCCAGAATAATACAGGTGTCGTTAATCTCGATTATGGCGTCATAGATGATACCATCCTGAATGACACATTTTTCGGGATCGAAAAGACTTGTGTCCGGCGAACAGGGCGTCTCGCTGTTTTCCTAGGTGATTGTATTTTTCGAAAACATGATCGGATCACCGCCGGGGAATTTACGAAATCTTTGCACCTGGTGTCGTGTCATCCCCTTTTCATGATAGCTGACCTGCGAACAGCCGTAGTATAAATTGGGGTTGCTCGTATCCCCGGTCATCGAGAGGACGAAATAATGTTCGGGGGTATGGATCGTGTAGGTTCCGGAGCCGGATAACCAGACGCCGGTCCGCCATTCAATGAGTTTGGCCCGGGCGCTCTCAATCTCAGTCGATTCTCCACACCCTGAAACCGCTACTAAGATCGGTATAACAATAACCAAGATAATTGCCTTTTTCATGTTATTCCTCCCTTATGGGCTTGCTGTTTTTTATTATGTATTCGCAGGGAATGACTCCGCGTCGCAAGCCGTGGGTTTTCGAAGAGGACTCTCTCCCGTTCAATTACCGACAACCGGAATATAAAATACGACTATTAATACGACAATAGATATTTTTTGAAAAAGTCGAGCATTGTGACCGCAGAAAACAGAGGTGAGGTTGGGAAATAACAATGCTGATAATCGACAATCTTCGATCAGCCGGGCATGACAAACGGCTGCCACCATTCTGGTAACAGCCGTTTGATATAGATCATCTATCATTAACGACGGTCGTAAGCGACCGACGATAATTTACGATTTACTAACGATTCAGCCCATACAGACCCTGGATAATTTCCCGGGGAGATTTGTCGGAGGCGGGATCGTCTTCCTTGCCCATTGGATTGACCTTCGGGGGCGGGCCGCCCGCCGTTACATAAACGCGGGTATAATCATAATCCGCACGACTGTAGAGCACACCGGTGGTTAAATCTCCGGTCCAGTTGCCGGTGTACGAAGTCGGATCGGGGCCGCATGTCGGCATCACGTAGAAATAGAAGTAATCGACGGTGCTGTCGGTGTATCGTTCCGGCACGGTAAAGGTGGTGTCATAAGTGAATGTGTATGTTTCATCATATTCCATACTACCGGATGAATCGTAACGCCTTTCCATATAAATAGCGTAATATTCGGCATTGTCGATCTCGTTCCAGACGACCTCGACAGTGGCGCCCGTATCCACATACGTGCCATATGAGGGGGATATTACCTCGGTCTCGTCATCATCATAATCCAGCAGTGTGATATTGCATGAACTGCTGCGCCCGCTGCCGTACATCGAGACGGTTATATTATCGCCCGACTCGTAGGCGGAAGGATCTTCATCTTCATAGAAATCGCAATACCAGTACGGATCGGCGTAGTTCCAGTAATAGCTGGAATATACGTCTGCATACATGGTATCGATCTTGATGGAATCAACTTCCGGATAACCGCTACCATGAACAAAGGTATAAACATAGAAATAGACACCGTAGCTGTCATCAATGTAGATTTCACCATTGGTGAATGTGGCAGGGACGGTTGACGTGACGGCATCATCGTCATCATCACTGCATCCGACGACAAATGTCGTCGCCAGGACTACCAGGGCCAGAAAAATGAACCATTTTTTAAGCAATTTAACTCCTCCTTTGGTATTTGGTTCCCCATGCATTATAAAACAATCGTCGTCATTTTATGCTTATTGATAATGTATGTCAACAAAAAACAGGATGTTTTCCGTCTTCAGTCATGGTGAAACAACTGTTTTTAATCTATGGCGATAATGTCCTGTTCGCCGCGCTTGATATCGAACCGGTTCGGTTCGGGGTCGACATTCAGCCTGATCCCTAATTCTGCGGTGATTTGCTGTCCGATATTGTGGGCCACTTTTTGCAGTGTCGGGTGTACGAAGCGTGAGTCGCGTATTTCCACCATGTATATTGTCGCGGGTAGATCGCCGGTGAATCTGTTGGATGTATTGTATCCGATCGGGATGAAATACTGACTCAGTTCGAGCGAAATGTTCAATTCAGCGATTGTTCTCTCTATCATGTCGAGATGTTCGGGCAGTTTTTCCCTGACCGATTCCGGAAAATTGTCACCGTACCATCGGTTGAATCCCAGCTCGGTGGTGAGCAGGGGCAGGCGCTGGGTTATGGCGCGGTGTCTCTGGATATCCCGGAACGAACCGAAATCGAGGCGATATTTTATGTCCAGAGTGCCGATTTGCCCGACAAATTTGGGCAGTCCCGTTTTGGGGGGTCTGTTTTTGAAAAGGTTGTCGAATTTTTTCAGTTCATTACGATCGATATTATCGAAATTCACGGTCGGTTCATCGGGACAGTCCGAATCGTGATAATAATAATTTTCGGCGATCAAATCCTGGTATGCTTCGGTATCATCGGGTATATCATGGCCGAATGAATGCGGGTGATGTTTTTGCAGGGCCTTTTTTACGGCCGAGGCTATGTTTCGGACTTCGGCGAGCGGGTGATGCATCAAAAACAGCAGTTTATCCGAGGCCTGTCTGAGATCGGTGTGCCACGCAAAATTGGTCGAGGCCCCGGCGGGAAGAAGGCTCCGGGTAATATCGAAGGCCCGGGCATCGATGGCCTTATTGTAAATGGATTTTTTTTCGCCCTCGTTTTTGGGGTGGAGTTTTTTCAGCCATTCCCGTGTCGGTTCCTGCGCGTCGATATAGAACTGCCGCTGTTTTTCCAGCAGTTGCCGGCCCTTATCGGTCCCGGTCGGGTCAATGAAGGGTTGTTTGGAAAAATCGAGATATCTCGTTGACGATTCTTGTCCCCGAAAGAGAGGATTATCCTGGACCGCTTTGACGGCCGGCATGGAGACACCCTCGATAAATATGGTCGTATCGCCGCAATCACCGATCGAATGGTGACCGTAACCGACATAGAATTTCTTCATGAAATTGTCGGCGCCTTTTTCGGCCAGGACTTTCAAATGGTGTTTTAGTCCGCCGGTGGAGCGTGAATGCAGGGCCTGCAGCATGGCTTCGGACTCGGCGTCGATAATCCGTCCGGTATCGAGAATGATAACTTCGCCGCCGCCTTTTATATCGACTGATGTGTGTTTTAATTCGTTAAGGTTCCGGGTCATATTTTTTCCCTCGAGGACAGCTTTTGTAAACAGGTGACTACATTGTATTCAGGAACGAATATAAAATATGAATATATAAATTGCTATGAGAAAATGTTTCGCCTGCCAATAGAGAGGTTTTTTCGCGAAAAAACGGGTGTTTTGAGGTAATTTCTCTTACAACTTTTTTTAATATTTCCCTTTAAGCTGTTGATGTTATGGCAATTACAGAACATTTCGATATATATGCGGCGCAACAGGTTATGGCGGTGTGGTATTTGGGGGTGTTTTTGGCCCCAGTTATGGGCGGTCGCGAGGCGACCGCCCGGTGTCGGGTGCGGTGACCCGACACCACAAAGTCACATCCCCAAACATGGCGCATGCGAAACTTGCCCCATGCTTGAGGCTGCCACCCATCGCTTCCAATTTAAAAAGCCTGATTTTAAATTCAAAGACGTTACATTTTCAGAAACCCGGAGCGGAGCTCCGGGCCACGTTGGTCGGATATTAATTTAGATCTGTTTGGAGGGTACAGGCGGCAGGGGCAGGTCGGGTTCCCGGGCGCATGAGCGCAAGCGAAAACACGACATGTTTCAACTCTCAAATCGAATCGCGGACACACCGAACAGAAAAACCGTCTTTCTTATCGTACGGTTCGCGGCTAAGATACGATTCATCGTACCACATGGTTCGGTACAGCGCCTGGCCCGATGGTGAACCACCGTACTCCCCGGAGGACCAGAAGAATGAGCATTCATACAAAGCGAGGAAATCCGCTGGGACGTCTCTGCCGCCGGCCGGCAGGGCGGTAAATCCGCTCTCATTGGTGGCACCGGTGTTGGGGCTTTTCCAATGCGTCGTATCGGCTTCTTTCAGCTTACCTCCCTGATCTGTTCCATGCACGCCGAATGAATCAACCGTGGCCGGGCTGATACCGATCGACACTTCCAACAGCTGCCACTCCTCCTCTGTCGCCACATGCCAGCCGTCGGGGGCTATATTACGGCTGTCATATATGGCATACCAGTTATACAACCGCCCGTAAACGGCGGATATGGCGGTATCGTTGTCATAGTCGCAATAAGCTCCCGTGTTAAGAGCGGCCCAGTCGTCAAGTTCGATCACATTGGGAACAGGGTCGCCATTGCGATAATGGGTCACTTTCAGGTTTTCCGCCATCCAGATATTATCGCCAATCGTGACAGTCTGGTATACATTGCCGTCTATATCGGTAACCGTTATCGGCTGATCAGGTCCTGTGCCTTTATCGTCTCCACAGGATATCGGAAATACAATAATAGTAAAAGCCATTGTCAGCGAGACCAACCATCCGATTAATCCAATCCGTAAAAAAACCACTGAACGACGCTGTTTCGTTGCCATAGATACCTCCTTTGAAGGTGGCAATTAAGCGTTACTCTCAGGCACTCAATTGTGAACTGCCGGGTAATATCAATATTTTCTACGAGTTTTTCAGGCAAGGAGTCTTTGTCGAAAATTATGAACTTCTGAATAGCACCCCTGCCTGTTCAATATTCGTGACTCTATAAATCTATTTTTCGACATTCGAAATATAAAAGATGATTACTGATTCGACAATAGATAAATAAAATAAAATGAGCGGATATTGAATTTAGGAACGGGCAGATACTTCGAAGCTCAGCAGGCCTGTGGACAGGTCGCCTACTGAATGGTTGAGGATAATGCCCTATTATACTAACCCACAGCCCTTCATTACATTCAGGATCTTTGACAAGCTGTGGGTCACCCAGGCAATTACGGAGAAATGGATTAATGTTTTTTTATTATGTCAATTCCACCTGTGATCGGCGGGTCTTCAGACCCGCCGGGTGTCGGGTTCAGAGACCCGACACCACATAAGCAATGCCGGAACCCCACCGGCCCCCGGATGGGGCCTTGGGGGATTCCGATCCACCCGGACTCCTGACCTGCTATCACTGGAAGATATAATCTCAAAAAAAATCCCAATCGGTTGAATATTTCAGTCACAAACAGGTATTACTAATAGAAATTCAGATGGGAGATGGGAGATGGAAAATGAAATACAAAGTCCATAAGTTTGAACTGAAAATGGAAAAGGATCAAGGCAAATTAGAGGAGTACTTAAATAGCCTGAGAGGCACTATTGTTTCCATTGTGCCGAATATAAGGCCGACATTTCAGGGTATGGGGGCCACCGCAAAGATCGATTTTCTTCTGATTATCGAGAGGATTGCATAAAAAGCTATCCCAACATCACTCCCGGCAGATTTCTGTGGCGTTCGTTTTCCGGGTAAAAACTTGCTGTTTATGGCCATTGGAAAGCAATAAAATGCGATAAGTGATGCGGGACAATGAGAAGATTGTCCCGGCACTATTTCTCGTCCGGAGTAATGACCACTTTTCCCCGCGTGTGCCCCTTTTCAACATATCGAATCGCCTCAGGCGTTTCACTCAAAGAGTACTTTTTATCTATGACGGGCACGATTTTACCGTCATCCAGAAACTCCTTAATGAAAACCAGGTCTGCCTGATTCATATTCGCCATGAATGAAACGACCTTTCTCCCCTTCATCCTCGCAATCAGGGGACTGACAATCAGCGATTGCAGAACACTCAAGGTTGATGAGGATCCGCCAATCCCGACATACATGCCGGTTGATTTCAGCGCTTGCAGGGCTTTGCCTATTGAGTAAAACGCGGCATTGTCGATAATCAAGTCGTATTGCTTCCCGTTTTCCCAATAATTTTCTTTGGTATAATCGATCACATGGTCGGCGCCAAGCGATCGAACCATCTCGATATTCTTCCCGCTGCATACCCCGGTTACCTGCGCCCCCATCGCCCTGGCTATCTGTGTCGCAAATGTTCCCACGCCACCGGATGCGCCGTTAATCAAAACATGATGTCCGTCCTGAATCCGGCCATTCTTTCGAAGAGCCTGCAGTGCTGTCAATCCTGCAACCGGCACAGCGGCCGCCTGTTCAAAAGTCAGGTTTGCCGGTTTGTGAGCCGCCATATTTTCGCCAAGACATGCATATTCCGCAAAGCCGCCCATGCCCGAGCCGAAGACTTCGTCACCCACCTTAAATTGAGTCACATTTTTACCGACAGCCTCAACCCGACCGGCCATATCGGCTCCAAGTATCCGGTGCTTCGGTTTCAGAATTCCAAAGCCCATTAATCGAACCAGGAACGGCTCCCCCCTCATAACATGCCAATCAAGCGGATTTACAGACGCCGCACACACTTTGAGAAGCAATTGGTTGTCGTTTGGAACAGGTTTGTCAATTTCCTTCAACCTGAGAATGTCCGCAGACCCGTATTTTGTGCGAAAAATCGCTTTCATGCATATACCTCCGTTCAGGGCTCATCGGTTACCAGCGGATTGGCGGGATCGGCGGCCCATTCCTGTAACGAACCCATGTAAACAGCGACATCACTGAATCCGAGCCTGGTCATGATGAATGCATTTGATGACGCCGCGACACCTGCTCCGCAGTACGTAATGTAACGGTCACTGCTGTTGCCGGTTAACATGGCGGTAAGTTCTTCATGCGACTTATAGCGGCCCGATTCATCGAGAAGGGCCATGGCGGAGATGTTTTCGGCGCCGGGGATATGTCCGGGACGGCCGTACATAGCCATTTTCCCCCAGTAGTGCGGTTCGGGCATGGCGTCAATGAGATGAACCGCATCGTCGCTTATAGCTTCGAAAACCTCGTCCCGGTCGGCGATCAGCGCCGGTCGGAGAGATAATGTAAGTTTTTTGGTCTGATGATCGCCCGGTTCGGTTGACAGCTGTCGTCCCTCCGCAGTCCAGGCGGTCAAGCCGCCGTCAAGAATTGCCGCTTGGTCGAAGCCGACCCATCGCAACATCCACCAGACGCGGGCGGCCCAAACCGAGTTGTATGCATCATAGAGCACGACCCGGGAACCATCACCCACACCCAGCTTACCCATGGCTTCGCAAAATTTCTCCGGTGTCGGCATGGCAAATCCGAGCGGGCTGTCAACATCGCAGAGATCATCCATGAGATCGGCAAACCCGGCCGATGGAATATGACCGTCTTCGTATTTGGCACGGCCACTCACTGCCCGCATGCCGCCGCTTGAGTCCATTTCCATGTAGACGGTGCAGTCGAGTGCTATCAAATCCGAATCATTGAGATGTTTGGCAAGCCATTCCGTCGACACAAGTGTTTCCATAGTGGCACGAGCGACAGAATCAGGCTGTGATTCATCCGTCCCCCCACAGGAAGCCAGAAGTATAAATACTGCAAGCAGCACGAAAAGTCGGTTCGGGTGGTTACGAATCAACATTATCTCCTCCAGTCGATTAATTTATTACATGAACTGAATAGCGGCGTTGTTTTCTTAGCTATTTAAGTTTTAATACGACCTGCCGTCTAAAATGTTTCGTCAGCCCTGTCCGGAAGGACAGGGGTATTTCCATGTAAACTAATCCTGCATTCCTTCACAAATCTGATTCCCAATCCTGTTTATAAGAAGTTCCCACGCCAAATATTTTATACGGAAGCACGGCCGGTATTTGGAACTCCGATATCCAAGTATCACCGGGTGGTCCGCCCTTTGGCTGGGATTTTGGGCATAAAACGAAAACACACTTGATGGCTTTGGTGTTTCCAATTAACTATACTTAATCGGTTCAGCTCATTCAAATGGCCCGTCACCCTAAAATTGTGGGCTGGAGAACCGGCCGCGTTGTTATTAACCGGTGCATTGGGGGGGCTATTGGTAGGCGTAGAGGTTGACGAATCATCATCGCCCCCGCACGACATGAATAATAACGATACCGCAATTAAAGGCCCGTCGGGGTTCTTATCACATACCCCATCAATCGGGACATTCCAACCATACAAGAACACGCCTGTGCAGGGCATAAAAAAGCGGGGTAATTAGACGATTTTAGTGATTAATTTGTGTATAGAGTATGATCCATTATTTTGTTTAATAAGCAGATCATTTTGAAAAAATCACGATAATGATGAGATCATCCAATTCAGTTTTAGTTTTAGACTTTCAAGAAGTGCTTTGAGTATTCTTTCATATGATCAGGGATGTCCAGTGACTGACGTTCTTCCTCTGAATTTATTTTCATCCTTATCTTGTCTGACTCACCATTTTGGACCTTTTTAACCCAATCCTTTTCAAGCATCAGGATTTTTCCCATGGCAACAAAATCAACACCACTCTCTCTGACCTCCATCGCATCTTCCGGAGTCATTATGCCTCCAACTCCTATTACCGGCATACCCGGAAAAGCACGTTTAATCAATACCGTAGGGTTGGTTCCCGACGGGATGTCCTTACGGAGGTTATCATGAAAATTCCAGCTTGATACATGAATTATATCGATCCCGCATGATATTAATGATTCCAGGAATTTAATTGTATCGGAAGTTGAATAACCATCAGGGTCCTCTTCTTCCGGTGATATACGATAAATAATCGGGTAGTCCCGACCCACTTCGGCACGAATCGCTTCAACAATTTTGGATGAAAACCTTGTTCTATTCTCGAAATCACCACCCCATTTATCGGTTCGCCGATTTGTGTACGGTGAAAAAAACTGTTGCAACAAATATGTGTTAGCCCCATGAATTTCTATTCCGGTAAAGCCCGCATGTTTGGCTCTGCCGGCGGCTTTGGCGAACGCCGATATCATCAAATTAATATCTTCCTCTGTCATTGCCCGCGGCATCTCCGATGTTTTCCTGCGATTTTGAATTGCCGAAGGAGCCAATGGCTGATGTCCGGATATAGCTTCTTTTACCGCGTTGCCGCCATGATGAATTTGCAGGATAGAAGCTGATCCATGCTTATTTATTGCGGATGCGCACTTTCGTAATGAAGGCAACAGGTTGTCATTATGGCAGCCCACCTGTCGATCAAAGGCATGGCCGGTTTTATGCACATAGCAGGCCGGTGTGATAATCATGGCGATACCATCTTCGGCACGTTGCGAAAGGTAATTTATTTCCTGTTCGGAAAATGATCCATCATTTTCGCCCGAGATTGTTGTCATGGGCGCCATGACCAGACGGTTATTCAGTTTTATTTTCGGCAGGTCCGCTTTTTCGAATATTAAATTATAGTCCATTATTACTCTTTTTATATTATAGAATTTTTAATCATACATATAAATCAATATACATTGTTATACGTAAAATACAATCAATCGATGTTGTAAAAGTTGCAGGGAAGGAAATAGAGTAGATGTCGGGTTTCTCACTCATGCGCTAAAGCTCATTCATTCGGAACGCGACCTACCCAAACTGCTCAATATCAAAAACTTTTAAGTTTCAAATTGATAAAAAAAGCGGCCCCAATATCACTCTCCCCAGACTTTTGTGGATGTCGATTTTCCTGTTAAATTACGTTACTCTACATTAAACGGATGTCGTTGGAAGATATTGTCTTGAAAAAGAAAGGCAGGATTATTATTTCCTGCCTTTATATATAAATAATCTTAATCAACATTTTATTTTTCGGAGACTTCAATACTCTCCAATTGTTTTAATCGATTAGATAAATCTTCAATGAGATTCCGTTGCCGTTCTATTTGCCTCTGTTGTTCTTTTATCGCTTCAACCAACAGCGGTGTGACCTTACTGTAATCAATATTATAGTAACCGCTATTGTCTTGCGAAACCACTTCCGGCACTACCTCCACGAGCTCCTGGGCCACGAATCCTACCTGTGATTTATCCGAAAATCGACATTCAGGATATTCATCCTGGCGCCAATTAAATCTGACACCTCGCATCTGAGATAATTTTTCGATAGCATTGGTGAGTGTCGAGATATCTTTCTTATACCTTCTATCGGAGCAGGCACCGATTGAACCAGTGTAGCAAATGTCACCGACAACATAAAAATCTGTTGTTGGTGAGGTCGTATTAATACCGACTCGCCCTTCTTTAATTGAGATAGTATTCCCGTAAGTAATGCTGTTTTGTCTTGTTCCAAGGCTGAGATAATTATCATCAACGTCCCATAATAAATATCCTCTAAAATTATTACTTTCACCTATTACAAGACCTGGTTGAACTCCGTCTGTATTATCTCCAATAACAATTCTATCGCCGCTAAAATTGCCCAGATCAGTTCCTACTACCAGTGGTTCATTTGCAATCAGAGTCCCTATACCCATTCTGGCACCGCCGCTGCTGGACATCATTCCGATAGCGGGAGCCGGAGCACCAGCCGATAACCCCTGTAAAAAGAATGAAACTGTATCAGCGCCGGCATTAAGTTCTGACCGCGGATAAGAATCGGTGATGGGATGTCCGACCTTAACTCTTCCCGGGGTAATCTTGGTCTGATACAAACTGTCGGCACTGGTCAGGTCCATAATTATATCATCGGATGATTTGGCAATGTTCACCTCGAGACCGAAGAGTCTGGCCGGTGGCTCGGGCTGTGGATTGAACATATAAATTGATCCACCAGATAAAGAACCGTTCATTTCAACAAGGGATCGCCCATGATCGGCAGGATCAAGGACATTGAATTGGGAAGCGTTAGTCAACCCGCTGGCACTGAATTCAAATCCGGGTGTATTGTCATTTCCGGGTTCGATTAGCTTCATACTGGTGATTTTATTGACATTATCAAGGTCAACAACAAAGCCGTTGTACGACATGTTATATGCTTCATCATACCCGTTCAAATGCAAATAACTGCCGCTAAGATCGGTTGCCATTTCTATCGCTGGATTGACACCATCGTCGCCGGGTTCGATCATCTTAAAAGTCGCACCATTGGTCAGGCCACTGGCGGTTAATTCAAATCCTGGCGTATAATCATTTCCAGGTTCGATCAGTTTCATGCTGGTAATCTTATTGACATTATCCAGGTCAACTCTGAAGCCATCGTATGACATATCTTGAAATTCATCATATCCATTCATATGAAAATAACTGCCATCCGGATCGGTAGCCATTTCCATCGCCGGAGTGACTCCATCATTACCCGGTTCAATAAATGTGATTTTGGCTTTATTATTAATATGATTACCCGATATGCTGAGCATATTTTTGGCATCCTCCGGGTCAATAAATTTTATCGCATATCCTTCATTGAATGGCGTAGGTTCAAAGCCCATTACCTGCCCGATTTCGTCGTAGATATTTATTGTCCCTCCCGTGGCCGTACCGGCACCAATCTCAACTAAAGGTTGTTTATCCAGTGGGTCCATATTGTAAAATGTTAAAAGCCCGCCCAAATCGGGGCCGGTATTCATTTGTATCATGGGCTGTTTATGTAAAGGTTCCATTAGATACATGGTAAAGCGAGAGGCGCCTTTACTGATACCGGCATCAAAAACAAATGCCGAATCGCCGTTTTCTGTCTTGATAAGCATAGAACCAGCCCCGGTCTCTATATCTCCTTTGATACTTTTGGCGATTGCGGCACTCGGGCATGACGTCAGCATTACCCTCGGTGAAATCTCGGGATCTTCGCCGATGGTTATGCCCAGATACCGATCATTATCTATAAAGACCGTATCGGGCAGAGCTGTTTGTGATCCGAGAATTACCGAGAACAGACCATTGACGATGGAAACATCGGAATGTGTTTCACTCCATAACAAAGATGATCCGCTCGGCATGGCATAGATGCCAAAAGTGATATCATAACTGCCGGTTAAGGGTTCACCGCCATCATCCGTCAAGCGCCCCTGATAGCTGATTAATAATGTGTCTTGTGCGAAAGACGATGATACCAGGACCAAACTGATGATTAAGGCGGCCAATGCGACAATGATTACTTTTCGCATAATCATATTGACCTCCGATTTTGAAATATGTCTGATTAAATAAAATATAAATAAAAATCAATAATTTGCAAGCGCTTTAAACCGATGAGAGGCTTGTCAGTTCAGGCACAGAATTCAACCCGCGCGGGAAAAAGGTCCCATTCATAAAATGGGGCCTTCAGGTCAATAGCGGCCCCAATATCACTCTCAGCAAACTTTTGTTGAGTTCTTATTTCAAGTTAAAACAGGCTATTCGACAACAAGCGGAAGCCGTTGGAAAACATTAAGGTAGATAGAGGACGGACGGGCCTCTATGGCCCGCCCGAAGATAGATTGATTAAAAGACTCCCCTACTTCAGCAACAGCATCTTCTTCGTTTCGACATAATCGTCAGTCTGTAGTCTGTAGAAATAGACACCGGTTGCTACTGACTGTCCAGAGGCGTTGGTGCCGTCCCATATGGTCGTGTACGAGCCCGCCGATTTTTCTCGATCCACTATAGTACGCAACTTCTGCCCCAGCAGATTGTAGATCTCAATCTTTACGTGCCCTCGCCGCGGCAAACTGTATTCGATAGTCGTCATAGGATTAAAAGGATTCGGGTAGTTTTGGTCTAGAGCGTAACTGCCTGGTAAGACTGCTGAATCACCTTCCTCCACATCAGTAATAATCGAAAACGCAACCACATCTCCGGTGGGCAAGGCGGCGAACAAACCGAACGCTTCACCGTTCTGGTTGTCACCGGGAGTAAGGAAACCCGACGCGAACGCAACCGCCGCGCCGCCGCCCAGACCGGAAAGGT